>Ga0209751_10000393_pt1 | contig 47054 bp, 33 predicted proteins | sample RifCSP13_1_FD_184019 | JGI IMG/M metagenome (GOLD analysis project Ga0209751, IMG submission 184019) | Soil microbial communities from Rifle, Colorado - Rifle CSP2_sed 13_1 (SPAdes) (version 2) | ecosystem: Environmental > Terrestrial > Deep subsurface > Rock core/Sediment | place: Rifle...
GGACGAGTTTCCCCAACTCAACGATGGCTATGCGGTGATTGATGATGTTCCGACGCGAATTATTAGGGAAGAGGTAAATCTCGGTGTCGCGATAGACCTCGCAAAGAAAGATGGCGCGCGCACACTTCTGGTTCCTAACATCAAAGGCGCAAACAAGCTTCGATTCTCCGAATTCCTGGCAGCCTATGACGACATCGTAAGACGCGCCCGGGAAGGAAAGCTTCAGGTTGGCGACTTTCAGGGCACAACTATTTCACTTACCAATCCGGGAACGCTCGGTACCGTGGCTTCTACTCCACGTTTATTGGCGGGGCAGTCAGCGATCATTGCAACAGGCGCCATCGAGTATCCGGCTGAATATCAGGCTATGGCGCCGGAAGCCTTATCGCAGCTCGGGATTAGCCGGAGCATCACCATTAGCAACACATATGATCATCGCATTATTCAGGGCGCCGAATCGGGGGCTTTTTTGGCGCGAGTGCACGAGCTCATTATCGGCAAGGAGAAGTTTTACGACAGCATCTTTGAGGATTTAGGTATTCCGCATGCGCCGCTGCGTTGGAACCTGGATCGGAACCCCTTCTTTCTTCCGGGCGATCAGGTACGCGAGCAAACGATCAAGGAAGCGCGAGTGATCGAGCTAATAAATGCGTACCGTGTGCGCGGTCATTTGATTGCCGACATCGACCCGTTGCACGCCATGCCGGTGCTGTATCACCCGGAACTGGATATTGAAACTTACGGACTTACGATCTGGGACCTTGACCGAGAGTTTATTACCGGCGGTCTGGGAGGCCAGGAGAGCGCTACCTTGCGCGAAATACTCGAAATATTGCAGCGCGCGTATTGCGGCAAGGTAGGTGTCGAGTACCGGCATATCCAAAGTAAAGAAGAGAAGCTCTGGATCCGCGAACAGATTCGGCGCGAGTTTGTGCATCCAACGCCGCTCCCGGTGGAGATCAAAAAGCAACTGCTGTGGAAATTGGTCTCGGCGGAGCAGTTTGAACGTTTTCTTCATACCAAGTATCTGGGCCAAAAGAGGTTTTCGCTCGAAGGTAGCGAGACAATCATTCCCCTGCTCGATCAGTTAATTGAAGGCGCGGCAGCACGTGGCGTGGAAGACATCACACTGGGCATGGCCCACCGGGGCCGCCTCAACGTGCTCGCAAACGTGATTGGTCACTTCTGTGAGCGAATCTTCGCAGCCTTTGAAGGTTCCGTTCATCCGGAGTTTCCGGCGGACGAAGGCGATGTGAAATATCATCAAGGTGCGGTCGGGGAACGTCAAACTGCTAGTGGGCGAACCGTTCGGCTCACTCTATCGCCTAATCCGAGTCACCTTGAAGCGGTCGATCCGGTGGTGGAAGGCATGGTGCGGGCGAAACAAGATCACATGCGCGACCGGCTCGGCATGCCACGAGAAGAGACTATCGATCATGCGCTGCCGGTGCTGCTCCACGGTGATGCGGCATTCGCGGGCCAGGGCATTGTCATGGAGACTCTAAACCTTGCGGCTTTGAGTGGCTACCGCACTGGCGGCACAATTCACATCATCATCAACAACCAGATCGGCTTTACTACGTCACCACAAGCCGGCCGTTCAACGATCTACTCCACTGACGTTGCCCGAATGACGCAGTTGCCAATATTCCATATCAACAGCGACGATCCGGAAGCCGCGTACCGCGTGCTACAGATAGCGCTCGATTATCGCCAGGAATTTAACAAAGACGTGGTGCTGGATGTGGTGGGCTTTCGTCGACTCGGCCACAACGAGACTGACGAACCGAGCTACACTCAGCCGCTTATGTACGCGCGTGTAAAGGCGCATCCGGGCGTCAGGACACTTTATTCAAAGCGTCTGATTAAGGAAGGCGTCATTGATGAAAGCGAATTGAAGAAGCTTATCGAGGAGCGCGTGCGGCGCTACGAAGACGCGCTGGCGCGGGCCAAGGAGCTCGTGGCCCAGCAGGAACAGACTCCGCTGCGAGCCTCAGTCGCTGAAACGGACGGCTCGGTGATTGTGGAGACAAGTGTTGCGCCGGAAGATGTTCACAACATCGCGCAGAAAATTGCCATTGTTCCCGAAGGCTTCAGCGTCAATCCGAAAATGGTCGGACAGCTTGCGCGGCGGGCGAAGATGGGCGAGGGCCTCTTGCCGATCGATTGGGCCTTTGCCGAGGCAGTGGCTTTCGGTTCAGTAGTGCTGGAAGGTTCTCGAGTTCGCCTTAGCGGCCAGGATTCCGGCCGCGGGACCTTTAGCCAGCGGCACGCGGTGCTCTATGACACGCAAACGGGAAGAGCCTGGGTTCCGCTTTCCGAACTGCGCTCCGATGATCGGCCTGATGCTCGCTTTCAAGTGCTTGATAGCTCGCTGTCAGAAGAAGGCGTGCTGGGATTCGAGTATGGTTATTCCGTGATCGATACTGACGGCTTAACAATCTGGGAAGCTCAATTCGGAGACTTCGGGAACGGGGCTCAGACGATCATCGATCAGTACATTGCCGCATCTGAAGACAAGTGGAAGCAAACGTCTCGTCTGACAATGCTACTGCCTCACGGTTATGAAGGACAGGGACCGGAACACTCGAGCGGACGACTAGAGCGTTATCTTCAGCTTTGTGCCGAGAACAATCTTCAAGTCGCCAATCCTTCGACACCGGCTCAATACTTCCACCTGCTGCGGAGACAGGTTCTACCCGGAATGGAACGGCCATTGATAATCATGACTCCGAAGAGCTTGCTGCGACTGCCGGCAGCCACTTCGAATTTGGCTGAACTAACCAGTGGCGGCTTTCGTCCAGTAATTGACGATATGGAAGTAAAGGAAGCGCAGGCTATTGAACGGCTTTTGCTGTGCAGCGGAAAAGTTTTTTATGATCTACTGGAAGCGCGCAGGACATCGGGGGCGAGCCACGTCGCAATTGTCCGGCTGGAGCAATTCTATCCATTCCCGACCTCCCTGATTAGCCAGGTCATCGCCTCCTACCCAAAGGCGCGGCAACTCGTTTGGGTTCAGGAAGAACCGAAGAACATGGGCGGCTGGACCTTTGTTGAGTCGCGATTGGAACGACTCCTTTCCGAATGCGAGCGACCTATCTACGTGGGGAGGTCGCCGTCAGCAAGCCCGGCAACCGGTTCTTATGCAGTGCATCAGAGGGAACAGGAGCAACTCTTAAACGAGGCGCTGGCTGTTGCATAGGATCTGCTTTTAATAACTAATCAAAGGATCGACAACCTGGTGAGATTATCCTTACTTTTCTTTGTTACCGCCTTTGTCTGTCTGGGTTCCAACTGGACAGTCAGTGGGCGGTTTTCGCAGGACGATTCACTACGCCTTCCGGAAGAGAAGTACGTCCGCAACATCAAGCAACTCACATTCGGCGGCGAAAATGCGGAGGCCTATTTCTCTGCGGACGGCCAGAGGGTGATCTTCCAGTCCACTCGCGAGGGACTCCAGTGTGATCAGATATTTACGATGAACGCTGATGGCTCTAACGTGAAGATGATCTCCACAGGCGCTGGCCGCACAACGTGCTCCTACTTTTTTCCTCGTGGCGACCGAGTTCTCTATTCTTCAACCCATCTGAGTGGCAAGGACTGTCCACCCCGACCTGATTTTTCCAAAGGGTATGTGTGGGCTGTCTATCCCAGCTTCGATATTTTTACGGCCAGGACTGATGGCGCGGATTTGAAACAGTTGACTACCAGCCCGGGCTACGACGCCGAGGCGGTCATCTCCCGGGACGGCCGTAGAATAGTATTTACGTCAATGCGTGACGGCGATTTAGAGATCTATACAATGGATAGCCGCGGAAAAAACGTGCGCCGGCTTACTCATGACCTGGGGTACGATGGTGGACCGTTCTGGTCTTTCGATGGCCGGCAAATCGTCTATCGAGCCAACCACCCCACCACAGATCAGGAGAAGGCCGATTATCAGGCACTGCTAAAACAGAACCTCATTCGACCAACAACACTGGAAATCTGGGTGATGAAAGCCGATGGGTCAATGAAGCGACAGATTACCCATAATGGAAAAGCCAACTTCGCACCCTATTTCTTTCCTGACGGCAAAAGGGTGATCTTCGCTTCAAACATGGACGATCCAAAGGGCCGGAATTTTGATCTATATAGGATTAATGTCGACGGGACAGGTTTGGAACGCATCACCTATAATGACACGTTTGACGGCTTTCCGATGTTTTCGCCCGACGGCACTAAGCTTGTGTTTGCTTCCAATCGCAACGCAAAATCACGTGGTGACACTAACGTCTTTATTGCCGACTGGGTCGAATAGATGATTTTGGGGAAGGTGGTTCGCGAATCTATTTCTTGAATAAGAGAGTTTGAAAAATGCGAATTAATAAATTTGCTCGTACCTATTACATTCTGGTTCTCGCCGCGACGATTTCCGTTGTCGCAGCGCTTGGCCAGCAATCCTCCAACCAGAGTTCACCGAGCCCCGAGCTGCTGCGACGGCACGTTTCGTATCTGGCGTCTGATGCTCTTGAGGGCCGGCGCACGGGAACAGCCGGCGCTAACGATGCTGCTCACTACATCGCCGGCGAATTTTCGCGACTAGGTCTGCGGCCTGCGATTCAGATGGGCCGTGCACCACGGAATCGGGGCGAGGCGCTGTCACGCTTCCTGCAACGCTTTCCTTATGTCGCTGGCGTTGAACTCGGCAGAGGTAATGAACTCTCTTTGCAATTCGCGGCTGATAAGCCATCCACAACCCTAAAACTGGTCGAGGATTGGATGCCGCTAGGACTCTCCGTCAATGGCCGGCTTGAAAACACCCCCGCCATTTTTGTGGGTTACGGCATAACCGCTTCCGAACTTAATCACAACGACTATCCAGCGGCTGCCGCAGGCAAGATCGCCATTGCGCTTTCGGGCACGCCTGACGGCGACAATCCGCACGGCCAGTTTGCCCGCTACGAAGACGTACGGTGGAAGGCTATCGCTGCGCGCAACGCGGGAGCGAAAGCACTGGTGGTAATTGCAGGTGAAGAGACATTCAAGGATGACCGTCTTGCGAGGTTGCGCTATGACAACAGCGCGGGCGATGCTGGCTTGCTGGTAATCGGAATCTCGCGACAGGTTGTTGACTACATTCTCAAGACCAGTGGCTCGTCGCTGGCAGACTTGGAAAACTCCTTGAAAGCGTCTACTCGTGCGCCAATCAAATTCCCGGAATTGTCTCTAACGTTAGCGACTGACATCGTTCGCCGGGAAGTAGTCGCGTCAAATGTAATCGGCATACTAGAAGGCGCAGACCCGATTCTAAAGAAAGAGGCAATCGTCGTCGGGGCACACTACGATCACCTGGGTCGAGGCGGTGAGGGCAGCCTCGCGCAGCGTGAAGGCGACGTGCACCATGGCGCCGACGACAATGCTTCAGGCGTGGCCGGAATGATGGAGATTGCGCGCCTGTTTGTCAGCGATCGACCAAAACCACGACGCACAATTGTGTTCATTGCCTTCAGCGGCGAAGAAGAAGGACTGCTCGGCTCAAATTACTATGTTAACCATCCAATCATACCTCTTGGCTCCACAGTAGCGATGATCAATATGGATATGATCGGGAGGATGAAAGACGACCGGCTGATAATTGGCGGACTTGGAACCTCGGCGGAATGGCGCCGGATTATTGAGAACGCAAATCCCACTCAGAATTCGATTATCAAAGCCGGTGACGGTGCCGCTGATAGTGTGTCGGCCAGCAGCCATACATCGAGCGGCAACGGCTCGGCAAGCAACGGTCGAAGGAAGTTTCAATTGAGTCTCAATGAAGATGGCTATGGACCCAGTGACCATTCATCCTTTTACGCCAAACAGATCCCGGTGCTGTTTTTTTGGACCGGCACGCATGAGGATTATCATAAGCCCTCCGACACAGCCGATAGGATCAACTATGCAGATGAAGCACGCATACTAGTGCTTGTAAGCCGGGTCATGCGCGACATTGATGGCGATATGAAACGCCCGACCTACACTGTTGCAAGAAGCGAATCTGCGGGCCGTTCAAGCGGCTTCCGAGTTTATCTTGGGACGATCCCCAACTACGCTGATGCCAATAATGGGTTGCTGCTCGATGGGGTGCGCAATAACTCGCCTGCCGAGAAGGCGGGTCTAAAGGCTGGGGACAGGATTGTGATGATTGCCGGTCGCGAAGTGCGCAATGTCTACGACTACACCTATGCTCTGGGTGAGATGAAGGCCGGGCAAGAATATGAGGTTGAGGTTTGGCGAGGCGCCGAGCGGCTGAAATTCAAGCTGACGCCTGCTGCACGGAGGTAAAGTCTTTATCCACGCGATCCACGAAATCACTTGTTACACGAACTTACACCAACTGGTTGTTGGGCAGTTTCGTGTGATTTGTTAGATCTTTTTGAGGCTAGCTTCGATCCTACAAGCCGGCTACCAACGCGGTTCGCGCTCGTAGCCTCGATCACGATCGCGGCCACCGCGATAACCGCCGCCGCCACGCCCGCCACCGCCGTAACCTCCACGACCTCCGCCGCGGTCCGTTCTGGGTTTTGCTTCATTGACAGTCAGATTGCGACCGCCAAAATCCTTGCCGTTAAACTGTTCGATGGCAGCAGCTGCCTCTTCCGGGGTAGCCATCTCCACAAAGCCGAAACCGCGCGATCGTCCAGTGTCTCGATCCTCAATTACAGATGCTGACTCGACTGTCCCTACTGCAGAGAAAGCCTCGCGGAGCTCCTCGCTCGTTGTACGGAACGAGAGGTTTCCTACGTATAGTTTTGTACCCATTTCTACTTTCGTATCCTTTAGTTCGACGGAAGCGCGGGCTAAAAGTGGATTCGCAGATCCAAGCGGGGAGTTTACTCGGCCATTGAAGCGAAACGCGACGCACCCGGTGCTCTTAAAACTTCGAGAGCGCTTCTAAAGTTGACAATTGCCTCACTCTCTCCTCAGCCGAACGTCGTCGCTTTTACGGTCACGGACAGGCGCAATCGCCGTTGATGCGCGAGAGTAGGAGCCTGACGCCTGCAAGTATGCCTCAGGGCCGAGCTTAAGTTCAAGCTAAACCTGATTCTTAAGTTCACCTTCCGGATCCGCGCGATCTCAGCGAAGTCGGCCAGTTGAAGCGCCTCGCGAGGAGCAAAGCCGCAAGGGCGAAGGTGGCTGCCGCGGAAATCAGACAGAATTGGCAAAAATGGCCAATGACGAATGCTTGCAGATAGAGTAGAGCGAGTGTTGTGAGGAACATTAGTGCCACGATCAGGGTCAACAGTTTCCCTGCAGTCCGATAACCGAATGCGGCAAGGGTAGCCAGACTGAAGCAGGTAAAATAGGCGACAGCGCCAATTAAGGCCAGAGGTATGCCGAGAACCGTCGCGTAAGGGCTGCTCAGCACTTCGTCACAACCCGTCACAATGGTGCAACGAAGGCTGCGACCAGTGACATGCCCAATAGTCAGATAGATGGCGTCAAACAGCCCTACAAGTGAGACTAATGCGGCAACACCGTAGATGATCGGCCCGCCCAGAACTGAATTCTTCAGATTGGTCGTCTGCTGTGAGGTGTCAACCAAAGAACCAGGCAGGTTCATTTTGCGGCCTTCGCCAGCTCCGCGTCGATCTGTCCCCGCAGTTTATCCAGAGCCAGTGATTCGAAACTGAGTTCACGGCCATTGAGAAACACGGTTGGTGTGCTCTCCACGCCGAGCGAATGCGCGCGTTTGCCGTCGAGGAAAATGCGCCTTTCAACCATTTCGCTGCCGAGGTCGCGTTTGAAGCGCTCTAGATCCAGACCAATCCGTGTCGCGTAGCCCTCGAAGATCGGGCGCACGTCGAAGGCTGCGTGCCACGTTTTCTGGTTTTCGTAGAGCAGGTCGTGCATCTCCCAGAACTTACCCTGCAAGCCTGCGGCTTCTGCGTTTCGGGCGGCGGCTAGCGCATGCGCATGTGTAGGCACCAAGGGAAGCTCTCTAAAAATTATTCGTACTCGCTGACCGTACTCGTGCTCGATCTGCTTAAGTTCCGGATGCAACCTTCCGCAGGGCGGACATTCGAAGTCCCCAAACTCCTCCAGGGTTACGGGCGCTCCTGCGACACCTATGGCGTGTGGTGGCTGAGCTCCAGGTTCCACGACCGTCGGAGCCGGTTTGCCGGCAGGCACTGGAGCGACTGGGCCGTTCGCGACCGGTGCCGTACTGCGAGTCGCATTTTGCTTCAGGTACCATGCGGCGCCGAGTGCAACCGCCAGCGCCACAAGAATAATCACAATGGGAAGAACACGTTTCATTGAATCAAAGACCCTGTAATTGAGGGTCACTTGCCATTCGAAATCCTTTATTCAACGGTGTACTGAATCGTCTTATCAGGCTTACCATTAACCGATACATCGACCTTGTACTTACCCGGCGGCCAATCGTTTGGTAAAGTCACGTGGCCATGGACCACTTCTTCTCCCGGCTTCGTCGAGTAATCAGATTCCTCCATCTTTTCGTTGTTGGCACCCTGTGCTTCAACAATCCACCATGAAAAACGGATGGACGTGCCAGGTTTCGCCCCTTTCAATTCTGCAACACAATGTATAGTTCTGTCTTCAGGACCAAAGTGGTCGGTCTGAACACCAGGATTACCCTTTCCATCGTCCCTTGCCATGTGCAACTCGCTCACAGTGCCGGAAGCACTATTGACGGCTGAGGCCCCGGTGGTTGCAGGGCCTGCGTTGCTCGCCTGGTTAGCTCTCTTTCCCCCACATGCAGATAGCGTAAGCAAAAGCATGAGATGACCTGCGATTATGCTTGTCGTCCAGCGATTCATCTTTGCAAGCGGTACAATTAGCATTCTATAAGTTAAGCAGTAATTGCAAGTGTGGCGGCAAGGGAACGAAAGATATCGCGTCCATCACTCGAGCCCAGCAAATCCTCGCAGGCGCGCTCAGGATGGGGCATGAGTCCAAGCACATTGCGCTCGTGGTTACAAATTCCGGCGATGTTGTCACGGGAACCGTTAGGATTTGACTCGGCAGTAATATTGCCGGCGTTGTCACAATAGCGAAACACTATTCGATTGTCGCGCTGAAGTTCTTCCAGGGTGGCATCATCGCAAACGTAATTGCCCTCGGCATGCGCGATCGGCAGGCGCAAAACGGCTCCGCGCGTCAATTCATTGGTAAATGGCGTTTCTGCATTGTCCACTCTCACAAAAATGTGGTCGCAGATGAAATGAAGGTCCCGGTTGCGAATCAATGCGCCGGGCAACAAACCCGCTTCGCATAGAATCTGGAAACCATTACAGATGCCCAACACGAGACCCCCGTCACGGGCGTAATTCTTCAATGAATTCATTACCGGGGAAAAACGTGCGAGCGCCCCGGCGCGAAGATAATCGCCGTAGGAAAAGCCTCCTGGAATGATTACCGCATCATAAGAGCTCAGGTCGGTGTCGCGATGCCAGATGAAATCGACCGGCTGTCCGACGTGTTTTGAGATCACGTGATAAGCATCATGATCGCAATTTGAGCCCGGAAAGACTATGACACCGAATTTCACGTCTCAATCTCCACTCGGTAGTCTTCAATTATAGGGTTGGAAAGTACCTCTCGCGCCAGACGCGCGACAGATTCGCGGGCCTGCTCTTCCCCCAACGTTCCGTCAAGCGCGATCTCGAAGTACTTGCCTTGCCTGACGTCGGAGATGCCCGCAAAACCGAGTAGTTCGACCGAATGGTGAATTGCTTTTCCCTGTGGGTCGAGCACTCCCGGTTTAAGGTTTACATAAACTTTAGCTTTCATCCGTCTTGTCGCTCCCAGGCAGTATACTAGACAAAATATTGCGTGATGTGTAGCGGCTGGCATAATATCTCCGGCTACTGGTAACCGACTGCCCTGTGCTGGTCCAGTGTTGGGTTCAATCACTGGCCCGGGTCATCGAAACTGAGATTACATCAAAGGAGAAATCACTATGCAGAACCCGCCGCCTGGCCAGCCAAGCTACGGCGCCCCTCCTCCGACGCAAAAATCCGGACTCGGTCTCGAGCCAAACATTGCCGCCGCCTTGTCCTATATCTGGATCGTCGGCCTGATCTTCTTTTTCATCGAAAAGGAGAACCGATTTATTCGCTTTCACGCCATGCAGTCGATCATCTTTGGTATCGCCAATACGGTGGTCATGTTTGTGCTGATTATTATCGGCATTATCTTTACCGTGCTGGGCGCTGCTGTTGCATCTACGGCGGGAGACGCTGCCGGGTCGTTATTTGGTTTGATTATCTCTCTCGTATGGCTGTTTGTTTGGCTGGTGCCGATCGCGTTCTTAATCGGTCTGATACTCACCGCGGTGAAGGCTTACCAGGGGAAAACTGTGAAGCTGCCGATTATCGGGAACATGGCAGAGAAGATTGTGAATAAGTAATCGGCAGAATTGACCATGGACCATGGACCGTGGACGATTGTCACCGGTCTTGAAGGGGGATCATTTTCCATTGGTCATTTGACATTTCTCATTTCCCAAATACTCGTCTAAAAATCGCATCCGTATTTCTGAGGTAGTAGTCAAGCGAGAATAGCTGCTCAATTTCCTTATTGGATACTTGGCTTCGGATGTCGGGGTCAGTTCGGACGAGCGCGGCAAAATCCTTGCCTTCGTCCCAAACCTTCATCGCATTCCGCTGCACCCATTCGTAGGCTGTCTCACGGCTAACCCCTTTTTGAGTTAAAGCCAATAATAATTGTCCACTGAAAATCACTCCCTTGGTGGCATTCAGGTTTTCCAGCATGCGCGCGGGATAAACCACTAGCCCATCAATCAGCGCCGCCGATTTGTGCAACTGATAATCGACCGCAATACTAGAGTCAGGCAGCACCACACGTTCGGCTGAAGAATGGGAAATATCACGTTCATGCCACAGTGGAACATTGTCAAGTCCTACCAGACTGTTTGCCTTCACTACTCGAGCCAGGCCACAAATGCGTTCCGAAAGTATCGGATTGCGCTTATGGGGCATGGCGCTTGAACCCTTTTGTCCCCCTTTGAAGCGCTCCTCAGCCTCGCGTACTTCAGTGCGCTGCCAGTGCCGCACATTCAGGGCAGACTTCTCGAGTGAAGCGGCGATAATCGCCAGCGTACACAAATATTCCGCGTAGCGATCGCGCTGCACAACCTGTGTCGACACAGGTTCGGGCTTCAATCCCAATCGAGCGCAGACTTCGTTCTCAACTGTAGGATCGAGGTAAGCGAAAGTGCCTACGGCGCCACTGATCTTTCCCACCGACACAGTTTCTCGAGCACGCAGGAGACGCTCGCGATTGCGCCGCATCTCCTCATACCAGAGCGCAAAAGTAAGTCCGAAGGAGGTAGGCTCGGCGTGAACCCCATGAGTGCGACCTATTTGTGGTGTCTGCTTAAACTCGAGGGCGCGTCTTTTGAGAACCGTCATCAAGGCATCGGTCTTCGCAAGCAGCAGGTCGCAGGCATCGCGCAGCAGCAGCGCATTTGCCGTATCGACAACATCGGATGAAGTCAGTCCAAAATGAACGAATCGCGCGGCTTCGCCAATCGACTCGGCCAGATTGGTGGTAAAAGCAATTACGTCATGGTCTGTAGTTTTCTCAATCGCATAGATCCGTTCCACCGAAAAACGGGCGCGCTTTTTGATCTCCTCGACTGCGGAGCGCGGAATCGTTCCCATCTGAGCATGAACTTCGCAGACAGCGATTTCCACGTCCAGCCATTTCTGAAACTTGGTCGCGTCTGACCACAGCGCGCCCATTTCCGGCAATGTGTAACGGGGAATCATGATAGATCCACAGATTACGCAGATTTCTTCAATTTAGAAAGGCAACTCATACATGGGTTAATGGCTCCGGCAAGTGCGAAACCAGGCAAGCGCCAATTCCCACTCGCCTTTTGATGAACACTTTTCTATTGCTTCGTTCGGCTTTTCGTTTTTATTTTGTGAATCTGCGTCATCTGCGGATTAATTGAGCGCCGTAGAAGAAACCCGATATCGTGCCAGCAGCCATTGGTGGTCGCGTTCAATGAGTGTGAAAGTCTCCATGCCTTCGCCACGCTCGAATTTTGTCTCGTAAGTGACAATAAAGGCATGCCCCTTCAACGGGCCACCAGAATTCTGTTGATCCACCGCAGAATGCAGAGTTCGGTTCTCCACCTTGCCAAGCTTTGTTCTGATCATCATGAGAACGGAGTTTGATTGCTCAAGAGTCGAGTCTTGTCGCCATAAATCTGCTGCTTCCTCGTATAACTTCTCGTAGTGTTCGGCCGCAATGTCGTCACTGATGGATGCAATCGTCGCTTCTACTTCAGAAGGAATACCCTGTCTCTCGGCTCGTAAACCACAGTTGAGCAGGAAGAGGACGAGAAGCGAAATTGTCAGCCATTGCAGAGACGAACGTTGCATCCTTACGCGAGAGTCACAGCTTGAGCCGTTGCTCACACCTCAATCCAGGGCGTCGGCTCCTTCGGAAACGACAAGCTGATCTGCGTATCAGAATGAAAAAGCGGCGAACGTTCCTGGAGCGCAACTTCAGCGGAAATCTTTGCCAGGTATGGATTATTAGCTCGCTGTGAGAGATGAGCCAGGACAATAAAATCCGCGCTGCCGTCAAAATCCTGGCGCAACCAGTCAGCCACGTCCTCGTTAGATAAATGACCCAGCCGCGAGAGAATACGCTGTTTCAGCTCCCAGGGATAAGCGTCGCAGGCCTTTAACATATCGCGGCTGTGGTTCGACTCAATAACGATGGCTGCGCATCCCCGCAAACGCTCGCCTACCAGTGTCGTGATGTGGCCAAAATCCATCACAGTGGCAATTTTCACGCCCCGGTGCGTGGCCGTGAAGCCAAAATTGTCCACGGCGTCATGCGGTATGGTGAACGGATGAAAGTCGATCTCTCCGATGCGAAAATCCTTGCTCGATTTAATCTCCTCAGTTCTGCCCTTGAGAGCTTTGGCCCGCTTCTGGGGCTCTTCGTTGCTCAGCAACCGCTCGCTCACATAGGCATCGAAAGTTTCCGCAGAGATATATACCCGGCAATCAACTGAGCGAAGTAAGACTCGCAAGCCGCCAGAGTGATCGCCATGTTCGTGGGTTACCAGGATACCGTCGAGTCGTTGAACGTCTTCACCGATTGCAGCAAGCCGGCGCGCAATCTCCTTCGCACTCAACCCGGCATCAACCAGGACGCGAGTTTCACCGGCCACGATCAGGACCGCATTACCAGTTGAACCGCTGCCCAGAACGCTAAGTTTCATTCTAACGACTCAGATCAAATGGAAAGAAAAAGCAAAGCACGACTTTAGCACTTAACACCAAAAACGGCTACGGATATAAGCATCTAACCTGGTCCGGCGATCAGTAGGCTGTCGTAAGAAACGAAAAGTCTTTACGCAGTCACTTGATACCGGTGGTGTTCTCGGTTCTTACACAGCGGCGAAAGGCCTCGGAGCTGTTTCACTGTCCGCTGTTTAGTGGAGGTTGCGGGAATGGGCGCGCGCGTGTCAGATTTCCAAGCGTGAGCGATCCACATGAAAGCCGTTGAGATTTCCCAGCGCGCCGAGCGCTAATGATTCACTATTGAAGAAGGTCTGCGCCACGTGCTGTACATCGTCAAGAGTTACAGCTTGCAGGTACCGGATGATTTCATCCGGCGAGATGCGCCGGCCATGGATGATCTCCTGGCGCGCCAGCGTACTGGCGCGGGCGCTCGATGATTCAAGGCCGAGTAGAATCGAGGAGACTGCCTGCTCTTTGGCCACTGCCAGCTCTTCTTTCGTTACGCTTTCGCGCACAATGCGCCGCAGTTCTGCGAGCGAAAGATCGACGACCTCGTCCATCTGTTCCGGCGACGTTCCAGCATAAACCGTGAAGACCCCTACATCCGAAAACGTGGTGCCTCCTGCGCCGACGGAATAAGCAAGCCCCCGCTCCTCACGTATTTTTTGCCAGAGCCGGCTCGAGGTGCTGCCTCCGATGATCGACCCCAATAAACTGGCTGCATAGCGTTCCTGGCTGCGAGCAGTGGGCCATGGCGTGGCGATGATGAGATGGGCTTGCTCCAGCTCTTTCTTCTGCTCAATGAGGATGGGGGCCGCCGCACAGGGCGTTCGCTCTGGCGCTCGCGGCGGAATTCCATTGCCCTGCGGGAAGGCGCGGTTTATCAGATCAACAAGGCGGCCGTGATCTACATTTCCGGCGGCGGCTACAACAAGATTGCTCGCACAAAATTCCCGCGCATGATAGTTTGCCGTCGTCTCATGATTGAAAGAAGGCACGGTCTTCTGCGTGCCTTCGATTGGACGACCCAAAGGTTGGTCCGGAAAATACGCCGCATTGAAGAGTTCCCCCAGCAATTCGTCCGGCGTGTCTTCGACCATCTTCATCTCTTCCAATATCACTTTTTGTTCCCGCTCAAGGTCGATTTGAGCAAAACTGGGGTTCGAAAGGACATCGGCAAGCAGATCAAAAGCTCCCGGCAGCCCCGTGTCCGCAACCTTTATGGCGAATCCAGTCATCTCATGGGTAGTGTAGGCGTCGAGATGTCCCCCTAAACGGTCGGATTCGATGGCAATATCCCGCGCCGTGCGTCGTCGAGTGCCTTTGAAAACCGAGTGTTCGATAAAGTGACAGATGCCGTTCAATTCTGGCGATTCATGGCGCGACCCCCGACACACCCAGATCCCGGCCGTCACCGACCTCAGACCGGGCATATGTTCGGTCAGAACGGCAATGCCGTTGGGTAGTTTCGTCGATTGAACTTCGTCTATCATGCCGTTTAAACGTAAAAACTCGTAAATCGCTGTGAGCCAAAAGCGGCCTGGCCTAGATCGTAACACGCCGAAAACGGTCGGCCAAGCCACTTTACTTCCGGCCCATAAATGCTTGACAGCCTTCGCAGCCTGACGGAAAATGGCTGGTTATCATGGTTTCGTAAGTCTTCTATACTGAACCAGTTCGCCCCAGCTGGAAAAGTTTTGCTCCATATCGAGGGCAACAACCCTCGAAGGAGATCTCCCCCTCGTGAGCAACTTGAAAGGTTTCATCAGCCCCGCTTCGACCGCTCCGTTCCAGGAGCATACGTGGGAGGTTAACGTCGCAATGATAAGAGCGTCACGCCTGCTTTCATCGGTATTGGTGTTTCTCGGATTATTCGCAATTGGAACACCTCAGGTCAGCGCCGGTAAGGGAACTCTTGCAACGATTACGGGCTCTGTCAGCGACAACAGGGGCAATCCGGTCGCTGGTGCGGTAGTGTCTGTAATCAAGGAGGGCGCAAGCGAGATTATCAAGCAGGCCAAGACCTCTGCGGATGGCAAGTTCAGCACCCGCATTTCTCCTGGCCGCTACGGTATCCGCGCCATCGCTGCGGGCTTCCAGGAAGTTGCCTTCTCAAACATTGAAGTACGCGCGTCGCAGGAACTCATTTACCGGTTCAACCTGGAACCTGTTGGCTCAGGCAAAACACTGCCCGAGCGGCGCAAAGATCGCGATGATGTGAGATGGACGTTGCGATCGGCGCAGACACGGCGTTCCATACTTCAGGTGCAGGACGGCGAAGACACGGACATTCAAGCAGTCGCATCAGAGGAGGGCGCGGAACAGCACTCCATCGACGCGGGGAATTCTGACCTGCCAAATCAAGTCTCGCATAGTCGTACCCGGGGCGCTTTGGAAAGTTATTTGGCGACAAACTCCTACGGTTCTTCTTACGCCGGCTTAAATTTTGCACTTGCTATCCCTGCAAACGAACGCGTTGAACTGATCTTTGCGGGCCAAACCGGCATTGGTTTGGGCGCGCCTGAGCGTTTCGAAGCTGCCGGTCGTATCCATGCCGGCGAACGCCACCGTGTTGGCTTAAGTGCTGCAGGGATGCGGTTTACCACGCCAATTTCGACTGCTCGTACCCGGGAATCATCAGATGTGCTTGGCCAATTCTCCGTGCGGGCGATCGATGAATGGATCGTGCGCGATGGGATAGTGATTGTTGTCGGGCTCGACTATTCACGCTTCGTCGGGGCAGGTGGAGCTCACGCCATTACACCGCGCCTCGGGTTACAGTTTGACGCTAACGCGCGCACGCGGGTGAAGGCTGCTTTCGCACCGAGAGGTGACGAAAGTAACGTTCAGAGCGTTATTGGTTTTGAAGATTCGCAAGTCGTGTTCGTTGATGGCAACCAGAGACCGGTGGCTTTCGTCGACGGACAGGCAATCCTGGAACGCAGCCACAGATTGGAGTTTGGGGTTGAGAGAGTGCTGGATAATGAGTCCAATCTGGAGGCGACCGCATTCTTTGATACAACCAGCGGCAGGGGCGTAGGGTTACTGAGTATGCCGTTGTCGGCGTTTAGCGGAGAATCAGGAGATGCCTTGCTCAGAGTCGCCAATCAGCAGGGTTCATCCAGGGGTATGCGCCTCGTTTACACCCGTCGTTTGAGTCGTGTCTGGACAGCCTCCGCTGGATATTCATTCGGACGTGGACAACGTCTTTCGGAAAATACCTTTTCGAATCCAGCAGAAGTTTTTTCTGGGGGATTCTTCCAAACCGCGGCCTTGCAGCTCGGCGCCGGCTTCAATACCGGTACACATGTGAGAACAGTCCTGCGGTTTTCACCTGATGCCACCGTCTTCGCCATCGATCCGTTTGCCGGTCGGCTCGGCGTCTACGATCCTTCACTGAGCATTCAGGTGACACAGGAGCTGCCAACCTTTGGCTTGCCCCTGAGAGCCGAAGCGATACTTGACGCTCGCAACCTGCTCGACGCACAGACGAGCGTTGAAAATGGAGAAGTACTTACGCAGCTTAGCACCGGACGCCGCTCCGTCAGGGGTGGTATTTCGGTCAGGTTTTAGAGCGATGTGAAAAACGTTTGGGTATCACAAGCTTTCCCGATCCTTCCTTCTCTCCGCTTTACCTGGCAGCCGTACCTACCTTCTCCAAAATCTCGGAAAACTCCAAAAACTTGGATACTGCCGTGGGTGCAAAGCCGCGTAATCACAGTTTCCTGACGCTAACCGTAAGACCGGAGTCTAGCGCAAGCTCAGGTTTGACGCCTTTTGGTGCAAGCAGAAGAACGAGCGACGGCGTGAAGCTCTTGGGAACATACCTTGCCTAATAAAGTTAGATCGGCCCGCAGGCCGCGCCGCACAACTAGAGAAACCGTGGAAAGATCAGTGCTTACAACCCGAACGTGGCTGCTGCTCATTGGGGCGGCGCTGCTTCTCGTTGCCGGCGCGCTTAACTTTGGACAACGTCTGAGACGGGATACGCCGCCGTGGGACGGGGTCAGATGGGTTGATACCAGCCAGGGGATAATTGCCGAAACCGTGGAAGCCGAGTCGGCTGCTGGTCAGGCACACTTACTACCTGGAGATCGGCTGATTGCCGCTAGCGTCAACGACGCTAAATACGATGAATTGGTGCGCGCCCGCGATGTGCAAATGTATCTCGATCAGTCACGGGTTGGCGGCGAAGTCCATTATCTTATCGAGCGGCCTTCTTACCCCGAGGAGAGCCGATTCTATTACGCAGATCTTTACAATCTCGGATCCATCCATAACTTCACATCACGAGATATTTACATCAACCTGGTCGGGATTGTTTATCTTCTGGTAGGTTTTTTTGTTCTCTTTAAACAGGGGGCTCGGGCGCCTTTTGCGCTGCACTTTGCCACGTTGTGCCTGGCTGCTTTCGTCTTTCACTTTTACACACCGGTGGGCAGCTACCGAGATCTCGATCTGGCAATTGCGTTCCTGGATAGTGCCGCCCTGATCCTCTTCCCTCCGCTCTTTGTGCATTTCTGTGCGCTATATCCGACGAGGCAACAGCTTTTCAGCAATCGAAGGCGAGCGATTGTCTTGCTGTACACGCCTGCCTTACTGTTGCTCGCTCTAGCCTCGTTCATTTTGCTCCGCGACGTGGTAACGCCCGTACTCCCGTTTCTACGGAGCCTGCCTAACTTCTCAGAATCGTTTGTTGGTCTGTTCTACAGGCTCAGCCTGGCGCACTTCGTAGTAGGGCTCGTTGTAGGCGCGCTGCTGCTGGTGAAAACTTCGTGGTCGGCTAAAAATGCTGTTGTCCGCCAGCAAATGAAGTGGGTGATCTGGGGTTCGCTGCTCGCCGCCGGGCCATTTACCGCCCTCTACGCTGTGGCATATCTTGTGGGCGCGCAAACGTATGACTGGCTTACTAATGCTGCGGTCATTCCCCTAGTACTGCTGCCATTGTCGTTCGGCTACTCCGTAGTTCGTTATCGATTAATGGATGTGGAGTTGGTTGTGCGTCGCGTCTTTGTTTACGCGCTCACGACGCTGGCTATTGCCCTGATGATCGGGTCAGTAGTTTATCTCGCCGGATTGTACGCGCTGGGTGGAGATGAAGGCTTTACATCAGGCGAAATCACGCTCCGGGTCGTCGTATCGATTGTGGCCATGGCAGCCATTGTCATGATCGCGGCACCGGTGAAGAACTTTTTGCAGGAGCAGGTGGATCGGCTGTTCTATGGCGAGCGCTATGATATGCGCAACAGCCTCCTTGATTTTGGTCGGACGCTTTCCGCTACCACCGCCCTCGATCCGTTGCTCGATTCGCTGGTCAGCCGGTTGCAGGAAGTGATGAATGTCGGGCGCGTGGCGATCTTCATTGAAGACCGAAATGGGCCATCTGGTTATCGTGTGGCGCGTGCGGCGGGACTCTCTTCCGAAGTGATCGTGCCGCCGGATTTTCGCGAAATGATCCGAGTCCGCTCAGCAGAAACTGGCGTTGTTCGCGCAGACGATCTTGAACTTGTTCACGAAACGAGTGGCTTTGTGCGACGCGCGCTCCATTATTACGTTCCCTGCGTAGTGCGCGGCCGAATGGTCGCCGTAATCGGGCTCGGCCGTTCTGCAGATGGAGCTCTACTATCTTCGGAAGACGTCGAAATTCTGCGGACTGTGTCGGGTTACGTCGCCGTCGCAATTGAAAACAGTCTCTTGTACCAGGAGCAGCAGGAGCGCGCCTCAGAATTGAAACTGTTGCAGGAGTTTAATGAGTCAATCATCGAATCGATCAATGTGGGACTACTCGCGGTGGATCTTGAAGGGCGAGTCACTCGGCTCAATTCGGCGCTCGAGCACATCCTGGACCTGAAACGCGATGAAGCGGTAGGGAAACGCGTGGAAGAGCTTTTCTCCCGGGATTTGACCGACACCCTGCGGCAGGTGCTGGGCAACGATCGTTGGCAACTAAAAGAGATCCGCAACATCTATAAAATTCATACAGCGACATCTGCCGGCCGTACGATCATTTTGAACATCTCGATTGCTCCTTTGCAGGAACAGACTGGAGCGCTTGTCGCTCTTGAGGATGTAACCTCGCGAATTCAACTTGAAGAGCAGTTGCAGCAGCGTGAGAAGCTCTCCTCGATTGGCTTACTGGCCGCGGGCGTTGCGCATGAAGTCAACACACCCTTAACAGGTGTATCATCATATGCGCAGATGTTGGTGGGCATGGTGCCCGCAAACGATCCAAAACACGCCCTCTTGCAGAAGGTGCGGCGGCAGGCAGAACGCGCAACAAACATTGTCAACAACCTGCTGAACTTTTCTCGCAGCGGCAGCGCTACCGAGTTTTCCGAAGTAGACATAACCAAAGTACTTGATGATACGTTGCAGCTGCTTGAACCGCAGTTGCGCCGTAGTCAGATCGAGATGGTGCGTGCTTACGATCCAGAGGCGCCGCGTGTGTTGGGCAATAGTGGGAAGCTGCAGCAGGTTTTTACTAACCTCCTGTTAAATGCTCGCGATGCCATACCGGATGGGGGACGAATAACCATCTCCACAGCCGCCGAAGATCATTCTCTGATTGTAGAAGTCTCTGATACTGGAATTGGCATTGCGCCGGAAAATGTCGCCAAGGTCTACGATCCGTTCTATACCACTAAAGGAGTTGGTCGGGGGACGGGGCTGGGGTTGGCTGTAACGTATGGAATTGTTCAGGAGCACTCAGGTCATATCAGCGTAGAGAGCGTGCCGGGCACTGGAACGAAGTTTCGCATTACCCTGCCGGCAGCAAATGCTCGCGCCCGGCTTCAGGCTGTTGGCGACTGAAAAAAATGCTCGCTCCCAAGAAGGGCTGGGGCAATTCGGCCACGCTGGCGTTTTGGCCCAGGCCTTTTGTTTTTGTCCAATTCTTTACCTACACTGTTTTCGGTGTTCGCTCGACCTGCCCGAGCCGGGCGGTAGCAGCAGCACGTGAAGACTGAAAGGCGTATGGCTAAGAAGGGATCCGTACTCGTCGTCGATGACGAAGAGATAATGCGTGACGTTCTTGAGACGCTGCTCTCGGCGGAGGGCTACCGCGTTGATTTAGCCAAGACAGGCGAAGAGGGTCTGGACGACTACGGACGCCGCGCCTACGACGTAGTGTTGCTGGACGTGTCGATGCCCGGCATAGGTGGACTTCGCGCGCTCGAAGAATTTCTGAAGATGGATTCGGATGCGGTGATCGTGATGATTACCGCCTATGCAACCTTCGACACAGCCATCGCCGCCTGGGAACGAGGCGCCTTTGGCTGCATTCGCAAGCCATTCCAAAACGAACAGATCGCCGCGACAGTGGCTGCTGGAATTAAGCGCCGCCGTAAGGAAGAGGAACGCCGCACGTTGCGACGGGCGATGAGCCGCGCGGTGGACCGCGGCGCAATCGTCGGGCGCTCCGACATCATGCAAGAGGTGTTTCGCCTGGTTGAGCAGGTGGCGCCTGCCCGCTCCACAGTTTTGATCACGGGTGAGAGTGGCACAGGCAAAGAGCTGATCGCCAAGGCCATTCACGAAGCTAGCACGCGGGCCGGGAAGCCGTTTGTGACAGTCAACAGTTCGAACATTCCTTCTGAGTTGCTCGAATCAGAACTGTTCGGCCACACTCGGGGCGCTTTCACTGGCGCAATCGCAGCCAAGAAAGGGTTATTTGAAGTTGCAGATGGCGGGTCGATCTTCCTCGATGAGATCGGTGATATTCCACCCGAGACTCAGGTTCGACTACTGCGCGTGATCCAGGAGCGCGAGTTTACACCGCTGGGCGATACGAATCCGCGGCGCGTCGATGTGCGTATTATTGCCGCCACCAACATCGATCTGAAAGATGCTGTTAGACAGGGATCGTTTCGCGAAGATCTCTACTATCGTCTGGCGGTCGTTCCAATCGAACTGCCTCCGCTGAGAGACCGGCGGGAAGACATTCTTCCCCTGGCTCAGCATTTCATTCGCAAATATAACGAAGAGAATATTAGAGAAGTGTCGGAACAGATCGGACCGGAAGTGCTGGCCTTACTGGAGTCCTATAGCTGGCCAGGAAACGTCCGTGAACTCGAAAACACTATTGAACGCGCGGTGGTAATTGCGCCAGGTAATGAGATCAGTCGCGAGTGCCTGCGCCCTGAGATCAGCGATCCTCAGTCAATTGCCCATGTAGCGCACGAGGGCGCGAGCACAAGCGCGGTACAGAACATTGGCCGAGGAGTCAACTTCTACGATGAAGTGCGACGCTTTGAGATCGATCTTATCCGCCGCGCTCTGGAGCAGACCGGCGGTCACCAATCGCGTGCAGCTCGCCTGCTGGGTATGAATGCCACCACACTTAATTCAAAAATAAAGACCTACAACATTCACCTCCGTCCTTGAAACACTAAATAGAGTTTTGTGTTAAGCTTCGCGGCGGTCAGACGTCTCTGTAACGCAACTGTTAGTTTGCGGCGCGTGTAGCAGCTCAGTGCGCTTGCGGAAGGAGAGCAATTACTTTGCGAAGGCGTGAACTTGATGGTTGTCCGATCGCCGGTGCCTTGCAGGTGATTGGTGACAAGTGGACGATGCTGGTAGTGAGAGATCTCGCTGCCGGTCCAAAGCGCACGATGGAATTGCTCAATAACCTGTTTCCCATTAGCAGCCGCACCCTCGTAGGGCGTTTGCGAGATATGGAAAAGGATGGGCTGCTAAGCCGAACTAACTTCGGCGGTAATCCGCCACACATCGAATATGAACTCACCGCACGTGGACGCTTGCTAATGCCGGTTGTTGATGCGCTGCGAGAACTTGGGCAGTCGCTCTCCTGCAATGAGTGCGAGGATCGGAAGAGCCGTATGGCAGCTTATTGTGAAGCCTGTCCGAATAACTTTCGGGTGCGACCACAAGGTCCTGTCTCAAGAACAATTCCCTCGTCGCAGCGGCAACACGACGATTCCATCGTGCTTCTTTAGCTAGTCACTCCATATCCCCAATCCGCAATTCGAAATCCGCAATCGCCCTTACCCTTCGCCCTTTGCCCTTTGCCCTTTGCTCTTACTCCTCCTGCGTCATCAACTCCAGCTTATTCGGCACCATGTTGCCATCCGGCATGATGATCGCTTGATGATCAGCCGTGACATGTTCGCCTTCTATCGTTACCTCCTCGCCTGAAGGCATTGCCACCGGGAGATGATCGAGAAACTTCTCCGCGTCCAGGGCAGCCATGCAGCCAGTGCCCGCCGCCGTAACTGCCTGCCGGTAAACGGAATCCTGCACGTCTCCGCAGGCAAACACACCCGGGACGCTGGTAGCGGTAGAATGGCCTGAAGTCTTAAGGTAACCAATCGCATCCATCTCGACTTGGCCTTTAAAGAGATCTGTGTTGGGCTTGTGGCCAATAGCTATAAAAACGCCGGAACATGGAAAGATGCGCGTTTCCTGTTTTTTTATATCCCTCAGACGAACCGCATTGACGCCTTCCTCGCGCGTGCCGAGTATTTCCTCGACGGTCGTGTCCCAAATGAACTCGAGCTTCTCGTTTTGAAAGGCTTTTTCCTGCATGATTTTCGATGCCCGTAACTTGTTGCGGCGATGGACCACGAAAACGCGCGAGGAGTAGCGCGTAAGAAAAGTGGCTTCCTCAAGTGCGGTGTCGCCGCCACCAACAACGACGAGCGGCTTATTGCGAAATGACGGTAGCGGTCCATCACACGTGGCGCAGGCCGAGACGCCATTACCACCAAACCCATCAGGCACCTTGGCTTCTCCAGGAATACCCAACCACTTGGCCGAGGCACCGGTGGCGATGATTAATGTCTCAGTCTGGATGGTGTAGTCTGCGGTCTCGAGGAGAAAAGGCCGCTGCGACAGATTTGCTGTAGTAATCCAGGTCTCGAGAAATTCGGCGCCAAATCGCTCCGCCTGTTTGCGAAACTCGATCATCAAATCCGGACCTTGAATTCCCTCAGAAAAGCCGGGATAGTTTTCAACGTCCGTTGTGATCATTAGCTGTCCGCCTGGCGCGGTCTGCTTTCCAGCGTCGGCTGGGGCGTCGATCAACAGAGGCTTTAGACTAGCGCGCGAGGCATAAATTGCCGCTGTTAACCCGGCAGGCCCGGAACCGATAATAACGACGTCCTTATGGAGGGTTTTGCTGGCCATTTTCCTGGCGAATTACCTTCCTGTAAAGTTGAAATATTCACCACTAAAGTGCACAACAGTATAGCCTTTTCCGCTTAGCGTATAGTATAACTACCGTTATTGAAGGAGTCGAACGCGTCGCGCTGGTAGCTTTGAGAGAAATAGAGACCTTAGAAGAGAGTGTGGCCAGTCTTTGAAAGCAGGCAACGACCCGCAAAGGATTGAAAGCATTGGCGTGATAGGCGCCGGCACTATGGGGCATGGCATCGCTCAGGTTGCCGCCGCTGCCGGTTACCGGGTGATCCTGCGGGATCTGGATCGAGAAATCCTCGCGCGCGGCGTAGAAGCAATCGAACGAAATCTGGCAAAAGGCATTCAGCTCGGCAAGCTCACCGAAGCTGAACGCGAATCAGCCCTGCAACACATTCGCGGCACAACGCGTCTTGAGGAAGTCTCCGCGGCCGATCTCATTATTGAAGCCATTCCTGAGCGACTGGAATGGAAGCAGCAATTGCTTCGCGAACTTGAAGCCCTTACTGAGCGACCTTTTGTTTTTGCAACGAACACTTCGTCGCTCTCGATAAGTGAAATTGCGCAAGCCTCGCGTCATCCGGAACGAGTAGTTGGCATGCATTTCTTCAATCCGGTCCATATCATGCGGTTGGTAGAAATCGTGATCGGCAAGGCCACCACTCAAGGAACAAGGGATGTGGTGCGTGAAGTAGTTCACAAATTGCGCAAAGAGCCGATAGTTGTACAGGATGTTCCCGGCTTTGCATCAAGCCGTCTGGGCGTGGCGCTCGGACTAGAGGCCATGCGCATGCTCGAACAGGGTGTGGCCAGTGCCAAAGATATTGATACAGCAATGGAACTCGGCTACAACCACCCCATGGGACCACTAAAGCTAACAGATCTTGTCGGCCTCGATGTGCGTCTAAACATTGCTAAATATCTGTATCGAGAATTGAAGTCGGAAACTTTTCGGCCGCCAGAGGTGCTCGAGCGTCTGGTTAGAGAAGGCAAGCTGGGAAAGAAGACGGGCCAGGGTTTCTATTGCTGGAATGGAGACCGAGGGGCGCAACGTGCGCATTCCTCTTAAAAGCGGACCACGCCTTTGTTGCATATTATGAGCAGCCCCTACACCAATGAAGAGAGACGCTTTGCTTTACGGATGGCCCTGCGCCTGCCCATTGTAGTTTCCGGGCGCACCGAAGACGGTTCCGCCTGGAGCGAGCCCACTGAAACCGACGATATCTCTACTTCCGGAGCTCTATTTCACCTCAACCAGAAAGTAAACCGTGGTGAGCGATTGTATCTCCGCGCCCACCGGCCTGACGGCGCGCCTATCGAAGTTACGGCTTTGGTAGTTAGAACAGCGCCAGCAATTTACGGAACAGCGCGCGTCGGTGTACAGATTGCCGAACCTACGGAGAACTGGTTGCGTTTGTTTGTATCCTGGGTCGCCGACGAACAACCCACTCCGCCCGAACCGGAAGCCCCGGCCTCAGAGTAGAGCTTGTATTAACCTGTCGGAGAATTCCTCATGTCCTGGATCAACACGTCACCACTCGTCAAGACCTACACGCTTGAAGTAGTTTTGGGCCTTGCCCGAGCCTCCGGATCGCGGTGCTCATCTGGGGCTTGATGGTCACCTGGCGAGCAAGAGCCTAAACAGTATTTCCCGCTTGGGAAGAGGAGTTGTTAGATTGGACCATTCAAGAGCTATCAAAATTGCAGGTAGGGAAGGGGGCAGTCGTTAGGTTCAAGTTTCGGAAAGCTCAAGTCGCCCCCGCTGAACTATGGCTGTCGTCATCATCGAATAAAGCTTGCAATGGATTTGAAACTCTCAAGTGATAACCATAAGGACTGCGAATGAAGGTTGAGCGGGGGCGCCTTGATTTTCGCGAACCTAGAACCTAACGACTGCCCCCTTCCCGACCTGCAATTAAGTCCACTTGAATCGCAACTCGTTGCCTTGCCCTCTTAACTTGCAAAATCTTCGCAGTTTCCGGTGAGTCGTTACGCTCAACCTTCGGCCCCGGCGCCCTTTTGTGTATGCTAACAGCAACCCGCAAGATTGGAGCACATACATGTCGCGCACTTATGAAACCCTTCTCCTTGACCGCCGCGATCGCGTAGCGATCATTACCATCAATCGCCCGGAAAAGAGGAACGCTCTTAATATCCAAACCCGTGAAGAAGGCGCTGCGCTGCTGGAAGAATTGCGCAGTGACGACTCAGTTGGGGTCGTGGTATTTACGGGTGCAGGTGATAAGGCCTTTATTGCGGGCGCCGACATTGGTGAATTTGCCGGACGCACTGCCGCCATGCAACGCGAAGTAATGTTGGGCCGCTCCTTATTTACGGCGATCGATACTTTTCCCAAACCCGTGATTGCCATGATCAATGGCTACTGCCTCGGTGGTGGCTGTGAGTTGGCGTTGGCGTGCGACATTCGCATTGCCAGTGAGAATGCGTCTTTCGGACAGCCGGAGATCAACCTCGGCATTATTCCCGGGGGCGGTGGGACGCAGCGGTTGACGCGCCTGGTTGGCGAAGGCAAAGCAATGGAGCTGATTCTCACAGGTGACATCATTGACGCTCGAACCGCCTACAACATTGGTCTCGTAAATGACGTGGTTCCGGCGGATCAACTGGAAACGAAGACTATGGACCTTGCCAACCGGATCGCATCAAAAGGCCCCATCGCCTTGCGCCTGGCAAAGGAAGCTGTAAGGCTCGCTTCTCGTTCTAACCTTGATGAAGGTCTACGCCGGGAGATAGATCTCTTTGCGCTCTGCTTTGCAACGGAAGACAAAGATGAGGGCGTGAAAGCGTTTCTCGAGAAGCGCAAACCCGCGTTCAAAGGAAGGTAGCTGCAGGATTGCGAATTTCAAATTGCGGATTTCGGATTAGCCAATTGCCAATTGACGATTGTTGATGGCAATTGGCAGAGTTGTCTTTTCAATTCGCAATTCCCAGTCCGCAAATCCGCAATTCGCAATCCGAAATCCGCATTCCCTCGTCCGCTTGACGCCCTTTTTCGTACTGGGCTACTCTCTTTTATCGCCAGTTCACTGCGGAACTGTTACTCTTTGATTCTTGCCAGGGTCATGTCAATCAACCTGAGGCTAACTGGTAAGGAACCTAGTCAGCAATCGGCATTGAAATCGGCAATTGAAAATCTTCTTGGGGCCGTAGCTCAGCTGGGAGAGCGCATGACTGGCAGTCATGAGGTCAGGGGTTCGATCCCCCTCGGCTCCACCAATCCTATCAAGCAGCGACAATCTCTCGATAGTTGAGGTGCAGCCACTTCTCTAAAGCGCAGTCCGTTTTTCTCCTTTAGCCGAAGTCACAAAACTCCCTTCTGCATCAACAGCATGAACTTTACATATGCCTGTGGAATATGTAAAGTTATCTCGCTAACTTTACATTTGGTTTACCCCGTATGTAAACTTGGTGTCGAGGTGACCCCATGCAAACTCAATCCTTCAAATCCGGAAGTTATAAACAACAATACCAATATAAGAGTTTCACGCCAACTCCGATCAACAAGCCCTTTACCTGGGACGATCCCAATATCGATGTATTACTAGAAGACGCAACGAGGTTGGTTGGCGAATTAAACGCTTATTCTCACCTGATACCGGACGTGGATTTCTTCATTAGGATGCATATCCTCAAGGAAGCTACAACCTCGAGTCGTATTGAGGGCACGCAGACGAACATTGTCGAAGCCGTCTTGCCAGAAGAAGAGATTGCGCCCGAAAGGCGGGATGACTGGTTAGAGGTTCAAAATTACACTAGAGCAATGAATCATTCCATTGCAGCGCTTGAAAGACTGCCGCTTTCAATGCGACTGCTTCGCGAGGCGCACGAGATACTAATGTCTAGCGCGCGCGGTGAACATCGCAATCCTGGCGAGATACGCAAAAGCCAAAACTGGATCGGCGGCTCAAATTTAAAGAACGGAGTCTTTATCCCACCCACACACCATGAATTGCGAGCTTTACTTACCGACCTTGAAAAATTCTGGCACAAGGAAAAGATCGCTATCCCTCACCTAATCAGAACTGCGCTCAGTCATTATCAGTTTGAAACTATCCATCCGTTTCTTGACGGTAATGGACGAGTTGGTAGACTCTTGATAACTCTATACCTGGTCGACAAGAAACTTCTCACCAAGCCCACTTTGTACTTATCTGACTTTTTTGAGCGGAATAGGGGAGCATACTATGACGCGCTGACTGCAGTAAGAACCTCAAACGACATAGAGCATTGGATCAAATTCTTTCTTACTGGTGTTTCTGAGACTGCCGCGGGAAGTAAGCAAACATTTGAAGGGATTGTAGCATTGCGGCAAAGATGTGAAGAAAAAATCCTACAACTCGGCAAACGAGCCCCCAAGGGACAAGCACTCCTCAGACAACTCTACTCCCAACCGGCAATGGGCGCTAACGATGTAGCAGCGAGACTTGACATTACTCATCAATCCGCCAGCTCACTCATCAGATCCTTTGAAGGAATGGGAATCCTCCGAGAGATTACTGGACGAAAAAAAGATCGCCTTTTTGTCTTCTCGGAATACCTTGGCCTATTTACTAGCCGGATTTCTCAGAGCCAAATAAAAAGACTCAAACGCAAAGCGAGTTGAATTCCTAACCCATGGAACTCGAGAGGTCGAGAGGCGGGTTTCGCTCGCTGTACACGAAAAGACGACAACGAACGATATATCCGTCTATTCATCGTGTTGACTCATTAATGCTTTCGTCCAATCCCGAACAGGCTCGCTGACGAGCGCACATACATCACGCCATCAGCTAACGCCGGCGTCGCCATTAACAACTCGCCCATCGAGTTTGTTGCGACGTGATTAAACTTTTCGCCGGCTGCAATCACCAAAATCTCTCCGTCCTCGTTTGTAAGGTAAATCTTGCCGTCGGCTGCCACCGGCGAGGCACTGAAGCCGCTGCCCACATTAGGGAGGCGTTGTCGATAAAGTTCGTTACCTGTCTTTAAATCGTAAGCGTCAAAGAGGCCGTTATTCGCAAGCACGTAGAGAACGCTGTTGTAAATAAGCGGCGTCGGCATGTAAGGCCCGCGACCGGTTCGACTCCAAACGATCGAGTCACTGGCCGTTTTGCCATCAGACAGGGTAAGGTCGCCGCACGCGTTAGGGCGCACGACAAAAATTGGACGCTCGGGTCCGCGACCACTGGCGACGACAAACAAGCCTTCGCCAAAGATCGGAGTCGGTGCGGTAATCTTGGAGCTGCCGCCTAGACGCCACAATTCCTTTCCCGTGCTCGGGTCGTAGGCGCGAATGAAGTTTGAAGCGTTGGCTACCAGGACGGGGCCCATTGCGGTGTTTGCGATCGTTGGAGTTCCCCAGGATGGGAGTTCATCCCGATCGGTTTTCCAAACGGTTTTTCCCGTGACGGCGTCGAGAGCCAGGAGGAATGAATCGGTTTGCGTATCGCATTGCAGGATCACCAGGCCGTTCCAAATGATTGGCGAACTCGCTGGCCCCCATTCGTACGTCGGAATGTCATAGGCGCCGAGATCGAGCCGGCCCAGATTAACCTTCCAAAGAAATCGCCCGTTGACGTCGTAAGCGTAAACGCCTTCCGATCCAAACCACGCAACCACGATGCGGCCGTCAGTGGCCGGACTTGAATTGGCATACGTCGACTTAATGTGGCGCTTGTCGAGGGGTTGGCCCTGATGCGCCACGCGCTCCCACCTAATTTTCCCCGTTCGTTTGTCAACCGCATAAATCGTCCAACGATGAAGCGAGCGATCTTTGGAGGCGTCTCCGTCGCCATAGAGACCGGGACGGAAAGTCGCTTTCGGATCGCTGCTGACGGCGCTGGTGACAAAGATCCTATTGCCCCAAACGACCGGGCTCGAATGCGCGAGCCCTGGAATCGGGGTTCGCCATAGAATGTTTTCGCCGCTCTTTGCGTCCCAGCGATCGGGTAGATTCTGCTTCTCCGCGATGCCCGAAGCCTGTGGCCCGCGAAACGAAGGCCAGTTCCCGTTTATGTTCTTCAGCGCACGCGCCGATGATAGGCGCGCTCCAGATGTTAACGTGATTTGTCGAGCGGAGATGGTCCTGGCTTCGTCGGCGGGCGCCCATACGCTGCCGTCAACAATCATCCGGCGCGGCACACAATCATCTGCAATCAGTTTGAAGCTGACGCGATCGCCAATATTGCCCCTCTTCCCCTCGACGCGATACTCATAGCGCCCGGTTCCGTCGCAACCGCCTGGACCACCTGACATTGTTAACTCAATCACGGTGGAGTTGGTAGTCCACTTGCCGCTGAGTGCCGGCCAGCCCTTACCTTGAAGTGTGAAAGTTCCACCCGGGTCAAACCTGGCGATGAACGCGCCAAACTTTAAAGCGCCGGAAGGAAGCGCGGCAGGTTGTTGAGCTCTTGATACGACCGAGCTGAATAGCAGGATAAGCACAATTCGCACATTGATGTTTTGCCAGCTCTTCATCTCAAACTCCACTAATTTTGGGTTGCACTAATTACCAGTCTAATCGCGACTCCTGTTGAATGAGTTGTTGTGCTACGCTGGTGCAAGCAAGTATACGAATACACACGAAATCACATCAATCTGAGTAATCTGTGGATCACTGCTGCCATTCTTTGAGACCTTCAACCAGCCGTAACATCTCCTCCTTTTTCTTCTCGAAGACAGCGAAGGTGAAGATGATCATCGCACCTGTGATTATGCCGGCAACGTACCATAACCAGGTCCAGCCGAGGTTGGCGGAGGCGTAGTAGATCATCGTCGTGATTGCGAGCAGCAGAAAAACACAGCCAAGTATGAGAAATGCTCGGATGCGAAACATGATGCCGCAGAGCACCCCAGCGACTGAAAGCGCCGCCAGGATCATCGGCAGCCACGGCGAGTTGGCCACACCGTTGATGAAGATGTCAGCAGTGGAAGAGACGTAGATCGTCATCAGCGCGAGATAACGAATGCCAATCATCTGTTCATCAGAAAAATCATCACGATTCAGGTAGGCCGCAATCAGGACAGAACAGGCCGCAGGGATTAACCACAATTGAGGATGCTCGAGGAACCCATATTGTTCGGTGCGGTACCACACATACCAGAAGCCGCCATTTCCAGCCAGCGCCGCTAACATTCCCCACAAAAAAGAGCGGCGCAGGATCGAAAGTAAGCCGTATAAGCCACCAACAATGAATAGCAGGACAGAGTAATCAACCTCTGAGTTTAGCCGCCAGAAGCCGAGGACAGGCAATAGCGGCAGAAATACTCCAGTGCGCTCAATCGGATGAGCCAAGACCATAACATTGCGTCGGCGCAGCAACTCGCTTGCTGCCACGCCGAGATAGGCGACTGCGACAACGACCAGCGGCCAGTAACGCTCAAAGAACCCTGTAAAGAGCCAGGGCATTGTCAGACGGACATGCATGAAGAGCAGCGCCAGCATGGCCTCGGCTGCATAGACGTATTGCCGCCTGTGCTCCTCAGAAAGATTGAGTGGATCATGCTTTGGCGATAGCGCAAAAAGAACACAGCTAATGGTCGCGGCAATCAACGTGACGCCAATTGTGAGCAGCGCGAGCGGTTTGATGCGCACCGCACCAAATTGGATCTGGTAATAAACTTCGATCGATAGAACGAAGATGAGTGAGATGATTCCAGCGGCAGTCAGCCACGGGACACAATCGCGTATCGACCTGGTCCATTCGGGCTCGCTCCTTAATGCTTTATCAAGCTCGAGACCAAACAACGCCACAATGGCAAACATCTCAACCATTAGGATCACGGCGCGGTTTAGCCACGTACCGGTAATGCCCGGCGTTAGCCAGGCCCAACCGAACGCCACGACGCCCAGCGTAAACACCGCAAAGGCAGCCCTCTGCCAGTTCGCGCGCCGGACGGTGCCGCCCACTAGTACCAATGTGAATGCCTGCATCGTGATGGCAAGCGCCCCAGTGATTCTCAGGGCTAACTCATAAAATCGTAGGTTGATCCAGTACCCGAGCCAGACAACAAAAAAGATGAGAAATGCATTGAACACCTGGAGCCACTTCAATTCAGTGACTTCAGTTTCAAGGCGCGCCGGGATCTTCAAGTTACTTGCCCATGCGATTAGTCTTTCCCGCTGACGCCAAACCAGGCCCGTAATGACCGTGTATGTGGCCATCACGATCATTGCCGCCCAACCGAGATAGCGCGGCAACAAACGGAGCTGCTCCAACGCCAACGCGGCGGCCAGCAAGCCCAGCAGGTAGAGTCCGGCCAGCGCATAACTGGCGTCCTTGTCCCACAAACACGCGAACATCAATACAGCCAATGAAGCAAAGGCGAACCAATTCAGCGCCGCAGAATGAGGCGGCACATAAGCGCCGGTCGCCTGATCGAATAGGAGGATCCAGGCAATCAAGCCCATCGATGTTAATGACAACAGAGCTGCCACGTTGTGGAAAGACAACGCGTTGCTCGATGTGTCTTTCGGTTGACTGACGCGCCGAGCGCGCAACTCCAGCCATAACCAGATCAGGCTGGAGCTACATAGTGTGATGACATTTACTTCGACGAATCTGATTCCCCTAAAAGGCCGAGCAGGAAAACTAACCAGCCAGATGACCGTGGCGACACTGACAAGAACTCCGGCCGCATAAAGATAGGGGCGCTGCAAGCTTTGCCAATTCAACACGCCTGCGAGCGCGCTCATCGCCAAGAGCGCCGTAATGGACCACCAGGCACTGCCGGCATCGTCAAAGCCCGCACGCAGCGCGAGGAGGACGGTCCCAAAACCAAGAGCCGTTGTGAATAAAACAGTATTCCACGTCCACTCTTCAGTGAAACCCGATGGAGCAATGCGCTTGAGAAAGCTTTGGCTGTGCTCGTTAACAAAAGACGGAAGAGCGCGCGCCAGACACATCAACCAGGCAGCTGCGGCAAGTGCAAACATCAAGACGTTAAATGCTCGCCAATCTTGTGGAGCCGAGCGCGAAGCCGAGAAAGCCAATAGACAACTGATTGCAACCAACAATGCGCACAAGCTGCCGGGGCCCAGCCGTTTGGGGTATGCTCTGCTAAACGAAAATGCCGCGAACGCAGTGAGAAAGAAAGCCACCCAACCATAGAGCCCATCCGCCGCCGCTGTCCCGGCGCCAGTCCATCGAGGAGTGATTATCAAATGAATTGCTACTGGTATTAGCACGGCGACGATGCCCGCTATTGCGATTCCCAGTTGAATCTTAAACAACTTCTGAGCCAGGACAGCCGCACGGATGGTTAGCGCTTGTTCCCAACGCACACGCGCGCTCAGCCACAGAATCGCGTACAGGACAGACACAATTGTGTTGAGCTGAATCATCTGGGCCAGGACAACCCGGTTCATGTCACCGCGCACAGCCACTACCGCAAACAGATAGACAGTGCTTATCGTCAAGTTGAATAAGAGGCCCGCAGAGAATACGTAGGGTACGAGTTGGTCTCGTACGGCAAGACCGATTAGGACAAGACCCGAAACAACTAGAGGAACACTGTAGGATAGACCATCGTCCAGCGAGGCAAAGAAGCCGGATGCAGGACCATGGACGGGCCTGTAATAGATTGCCCGCAGCAAGGGATAAATGGTCAAGGCGAGTAGCGGAGTGAGCGTGGAACCCAGTAGCAACACTCGCAAGTCTCGAGCAAGCTCCCCTACCTCGTTGTCGAGCGCGGGCCATCCAAAGGCGCTGATGCCGGCCCAGATCTCATCCCTAAACCACACAGCAACTAACCCAAGGATCAAGACCATAGCAGCCAGATACCGCCAAGCCGACGCCATAGCAATCTGGGCCTCCCATGCTCCAGCCAGCAGTGGGCTGACCATCGTAGCGGCAGCAAACGCGCCAAGTAGATAAACACGCCGGCGTCCTTCCCACAGGTTTGCCAGGAAAGCGATTACCAGCAGCGCCAGAAGGATCCACGAACCGGCGCCGTATGCATACTGATGCTGAAAGCCGCCAATGTTCCAGGTGGGCGCCTCTAATCCGCCGGGCGTGAGTTCCTGCCTGACACCTGATAGCGCGCCATAAATTGCCAGCACTACAAAACCACCAAGAACGGCCCACAGCACTGGCCGTCCAAAAAAGGTGTTTGGCTCCTCTAGCAGTCTCGACGCGTCGGCAAGCCAGCGCGGAACCTGCCGCTGTGCGGTGTGCTCAGTTAGTTCAGGAGGCCCGGTGATGTGTTTCACGTACAGCCGTAGGGTTACCCAGCCAATGCTCAGTAGGACAAGTGCGCTGCCCTGAAGCTGCAAACTCCATGGGTGCAGCGAACCATAAGGAAACGCTGTATACCAGTCGTAATGCTGCAGAAGCGCCTTTATCGCGAGCACCAGCGCGAGGGTTAACGCAACTTTGAATGAGATAAGAAGCGCACGCTTGCGGTTGAGCCACAACAACGCCAGCCAGATCATGGCCAGCCAAAAGACGCGTCGAGACTGCATCGCCGCCGGTTCCCATCCCGCCGCCTGCGCCAGACAAACAACAGCAACAAATGACGTGATCAGCGCTGATCGATTTAATGGCGAGAAGAGGGCCCTTGGTGATTCTTCTGTCAATGACAAGCTAATTGCTGCAATAGCGCTAATGGTGGCGTGCATCAGCAACGCTGCTTGCCAGGGAAATGGCGCATCAAGCCACGGTCCGAGTGCCTGGGCCAGCGAAGCGAGCAGCAAGACCGAACCAACCCAACAAAAGGCGGGTAAATTTCTACGCCAGGCGATCCAGAACGCTCCAATGGCGTACAGCGCGTAGAAAGCCCGGACGGCATGTGGATCGCCAACTTCATTGACGCCAGATTCAATGAAGTACGGTGAACTGATCACCGCGATCATGCATGCGACTATCAGATATGAGGTTCCATCCGCTTCTCGCTTTCTCCTTGTCCACCATTCGGAGACCGCCAGAAAAAGAACAAAGAGCACGGCCAACGCCTGACCGGTGCTGATTGTTTGCGTGACATCCAGTAACGACACCACACGCAGGTTCTGCCAGGGCGTGTGACCGGCAAGCACATGAAACAGAATCACCCAGGCCAATGTCAGACAGATTGCCGCGATAATGTGCGCAACTGAGATATTGAGCAGGATTGCGAGTGCCGTAAAGATCACGAAGTTCAGAAGCGCCGCGGGTACGACGCTCGCAGGATTAGGCCAAGCCAGAATCATGCCTGCCAGGACCATCATCGTGCCAGCAATTGCGATGCTTGTGCCTGCAGTGCGATGTGGTCCCAACTCTCTTTTGGTCGCGCGTCGCCAGAGGAGGGTGCCACTTGCGAGCATTGGCACGCCACCGAGAGTAACCAGCGGCGCAAGGTACATCATCGACATCGACACCGGTCCACTCTTGTAGAGCAATAGACCAAAAGGCAGGAGTGTTGCGAAAGTAGTTGCTCCGAGTGTGGCAAAGATAGCATTGGTTTCGCTTTCGTCGATCTCCTCGTCGCTGAGAGCAATGCGTAACATCCACGCCGTCGTTGCCGCATAACAGATGACGGGGAACGCACCGAGCAACAGTAGCAATTCGGGTGAATTATCGGGCGAAGCGAAATGGCGAATCAGCAGTTGGCCGACCGAAGAACCGAGAACACCCGCAGCTAGCAGGTGCGGCCACTTTGACGTCAAGACTCGCCCGGCAAAATAGACGAGGCAAAGGAACAGTGCCGGGGCGATGAGCTCGCTGCCGATCACCAGCATGCCCGGCGGGATGGTGCTGGCCGATACAGCGGCGATGGCGAGAAAGTTCAGCGGCACAAGCAACGTCGCTATGGTTAGTATGCCGTGACTCGTTGTTGGAAGTTTCCAGCGATGCTGCGTATAGAGACCCACGCCAAACAATGCTGCTGTCACTGTCGTGAAGATCAGGAACTTGAGCACAGGGATGCGCGAGATCTGCGCCCAGAGGCTGATGACCAAAGCTGTCGAACAGCCGATGATCAGCAGGCCACCCACAATCTCGCCCCAACGGATGTTGCTCTGCTCCATGAAAGAAGCGAGCACTTCGGAAAACGGCTTGCGCGGCCGAGGCGGCGCGATTGGTTCTGGCGGTGGCCGTCTGGGCTCCGATCGTACCGCCGGAGCATACGTTTCTTCTTCGCTTGCTACGGTTGGCTGTTCAGGCTCAAATACTGCGGTACTCTCGATAGGAGCAGGGGTAACATTGACGGCGGATGGAGGCGCACTTGGAAAAGCCGTCTCGTCGAAAACGGATTCTGTAATGGAAGGCGGCTGTGATCGGGCTTCGGCAACCGGCTGGGCTTTGCGCCCGCCCAAGCGCGCCTTTTCCAACTGGATTCTTTCGCTGAGTTTTTCATGCTCCTGGTCGTCAATTGCGCCTGAACGGTGAAAACGCTCTAGCTGCCTTTCGGTTGCCGCAAGATCCTTGAGCAACTCAACCACAATGCCAGACGGCTTGCGAAATCCGCATTGACCGCAAAAGTCGGCATCAGGCTCGAACGTGTAATTGCAGTTTGGGCAGCGTGAGATACCAAACGTCTGAGGTTGTTTCTTCGCAGGGGAAGGGCCAGCCAACCAGCGAAAGACTGCACGAACAACAAGCCAAATTCCGTGCCCAAGAAGCGTGATTAAGACGAGGAGGAAAAGAAGTACAAGGAGAGTATCCATTTAAGGATCGCCAAGGTCTGCTAAACAGGTTCTTGTCAACCTTAACGCGGGTAAGACAGCGGCAATATACACCCGGACAACGCGTGCCACATAGAGCCAGTGCTCCGATCACGCCCAATTTAGCGACACCGCTCTTTGGTACGGACGTGTGATACATTGCGCGTTGTCTGTCCCCAGCGGTGGTTAATATGTGGTTTTTAAAACGAATGATCTACAGATTCGAGCACTCTATTGAATGTCCTGTCAGTAGAGAGTCTGCCCTGGAATTTCTGGGCCAATGTTGATAACTGGGCTAAGGTAGACCGGCGGTCGAGTCAGTCGAACTTGACGGCCTGTTTATCGCTGCCAGTAGGGGTATCACCAGGCTCCGAGCCTCTGATGCTATGACTGAATGGAGATTGATCGACGTGCAGGACGGCGAGAGCGCTATCATAGAGATTCTTGCAGACGGCGCTGTGTTGAGGTTCCGCTGGGTATTCGAAGAGTCAGCTGATGGGGATACCCGGATTGAAAATCGCAGGCAGTTTTTAAAGGGCGTGTTCATGTTCGCCGCAACACTGCCCTTGATAACTACAAGTAGCTCTTGTCATGCACAATCGAACCGGCGTGCAGCCACAACCATCGTTGGAGGTGGTTGTGACGGTTGCGAGGGCATCTATGAAAATATGCCGCAAGAGTTGAGTTGGGATACAGCTATAGCATCTGCTGCCGAGCCCGGCGAGAGAATGGAAATCAGCGGCGCCGTCTATAAATTAGGTGGCCAGACGCCGGCGCCTGGTGTGATTCTCTACGTCTATCATACCGACGCGCAGGGCTATTACTCCCCCGCCTCAAACATGACTGGATTAGCGCGCAGGCACGGGCACCTGCGCGGGTGGGTCAAGACCAACCTAAACGGCGAATACAAGTTTACCACTATTAAGCCGGCGCCATATCCTAACGCAAACATTCCAGCGCATATTCATCCGATCATCAAAGAGCCTGACAAGAACGAGTATTACATCGATGAATATGTGTTTGATGATGACCCGCTGCTAACTAACGCCGAACGAGTCAAGCTTGAGAATCGTGGCGGCTCCGGCATCGTCCACCCTACCCGCAGAAGTGACGGCGCGTGGATTGGAAGGCGAAACATCATTTTAGGACTTAACATCCCTAATTACAGATGACCGTTTCTACAGTCGCGAGCTTCAGAATGGAGGCGCTGTGGACGTAGACGATTTGGACGGAGATCCACAGAGATTGACCACGTTGTACCGCGCAGTTATTTCTATTCACTCAAAGAGGTGATTGCTTAAACAATTTTCTAAGAAAGGCCAGTACCCCACTCCCTGATTGATCGAGTAGGCACGTCGACAGATAAAAGGTAAGGCCCAACAGACCTCCAAACCAGAACGGAAGAACAAGAAACTGAATAGCGAGCGCACCGCTGATCGCAAAGGCCACTGCCCCAACTGTATGTGCCGTAATCAACATCCATTGCCAGTCCGTGTGCTGAAGCCTGAAACTAGCCTGGCTGCCTGCCGTGTCCAGCGTGAGCTCCAAGTCGTCCAGTATTGCCAGTGCACGGAGTGGTGCGGGAGCGACTGCGGGATCGCCTATCCGCGAGAGTGCCTCTGCAGCTGCACGACGAACATCCACAGCCGTATCAAAAAGAGCGGCAATCAGATGCGCAGTTGCCTGGCGGCTGCCAACGATTCCCAACGAACGAGCGGCGGCAGCTCGTTGGACGGAAGATTCCGCTGTTCTTAGAGTACGCCTCACGTCATCGAAGTGGCCGTGTTTGAAAAACAGTTGACGAGCCTGCGCTTGTTCTTCAAGATTCTTACTATCGAGCGCGACCAGCAGCTTGTCGGATTCAGCCTGACGTGCAGCGATCTCGGGCGATTCAATGACTTGGGAATCGTCAGTGTGACCGGTAACGAGATTATGGGTCTCGTGGCCGGCAGGTTGTAGCTGGGAAGATCCTGCAGACATTTTCTCTGAACCTTATTGTTATGCGAGGGGGCACCAGCGTTGCGGAGCGTACTTGAGCTCTAAGCCTGAACCTTCTAGCGCTGTGCGACTAGCGCATTTTTCGCACTCTTCGCGTTTTTCGCTCAGTCTTGATGGAAAAGTCAGCAGGGCAGCTTAAACCGGTTCGGCGCTTCGCAAGACGCAAAGACTAGAACTCAGCCCGTATCCGGCAAATCTGAGGACATCCAAAATGAAACCAACCAGAACAGCAGTCATCATCCTGATTCTGTGCTCAGCTCTTGTAGTAACCAGCCAAACTGCCACGGCACAGGCTAAAGTGACACCCAAACGAATCACCAATACGCAACTGGTGCGAGAGCTTGAGTCCTTCCTCGAAGAACTCGTGAAGGACGACAAATTCTCTGGGACAGTCTTGGTAGCCAACGGCGCAACGCCAATAGTTAAAAAGGCTTATGGTCAGGCGAGTAAGGGCTACAACGTTCCAAATCGCATCGACACGAAGTTCAATCTTGGCTCAATGAACAAAATGTTCACTGCCGTCGCCGTCGCTCAGCTTGCTGAGCAAGCGAAGCTGTCATTTGACGATACTGTCGGCAAGCATCTTCCAGATTATCCAAACAAGCAGGTGGCTGAGAAGGTGACCATACATCAACTACTGACCCATACTTCGGGCATGGGTAGTTATTTCAATGATAAGTTCCAGAACTCGTCGCGCGCTAAATTCAGAGAGGTGCGCGATTACTTTCCTTTGTTCGTTGATGAGCCTCTGGAATTCGAGCCAGGCACACGCTGGAGTTACAGCAATTCAGGCTTCATGCTGCTTGGCGCAATAGTGGAAAAGGTTTCCGGTGAAAACTATTTTGATTATATACGTGAGCACATCTACAAACCCGCAGGCATGATCAATTCTGATTCCTACGAGCTGGATCACGAAACACCAAATCTGGCCATCGGGTACACTCGCCCCGGCAGCGGCGCGCGCAGAAACAATATCTTCATGCATGTGCTCAGAGGCGGGCCTGCGGGGGGAGGCTACTCCACAGTCGAGGACCTATTGCGTTTCGCCCTTGCGCTGAAAGATCACAAACTACTAAGCGCGAAGTACACTGAAATGGTGTTAACCGGCAAAGTGGAGATTCCAGGGTCGAGCAGTGCTAGATATGCTTATGGGTTTCAAGAGGAAAAGGTTAACGGGCAACGCCGTGTTGGACATGGTGGCGGGTTTCCGGGCATCAACTCAGAGCTGCAAATGTACCCGGAGCTCGATTATACAGTTGCAGTGATGTCAAACTACGATCCGCCCATTGCCAGCCGGATTGCGGATCGCGTTGGTAAACTCCTGACCGGCACTCCAATTCCTACTGCCATCAAACTAGCGCCTGCGGTATTGGAAAGGTATGCCGGCCGCTACGCCCGAGACGGTGATGGCGAGGGCCCAAATATGGTTGATCTTTTGCCAGAAGGTGCTGGTCTATGGCTGATTTTCGGAGGACAGCGCCACAAGTTTGTGCCGAAATCAGAAATTGAGTTTTTTGACGAAGAGTTTGAGGATGTGGTCGTCTCGTTTACAAAGGACGACAAGGGTGACGTAACGGCGCTGAAGCTTGTCGGGGCGGGCCCGATGTTTTTGGGACGCAAAATGACGTTGCCGCCGGCGAGTCTGAAAGGCAATACGACATTTCGACTCAAAGGCTTTCCGAACGCACAGATTGTGGAGCTTGCGGGAAGCTTCAATAATTGGAAGCGCTCGCAGCTGCTTTTGGCTCATGAAGCCAATGAGTGGATTGTCCGAGTTGACCTGCAGCCGGGCAAGTACACCTACAAGTTTGTTGTTGATGGCGAGTGGATGGCTGATCCGGCCAACCCCGCCACCGAAGATGACGGCCACGGGAACACTAATTCAGTTTTGACCATCAAGTAGGATCCACAAAAGCACACGAACTTGCATGAAACGATTCTTACTGCTTTCCTGTCTCTTAGTGAACGACCTGGTCTCTTACTTTTGACAAGACGCGAGCGGACAGCTTGGTTTCTGCTCAGGAGGAAAATGCATGCTAAAGCCTCTAATCCTCGCAACGATCCTATTTCTCCTATTCTCTATTGATGGTATCTGCACTGCTGCGGCTAACGACCTGTCAGCACTTGCGTGGATGGCCGGGCACTGGACAGGGGTGCAGAATGGCATGGAGATGGAGGAACTCTGGCTCGCACCAAAGGGAAACACGATGCTCGCCGTTCATCGTGATGTTGTGCGTGGTCAAACAATTTCTTTCGAGTTTTTGAGAATAGAAGCGACTGCAGAAGGAATTACTTATTGGGCGAGTCCGAAGGGAAGACCAGCAACCCCGTTCCGGATGATCGAGCAAAAGAGCAGGCGCGTCGTGTTTGAGAACCCAAGTCACGACTTTCCCAGCCGCATAATCTATTGGCTTAGCGAAGATGCCTCACTACATGCCCGGATCGAAGGCACCCAAGGCGGCAACCCCGCTTCGGCAGAATGGACGTGGCGGCGCACCGCGGCAAAACATTAGCAGACTCACGCTGGTCGATTTCTATAGGTCGTCTGAGCACACAGCGCTAAACCACTCCGGTGCGAGCGTTTTACTCCCACCTCGGACCCTGGAACAGGTAAACTCCGCGTTGATACATGTGCGTCATAGATTCCATTGGCGGGGCCTTCAAGAATCAACCGGAACAACTGGACGAGCGATTAAGCGATAGAGCCCACCGGCTGATCGATCTGGCCTTTCAAGAGATCGATTCTGCCAAGCTCATCGATCATCACACACACATCGCCGGACTCGGCACAAGTGCGACCGGCACATTTGTGCATCCGAAGATGCGCACGTGGACGCATCCCCTCCATCACCTTAAATTCAGAGTCTATCTTAGTGCTGCCGGTGTCGATGATGTTACAAACGCAGACGAGCAGTTGGTCCAGCGACTAGTAAATCTTATCAAGCACATGCCGCAGCAAGGTAAGCATCGACTGCTGGCGTTTGATAAGCACTACAATCGCGACGGGTCGGTTAACCTCGCAAAGACCGAATTCTACGTGCCCAATGAATATGTCTTTGCCGTGGCCGAACAGTATCCCGATCTGTTCACTGCTAGCATCTCCGTCAGCCCCTACCGCACTGATGCTCTTGCTGAACTGGAACGCTGGGCAAGCCGCGGCGCGCGCGTCGTAAAGTGGCTCCCGAATGCAATGGGCATCGATCCGGCAGATGAAAAATGCGATCCGTTCTATCAGAAAATGAAAGAGCTGGATCTGATCTTGCTGAGTCATGGCGGTGAAGAAAAAGCGGTAGAGGCCGAGGAGGACCAACAACTCGGCAATCCGCTGTTACTCCGGCGGCCGCTTGAGCACGAGGTGAAGGTGATAGTGGCTCATTGTGCAGGACTGGGGTTCAACCCGGACCTCGACGATCCGGAAAAGAAGCAGCGACACAATTTCGAACTCTTCCTGCGTCTGATGGATGAGAAGCGCTACGAGGGACTTGTTTTTGGTGAGATCTCTGCAATGACTCAGTTCAATCGCGTCGGAAAGCCGCTTAACACCATCCTTGACCGCGAAGACTTGCATGAACGAATCGTCAATGGCAGCGACTATCCGCTGCCGGCAATCAACGTTTTGATCCGGACGCGGCCGCTGGTAAAACTCGGTTACATCACGACCGACGAGCGTTCTGCCCTGAAGGAAATCTACAATTGCAACCCGCTTTTATTTGACTTTGTATTGAAACGTATAATCAAACTGCCTGGCACGCAAAAAGGCCTGCCGCCCTCAGTGTTCCAGACGAATCAGACTCTGGGAGTGTGATGTAAGACCGTACAGCCCAATCACTTGAATAACTAAAATGGCGATTAAGGTGTTCGTTGTGTGTTTGGCCCTAGCGGTGATCCTGCTAAGCAAACCGCTTGCACGTGTCACAGCAGAGTGTCAAAGAATGGTAGGGTTAGGAGCCGCGGCTAATGAAACCGTCAACCGTGTGCTTTACGTTCTCTGGGGCGCACTCTTTCTAATCTTGGCCGCATTCGTCAAATGAAATCTGGCAACACCCTTATCCACTACTACCGCGCATTTTGACGGTTTGGTGTCTGCCTCACCCAGCAGGTATCATTAAACAGTCAATAGAAGGCAATGAAGAAACTGCTCCAGGACTCTTATGACCGAGCGATTCGCGACTTGCGCGTCTCGCTTACTGACCGCTGTAATTTTCGCTGCTTTTACTGCCTGCCGCACGGCGAGCCACCCATCGCACCGAAAGAGCAGATGCTTTCCTACGAGGAGATCGAGTACGCCTGCGATATCTTCGTGGAACTCGGCATTCAGAAGATTCGGCTCACGGGTGGCGAACCAATGATGCGCCGGGATATTGAAACAATCATTCAGAAGCTCGCCAAACTTAAAGCCCGGGGCCTGGAAGATCTGGCCCTGACTACTAACGGCTACTTTCTACCTGGCCGCGCTCGAAGTTTACAGGAGGCCGGACTGGATCGAATTACCATTAGCCTGGATAGCCTAAAGCGAGACGTGTTTCGGCGGATGACTGGAGTAGACGTACTCGAGCGTGTGCTGGAGGGAATTACCGCCGCTAAGGAAGCGGGATTGAGGCCCATCAAGATAAACGCAGTGATTGTGCGCGGCCACAATGACGATGAAGTTGCTGATTTTGCTGCCTTCGCGCGTGAGCACGATGTTGGGATGCGCTTCATCGAATTTATGCCCCTTGATTCAGGACACGAATGGAATCGGAAGCAGGTAGTCTCTGGCCGTGAGATTCGTGAACGCATCAATGAGCGTTTCCCGCTGATTCCGTTGAACCTAGCTCGAGGATCGGAAACGGCCTCGCGATTTCGTTTTGCGGATGGCGCGCCAGGTGAAATTGGCATCATCGCACCCGTGACCGAGCCTTTCTGTGGCGCCTGCTCGCGAATCAGATTAACCGCGGACGGCCAGCTGCGGACGTGCCTTTTTTCCACGGTCGAACACTCGTTGCGCGACGTTATTCGCAGCGGCACTTCACGAGCCGGAATCATCACCTACATTGAAGATGTTGTATTGAAGAAGGAACCGCGACACTACATCAACGATCCGGGGTTCATCACTCCTGCACGTACAATGAGCTTCATAGGGGGTTAATAATCGCGCATTCTAAGCTGTGAGCAGCTGAACGCTTCTCATTGCCGTTTACGTTTTCTCTAGTCATGTATTGACTTGAGACCAGATTAGTCATAAAAGGTCCGCACACCGAAATTACAGCACATACAATTTCAGTAAAAGGAGTAAAAGCTATGAGCAAATTCGTTCTGAGTCTTGTCGCTCTCGTCCTCCTGTCGGTGACGACCTGGGCCTATGTCCAGGACAAGAAACATGCCGATAAAACGGTCGCCGGCGGCAGCGCCAATCACGTATTAGTCACTCCGGATGCACTTGCCTGGGGTCCCGCCCCTCCAGGCTTGCCAGCGGGCGCCGAAATAGCCGTATTACAAGGCGATCCCTCAAAAGCCGGACTGCCGTTCTCAATGCGCGCCAAATTTCCTGACGGTTACACGATTGCGCCACACTGGCATCCTACCGATGAGAATGTGCTCGTTCTTCAGGGAACCATGATGCTGGGCCTGGGCGAGAAGTTTGATCAAACTGCCGCCCGAGAAATGCCTGCCGGATCATACGGTCTAATGCCCAAGGGCATGAGGCATTTTGCGATGGCGAAAGGGGAGACCATTATCCAGATCTACGGCATCGGTCCCTTCGAGATTAATTACGTTAACGCTGCGGACGATCCTCGTAACAAGAAGTAGCGACACGTGGGTGGATCCCCCTCACCTACAGCGCAGTTTGTTAAACTCGTCTTCTAATTCAAGCATTTCGTGCGGAGGCTTCAATGAGGAGAACCTCGGTAATTGCTTTCCTGTCCCTTCTTAATCTGCTCATATTCGTCTGTTGTTCGTCGGCGCAAGACATGAATGTTGATGCGGGAGCTCACCTACACAACCGGAAGAGTGCCTCAAGCGCCACGACTCCGGAAACACAGGATTGGGCCAAAGAGCAGGTAGCAAAATCGCCACGCCATCAGGAATGGATCAAGCTTAAGCATGGAAATCGCGAAGTCAGTGCCTTTCTCGTGTATCCGGAGACTAAGAACAAGGCGACTGCGGTGGTAGTCATTCACGAGATCTTCGGCATGACCGATTGGGTGCAGAGTCTTACCGATCAGCTCGCTGCTGCCGGCTATATTGCCATTGCTCCGGATCTGCTATCGGGTGTGGGGCCAAACGGTGGTGGCAGCAGCAGTTTCACCGACCGGAATGCACTTGGTCAGGCCATACGTGATCTGCCGCCGGACCAGATTACTGCTGACCTGAATGCGGCGGCCGATTACGTCGCACAACTGCCGGCAGCAAATGGGAAGGTCACTGTCACGGGCTTCTGCTGGGGTGGAAGCCAGACTTTTCGTTATGCGACCAATAATCCAAACCTGAAAGCGGCCTTCGTCTTCTATGGTTCAGCTCCCGAGCAGAAGGAGGCGTTGGCCAGAATCAAAGCCCCTGTTTACGGCTTTTATGCCGGCAATGATGCGCGGATCAACGCAACTCTTCCGAAGACTACGGAACTAATGAAGGAGCTGAGCAAAACCTATGAGCCGGTGACCTACGAAGGCGCCGGGCACGGCTTTATGCGGGCCGGAGATGCGCCTGAACCGAAAGGCGCGGATGCGACTGAGAGCACGCTAACTTCATACAAGGCTAACAAGCGAGCGCGCGACGAAGCATGGCAACGATGGAAGAATGCTCTGAAGGGTTTGTGATGGGAACTATAGTGGTGGAAAGGTTTCATTTGACATTTCACATTTGACATTTGGCATTTTACATTGACATTGATCTGAGAGGCTTAACTATGGCTCAGATAATAATATTGGCCTGGAGCAACAACTGCAAACTTCCAAAAGCAATGTCAAATGCCAAATGTCAAATGTCAGATGTCAAATCAAATGAATTGGCTCTAAGACCGTTACCTCACTTCTCTGATAAGCACGGCATCATTGGTCCAGAAGCCGCGTGAAAGTACCATGCGACCGTCACGCGAAAAATCGAAGGAGTAGAAAATCTCTTTTGAATACTTCGTAAACGGCTGTAACTGGCCAGTATCCACTGACGTCATCATCAGATTTGTAACACCAGCCCGAAAATCAACAAAAAGAATATTGCGCCCGTCTGGGGTCCACTGGATGACGCTATTGGCAGTAGCTGGACTTTGCGGAACATCAAGCAGCTTCGTGGGCGCCCCACCCTCACTCAGGGTGATAGCGATTCGCCAGGGCGCGTTAGGCACGTTCTCTTTATGCCAAAACGCCATCTGCTTTCCATCTGGAGAAAAGGCCGCTCGCGTGGAGAATGCTGAAATTAGCGGTTTTGCCGCGCCGCCCATTATGGGCATTTTCCAAATGGCAGGGGCGCCTGCAGTGGTGTGTTGATAGACCAGCCATTTGCCGTCAGGAGAAACTTCCGGCCAGTTACTCTCCTCTTTGTCTGTAGTCATCTGCACAGAATTGCTACCATCGCGGTCCATGCGCCAGATCTGCCACGAGCCGGAGCGATTTGAGTGAAAGAAAATGTAGCGCCCGTCGGGCGAACTCACTGGGGCGTAGTTTCTTCCGGCGCCCGCTGTGAGCTGATTCTGGCCCGTGCCATCCGTCTCCATCTCCCAGAGGTCTGCGCCCCCACTCGCGTCTGAGGCATAGAGGAGCTTGCCGTCCGGAGTCCAGGAGAGATCAAAAAATCTGCCGGCGCCGGAGCTTACTTGTCGCGGCTTGCCTGGGTCACCCTTCGGCGCAATGAAAATGTTAGTGATGGTCTGTCGCTGGATTGTTAAGATTGAATCCGAACTCGCTGGAATGCTGACTCCACGGTAATCGCTAACATCGCTCGTGATCCGGCGTAACTGACCCGCTGGGTAGTTCATATACCAGACGTGCAAGAAGCCGGAGGTGTCGTCCTGAGCCGTCATTACCACACCACTCCCATCCGCAATCCACGCGACCTCTCGAATCTCCAGCCAGCGCCGGTCTCCCAGTGCATTTTCCGCTCGGTCCGACAGCCTTACCTCGACTGGCTTCATGAAAACGCCGCTATTGTCACCGGTTTGGACCACACAAAGAAGCCGCTCGCCATCAGGAGACCAGGCAGGCGCGGCAAACGTCGGTAAGTGTTCAGGAAATTTTCGTACTGCAATTTGCTGTTCCCCCCTTCCGTCGGCGTTGGTGATCACTAGCCAATCTTCACCCGCGGCCGCATTGCTACGGATAAAAGCAAACTTTTTTCCGTCAGGCGAAAAGCTAATCCCGCTGTCGACCGCACGCCCCACCTGTTTGACTGAACCGCCAAACGCAGGCACCTGATAGAGCTCGCCTGGGCCGGAATCCTTGCCGGGCACGACGTAGTAAATGTAGGCGCCGTCTGGCGAAAACGTCAGGCCACGATAATCAGTATCGGCCGGCGGCACAATACGGATACTGTTTCCAACTGCCATTTGACGGACCCAAACCCCCTGCTTCCCTGCTTCGTCTATCACGAAGGCCGCGTGTCGGCCATCGCGCGAGATAGCCGCCGCAATGACATTGCCGCTCGCCGTCAGTCTGTCAGTCCTCGTTGTCCTGAAGTGAGTGACAGGAGTTCGCAACAAGCGATAGCCGCCAATTGCAGCCAGCAAAACGACGAGAGTGGCTACTACCACCAGCAGAGGAGTGCGTTTCCACCAGCGCCCTCTACCAACTCCGACTGGACCGCTCGAAAGCGAAACCGCACCTGGGAAGAGTTCAGCTGTTGAGGCGCGTTGGTTCTCACCCGTCACCTTGCCGCTGCGCACATCCCTTCCGTAGTCGCCCGAGGAAGATATCGCTTTTGCTGCCTCATCTCCCTTCAATCCTACTCGCCTGAGGAGTTCCTGGAAGCGCGGATCAGAGCGAATTGGATCGAGCTTCGGTTCTACTCCCAACCAAATC
>Ga0209751_10000396_pt1 | contig 46951 bp, 63 predicted proteins | sample RifCSP13_1_FD_184019 | JGI IMG/M metagenome (GOLD analysis project Ga0209751, IMG submission 184019) | Soil microbial communities from Rifle, Colorado - Rifle CSP2_sed 13_1 (SPAdes) (version 2) | ecosystem: Environmental > Terrestrial > Deep subsurface > Rock core/Sediment | place: Rifle...
AAAAAACGTTAGTCGTAAGCGTTAGTCGTTTAGCATTTTTTACCATGGAATTTTTGAAAGATTTTGGAATACAGCCAACGCTACTTATTGCGCAAATTGTCAACTTTCTGATAATTCTTTTTCTTTTGAAAAAGTTTTTTTATAAACCGATCATAAAATTGCTCGATGACAGAAAGAAAAAGATTGAGGAAAGCCTTAAAAATGCCGAGGAGATTGAAAAACGCCTAAAACAAACGGAGGAGAAATCAGTGCAGATTATCGAGGAAGCCCGAAGGAATTCCCAGAATCTGATCACCGAATCCAAAAAAGAGGCTGACCGGATTTTGGCGCAAGCCGCAATTGAAGCCAGAAAAAGCGCCGAGCAGACAATTTCAGATGCCCAAACTCAGCTTAATTTACAAAAACAAGAAATGAAAAAAGAGTTAGAAAAAGAGACTCTTATTTTAGTTGTTGAAGTTGTCAAAAAAGTCCTGGGCAGAACCGTCAATCCCAAAGAAAAACAGGCTCTGACCTCAAAAGCGGCGTCAGAGATCGGAAGACAAATCCCATGAAAGGAAAAAAAATCAAAGATTTGGCAAAGGTGATGTTTAAAAAAAGCCTCACAGAAGGCGTTGTTAACCCGGCCAGTGTTTCTGCAGTTTTGAAGGAAACAATATCGCAAAAACCGCAGAATCTTAAAAATATTCTTAAATTCTACAAACATTTAATTGAGTCAAAAATTGCCCGGGAAGAATTGATTGTCGAAACCGCCCAAAAAACAAAAGAAATCGAAAAAATGGAAAAAGAATTGCTTTCAAAAACCGGGGCAAGACGCATAAAGTATAAAATCAATCCCAAACTTATTTTCGGCCTGAGAATAACCCATGGGGACTTTGTTTATGACGCGACATTGGATTCAAAACTTAAACAATTATCGTGAGTATTATTGAGGACATACAAAAACAAATAGACCAATCCAGGTTCTCTCCGACTGCCAAAAACGCCGGCAAAATCGCAGAAATCGGAGACGGTGTGGCACGCGTTTGGGGACTTTCTGACGTTTCGGCATCAGAAATTATTTCCTTCCCGCATAACATCAAAGGCCTTGCCCTGAACTTGGAAGAGGATTCTGTCGGCGTCATTGTCTTTGGAGACTGGACCAAACTAAAAGAAGGCGATACTGCAGAAACTACCGGTAAAATTCTTGAAATTCCAGCAGGCGAAGCTTTGGTAGGCAGAGTGATCGATGCTCTGGGCAGACCAATCGACGGCAAAGGCACCATAAATACCAAAACCACCTACCCGACGGAAAAAATTGCCCCAGGTGTAGTCTTTCGGGAATCGGTCAATACTCCCCTGCAGACGGGTCTAAAAGCAATTGATTCAATGATTCCGATAGGCCGCGGCCAGAGAGAATTGATAATCGGCGATCGGGGTTTGGGCAAAACGGCAATCTGCACAGATACCATCATCAACCAAAAAGGCCAGAATGTAATTTGTATTTATGTGGCCATCGGCCAGAAAACCTCCAAAATCGCCAAAGTTGTGGACACTTTAAGTAAACACAGGGCGATGGACCATACCATTGTGGTTGCCGCCTCAGCTGCTGATTCGGCAACTATGCAGTATGTTGCACCCTATGCCGGTTGCGCGATCGGTGAATACTTTATGGATCAGGGCAAAGATGCACTGGTTATTTACGATGATCTTTCCAAACATGCCTGGGCCTACAGGCAAATTTCCCTGCTTTTGGGAAGGCCATCCGGACGGGAAGCATATCCCGGAGATATTTTTTACCTTCATTCAAGGCTTCTGGAACGCGCGGCCAAGATGGCCAAAGAATACGGCGGCGGTTCCTTAACGGCCCTTCCGATTATTGAAACTCAGGCGGGCGACCTTTCCGCCTACATCCCTACAAATGTAATTTCAATAACAGATGGCCAGATATATCTGGAAACGGATCTTTTTAATGCCGGCATTCGGCCTGCCGTCAATCCGGGTCTTTCCGTCTCGCGTGTTGGAGGAGCGGCCCAGACTAAAATGATGAAGGGAGTTGCAGGTTCCTTGAGGCTTGACCTTGCCCAGTACCGGGAACTGGCAACATTTGCCCAGTTTGGTTCTGATTTGGATGAAGCCACCCAAAAACGGCTGGAACGGGGCAAAAGAATAGTCGAAATTTTAAAACAGCCACAGTACAAGCCGATGGATGTAACATCGCAAGTTGTCATCCTCTGGGCTGTCAACAACGGCTATCTGGACAGTGTTCCTCTTGCGGAAATCTCGGCATTCGAAGAAAAAATTCTCGCGCTTTTTACAACCAATAAAAAACTCAAGGACCACCTGGATAAAAACAAAGAAATCGATGACTTTGCCGAAAAGGAGTTGGAGAAAATGCTTAAAAGTTTGACCGCGAGGGGTGACACGACTGGAAGGGCTCTCGACAGCGCGCAGTCTCAAGTCGATAACTCTAAGTCAGCACGGGTTAAGAAAAAGACGAGCACTGGCGGGAAGGAAAGTCGGGGCAGGATCCCGGGCGGTAAGCGTATAAAGAAACACGCCAAAAAATAACACATGGCTCAAATTCGCGAGATTAGAAAAAGGATCGGTTCAATCAAAAATACCCAGAAAGTAACCCATGCCATGGAACTGGTGGCAGCCGCCAAAATGAGAAAAGCCCAAATGCGGGCACTTGCCTCCAGACCCTACTCCACCAACCTTAACGAAATTCTGCATCAGGTACGCCTAAATACAAGGTTTAAAGATAAGCTTTTTTTGGAAAATGATGCGCAAAGTGAAATGATTATCTTGGTCACTTCAGACAGAGGCTTGGCAGGCGGCCTAAATATTAATTTATTTAGGGAAATTCTGGCACTTGACCCCAAAAACCCGGTCTTTGTAACGGTCGGCAAAAAGGCTCTCACATTTGCCGCAAAAGTCAAAGGCGAAATTATGGCCAGTTTTGAGTCGGAAGAAATGTCCCAAATTGCGCTTTCCGGCCTTATAACAAAGCTTGCAATCGACAACTTTCTGGATGGCCGCGTTTCCAAAGTCACACTTCTCTACCCCCATTTCGAATCCGCAATTAAACAGCCGCCAACTTGGGTCCAAATTCTGCCGATAGATCCTGACAAACTACTCGCTGATGAAACACTAAAGGAAGATGCCGCCTTTGGCAATACTGCTCTTTTTGAACCGTCACCTGTTGTGATTCTCAAAAAAATCATACCGCACTATGTCTCAACCCAAATCTATCAGGTACTTGTCGAGGCTCAGGCCTCCGAGCATTCGGCCAGAATGATTGCCATGAAAAACGCCACCGATGCGGCCGGAGACTTAATTGATGATTTAACATTAACTTTTAATCAGGCAAGACAAGAGGCTATAACCAAAGAGCTTTTGGACATAACAACTGCCCAAAGAGCGTTTAAGTAAAAAGAATTTATAATTTTAAATTCGAAATTTGAAATGAATTTTAAATGTTTAAAAATTAAATTTTAAAAATTGATTAAAAATTGTAAATTGAAAATTTAAAATTAACTAACAATGCCAACTAAAACAAAACCAAAATCGAGTATAAAACAAGCTGATAAATCAAGTAAATCAACTGGACACATCGTCCAGATAATTGGTCCTGTTATCGATGTCGAATTTGAAAAAGGCCACTTGCCGGATATCTACAACGCCTTGGAGGTACAAAACGGCAAAGATAAATTAGTCTGCGAAGTCGAACAGCATCTTGGAGAAAACATGGTAAGAACCTTGGCTTTAGGTTCAACAGACGGTTTAAAGAGAGGGCTCGCGGTAACAGACACCCGCGCCCCGATTCAGGTTCCGGTTGGCAAAGAAACATTGGGCAGAATTTTCAATGTTTTTGGCGCGCCAATTGACAATAAAGGCGCTGTCAAAACCCAAAAATTCTACCCGATCCATCGCGAATCCCCTTCTCTTGTTGAGCAGGAAACAAAACCGGAAATTTTAGAAACCGGAATCAAAGTCATTGATTTGGTGGCCCCTTTCATAAAAGGCGGTAAAATCGGGGTTTTCGGCGGGGCGGGTGTTGGCAAAACCGTCATTATTCAGGAACTAATAAATAACATCGCCAAAGAACACGGCGGATATTCCGTTTTTGCCGGTGTCGGTGAAAGAACCCGTGAAGGAAATGACCTTTACCGCGAAATGAAAGAGGCCGGCGTTTTGGACAAACTCGCCATGGTTTTTGGCCAGATGAACGAGCCGCCCGGCGCGAGGTTCAGGGTTGCTTTGGCAGCACTTTCCATAGCCGAATATTTCCGCGACGAAATGGGGCAGGATGTGCTTTTGTTTATAGACAACATCTTTAGGTTTGCCCAGGCAGGTTCTGAGGTTTCGGCGCTTTTGGGCAGAACTCCCTCTGCTGTCGGCTACCAGCCAACACTTGCTGCCGAAATGGGCCAATTGCAGGAAAGGATTACCTCGACTAAAAAGGGTTCGATCACTTCTTTGCAGGCTATTTATGTACCCGCCGACGACTACACCGATCCGGCACCTGTTGCCACATTTGCCCATTTGGATTCGACAATTTCCCTGGAGCGGTCAATTGCCGAACAAGGTTTGTACCCGGCTGTCGATCCGCTTTCGTCATCATCAAGTGCTTTGGATCCTGCCATCGTTGGCCAAAAACACTATGATGTAGCACGCGGCGTGCAGAGGGTTTTGCAAAGATACAAAGAACTGGCCGACATCATCGCCATTTTGGGTGTTGAGGAGCTTTCGGATGAGGACAAAATTGCGGTTGCCAGAGCGCGTAAAATCCAGAGGTTTTTATCCCAACCCATGTATGTCGCCGAAACATTCACAGGCAGGAAAGGTGCTTATGTCCCAATCGAAAAAACCGTCGAATCCTTTGATCGCATCCTCAAGGGAGAATTTGACAGTGTAGACGAAGCAGAGTTCTATATGAAAGGAGATATTTCGGAAATTAAGAAATGACTATAATACAGTTTTTAACTATTCTTAAAATTTTGATAGCTGTTGGAATCAGTTATTTAATTGTCCGCATCTTTTTAAAGAAATTTCAAGGAAAATTACTTAAACAATTAATTATGTCCTTAGCTATATATTTGTTGATCGGAGTTGTGCTTACAACCTATGCGTACTTAAAAGTTCATTCAGCTTCGGTATTTGATTATCTCTTACGATGGCCAGACATGCTTCTTTGGATTTGGTTCATATGATACATCTTCAAATAATCACACCGGAAAAAATAGTTTTTGACGATGAGGTAGACCAGGTCACTTTGCCGACAACAACCGGCGAAATTACGGTACTTCCAAACCATATTCCATTGATAACCTCGATTGAGCCTGGAGAACTTATTTACAAAAAATCGCAAAAATTCACAAGAATGGCCGCCGGCTTTGGCTTTGCCCAGATAAGTGCCCAAAATGCCAAAATCCTAGTTGATCTGGCGGCACCCGAAGAAGAATTGGAAGAAAAAGCAATCGAAGAAGCCAGGAAAAAAGCAGAGGAAGCATTAAAACAAAAGCATCTGCTCTCCGAAGAAGAGTACGCAACCGCTGCAGCAACCCTGCAAAAAGCCTTGGTTCAGTTGAAAATCAAGCGCCGCCACCGCAGAGTATAATTCTCAATTTGAAATTTAAAATTTTAAATGAAATCTTAATGTTTGAAAATTGAATTTTAAAAATTGATTGAAAATTAAAAATTGAAAATTTAAAATTACGATGAGCTATCGTTCCATTATCATTTCCGGTCCTGTTGCCTCAGGTTCAACCACTGCGGCAAAGCTGTTAAACCAAAAACTAAAAATTCCCTATAAATCCGCAGGTGATTTTTTTAGGGAGTATATGCTTTCACATAATATCCCCCTGCCCCAAAAAGAAAAAATTCCGGACGATGTTGAAAAAAAGGTCGATGATCAGATGACAGAGCTTGCCGAAAACAGTTTCATAATCATTGACGGCCTTTACACCGGATATTTTGCGCGCGATATGGATCACGTCTTAAAAGTGCTTTTGACATGTGACGAGGATGAAAGAATCAGACGCGCACTGGAGCGTACCCACACCCATAAAGAAACAGCAGAAGACGTCAAAAGGCGGGACGCGGCCCATGATGCCAAATTCCGCAAACTCTATGCCGACGAAAATTTCCTCGACCCCAAATTTTTTGATTTAGTGATCGATACAACAAATACGGAATCGGAGAACGTTGCTGAAAAGATCGTTCAAAGGTTTAAGGAAAAAGGATAGTTGGATAGTAGGTTCATATGAGCGATTTTAGAGACTTGGAAATTTGGAGAGAGGCACACAAACTTACCATTGAAATCTACAAATTAACAGAAAAATTACCAAGATCAGAATTATTTGTCCTAACTTCTCAAATTAGACGTGCGGCATTATCCGTTGAATCAAATATTGCAGAGGGCGAAGGCCGTTATCATAAAGCTGACAGAATTAAATTCTTCGTAGATTCAAGAGCTTCTGGAAAAGAAGTACAAACACAACTTTTGGTTATAAAAGATTTATACAAACAACTTTCGCGTGAATCCGAAACTCTATTTGACAGATATGAGGTTTTAGCCAGAAGAATTACGAGCTTGATAAACTATCGGAGAACGAACAATTAACCCGCGACCCTACTATCCTACCATCCCACTATCCCCAGACCTTCCTTCCAGTCCAAACTTCGCGTTCAAAGCCCTGAACAGATGATCTTTGTCAAAATAGCCAAATTTCACTTTGTACCTACCCATTCCCACTTTCACACTTTGATCTTGAGTTATCTTTATATGCTCCTGACCATCAATAATCAGCGAAACATCATTACCTTTGATAACCTTGATGCTGATTTTCTTTTGAGGAGAAAGCACAACAGAAGGAATCGGCAAACCGATAGGGTTAATTGGTGTCACCAAAAGGGAATCCAGACCTGAGTCGACAATCGGTCCGCCAGCTGAGAGTGAATAAGCGGTTGACCCGGTTTGGGTTGCAATTATGACTCCATCGCCCAAAACTTTCAAAAACCGCCCATCGTCAATCAGAATTTCCAATTCCGACATCCGAAAATAACTTTTTACGGCAGCTTCGTTTATTGCCCTGAAAATCTCTGGCTCTCTGGCTCTCTGGCTCTCTGGCTCTATAAATGCCTCGATTGTGATCCTTTCCGAAAGAAAAACTTTTCCGGAAATTAAATTTTTGATTGCATCTTCCCATCTGTCAGCATCCTGCGCAGTTAAAAAGCCCAAGTTTCCCGTATTAATACCAACCAAGGGAATACCAAGTTCAATATACTCGCAAGCAGTGTGGATTAAAGTACCGTCGCCGCCAAAAGTTAAAATATAGTCTGCTCTTTTAAAATCTTTCTCCTCCAAAACCTCATGCCCCTTACTTTCAAGATAAGGTCTGACCTTAGAAATTAACTCTTCTCCCTTTCTGTGACCTTTTTTAACAACTATCCCAAATTTCATTAGTAAAAAGTTTGTGCTAAAATTAGCTTCGAATCTACGGGTCCATAGCTCGGTGGTAGAGCACCACTCTTATATCTTGCTCACGGGCGTATAGCTCAGTGGTAGAGCACTACTCTTATAAAGTAGCGGTCCTTGGTTCGAATCCAAGTGCGCCCACAGCAAGATACATGAGCAAGATGTATTCTTGCGAATATAAAGTGGCGGTCCTTGGTTCGAATCCAAGTGGACCCACATTTTGCTAAATTTTAGCATAATGCTATTTATATATGCCTGATCGAGAACCAAGAAGAATATCTAGAAGAGAATCTTTTGGGGCACTAACAATCCTGACCGTTGGGATTGGAATTTTATATTACGCGATCAAGTCCGAAAAATCGGTCTATTTGATTCCCAATACTAACCAATTGCCGGAAATGCCGCCGGAAAACCTACAACCCTTTGTGCCGTCTGCCGAAATCGGGGAGCAAATTGATTCCGAGACTTTCAAAGCATTAACCCAAGAGCTTTTTGATTTTGCTACTCAGGTTGATGCAGGAAGACCGTACGCAAAAGGCAAAATTCTCCAGACGGATCAAATGGCATGGTTGAGATTAATTCCATTTCAAAGAGAAGGCGAAGAGCAAAATGAACTTCATCTAAGATGGGGCTACAGATCGTCAGCTCAGCTTGGAACTTTTATCCTTGACCCATCTGCCAGAGAAATTGCCATCGGAAGATTCGAATATGGATTCGGAGTACCTTTCCTTTCTCTTAGAGAATTCTTCACCGATCCTGAAAATTTCCCTAAAGATTTCATCGAAAATCTCGAGGATTCGAAAGTAGTCAATTTTACAAACAATGAACTTCCGAATTTCTTTTGGCCAGCTCCAACGAAGATAACGAGAGAAGCTTCGGCTAACGAAGTACAACCTGTAGAACTTTCTGCGCACTGGCTGTCAGCATTTTTAAAACAAGCAATCGAAAGTTTTAATGCCAGAATTCCGATTCAGGAAAAAATACCCAGAATAATCCCAAGCAGAATAGCATAATAGAAGGTTTAAAGCCGAGCCCTGTGGATTATCTCCGCATCGACGACGTTGACGTCTCTTCCATATCTTAATCTTGAAAGCTGCTTGATCATCTCTGCGATCCGCGGATCGCGCTCTATCTTCGTTAAATCAAGAGTCGTATCCAAAGAAAACGGTTGTACGGGCTCATTGCTAACTATTGTTTTGACATATGCATGGAACCTTTCTACGTTAATAAGGTCTGTTTCTGAAAAAACAGGCGTGAATTCGTGCTGAAGGTAATTCGCATCCGTTACTCCTACTCTGAAGTTAATCAAAGTCCCGACGTTGCCAAAAACCGCATTTTTAACCTCTTCTTCAATCTGCCCTATAAACTGATTGGCAACAATCAAATTTAATCTAAACTTTCTGGCCTCTGCCAAAATATCGGCAAAAGTTTCGGTTGCAAAATTCTGAAACTCGTCAACGTACAGGAAAAAATCTTTTCTCTGCTCTTCGGGAACGTCCTGACGGGACATTGCAGCAACCAGAATCTTAGGGACAAGAATAAGTCCAAGAAAATCGGAATTTTCCTCACCGACTCTGCCTTTGGAAAGATTAACAATCAGGATTTTTTGGCTGTCCATGACATCCCTTAAAGAAAAAGCGCTTTTTGATTGGCCGATTATATTTCTCATCATTCTGTTTGTCACAAAGCGGCCGAATTTGGAAACGATGTAATCCAAAACTTCCGATTTGTGAAAGTCGGCGGTCTGAGCAATCTGGTCGGTCCAGTAGCGCCTAACAACCGGATCTTCAACTTTAGGCAATAACTCCTGCACAAACTTGGCATCGGTTAAAACCCGGACTACCTCAACGAATGTGTTGCCGGGCTCCGACATGACAGTCAGCATGGCGTTTCTGACGGCATGCTCAAACCGGGGCCCGATAATTCCCGTTTTGTGCGGGTCGTAAAGCTTATACATAAGACCTACAATATAAGTTGCCACGAAATGCTTTTCCTGCTCGGTTTCCGCCTCCAGCATGTTCATGCCGATCGGCCGCTCCGTATCTGCCGGATTAAAATAGATGACATCTTCTGCCCGTTCCGGCGGAATTTGGTTCAAAATATCTTCTGCCGCGTCTCCGTGGGGGTCGATAAAGGCAACACCATGGCCAGCCTTGATATCCTGTAACACCATGTGCTTTAAAAGCTCTGTTTTGCCGGTTCCGGTTTTGCCCACAATGTAAACGTGCCTTCTTCTATCATCGTCACCAAGAAAAATCTCCTTTGATGCCCCCCGATAAGTGCTTTTGCCCAAATGGATGCCAGTAGTGGAGAGCTGGGCAGGCGCCGGCGCCCTTTTGGCATTGACCCAAAAAATGCCGGGTGTTTCTACGGTTTTGTTGGGCAGATGAAATAATGTTGCCAATTCCTCGGCATTTAATACGCCGAAATTGGCAAAAAGCGGCATATAGCGGTAAACAAAATCGATAATAAACTGCTTTTTAAATCTGATGCCGGCAGTTGAAAAAGAATTATATTCGGAAGAAAACTGGGCAAACGTCGATTTAATATTATCGACATGAACTTTGGCCTGTTCCTCAGTTGTCGAAGAAACGACGATTCTAATAACCGTATTAAAGCCCACTTTGGAAATATTATTTTCAATCGCCTCGATTTTTTTAGGATCCGGAATTGCCGGTTTGCCCCCCCCTTTTGGCGAAAGTTCGGCCTCTTTTGTTTTTGAAATGAATCTCTTGCCCGCAGATCTCCATTTAGCATCGGTGGGTGATGCCAAAATCTGTACTGCCGCGCCTTCCCCGGGCTGCATTTTGGCAAGGGCCGACGTTATGGAACTTAAAGGGTCGGTTGCCAGTTCTTTATACGTTTTTATCGGTAAATAATTGGATTTACCAAGCTTAAGGGCTGCAAAGGCAAGTTTCCCCTCTTCGGAAAAAATGTTGTACTCTTCGACTTCCCGAACATCCGCGCCGGGATAGGCACCGTGGATTTGCTTTTCGACAAGATCCTGAAGGTTTTTGGGGCAGGAAATGAAAAACCTGATTTGTTCGGGCCAAGCCACAATTTCCAAGGAAATATGATCCTGGGGCTTCAAAAACGAAAAGGTCGTGCTTTTATAAACCGAATACAGCGAGGCAAACATCTGCTCGGCCGCATCGATTTTAATTTCGTTATCGCGGGGAACGGCAACCTGAAGTAGGACAAATTCCAGAGACCTTGCCTCCCTGTCTTTGTTGCGCACCCAGATTATCCAAATGTAACCGACCAAAGCTGCCAGCCCAACAAGTGCCAAAATCGCCAATCCCAAAAATCCCAGTGACCTTAAAAAAAGTTCAAGACCGGATATGGCATCAATTTGACCCGCCACTCTTGCCGTATCTTCAATCGGCATCTTTGATCCCCTCCCTCTGGGCCGGAGGCCCATCTCTCCGAGTCTCGAGACTCTCTGAGTCGGGGACCGGGCCGGCGGATTTCCTAAATACCACTCTCATCGTGTGTTTATGCGCAACTTTAACCATTCTGGCAACCCAAGTGGCCAGTGCAAAAAATCCGGAAACTCCAACGACTACTTTATTGACTACTTTGCCGACCACCTTCTGGTGCAAACCCTTGTTCATTTCCTCCTCTGTAATCGGGGCTTCGAAAGTTGGGCCTTTTTTGACAACCTCACCCGCCTCTTGACCGGGCGACTTTACGCCGGCATCGGCAACGTCAGGAGGGATTTCAATCTCGGGAAGCGACTGTCTGGCTTCTTCGATTTCGCCCGAGACTTTCTCTGCCGCTTCTTTATCGTGACTTTCAACTTGCTGTATCAACTCGCCTAAGGTTTCATCTCTTTTCTCGCCTGAGGGCTCCTGCTCTTTTGCCTTTGGAGCGGGCTCCTCTTGCTGATTTTTTTTATCGCCAACTGTAGTTTGGGCAGCCATTAGAAATTGATTATTTGATTGCAATTGTAGCAGAAAATGAGAAGGCCGTGTACGGAAATTAGCGCGATTTTGCCTTTTTCAAAAACAAAAGTGAGTAAATCGGCCCAAACAAACTACCCCCCAAAGGCCCGATTATAAAAAGTGCCAAATCCAAAGTTTTTTTGGAAACCACAGCCGGACCGATTGCCCTTGCCGGATTTAAGCTTGCACCCGAGAGTGGCAAGTCGAAAAGCGTAAGCGCAAATACAACCAATCCGATTGCCAACGGCCCAAAACTTACCGGACCTGCCCTGTCGATCATGGTTCCAAAAATTACAAAAATCAAAATTGCTACCAAAAACGCCTCCAGAATTACGGCAACATCCGGCGCCAAATCAAATCCGACAGCAGGCGTTCCAAGACCGAATTTCTGCGCTTCCTGCCCAAAAACCAAAAACACAAAACCTGCCGCTGCAAAACTGGCAAGTACTTGGGCAATCAGAAAAAATATCGTTTTGACACCTGTTAGTTTTTGAGAAAGCCAAAGGGCTACAGTTACTGCCGGGTTAAGAAAACCGCCGGAAAGATGGGCTGTTAAAAAAATAAGAGCAGAATATGAAAGGCCGATTCCTAATGAAATTCCCAAAACACCCAAATTACCGAAAAAAATGTCGGAGACAACTAGTGCCGATGAAATGAATACGAAACATAACGTACCCAAAAATTCGGCAACATACGCCCGCCAATCCAAAAACCAAGATTTAACAAAAGAAACGCTCACTAAAAAATTAGACCATCCCTACCGAACAAATGTCAAACAAGAAGAAAGAAAACGATTCTGGCAAGAGTAAGGATCGAAGGGAAAATTTATGCTGCAGATGATTGATCCTGTTTTAACAGGCTCTCTGCATAATCCCGAGTGTCTTCCCAAAGATCGTGAATATCTGCCCCTTCAACTTTACATGTTAACTCTAAAAGTTTAATCCGATACCCTATTTCCAAAGTGAGGTCAGGATCTTTGACAGAGTTCCTTCTTAAATCATAAAGATCTTCTTTCAATTGTTCGCAGCTCACAGCAGCGAATTATACCAAAATTCAATCTCTAGGGGGTTGAAATTCTACTCCGGAGTTTTTTCGGGTCCGCGGTTTCTGTAGGTTGTTATGAAATCGTCGATTTTTTGCCAGTCGGGCTCATCCATCTTCAAAACTCTTCCCCAAGCCACAGAGGCAATTGTGGCATCATTGGCTTCCCTAGGTGCAACAACTACCTTCCAATCTTCCTTTTGGGTAATTTCCTTGAGTTTATTTTTAACCTCATCCCCGACGTCTGGCTTGTAGGAAATCCAAATGTGACCATGCTCCAAATTATGAAGTAGCTGTTCGTCAGGCAGTGCCGAATCATAAAATCCGTTTTTGGCGGGTCCCTGCCAATGCGGCCCGGAAGAAGGCGGATTAGAATTGTATCCCGAACCGCTTGTGCCTTGGGCAATGTGGTCACGGCTTACAATATCGTAATCGACTGTTCCCAGAACGGGAGTTGACACCGCTTCCGCTTTGCCTGATTCCTCAGGCTTTACAGAAGACGAGTTTTTGGTAAAAAACCAAACCCCCCCGCCCACGATAACTAGAGTCGGTATCAAAAACCAGACTAACAAAGGGATCCTATTAAATATCATTGTTTTTTACTCAACCACGATTGTACCAGTCTGGCTGGGATTAAGGTGGTTATGGTATTTCTTTGTTCCCGCTGTTGTGAAAGTCACCGTTTTTGACTCGCCAGTTGCTATTGAGCCAATGTTTAATTCCGGAAACTGCGTGTGTGCAGGATGCGGCGCTGAATTCACCTGGATGTTTGCCTTGGAATCGTTTTTAAATGTTACCGTATCTCCAACTTTAACACTAACCTGTGCCGGCGAAAATCCGCTATCCGTGTAAGTTATCAAATTTCCGCTAACAGGTGCAGTTTCCGTCTGTTCTGTGGCTGTACCGGTGCTGCCGGTTTCTCCTCCGGAAGTCTTATACAAATTGCATCCGACAAGAATCAAAGCCGAAGAAATAACCGCTCCAAAAATTGCTGCCTTTTTTAAATTCATCTAAATCACCTCCTTTAATATTGAAGTTCAACTTTATCAGAAATTAAATTAGAGATGCAAGGGATTTATATTTTGCCGGCTGATCCAAAAACGTCGATTTTATTCTCAACAACGGCCGCAACAGCCAAAATCACGTCACTTGCTAATTTATACGAAGCATATTCTTCCGGATTTTCCGAAAGTTCTTCACCTATTGCTTCCCGGTATGCTACTCTCAGCTCCGTATTCAGATTGACTTTGACAATTTTGCCAACATTGATTGCCGTCTTTACCTGATCGGCTGGAATTCCCGAACTGCCGTGAAGAGAAAGAAAACAGGAAGGCACAGCCTCGCGAATTTTAGAAAGAAGATCGATATCAAGATCAGGCTGAACCGGAAAAATTCCGTGTACATTTCCAAAAACAGCAGCCAAAATATCAACACCTGTTTCTTTTACAAATTTGGCTGCTTTTGTCGGATCCGTATAGGATTTTTTAAGAAGCTCAAGGTCAATTTCTTCATTATGCACCTCACTCAATGTAGAAATTTTATCAATCTCCCCCTCAACCAAAAGCCCCTTTTTGTGTGCGTTTTCAACCACTTTTTTGGTTTCCTCAACGTTTTTTTCAAAGGGAAGATCCGATCCGTCAAAGTGGACATCGTCAAATCCGGCCTGCTCGACTGCCGCAATGCAATCCTCCGCACTTTTGGCGTGGTCCAAATTTAAAAGAATCGGAATGCCGTATTCTTGACGCGCGTTGACTGTTAAATCGACAATGTTTTTGAGACCGAAATAAGAGACTTCGCCCTGGGAAAACTCCAGCATCACAGACGATTTTTTATTTTTTCCGGCCAAACAAACAGCCTTGAAAATGTCCATGTTATCAACATTAAAGGCCCCGATTGCAAAGCCCTCCTTTTGTGCCCGATCGAACCAATCTCTAGCTGTCATGAGTTGCAAAAATACGCTGTTGTTTTCCCTTTTGCTCACGATATTCCGAGTAAATCTTTAGCCCAAAAAATCCGTTTATGCCCGCAACTATTAAATAAGGAAGCCAAAAAGAAGTTTCCAAGAAACTTTTAAATCCGGAAAATTCCAAGCCTTGAAACAAAAAAACCGCAAGAACCAGAAATTCCAAAGTCGAAATTAAGGTTATTAGTGCCGCCGCCCTCACCGTACCAACAAACCATAAGAAAATCGCAGGCGAAAACATTAAAACCCCCAAAATCATGCCGTTGAAAAAATCGCGGTTTACTGCAAAATCCCAGATATTTAAAAAGATAAAAACAAAAATCAAGTTTAATTTAAAAAGGTTTTTGGACATAAGTTATTTAGTCTCCTCGTATTTAGTTATTTTATCAACTCTTAGCACATGTCGTCCGCCTTCAAATTTATTCTCCAAAAAAGCAGAAACAGCTTTTTTCGCTTCGTCGCCGGTTAAAAAACGCGCACCCAGAGAAAGAACATTGGCATTATTGTGCATTCTTGTAAGCTTAACCATTTCATAAGCATCCCTGCTAATTCTCCCAGTCACATCAGCAGCTCCATGAAGAAGAATCGGTCCATAGAATACGACCGCGCGCGCTCCTCTTACCTTATTTGCTGCAATCGCCTCAGCTTGCCCAGATCCTCCAATGACAATCCCTAAGGATTCTTTATCTTGGGCAACTTTTTGGGCACAAGGGATAATAAAATCAGGGTAATCATCAGCTTCATCAAGCACATTAGCCCCGCAATCCTCAACCTCAAAATCTTTAACTTTGAGGTATTGAATCAATTGCTTTTTTAAATGAAAACCGGCGTGGTCTGAAGCGATATATATTTTCATTTACTTTAGGTTACAGGGTGAAAAGAAACTACGCAAGCATTTCTTTAAGATCGAAAGCCGGATCACTGAGGCGGTTTTTAAACTTAAGAATATCAATTTTGTTCTTGATAGCAGCTGTTATCGGAGAAACCTCAGCGGGGTCATTGATTACCGTCGCACCGACGATGCGGCTGATCCCATTCATTTTTTTGATAAATATCCTTGCCATTTTTTGGTTCTCGACAGAGCCTCGAACAATAATTTCATCTGCGAATTTCTCGTCCGTTACCCCAATAAATGAGTAAGAGTTATCGAAAAAAGTATCAGAATACGAAGAAATTGTTTCATAAACTGTCCTTTGCCCGACCTGTCCTGAGCTTGCCGAATGGATCATTGTTTTTCCGACTGCCGCGCCCTGACTTGTGGCGTTTGCCCAATTGCCCATTATGTGCTGTCTTTCAAAAAAAACATCATGAAATTCGGCACAGTCACCGGCCGCATAGACATCGGCCATATTTGTTTCCAGGTATTCGTTGGTCAAGATTGCCCGATTGGTCTTGATTCCGGCTTTTTCTAACCATTCAAGATCGGGCTTTATGCCAATTCCCACTCCGACTATATCGGCCTCCAACTTTTTTCCGGATTTAGTAACAGCTCCTTCAACTTTTTCTTGACCAAAAAATGAATCAGCCTCTTCCCCTGTCATAATCTCCACCCCGTTTTTCAAAAGTAAATTTTTCATAAGTCTACCCGACTCAGGATCTAAGTGCCCTGACCAGAAGTATGGATCCCGCGTTAAAATAACGACCTTTTCTACTCCGTTTACGCGAAAACCTGTCGCAAAATCGAGACTGACAAAACCGCCTCCCAAAACCAAACCTTTTTTGCTTTTTTTAGCAGCTTCGATAACAGAATCAGCATCTTTAATGGTGCGCAGGTAAAGAATGTTCGCAAGATCACTACCCGCAATATTTAGCCTGTTAACATCCCCGCCGATGGCAATTAAAAGTTTTTTGTATCCGATCTGCTCTCCATTGGAAAGATCCACCCCATGTCCTCCTGAATCTAACTTAATTACCTTAATACCCTTAATTAACTCAATTCCCTTCTCTTCATACCATTCGGGCTTTTTCAAAAAAACCTGCTCGCGGCTGACTTTTCCCCTAATATAATGCGGAATCAAAACACGGGAGTATTCTTCGTGATTTTCGTCGGTAATGATTGTAATTGATGCTTGAGGCTTAAGTTGGCGAATTACCTCAGCCGCGGTAGTACCGGCTGCCGAACCGCCAACGATGAGAAAATCTACCGATTTCATATAATTTTAAATTTGAAATTATCAATTTTCATTCAATTTTTAATGACTTAATTTTAAAATTGAAAATTAAAAATTAATCTTAAATGGAAATATCGCTGATTCCAAAAAGCCTTAAGGCTTCACCTGCAACAAATCCGACTGCGGCTGCGACCAACCCAATGGTAATAGTTTCTGCAACTTTGCTTGTGAAGGAGCCTTTATTTAAAAACCATCGGAAAAAACCAATCATTCCCATTACAAAAACCGAAACAAATACAGACATCAAAAGAGCCCGTGTCAGCGGTCGAAGGAAAATATACGGCAAGAGAGGCGGAATACCACCCGCCAGGTAAGCAATACCCATAAAAACTCCGGAGACAACCGGCTGCCCTTTTTCCTGTTCGGAAAACCCAAGCTCGTCTCTCATCATCACCTTAAGCCAGAGTTCATTGTTGGAAGTTACTTTTTTGGTTAAAGTCTCTACCGTTTCTTTGTCGAAGCCGTAATTGGTGTAGATTTCGCGGATTTCATCGCGCTCTACATCCGGTTTGTGTTTCATTTCCCATTTTTCGATCTTCTCCATTGCCTCATAATGTTCTCTTTGGGATTTAACTCCCAGATAATTGCCCAAAGCCATTGAGGCCGAACCGGCAACGATTGTTAAAATTCCGGCAATAACCACCACACCTTGATTGGCGATACTCCCGGAAATTCCCACCAAAAATCCGATGGCCGTAACCACGCCGTCGTTTGCGCCAAAAACAATGTCCCTTAAAAACTCTCCGCTTGCCGGGTGTTCCGGCTCGCGTTCTGCAATTGATTTTCCCGGCATCGCTACCATTTTAGCATCCAGTTATTAAATATTAGAAATTAGTAATTAGAAATTCCACCGGAGGTGTTTAAGGATATTCCTGCTCGCCGGTTTCTGTGTTTTCCAGAATTATTGCCTTGGTCGGACAGGATTCGGCGGCCAGCTTAATTGCTTCGGCATCATCGCCATCTTCTTCTAAAATTACCGCCTTATTTTCCGAATCCAAGGCAAAAGTCTTCATTGCCAAGGCAACGCAAGAAGCCGCACCGATACAGAGATTCCGATCAATTTTGATTTTATATTTTTTACTTTTATTTTTATCTTCCATATCTAAAGAAAAAATATATCAGAGGAGTGCCTTTGACATGACTGAAATCGAGTCAGACTCGATGAAAGGTACCAAGACGACCTGCTGATATAATTCTTTTTTTCCGTTTGAGTCCATAAATTAGTAATGTAGAACTTCTCCACAAGGTCGAAGAATAAACTACATTACTGTTCGAGCTTAAGTCGAGAACTTCCTATTTTCCTTATCGCTTCCAGTGACAAAAATGCGCATTTCAACCTTGCAGGCCCAACCGGCCCTCCAATCATTTTCAAAACATCCCTACCGGTAATTTTGGCAAGGGCAGACACCGGTTTATTTAAAATCGCTTCGGAGAGAATTGATGCCGAAGCAATTGAAATTGCGCAGCCCTTGCCGGTAAACGATATTTTGCTAATTTTACCTTTTTTGATTTTAAAATAAAAAGTCACTTGATCGCCACAGAGAGGGTTGATCTGGTCGATTACAAAATCGGCATCTTCTAATTTCCCAAAATTTTGGGGAGAGCGCCAGTGCTCTAAAATTTCCTCGCGGTAGATATCCACTTTAAATGGGAACTTCTCGACTCGCTTCTCTCGCTCGAAGAATATTGTTCGAGCTTTGTCGAGAACTCCCGCTCCTTTTAGTAAATTTAAAAACCTTCTTTACCTTCTCAATCCCTTCAATCAACCTGTCCACATCCTCTTTCGTGTTATACACCCCAAAACTAACTCTGCATGCGGCGCCCGTCCGCCATCGCAAGTCCTGAGCTTGCTCAGGCGTTGCGGGCGGGTCGATTCCCAAAACCGACATTAAAGGCTGGGCGCAGTGGTGCCCGCTTCTTATGGCAACACCTTCGTCTGACAAAATCGAGGCAACGTCATGCGGGTGAATCGGAACTTGTCCTGAGCTCTTCGAGTCTGAGCCTGAGGGTTTATCCCTCAGAGTCGAATGACTTGCCGAAGGATCTACGTTAAACGCAATCACGGCACCTCTTGATGAGGACGGGCCTCGCCTGGGTTCCGGTCCATAGAGTTTGACTACAGGATCAGCTTTGAGTAAATTCCAAGCATATCTTGTCAACCCCGTTTCGTGTTTTCTGATATTTTCTGAACCAATTTTTTCTATAAAACTAATAGCTTCGCCAAATGCTATAACGTCGGCTATTGATGGCGTCCCGGCCTCAAATTTCCAGGGAAGATCATTAAAAATAGTCTTTTCAAAATCGACAGACAATATCATGTCGCCGCCTCCCATAAACGGCGGCATCTGTTCCAAAAGTTCACGCCTCCCCCAAAGCACGCCGACACCCGACGGCCCGTACATTTTGTGCGCCGAAAATGCCAAAAAATCACAGCCTAAATCGGAAACATCAATCTTCATATGCCCCACAGCCTGCGCCGCATCGACGATTATTATTGCCTTTGACCCTAGACTTCTGACTCTGGAAACTATCTCCTTAATCGGATTAATCGTTCCCAGAACATTAGACATCAAAGTTATCGAAACAATTCTTGTCCTCTTCGTCACCAATTTATCAAGTGTCGATAAATCCAACCGCCCCTCATTATCAATCGGAATGTATTTAATCTTGACCTTTTTATTGTTCGAGCTTGTCGAGAACTCTTCGGTCTTGAGCTCAGGGTCGAAAGACTTCTCGATTCGACCTTCGGTCCCACTCGAAGAATAAATGCTTTTTGTTTTTACCCGTTCATTGAGCATCTGCCAAGGAACAATGTTCGAGTGATGCTCCATTTGGGTAAGTAAAATCTCGTCACCGCTTTGCAGGGTCCGACCTTGACAATACGAAAGTAAATTGATCGACTCGGTTGTATTTTTAGTAAAAATTACCTCTTTTTCCGATTTCGCACCAATAAATTTTGCGACTTTTGCGCGAACGCCCTCATACAAATCCGTCGCCTCAACCGAAAGATCATAAACACCCCTGTGAATATTGGCGTAATGGTTGGTGTAGGCATCCACTATCGCATCAATCACAGCCTGCGGCTTCTGTGTAGTCGAGGCATTGTCAAGATATGCCAAAGGCTTTTTCATAAACGAGGTGCGTCCTCGTTGAGTGAGTTCGAGGTCGTTCCTCGTTGTATACATTCTATGTAAAAACGGAAATTCTTTTCTTATTGTGTCGTTTGTCATTTGCCCAAAAACGAGGTGCGTCCTCGTTGAGTTAGTTCGAGGTCGTTCCTCGTTTTAATTCTCGACGAAAATTTCATCGTTCTCTACCGAAACCTGGTAAGTTTTTAACGGCTCGGCAGCAGGAGGCAGGACATTTTCGCCGGTTTTGATATCAAACTGCGAACCGTGGCAGGTACACTCGACAACATCCCCGTGCATCATATGGTTTTCATCAAGCTCACAATGCTCATGAGTGCAAATGTTGCTGGTTGCATAAAATTTGCCCTCAACATTAAAAAGCGCGACCGGCTCGCCGGCAACATCAACCTTTTTAAGATCACCTTCTGCAATATCTCCAACTTTTGCAACTTTAACTTTTGCCAATGAAATCACCTCCCCACCCGAAACGCCTGAGCAAGCTCATGCTTGCGATGGCGGACGGGCCTTGAATTATTATTCGAGCGAAGTCGAGAACTTACATTAGTGGAAGCTTCTCGACTCGTATTATTCGCTCGAAGAATATTTTTAATCGGTTTCACAAAACCCTGAATTAACAATCTCTCGGCCTCGGATCTACTCAACCCCCTCGTCATCAAATAAAACAACATCTGCTCATCGACTTTGCCGATTGTTGCAGCGTGGCCCGCTTTAACATCCGGCTCCAGAATTTCCAAAGCCGGCGTGTCGTCACCCATCTTGGCATCGTCGAAAAGAAGTGCGTCGCTTCGTAAATATGCATCCGCCCCTTTTGCCCCTTTTTCGATTTTGACAGTGCCTCGAAAATCAAACTTGGCTTTTCCCCTCAAAACCGCCCTCACGTTAACATTGGATCTTGTATTCGGCGCCACGTGAGTAATATATGTTTCAAGCGACTTTTCCTCGCTTCCTTTACCTGTCACCAACCCTACAATCTCCACCTCCGCATTCTCCTCAGCCAAAATTACATCTAATCTTTTGTCTTTCTCCAACAACTCAAAAGGGAGCAACTTTTTCTGATTTCTTCTTAAAATTACCTTCATTACTTAATGAACATCTCTTTAAATCTTTCAACTTCATCATCAAAAATATAGACAGCTTTCCCATTGGGCAGTTTTTTGGTGAAGAACACTACCGGGGGTTCTCCTTCCACTTTTGGGTAAAACTAATACATACCGAGACCTGCCTTACGCCAAAAAGGGTCTGGATGAGGATCAACCCACTCCGACTTATACCCCTTCCCTTTTCCAATATCCGTTAACGTCTCAATCAGCGCTTCAATCAGAATCACTCCCTTTACACCATGAGGACTGAGGTTATCAATACTCTTCCTATCAAAAACCTCCTCAAGTGGTCTAATTAATTGTTCAGCTTCTCTCATTTATTTCTCTCAAAATACTCATTCATCGGTTTCCAGTAATATTGGTACCAGCCGTCGTCAATTTCATCGGCTTTGTCATCCGGCACGTTTTCTTGAACCAAGGTCAATTTTGTGCCGCTGCCGTCTGGTTCAAGAGAAATCGTCAAATCCGAATAATGGCCTTTGGGCCAGTCGTCTGCACGCCATTTCTGGACAATCTTTTTGCCTTCGACAAGTTCCACATTTTCCCCTGTCAATTCTCCGCTCCAAATATCAAACTTCCCCCCTGCCCTTACGTCGAACTTCACCTCTGCGCCCGTAAATTCCACATGCTTTTTGGCATCAACAAATGCCTCATAAACTTCCTGCGGACTCGCGTTTATATGGACTATCTGTTTAATCGTTTTCACTAAATACACCATTAAGCCATTCATTCGCTCTTAACTGGCTGGATAATGAACCTTCTTTCGTCACCGAATCCGACTTCTCCAACTTACATGCAGTAATTAGAAGCATGGTAATAGTTTCAAGAGCTGTTCTATCTTTCTTAGAAATTTTCTTCCCCGCAAAAACTACGCCGAAACTCAACTCCTCCTGCCTTACATTCCAGCTGCCCACTCTCCACTCACCTCTGATGGGTTCTGCTGAGTGTGGTAAATCATGCTCTCTCATCCCACTGCCCCATCCTGGCGATCTCCCATTTTGGAAAGCCTTTCAAAAACACCATGCAAGTTGTATGGATCCTTGCCGCTTGCTTCTATATAAGCCTCAACACATTCGAGAACATGCGGAAATAAAGATCTGCCCTGCTCAACCATAAGTTGATGATCGAAATTACCTTTAAGCGCTGCTTCCCAGAATTTTCTAGTGTACAATTCTTCTTCAAATAGCCGGCCCAAGGAAAAAAGTGCCAAGACATGGACTTCACGGTAATTAAGTGCAATGTAAATTTTGCCTGATTCATCCTCCTTTAACTGCGCCACATCGTCAAATTTTTTAAGAAGAGTCGACTCGATCCTCTGCTGAAAATCTTCCATCTTACCAAGGTCGGTAATAACTTCTCTTTCGTACTCTACCGCAGCCGTCAATAATCCATATAAGTTGTGCATTGCATCCCCTGACAGCTTTAGCATATATTCTTTACTCCGCTCTTCTGGATCGGCATCAGTATCATCTGCCTGTTCTTTCATCCCACTCTCCTTCTACCTCAAATAATTCCTCGAATTTCTCCACTTCGCTATCAACCACCCACACAAACCCATCAAACTTATCCGTAAATAAAGACAATTCAGATTTATCTAGACTTTGACCCTCTCTCCAAACAACCCAACTGTCCTTATAAATTTCTGTTAATAATAAACCTCTAGACTCAGCATGCGGGCGTACTTCCTCTATATTGTCGGCAACCCGAAAAAGTCTTCCGGTTTTTGTCAATTCTCTGAAAAACTCTCCTTTCCTGCCTCCGAACACATCCTCGGGTGAAGCCGATATTCCCAACCTTAACTCTGTCATTACCCTACACTTCCTTCCATGTTGAGTTGAATTAATCTATTTAATTCCACTGCGTACTCCAAAGGCAGTTCTTTGACAATCGGTTCGATGAAGCCGTTGACGATAAGAGACGTTGCTTCCACTTCCGTAAGCCCGCGGCTCATTAAATAAAACAGCTGTTCTTCGCCAATTTTGGAAACCGAAGCTTCATGCCCCATGGTAATATCCGGTTCGTCCACCTGCATTGTCGGGTAAGTGTCGGAACGTGACTTCTCGTCCAAAATCAATGCATCACAGCGCACATTGCATTTAACCCCCTTGGCGCCGCGGATAGCTTTAACCAGTCCCCGATAACTTGTTCTCCCGCCGTTTACCGAAACCGACTTTGAGATTATTTCCCCGGAAGTATCCGGCGCCAGAAACATCAATTTTCCCCCTGCATCCTGATGCTGGTTTTGATTTGCCAAAGCCAAAGACAGAATCTCGCCTCTTGCACCGCGTCCTGTTAAATAGCAGCTTGGGTATTTCATGGTAATTTTAGAGCCGATATTGCCGTCCACCCACTCCATAATGCCGTCTTCTTCCACAAACGCCCGTTTGGTAACCAGATTATAGACGTTGGATGACCAATTCTGGATTGTCGTATACCTGCAGCGCGCTCCCCTTTTGACAAAAATCTCCACAACCGCCGCATGCAAAGAATCCGTAGAATAAACCGGCGCCGTACAGCCTTCGACATAATGGACATAGGCGCCTTCGTCTACAATAATCAAAGTCCTTTCAAACTGCCCCATGTTGGCAGCGTTGATGCGGAAATATGCCTGCAAGGGAATATCGACAGAAACTCCGGGCGGGACATAAATAAAGGACCCGCCAGACCAGACTGCGGAATTTAGGGCCGCGAATTTATTGTCGGCAGGCGGGATTGATCTGCCGAAACACGATTTGACAATGTCGGGGTATTTGCGAAGGCCGGTATCCATATCGCAAAAAATCACGCCTTTTTCTTCCCACTGTTTCTGGAATGAATGATAAACGGCCTCGGATTCATACTGCGCCGTTACCCCAGCCAGAAACTTCCGCTCGGCCTCGGGAATGCCAATGGCATCATAAGTATCTTTGATTTCTTTGGGCAAATCGCGCCAGTTCTTCTTTTGGTTATCCGTGGGCTTTATGTAGTAGAAAATATTTTCAAAATTAATTGTCGAAAGATCCGCACCCCAAGCCGGCATTTTTTTAGATTCGAAAATCGAAAGTGCCCTCATCCGAAATTCCCTCATCCACTCGGGCTCGTTCTTCATCGAACTAATCTGCTCAACCACTGATAGATTCAGACCGCGTTTAGATTTGAAAACGTAGTTCTCGGGTTTGTTAAAACCATACTTGTAATTATCCGTTACTATTTGCGTATCGTTCATGGTTTATTCGTCTTAGACTGCCGATTAACAGCTAACATATTTCTGATCTACCAAGGTATGTGGTGACCACCGGGAACACCTGCTGGTCTACTCGTCTTTTCTGCCCATTCAGGATATTTCTCTGCCAATTGGTGTACATTCATACCCGAATCAACATCCGACATGAACCGGTCATATTCTTCACCAGGCAATATTTTCTTTAAATCCCAATGAGGATTGCCCTCACTGTCGAACTCGATTAAAGGTAGACCACCATCGGGTATCTGCGATTTTCCGAAATCAGACTCTGTCATAATATTGCACCTCCCTTCCCATTTTTTGATATCCTTTTTCTTCTATCTGCTTTGCCAAATTTGCCTTGCCGGATTTAATGATCTTGCCGTCCATCATAATGTGCACAAAATCGGGTTTGAGATACTTCAAAATGCGTGCGTAGTGTGTAATTAGAAGTACAGAGGATTGGGGATTGGATCTCGTGTATTTTTTAACTGCTGTAGCTACTATCTTCAATCCGTCCACATCTAGCCCCGAGTCAATTTCATCCAAAATCACTAACTTTGGTTCTAAGGCCATCATCTGCAAAATCTCGCTTCTTTTTTTCTCCCCGCCGGAAAATCCCTCGTTAAGTGATCTCCTGATAAACTCCTCGCCAAGTTTTAATTCCTTTGCATAACCAATTAAATCACTTCGGAAGTTTGCTACACTGTTTCGAAACAGCGAAGCAGACTTAATTTTGCCGTTTGTTGAATGCCTAGCCTTTCTTAAGACGTTGAACATTGAAACTCCGGGTATTTCCACCGGATGCTGGAAAGCCAGAAATATTCCTAACTTTGCTCTTTTATCCGGCGTTAATTTATTGATTTTCGAAATCTCAAATCTCAACTCTCCACTCTCAATTTTGTAGGACGGATGTCCAGCGATAACCTGTGCCAGCGTGCTTTTCCCGCTCCCATTCGGCCCCATCAAAACATGCAACTCGCCTGGATTAACTTCCAAACTCGCGCCTTTCAAAATCTTCTTGCCTTCGATCGAGGCTTTTAAGTTTTTACAACTTAACATCAGCCAACTCCTTCATGCGTTTTCTAACCATGTCTGTTACAACTCCAGCTTGGTCTAAAAAGTCTTCAGATACTATTCCAAAACTTTTAAAATAATCTTCATCACTAGTCACCTCTAATTGAGGGTTAAAACTCACTCCTGATGGAAGTTTAATCCTCTTTGGTTTAATTGTTATCTTTCTTCTAACCAAACCCTCTTGCTGTATTTCATACAATTCCACTTCATCATCCAAATTTTTAAATAAAACTTTTAACCGCACTTCTCTATCTAGACTGATGCTTAATCTCCAATCCTCTCCTTTGTATTCACCAATAAGTCCTTTTAACTCGCTAAAATATTGAGAGTTTCTTTCGACCCTCCGCTCGTATTCTTCCGCTCTCGCTCTTCGCTCTAAATTTCTCAAGACGGCACCTCCTTAAAAGAATTCTTGAGAGTTTCATAATCTTCTTTCGGAATTTCGTGGACGTTGCCTTGGAAACCTAGCTTCCAATACTTCGCCGGCCACTTCTTTAAATATTTCAATTTATCTTTAAATTCCTCTGCCGGCACATACCCATCTTCACTAAGTTTGACTTCAAACTTGACATCAAACCGCCATGGATGAGTTTCCTCACCTTTCGATGGATTTATTGGCACCCCATCAGCGGAACCCAAATTAATATTCATCAATAATCTTGAAGCATCAGTCCCTTTAGCAGAGATCGGTTTTGTTTTCTCTTCCGTAAAAATCTTTGATTTTTCTTCGCGAAATTTACTTTTAAATTCTGCCGTTCCGCCGAATTTGCCGATTTTGGTGAGATAAAAAACCACTTTATCCCCAACTTCGACTTTTTCTGCATAACTTTTTCTCTTTGCCTTCATTGCGCAAATATTTTTCTGTTTCATGATCTTAAAATTATCTGGATGAGTGACCAACACCCAATAATTCATTGGTGGGCCACCAAATCGGCAACAGTTTTTTTACCGATTGTTTTTTCCATTTGTTCTTTCATCTCATTCCACATTTCCCCTGCTCCGCAGGTACATTCGTGGTCGTCTTCAAAACATTTACCTTCGACAAGTTCTCCGTCCAAAACTTTAAGAACGTCCAAAATTTTTATTTTACTTGCTGATTTTGCCAAAGAATATCCGCCGGAAACACCTTCTTTTGAAGCTAGAATCCCCGCTTTTTTAAGTTCTTGGGCAATTTGGGATAAGAATTTGGGGGAAATCTGGTTTTTTGATGCTATTTTTGAAATCGACAAGGTCTGACCTTGTGAACGCTTGAGGTTCGAAAGCAATATCAACCCGTAATCTGATTTTTGCGAAAGCCGAAACATAAATGAAAACTACTAGTAATTAAGTGGTAGTTTATAAAATGGGCAGCTGAAAGTCAATGTTTAATCCTGTAAACTTGCTGGACTTTATTAAAAGTCTTGCACTTGTATCAACGCTACAATAGGACTAAAAAAACCACCTCTATAGGCAATAATTAGGAATATTATGAGTAGAATGGCGATTATTGCAGAAATGATCATTAAAATTCTCATTAGATAGATTCACCTCCTACTCCTGCGCTTCAATCCACTTTTCTGCCTCAAGTGCCGCCATGGAGCCATACCCGGCGGCAGTGACCGCCTGACGGAAGTGATAATCGTGGACATCGCCTGCCACAAAAACGCCTTCGACAGAAGTCGTCATCTGGAATTTCCCCGGCCCGTCGCCCTGCGGAATTCTTTTAACATAACCCTGTTCATCAAGTTCAATCTGGCCTTTGAAAATATCGGAAAGCGGCTTATGGCCAACCGCCAAAAACATGCCGTCAACCGCAAGTTCTTTTTCTTTTCCGGTTTTGACATCCTTAACTTTTACGCCTTCAACTTTATCTTGTCCCAAAACATCCACAACCACACTATTTGTCAGAAAAGTTACTTTTTTGTTTTTCTTTGCGCGGTCCAGCAAAATCTTTGAGGCCCTGAACCCTTCTCTCCTGTGAATGATAGTCACCTCCGAGGCAAATTTGGTTAAAACCAATGCCTCCTCCATGGCACTATCGCCGCCGCCGATTACGACGACTTTTTTATCCTTAAAGAAAAACGCGTCGCATGGTGCGCATGAAGAGACTCCCCGGCCGATTAACTTTTGTTCGTTTGGTAAATTAAGCCATTGGGTTTCTGCTCCGGTTGCAATAATTACGGATTGAGTTTGGTAGGATTTCCCGTCTGCAGTAATTTTGAATGGCCGTGATTTAAGATTGACTGAAGTTACATCCTCATTTAAAATCTCCGCCCCGAACCTTTCGGCCTGCTTTCGAAATAGCTGCATTAAATCAGGGCCTAAAATTCCTTGCGGAAAACCGGGGTAATTTTCAACATCGGTTGTCAGCATCAATTGTCCGCCCCACTTAACTCCCGCCAAAACCAAAGGTGAAAGATTGGCGCGAGCAACATATAAAGCGGCCGTAAATCCGGCAGGACCGGAACCGATTATTATCACCTTACGAATTTCTGTTGACATAAAATAAGTAATTCATTATACAAAACTATTGTCAAATCAAATATCACAATTTTAAATTTTCAATTTTTAATTTAAAATGAAATCTAAATGATTAATTTTTAAAATTAAATATTCACTTAAAATTATAAATTTCAAATTATAAACTTCTCCAGCTTAAAAGCTGGAGTTTTGTCTTAAGTTTACATGAACTCTGCTGAAGAAGTATGTATTCTCTTGCTTTCATCTTCGCCATAAATAACGAAGTTTTCAGCAGAGTGAATATACATTTCCGAATAAAATACGAACCCGAAAAATTGCCGAAAATTTTACAACTGATCAAATTTTGTACCCCGAAAATGGCCAATTTTGAATAAAAATAAATCACTATTGACACCTTTTGCACCCGCTGACATAGAATGTCTCTCGTCAAACATTTATGAAAAAGCTCGCTCTAATTTTGGGGACATTTTTACTGCTTACCCTAAAATTTATCCCATCATTATCTGCACAAGCAAAAGGTATACCCACCTTAGATGTGCTTACCCCCTCCGAAGGGCAGACTATTTATGGAGATAAAGTCCCGATACTTTTGGACGCCCAAAACTTTGAAATTGTCGATTTTGCAAACAACACCAAAGCGGTTGCCGGACAGGGACATGTCCATCTGTGGCTGGATGATGAGCAAATGACCCCCCAGTCTGCAGCCAAAGCCATTGAAGATACCTTTACTTTTAGCGACGTCCCTACGGGCGATCACAAGCTAAAAGTCGAGCTAGTTGCAAACGACCATTTTTCTCTAAAGCCTCCGGTTGCGCAAGAAATCAGCTTTAAAACGGCGCCGGTTTCTTCTGCCGTGACTCCCGAAGCAGAATCCGGGTTTGACAAGAAAACCGCACTGGTAATCTTTGTGGTAGTTGCCTTGGTTATCGTGGCCGCCTGGTGGTACACGAAGGATGAAGATGAGGAAGAAGTCAAAAGTCAAACTGTAAAGTCAAAGTCTAAAGTAACTAAGAAAAAGACGCCAAGAAGAAGCGGATAGCTTATGGTCGATCGACTATAAACTACCAACTATAAACTAAGAACTTTATTTAAACAGAAGCCCTTCGCGTTTGACGAGGGCTTTTGTTTTATCTAAACATGTCGATCTGCGACCCTTCGACTACGCTCAGGGTAGCTGACTCGTATGTTATACATGACGGTCAGCTACATGGCTGGCGCCCCAGGAAGAAGGTTTGGTGGCGACTTTGAAGCCGTTTGCACGAATCATACCGACAATTTCGGCAATCATGTCTCTGGTCTCGCCATTGGGCCCGATATCTACGTGGATTTCCAAATTTAGGTCTTCCGGGGCACCAAGCGAAGGCTTGGGCTGGTTCAATAAGCCCATTTGCGCAAAATCGTAAACTAACTTTTCCGCCAAAGCCAGAGAAATCAACGCCTCCTGCCAGATGCGCTGTTTCATCGAATGCAAGTTTAATATCTTTTGCCTTCCCCAAAAATACACGCCTCCTTTGCCTTTTTTGTGGACAACAACTGCGGAAACAAAATCGGCCTCGCCCGCCATGCTAGACTTGCCGTCTGCAAGGCGTTGCGGGCGGGCAGTCCCGTTTTGCGCCTCGGAATCCGTACCGATGATAATTTCATAATGCCCCTTGGTATCTCTGCCCATGAACCAGATCATTTTGGCAAGCGCCTCCTGCCACTCTAATTGGCCGTAAGTCGGGCTGTTGTAGCTTTCGGGCAAAATTTGTCCTGCTCTGCTCATTGATTTCTCAGCAATTTTAAATGAATTCGAACCCAAAATCAAACCCGCCAAAACTTGCTTCAAACCTTTTCAGTTCTATTCGAACACGGTTTGAAGAGCGATTTTAGGCGGGCAGGCCCGCCAAAACTTACCTCTCGAGGCCACAAAAAAGCCCCATGTGTGTGGGGCCTATTGCGTACCGGCCGGTACCAAAACTGAAAGGGCTTTAGATCCCAATGAGGGGTCTAAATTAATCTTTGCAAGAAAAAAGGGGACTGTCAATCCCCAAATAGAGCTTAATTGGCTAAAGTGAGAATTATGAAGACTTCTTTGTTAGCCTGTCGGCAACAATACCTGAAGCAATACTTGTTAAATCTTCCTCTTTTTTGGCTGTGATTCTTCCCCTGCCGTATCTGGCAAGTAAAAGTCCCAAAGGACCGACACCGGCAATTGAGGCCATACCAAGTACACCTGGTCCGGTTTCAGGCTGTTTTACGGGAACGGTTGATACTCCGGCAACCTGGCCGGCGACATTTACAGTCTGGTTGTTTTCCTGTTTCTGCTCGACATTGACATTGACATCAACCTTTTGTTTTTGCTCCTGGCTTTGGCCCTGATCCTGACCGGCTTCTTCATCAGCATTGCCATTATCATCATCTGATTCATCGTTGTCGTCGGAAGCTTCATCCTCGTCTTCATCGTTATTATCCTCTTCATCATCATCCCCGCCATCTTCATCATGATTGTCATCCTCGTCCTCGTCTTCCTCTTCGCTTTCGTTTTCATCGTCTTCGTCATTAGTCTCGTCATTATCATCTTCCTCCTCATCCTGGTCGTCACCGTCTTCGTCCTCATCTTGATCATTCTCATCTCCGTCGCTATGATCTTCGGCTTCGTCATCATTCCTGTCATCACCATTATCTCTATCATCATCTTTATCCTCATTGTCCAGATCGTCATCATCATCACAGTCATCATCTTCATCACGATGGTTTGAGGAATGATCCCGAGACGAAGACTCGCCGCATTCATCATGATTTTTGCTGGCAAATACACCGGAATTAAAATTTGAAGCCGCGGCAATAACCAGGATTATTCCTGTAAAAACCGTGAGAATTAATCTAATTAATTTTTGTTCTCTCATATTAATAAAAATAGAGAACGAAGATTATATAATAATAATTATAGGTTGTCAAGTATTGAAAAAATCAAAGGTAATTCCTTAATTTATAGGTCTTATTGACAAACATAATTTAAAGTGATAAATTGAAACCGTGCGATAATATGTTAGAAACTTAATTATTAGACATCTAACTAATTAAGGGGCTAACATGAAGCACACAATAGTCTTTCACACGATAAACGTTGCTAAAAAGATGAGGAAGGCTATTGGGCTTAAATTAGGCAATCCCCCATTTTCGTATTCACAATCCTCTGCCCTTTTGGCTATCGATTCCCAAAAAGAAATCAGTCAGGCGGAAATCGCCTCAAGGCTCCATTTACAGCCGGCCTCGGTCGTTTCTGTTATTGATGAACTTGAGAGATTAAAACTGGTTATCAGAAAACCGACGAGCTTTGACCGCAGAAAATACAACATCACCTTAACCCCGGAAGGCAAAACCTTAGCCGGCAAAATCAGGGTGGAAGCTTCCCAGCTGGAAAATTTCCTAAGGGAAAAACTGGGCGCAAATGAGGCTGAAAAATTCTTTTTGACAATCGAAAATATCTCTTCATACATTAACCAGTGGCAGGAAAAGGTCAATAACACAAAAAGTGCGAAAGGAGGTGAATATGAAATACCCGGCGCAAAGCGACATCTGGCGTCTTGATCATGTCATAAGACCCACAAACGGAGCCTCAAACGGTACCTCCTTAGTAAATCACGGTCAATCACGGGTTTTGGGCAGGTTTCGTCAAATCTTCCCGCTAAGCCTTTTCTGCGACGATTTGATTGTTGAAGAACTGCGTATAGTTCACGTCAAGAAAAACGGCCCCTGGGCATATGAGGTCATCTCGATAATGGCAACCGACATTGCCAGCGTCAATGCTTCTTCAGGTATGTTTTTCGGTCAAGTTCATATCAAGAGCCTAACCGGCGGTCCAGAAATTTTTGTCGATAACATGTTGCGTCGCCATATCTATAAGATCCGCAGTCTGGTTGAAGGTATAGCCCTATCTTCAAGAGAAGGTTTAAGACTGGAGCATCAGTCCAGCTTGGAAGCCGAAAGGCAGGATATCTTGGCAGCAGGCAGCGTTCACTATCGGTAGACGCCAATTATATTGCTTATACGAGGTGTAAGGTGTTAAAACACCAGATAGATTTTAAGAAAAAAAATCCCCCATTTATAAACTTCTCCAGCTTAAAAGCTGGAGTTTTATCTTAAGTTTACATGAACCTTGCTGAAGAAGTATGTATTCCCCTTGCCTTCATCTTCGCCATAAATGCCGAAGTATTCAGCAAGGCGAATATAAAATTTCCAAAACTTTTTTGACAATTGCTTTTGAAGAAATTCCTTCATAATCCAAAAGCTCTTGCGATTTGCCGGACATGGGCATTTTGGATACCGAAAGTTTATGGACTTCGACTTTCTCATTTGCGAGGGCACTCAAAACCGCATCACCTAGCCCGCCTTCAGGGTAATGATCCTCTATGGTTATAATGACTTTTGTTTCTTTGGCGGCAGACTTTAGGGTTGATTCATCAATCGGCTTGATGCTGTAAGCATCGATGACTCTTGCATTGATATTCTTTTTTACAAGTTGATCTGCCGCTTTTAATGCCTCGATCAGCACAACTCCGCAGGCAACGATCGTTAATTTGTCATCCTTAGAGCTTCTGACAATTTTGCTGCCACCTATCTTAAAATCTTGGCTAATTTCGTAGATAACAGGCGTTGCCGGCCTTGCCGTGCGGATATAAACAATTCCCTGATGATTGGCCGCTTCAAAAACCAGCTTTTCACAGGAGACGGCATCTGAAGGATTCAAAACCACGCTTCCAAAAACCGCACGGAATAGAGAAATATCCTCAAGCCCCATTTGCGATGGCCCATCCTCGCCAATCGAAACACCTGCATGACTTCCCATGAATTTGACGTTGCCTCGGCTGTAGGCAGTCATTCGTATCTGGTCAAAGGCGCGGGTAAAAAAAGTGGCAAAGGTAGAGACAAAAGGAATCATTCCCCGAGCAGAAAGCCCCAAGGCAGTCCCAACCATATTTTGCTCAGCGATAAACATATCCAAAAATCTTTCCGGTATTTTTTCTTTAAACCTTTCCGTATACGTAGAATTCTTAACATCTGCATCCAAACACACAACATCCTTTCTTGCTAAACCCAATTTCGTAAGTCCACTTCCATAGGCTTTCCTCGTGGCAACCATTTCGCCGAGCTTATAAGGCTGAAACTTCTCGACCTTGCTCGAAGAATAATTAGTGTTCGATCTTGTGGAGGACTTCAAATGTGAGTCCGGCGGCTTTGCAATCTCACCACGACCCGACTTATCAACTTTACCAAGTTCGGCAACCGCTCGCTCGAATTCTTCTTTCGATAAGGGCTTCCCATGCCATCCTTCTTTATTCTCAAGAAAACTTACACCTTTCCCCTTCACGGTTTTTGCGATGATTAATGCAGGTTTCGTCTGCGATTCTACCCACTCAAAAGCCTTAAAAATTTCCCCAAAATTGTGCCCATCTATAATCTTCGTTAACCAGCCGAATGCTTCGGCTCTTTTTTTATACTCATCAACTTTCCACCCAAACATGGTCTCTCCGCTTTGGCCTAAACGATTCACATCCAGAATTCCAACTAAATTATCTATCTTACATGTTGTATTATCATAATAAGTAGCCACGTTCATCGTCTCCCATACTGAACCTTCAGCCACTTCATTGTCCCCCATCAAAACATAAATTTTATATCGTCCTCTATTAAAAAGTTTTGAGGCAAGTGCCATTCCAAATCCGACCGAAAGGCCTTGACCCAAAGAGCCTGTTGCCACATCTACGTACTTGAATCTCGAATTAGGGTGCCCCTCAAGCGTACTGTGGAGTTGCCTGTAGTCTTCTAAATCGTCTTCGGTAATAGCACCTGCGGCATAGTAGAGAGGGTAAAGAAGAGGTGAAGCGTGCCCTTTTGAAAAAATTACTCTATCGTTATTTAGGTTATCTGGATTTTCAAGATCGTATTTTAGATATTTGAAGAAAAGCGCGGTCATTAATTCGACTGCCGAAAGGCCAGACGTTGCATGCCCCGAGGCCGCTTTTGTAGTTATGTAAAGAATATAGTAGCGGACAAGTTTTGCCAGTTTCTCGAGCTTTGCAATATCAGCCATAGGCCTAACTTAGCACAAAAACTAATCTTAAAGAATACCAGAAACTAAATCAACTTAGATTGAAACCTCTTCTCCAAAGAGCGTTTGGGTTGGGGTATAAGGTGTGACTATCTGAAACTCTAATTCAGCCTCCGCAAAATATTCAGCATACATCTGATTAACTTCTATCCCCTTTGCTTGCAATATAGATGCAACCTCTGAGGGGCTTTCGTAACCAATAAATTTTGTAGTATTCCCGTCAACTGTCAGGCTGGATTCTCCACAAGATGCGGTTTTGTAACTTCCGTCGGCCATTCCTAATAGAACGCGTCTTTCACTCATCCTATCTAAACAGCAAGAGGCAAACGCTGAGTGCTAGTATCGGATACTCTATCCACTCGAGTGGGTCCGAACTCAACTCCATTTTCCGAAAGAGCATTTGCTATTTCCGGAAAATCACGATAGTCAACAAAAATGTCGTGAATGTTGCGTTCAACTTTATTTCTGTCGATAAAATCTGACTTGAATCCAGTTATATATGCATAGCGCGCACCGCAAACACTAATACTTCCAGATCCGTCTATTGTGCCAGGAAACAAATCGCCGACTCCTCGTGGAAGCGAATCATTTTTGTCTGCGAAATATACGTTGGCAACCACTCTCTCACTCATGTTTTTTCAAGCAGCTTTGGCTAGACTAGGACGGGCTAATCTTTGGGCAAAAAAACGAATATTATTACGAAAGACTAAAGCCCCACTGTGAGAACTTTCCGCATCATATTGATCTTCAAGAGGCACCGGATACCATCCCTCAATAATTGGGTCATTTTTAATACGTACTGCCGTTCTCCTCACGTGATTCCTGCTTCGAAAAAACTCTCCATTGCCGACCCGCTCAATCAATTTAAAATCATTCCCGCCGAAAAAATATTGGGTAGCCAAATAACCGGTACCTACTACCAAATTGACTCTTGTTGGAATCGGTGAACCAACATCGATTACTTGGTCAACCGAATCCTCAAATTTATCCGGATCTGTAATATGCGCAAGATACCCTAGATGTCCAAATTTGCTATGTAAAAGAAGATTGACCTTCGCACCACTTTCTTCTTTCTTTAAAGCTAAATAGCTCAAGAAGTCATCTACCATACTTTCGGTAGGCTCAACATGAACTCCGTAATAAAAAGGGTAAGTTTCAGCCTGATAACCAATTGATTTTAAATTTTTAACTGTTTCTTGATAAAGCCGCCCCCACCCCATAAAACCTGGTCCTATAATCACAGTTGACCCATCTCCGCGAGGTATATCAGGGTCATGGTTTATTGGCCGCAATCTTAGTTGGGCTAGCTCAAATTGGGCCCTGGCTAAATCAAGCCCGGCCCTGTATACATCAATCCCAAGATACGGCAATTCCTCTACAATATAGCCAGCATATTGGTCTCGATTCTGGGGAAAGTGGTGGTTATTTGGGGGGTAAAAACTCTGTTCTGCTTCTCGCGGACTGGTTTCGCGCTCTCTTTGTATTAATTTTATGCCTGAAAGGGCTTCTTCACTCACTTAGTTCCTTCTTTCTCCGGCAGGAACTAGCTTTATACATATATATTTATGCACTATGAGCTTTATAAGTCAAGTTCCAAACATCTTGCAAAATTGACACAAAAGTTGAAATGGGCCTATCCTATAAGTAGAAGCCTTTTATGAGAAAGCTGCTGCCCGGCATCATTCCCCTCATTATTCTAATTATCGCCGGAATCGTCATCGCAGGAGCAGGCGGCACTTATATCGTCCGCAAGCAATTTGTTAAAAAAGGCCAAAGCGGCAAAGCCGCCCTTGACGAGAAGAAGATTTCGGAGCAGTTAAAAAACCCCGTTCCTCTTGAATCGCCCTCCCCTGAACCCACACCGCAACTTGCTCCCGTTCAATACAATTACGAACCTGAAAAGACCTCTGGGGATCAAACGCAACAGCCGGGATTTACCATTAACCCGCCAAGCGGCTGGAACCAAGAAAACTTTGCCACAAGTGAAGCGGCATTTTTCTCTCCTGACAAAGATAAGGAAGATGCCGAACCGCCTCTTGTTTATACTCAACCTGCCAATATCCAAATTAATCTTGAAGAGATCCCTGCAGACGCAACGCTTGTGGATGCCGAAGAAAGCATTATAGAGTACGTGCAGGCACGAACAAAAAGCTATCAAGTTATCGCAAAAGGTGAAACGACCTTTGCCAATCAAACCGGCAGGTTTTATGAATTCACTGCAGACACCGAATATTCGGTAGAACACGTGATTATTTACTTTACGATAAAAAATAATTACCTCGTGCAGGCTTCGGGGCACGCCCTTGATTCCGCCTGGAGCAACAGGGTCGGAGTCCTAAAAGCTTCTATTGGCTCCTTTAGATTTACCGATTGATGGTTAAACAGGCAAAATTCCAAAAAATAGCCACACGGGTTTTATTTTCTGCCGTGGTGATTTTTATGATGGTGATGGCTTTTTTGTACTTTTCGAAAAACAGGGTCGACACCGCAAATCAAGCGTCTCAAATCCCGCAGGCCGCAGTTAAGCAAACTATTTCCCCGAATGAAGCGCTTGCCAAAGTCCGCGAACTTGCCGAAGTTAAAAGCTATCTTGTACAGATTCCAAATGCGCGAATTGAAGTTGATTCAACCGATGAAGAAACAAACACCTACTTGGTTCACGTTTATGAAATAAAAAACGGCCATACCGCCACCTTCAACTGGTACAACGTCGACAAAAAAACGGGTGAGATTACTGCAGAATTTGACAATACCCAAGAACAAGGGGAATAATTTTAATAGATACTGTGAAACAGCCTGTCCAACCCTATCTTGCATATCGCCGTGGATTTGCCCCTGTTGTTTTAATTATTTCTGCCGTAATCGTCATCATCATAATCATTCTGGTTGCCACAGGCGCTCTAAAAGGCAATTTTTCAATATCACGCAATAAAGGAGAATCGCAACCGACGGAGGAGCAGACTTCGGTTCAAACCGAACAGGAATCTCAAACCAGCCCATCTCCAAAGGGTCCAACTTTGTCGGAAACTTATACCAATGAGAATTTAAATTTCCAAATAAGCCATCCTAAGGATTGGAAACCGGAACAACAGGGCACCAACACCAGTATTTACTACACCGGAGAGGGAGCAACTTCATCACAAGGGAGCAAAGTAGCCGTAGTAGTAACAGTAGAAGCAATGGACAATCTAAACTTAATCAAGCTGTCCGGTTTGGTTGAGGAACTTAAAAAACAGGTCGTTGCGTCGCCCAACTCAACAGCGTCGGAAACACGTGCCACAACTTTAGGCGGAAAAGAAGCTTATGCTTTTGACCTCGGACTCACAGAAGGTGGCGAACAATTTAAAGGAACCGTTTATGTAACTGCTGATGATAAAAGAGTCTACACCGTAACTTCTCTTTCGGAAGAATCACGAAAGGCCAAACTTGAAGCAACACTTGATGCGATAGCCCACTCCTTCAAAATCCTCTAGGGCTCACCGTAAAACTTAGATCACCTTTTAATCGGCTTTGACCTAAAAACGCTAACCTTATCTGAGAATTGAAACGATTTTCGGGCAGTTTGCTAGACAACAAACGAAGTTTAATTAGGCAGGACAAGTGTTTGAAGAATCTCTTCAATCGTAGCGTCTAACTCAACTTGTTGCGGACCTGCGGCAGATACCATGACTCCATACACCTGTCCCCTAATCACCGTATAGTAATACGTAAAACATCCAAGACCGCATTCATAAACTTTTGTGAAAGATACACCATTTATAACTTTACTCGAAATTTGAGGCGGAGTTCCGCTTACGTTTGATCCGTGTCTATTATTAACCCAAGAATTTAGATTCAGGCTTGTTTGTTGCGGCACCATCACGATAAACCGAGCGCCGTCGTACAATTCCGTCTGATCTGTTTGCGTCTGGCCAATAAATTGAACTGCGACCAAGTCTCCATTTTCAAATACTTGCGAGGATGGATTAATAGACCAAGATGGAGGGTATTTAAAAGAAATATTGTATCTGTTATTTTCGAATGTCTTCCAGCCTGACTGTGTAGATGTAGTATCAGGGGAAGTAGGTTGTTGAGGTTGGACTGAAGGGGTACTGATTTTGGTGCCAATAAACACCACGCCTAAAATTATTAATACAAAAATGAAAACCACACCCAGGTTGCGATTAATAGAAAAATTTAAGTTATCTTGCTTGGCCATATTTCAATAGTATCACAAAACCCAATCCACAATTTGCTATGGTTTTAAGATGGTATGAGTGACAAAAATGTAATTCTAAACGGGACGATTTTTGGACTGATTCAGGATGCTTTTCTAACTTTTGTTTACCGGATATTTTGTCTGAGCAGTTTCTTTTGATTTTTGTAATTCTTGCTCCAGATAATCCAGAACTGTATTCAATTTCAAAAAACCGTCGAGGGTCTGAACCTCGCCAGTTCTTGAATGTACAGTTAGGCCCTTATTTGTAATATTCGCTATTTCGAACACTTGATAACATTGAGAATCATTCTCTGGTTGTATTCGTAGAATTGCATCTGCTCCACGATTGTGACGAGATCCTATCATCCAAAAATAGTAAGTTGTTCCAGAGTTTTCTACTGGAATTTTTGCAGTATAAATAACATTAGGACTTTTTTCTCCATAGTGTTCGAAAATTTCTGAAACCTTTCTATGGAACCTAGTTTTAGCCTTGCTAAGCTTCCTCAAATTTTCTTCTTCGAGGTTATTTATTATCTCTATTACGGCTTCCGGGACCCTTTCAGCTTTACTCATAGTGCGGAAATATACTCTCTTTAGAAAGCACTGTCAAATCCGCATTTTTTGCAGGCATTTGAGATATACTAAATTCATAATGTTTTTCCTCACCCAAAATTATTTAACACGCGGGTTTTGGGGCGATGAGGCATGGACTTCGCTGATCTCCCAACTTCCGTACAGCGATATGCTCAAGACAACTGCCGCGGATTTTCACCCCCCCGGCTACTACACTGTCGTTGAGCTTGTTTACAAGTTTTTGCCGCCGACAGAAATTGCCACCCGCTCAATTTCAATAATCTTTTATCTTCTGACTCTTTTTATGGTCTTCAAATTAGCAAGCTTTGTCAGGGGGAAACTTTTCGGACTTTTGACAGCTTTAGTGGTTGCCACAAATCCAATTTTCTTTACCTATGCATTTGAGGCCAGAAACTACACCATGTTTGCCTTTGCGGCCACAGGATCGGTTTATTTTTTGATCGAGCTTTCCAAAAAGTTCACCCGGCAGAGGATAATCGGCTTTATTCTTTTTTCTGCACTTGGAATTTACACCCATTACTATATGTTTTTTGTCTTAGCGGCGCAGGGAATTTACATCATGCTTTATGACAGACAAATTCTTTTTAAGATGATTGGCACATATATTGTTGTTGGGCTTCTTTATCTGCCGTGGATCCCGTTTTTGGCAGGACAGCTAAATTCCGTAGCAGGAGATTACTGGATCGGCGGAATTGACAAAAGAACTCACTTTGAGGCGCTTTTGCGGATTTTGGGGGGTGAACACCAAAATGTCATCCGGCCGTGGCTGTTTGGTCTTTCGGTTGGACTTTTGACCATTGGAATCGGACAACATATCCTGCGGCATAAATTCGAAAAACCTTATCTTTTAACCTGGCTCTGGGCCGTTGTTCCCTTTGTTTTGGCAACACTGCCTGGTCTATCGATAGACGGTGTTAAACTCCCATTCAGGCCAATTTTCTTCTGGCGCTATTTAATCGGCTCGTCCGTGCCCCTTTCCATGGTCATGATCCACTCTGCCCAAAAGTTCCCGAAATACTTAATGGTGGCTACTGTCGGAACTTTAATAATTTTGAGTTTAGCCGTAGACTTAACAACTATTCAAAGACATCCATACGGCTTTAAACAGGTTTATGAGGAAAAAATTTTAGGAGACGTCAAACCGGATGAAAAACTGGTTACCGTGCTCCCCTCTTTTGCAGAAGTACTTTATTATAGAAACCGTTTTGGACTTAAAAACGAGCTGGTTGTCTTGTCGGAAGGATTGGTGCAGTTTTCCGGAAAAAGCCTGCTTGATGCATATGCCTCAAAAGGAACTGTCACAATTGATGATTACCCAAAAGGCCGCTATTATGAATTAAGACCAGGGCCTTCCGTCCAGAGGACGGAGTAAATTAACCTAATTAACCTAATTAATCTAATTGACTTAATTTCACTAAAATTAGAAATTAAAAAATTGGTGCTTGATTAGATCAATTAGAAATTAGAGTAATTAGAAATTTATATGAAAAAGCATTATTTTCTCCTAGCTTCAATTTTATTTCTGACTTTTGTCTTGAGATTTCCATCGCTTTTTGAACCTTTTTGGTACGGAGATGAAGGGATCTTTGCGGCGGTTGCTAGGAACTTAAATCAGGGAGGCGTACTCTACCAAACCGCCTGGGATAACAAACCGCCGATGATTTACCTAACTTACGAAGTCATATTCAAGTATTTTGGAGTTTCGATGTTTTGGCTAAGACTTATAACTGTCGTGTTCGTCCTGGCAACAGCCACCGCCGTCTATGAAATCGCAAACCAAATCTTCGGCAAAAACAGGGCGCTTTTTTCTGCATTTATCTTCGGCATTCTAACCTCGCTAAGATTAATCGAAGGCAATTTAGCCTTAACAGAAATCTTTATGATTCTTCCAATAACTTTGGCTATGCTGATTGCCCTCAAGCGCAATTTTGACCATTTTTCGCTTTTGATAGCCGGCGTTTTGTTTGCCGTCGCCTCTTTGTATAAACAGGTTGGCGCACTAGAAGCTGTTGCATTGGGTATTTTTCTTTTTTTCCAAAGTAAAAACATCCTTGATTTTATTAAAAAGGCAACCGTTTTATCTTTAGGCTTTGTTATTCCCTACGCAGCAACAATTGCCTATTTTGCCCCTAAAAATCTTGTCGCAGACTACATTTTTGCCGCCTATACATACTACCGAATTTATCTTGGAGAAAGCCCCAAGTATGCGCTTTTAATAAATATCCTCAAATTCCTGCCGATTGTAACCGCGATTGCCTATGGTATTTGGAAAAAATACTCGATAATTTACGCTTCGAGTGAGCGTAGCGAGTCGAGAAGTCATGACAAGTTAAGTTCTCGACAAGCTCGAACAACAAGCGGTGTTGGCGTCTTTCACCTCATTTTGCTTTGGACTGCTTTTTCTTTTCTGGGCAGTTATTTTTCCGGCAGAACCTACGGCCATTATTTGGTTCAGGCGACTCCGGCTCTTTCTGTGATATTGGCCTCGATTACATTGAAACCTCAGATTAACCGTATAAGAAGTATCTTCGCTTTGACTTTCTTTCTGCCTTTAATTTTCTTAACAAAGCTTTTATTTACCGACTTTCTCTCAGGCGGTCCTATAAACCAAATCAAGTATTTCCAAAATTTTGCCCAGTACTCCACTGGGGAAAAGGGTGTTGATGAATACAACAATTACTTTGACCGCAATGTAAATACAATCATGGCTCTTGCCGACTTTTTAAAGATAAATCAAGGCTATGGGGAAAGTGTCTACATTTGGGGAGACTATCCATGGCTTTATGCAATCTCCGATCTCAAAAATCCCTCAAGATATGTGACCTCTTTCCATGTTTTCGGTGTTCCTGAAGGACAAAGCGAGGTCATCGGAAACCTTGTCAAAAATCCGCCAAAATATATCATTAAATCCGAATCATCGATCGGCTATTTCCCGGATCTTGAGAAGTTTATTGCACAAGGCTATACTTCGGGTGGTTTTGTGGAGACTTCCGAAATTTTCGTCAAAAACCGCTAAATTCTAATGGCTTCTTTTGAATCAGATTCACGCGATCGATCTTCCGGCCTGTTTTCCGACAAAATCCTGTTTTTCATATTTCTTTTCTGCATGCTCTCTATACTTTTACAAAGTTTGCTGATTTTAACGGCTTTTGCAAAACTCCCCCCCGAAATCCCCCTTTTCTATTCAAAAACATGGGGGGGGCAAATGCTTGCTCCCAAACTCTACGTCTGGATTTTGCCTGCAATCACTCTTGGTATTTACCTTCTAAACATGCTCGTCTCAAGATTTTTACTTTTCAAGGACGAATTTTTAAAAAGGGCACTTTTTATCTCCGGCGCAATTGTAGCAATAGCCGCATTTTTGGATACCTCAAAAATAATATCTCTTTTAGTATGAGTCTATTTGCCTCTTTTTTGTTTGCCACTTTTCTTTCTGTAATATTGGTGCCGCCTATCATAATCCTGGCCAAAAAATTCGGGCTTGTTGATGACCCGAAAAAACATAAACATCCTGCGGTTATTCACACAAAATCGATTCCCCGTGCCGGAGGCGTACCGATATTTTTGGCTTTTTTGACAGCTGCGATTTTTGCAGCACCGCTTTCTCCAAAGCTGTTAGGCATATTTTTGGGCGGAGCCGTTCTGGTTGCAGTCGGCCTTGCCGATGACAAATACGATTTGCCTGCCTTTTGGAAATTTATAGCCCAGATTACGGCTGCCCTAATTGTCATATTTTCCGGTGTGGGAATTGCATTTATCACAAATCCCTTTAACTTAATCGGCGGCTTGGGAGTGTTCTCCGCCGAGGTCATAAGACTTGATTCTGCAAGAATTGCTTTTAATTTTTTTGGCGATCATTCAATTCTTGTCTGGGCGGATTTATTTGCGCTTTTCTGGATCGTCTGGGTTGTAAATATGATTAATTTTTCGGCCGGAGTCGATGGCCAGATGCCGGGGATCGCTTTAATTGCGTTCCTGGTTATTTTCATTGCCAGCCTGCGCTTTTTTTATGATGACCCCAATCAGCAATTATCAGCTGTAATTTCTTTGATTGCCGCCGGTGCAACTTTAGGATTTCTCTTCTACAATTTCAATCCTGCCAAAATTTTCCCCGGTGATTCCGCCTCCTATTTTTTGGGTTTTTTAATCGCTACCCTCGCCATAATATCCGGTGCAAAGGTAGGCACGGCTATTCTGGTAACCGCAGTTCCCTTAGTAGATGGAGTTTTTACTATAACCAGAAGAATAGTTTCCAAAAAATCTCCCTTCAAAGGCGACAGACTGCATCTTCATCACAGACTTTTGGAAATTGGTTTTTCCCAAAGACAGGTAGCCTTGTTTTATTGGTTGCTGTGTGCTATTTTGGGGGCTGTCGCATTAAGTTTAGACTCACAGGGCAAGCTTTTTGCAGGCCTTTTCCTAGCGACAGTTCTGATAGGAGGACTAACTTGGCTCAATTTGACTTTACCGAAAAAGGGCCAAAGATAATTTGGTTTCCTTTTTGGCTTTTTGTTTCCTCAAGACCCAGACAATGGCTTAAAAATTTGGCCCTATTTGGCCCCTTAATATTTGAGGGTGCCTTTTTCGTCCCGGAAAAACTTTATTTGATAATTCTAGGATTCATTATTTTCTCCGTCGTGACTTCGGCAATTTATATCATTAATGACGTTATTGATATTGAAAAAGACAGGGCACATCCGTACAAAAAAAGAAGGGCGATCGCGGCAGGCAAGATCCATCCTTTTTTGGCGCTTTTTGCCTCGATAATTTTTTTGGCGGTAGGGCTTTTTATCGCAAGTTCAATCTCGACTTTTTTCGGCATAGCCGCCGCCGCCTATACGCTTTTGCAGATCGCCTACTCACTGTTTTTAAGATCAATCATCCTTTTGGACGTAATGGCAATTGCCGGCGGATTTTTGTTAAGAATTTATGCAGGCGCCGTCTTAATTGACGCTCACGTTACAGTCTGGTTTATTTTAACCGTAGTTTCTCTGGCTTTATTTTTGGCAATCGGTAAACGCCGCTCAGAACGTACGCTGCTTCTGGCTCACAAGGAAAAAGGCCTGTTAACAAGAAAAATCCTCGCCCATTACCCGGATACCCTTTTAGATTCTTTAACCGTCATGTTTGCTACCGCGACCTGGCTTTCCTACACAATGTTCACCTTCTTGCAGCCTCCGCCTGTAGGCCCGCAGGTTTTGGTAATTTTTGGCGATTTTCTGCCAAGAACTCTTTTGGCCTCCAAGTGGCTGATGCTGACCGTACCCTTTGTCATTTATGGAGTCATGAGATACCTGTTTGTGATTTACGAAAAAAAGGAGGGCGAATCTCCGGAGAGGGTACTACTTTCTGACACGCCGCTTCTTACTTCGGTTGTTAGCTGGGGAGTTTTGGTCTTTCTGATTATTTACGCCGGAGAAATTTTGCCTAGCCGATTCACTCACCTTCTGCAGTAAGCTAAATCAATTAACATCTTTGAGCTTGTTGGGTTTTTCTTTTTTTGTTTTCTTTTTTGAACGACTCATCTCAAACTCCTCCCACTGAGTTTCTTGCTCGGATGAAAAGACCCCTGCCAACTTCACGTCAAAAGTTTTGAAGGTTTTTGTTTTTTTGTTCAGCGCAAAGCTGAGATTATAACAATCCTCCAAACTCAAATTTTCGGCTTTAAAAAGATCAAGAGCCTGCAGCAATAAATCTCTTTCATCTAAACTTACAAAATTCATCGTTAGTACTTTTTGTAGTATCTTGATAATCTCATCCTTGGTTTTTTGATAGTAAGATTTGAAAACCCAGTAAATCTCAAACACAACTATTGTCGAGGTTACCAAATCCAAATTTCCGCGTGCCGCATCCAAAAATAGTTTCTTTGCTTCTTCTGCTTGCTGGGGATCATCGTCAATTAAAAACCGCAGGAAGTAATTTGTATCGACAAAGACCATCTACTTTTTCTTATATTTATTTTGAAAATATCTGATCTTTGCATCTTCAACAACCCGATCTATGGCTTCACCTCTTAATCTATGCGGAATGCTGACCGACCCGGCAAGATCCTCGACTAGTTTTTCTGCAGGTGTGATCAACAGATGTCCGTTTTCTTCGGAAACTATGACCTTTTGACCAATTCTTAAGCCGGCTTTTTTAAAAACCGCCGACGGCAAAGTCAGCTGTTTCTTGCTGGTAATCGTAGCTATTTGAGCCATTTACAAGGAATTTTATCAATTGCAAGGCAGAATTGTCAAATGCAAGGAGAATAAAGGACAATTGGCTTCTAGCTCGTACGAAGTTTTGTTGCCCAAGATGGCAATTTACCGCCTTGAGAGTTAGGAACCATTGTATCTGTAAGAGCTTAACTATTTGGTGATTTTTCTGGCTTTCCAAGCGCATTAGATGGCTCACTTTCAGCTACTTCGATCCTCATTCCTAAATCTTCTCTTGAAACTCCTAATTGCTCATGCATGTATTGATAAATTGCTTCTCCTTGATCCCTAGAAAACTTCTCTACGATTTCATCTGGAGTTATATAGTCAGGAACTAGATACTCATCTTCGTTCATCCCAAAATAATTATTAGTATTACTATTGATTACTGAATCTACTGGAATTCTTACAACATAAACTTCATATTTGCTTTTTTCTTCTGGATCAGGCTGATTACCGGTTCCTGCAATCGCAGGTTCAAGGTTAGTTGTTGTTGAAACAAAAGAGGAACCCCCGATTTGACTTTGCCTGTAAGCTAATTCTTGAGCAATATTTTCTGTGCTTGGCTTTGATGTTTTAAGATAAGCATCCTTGCCATAAAGGGCATACCCAACCTCATCAGATGATTGGAGATCATGAGTAAGTTGCTCAGTTGTCTTTTTGCCATATCCATATGGACGGGTATAAAATCCTTTGTGTTCTAAACTGGGATAGTCCCCCCGTAATAAGTAAACATAACCATCCCTTACAAATTTAGGATTTAAACTTACCGTCCAGGTATCAAATTGAAGATCAGGAATTCTTGTACGCGAGGGATAACCATGTTCTTGCAAAAGAGCCCTTGGATCAGTATCCGAAGTGGCTTCTGCCTTCCGGTCAAATAATGTAACTAGTTCAGGAACTTTTTGAACTTCTTCCCAAGCCGACCATACATCATCTATCCTCGCCTTTCTAGCTTCTAAGCTTTCTTCTGGCTTAGTAGCTACTGCATCAACTCCTTTCGTGGCTATATCTTCTAAGACTTGATCCTCGTCACCATCTTGCTTGATTCGATCAACAATCTGTCTCTCTGCCCTTCCAATCTCTTTTGGCTTTTCTGGAACGAAAGGTGGGTTAGCTTTCTCCGGTGATTTTTGTGCAACCGGTCTTGGCTCAAGATTTTCAGGAGATAGATCAGACATATATCGCTAATTTTTTTATGTTCTTTTTAAATCTATTGCTTTTTTAAGAAGAACATTGGCTTCATTGACTTTCTTATCTTTTATGAGTTTATTTACATGAGAAGTGACAATTTGCCTGATTTTATCCTCATGTTCGTTAGCAACAGGAAGCACAACAGCTACAAGTTCTTGAAAATGATCATCAAAGCTTTGAACAGCCTTGTAGATTTCGTCAATCGTCATATAGGGGTGGAGCGACTCTAGGATAAATTTTGCGATTTCGCGGGCACGTTGAGCATCTAATTCTCCCGCTATTAAACGCTGTTCCATGATTTTCAAAATTTCCTTTTCGATTTTTTTCCGGTATTGTTCTGTGTTCATACGCAAAGCTTCACTCTGCCTGAATTCTAAACTCAACTGTTTGGTTTTCGGATTCCGATCTTGCATCGGAAAAGAGGCTGAGTGGAACTGACGCTTGTGAAGGAACCGTAACTTTGGTTGATTGGTCGTCGGGATTTTCTCCGAAAAAGGGTTGAGCGTCGCCCGAAATTCTCCCGATACTGTAAGTTTGGGTTGTTTCTGTTGGGTTATTCACTATCAAAACTCCAATATATGCCTGTGACGGACCTTGTTTAGCAAATGAAATCGAATATGTATTCTCCTTTTGGACTAGGCTCAGATTGGGAAATCTTTCGATTTGGGATACAATCAAATATTTAGACTCGCTTTTGACTCCCGCAACTTTAGCCATGTTTTTGGCAATTAAGAGCGGTCCGACGATTAAGGCGACAAGAAGTAGCACGGATGAAATATTGACAAACATCATCAAAGCAAACTTATGCATTTCAATAATTTCTAATTATTCTAATTGGTCTAATTTCTAATGAATTCTCAAAACCCCAATAAGCCAAACTACTTTGTGATTTTTTTAATTGGTGCTTATTTAGGTCAATTAGAGTAATTAGGTTAATTAGGTCAATTTTTATTGGCTCCTGCTAAGCTCAATCTCCTTCTCTATATCAAGAGCAAAAACCCATGAGAGATTGGCGGAAATCAAAAAAGCCGCTATTGTGATTTGCGGATAGGTAATCTTGGCAATTGAAGAAAGTGTCAAAAAACCGAAAGTCAACCACAGGAATATT
>Ga0209751_10000399_pt1 | contig 46721 bp, 57 predicted proteins | sample RifCSP13_1_FD_184019 | JGI IMG/M metagenome (GOLD analysis project Ga0209751, IMG submission 184019) | Soil microbial communities from Rifle, Colorado - Rifle CSP2_sed 13_1 (SPAdes) (version 2) | ecosystem: Environmental > Terrestrial > Deep subsurface > Rock core/Sediment | place: Rifle...
GGCTGTGCCGCATTCCCGCCGATTCCGCATCCTCGCCCCTCGGAGTCGCCCAACTCGCCAGCCGAGACGCGCCGTCCAAGTCCATCCCGCCCGTGTGCGTCTCCGTGCTCTCCGTGTTCGGCCCTCCGGTCGGGCAATTCGGAGTCGGCCACGAGGCCAGGGCTACAGTGCGGCCGAGGTACTCTGTTTTGCGATTCGTTGCTATTCTGCTGGGCCGAATCGGGCTGTTGGCATCCGGTTCGCTGTTGCATGGCGTCGGCCACGAAGTACAGTCGCTGCCGGATGTGCGGCGCCCCGAAGCCCGCAGCGCACAAATCCGCCGCCCCGATGGCGTAACCCGCTCCTTCCAAGTCAGCCGAAACAACGTCGAGCCAAGCAAGTCCGTCGTTCGACGCAACCTGCTCGCCAAAGATTGTGTCAGGGCGGCACTCCGCAATGAGCCGGAACCATGCAGGCCATAGGTGACGCTGATCTGAGAAGCCTCCCCGCTTCCCGCTCGCACTGAAACCCTGGCAGGGACAGCTTCCGCTCCACACGGCAAGATCATCTGGCCATCCAGCGTTTCTAAGGGCATGGCTCCAGACTCCAATCCCGGCGAAGAAATGGCATTGCGTGAATCCCTGGAGGTCTTTCGCCTCGACTTGTTCAATGCTTCGCTCATCCACTTCACCCGGAGCAATCAGCCCCGCCTTAATCAACTCCCGCAACCACCCCGCCGCGAATCGGTCATTCTCGTTGTAGTAGGCAGTCATCGCATTGCCCTTGCCTTCGCGAGGTGGCTGTCGCAGGGGCCACCGAGCGCATTCTGGGCGGCATACCCGCCCCTAGAACGGGATGTCGTCGTCGGTAATCGACGGGTTATTCGGCTGCCACTCTCCGCCAGCGGTGGCGTCTGCGGCAGAAGCGATTGGACCGCCCGTTTGGTCCGGCCCCGGCGTGGTCCGATTACTGGCGATTGGAATCACCATGCGCGCGACAATCTCCGTGCGAGAGCGTTTCTGGCCGTCCTTGCCTTCCCATGACGACGTTTCGAGCTCGCCGCGAATGAACAGCCGGCGGCCTTTGCGCGCAATCTCCACGCACTCGCTGGCAAGCTGCTTGAAGGCCACGATGTTGTGCCATTCGGTGCGGGTCTCCTCGCGAATCTTTTTCGATGTGGCCAGCGAGAATTTACAGACTTCGGTGCCGTTCGGATACGCGATCTCGGCATCCCGCCCAACGTTCCCGATCAGGTTCACTTCATTCATACGCATACCTTTCCGCGATTCCGCTGTTTCATCAGTGCCTCGCTCGACTGCCTGCTCATGGCGTGCCCGATATGCCACCAGCGGCAGAGTGTGCATTTATAGGCGTCAAACTTCACTCCGAGCTCGATCCCGAGACGGCGCGCAGCCTTCCGTGCCGCCTCTTCCGTGTGCCGAATTTTTCCGATGCAGTGCGGCATAAAATCCCGCTCTCCCATTCACGGAATCACAAGCCCAAGCGATTCATTGAGCGTATTCTGGCTCGAACTGCAGCCCAATAGAATTTCGCGACCCGGAGATTTTTCCAGGCGGTGATCTCCCCGCACCACAACAGCAGCCTCTCCGCTGTTACAGCTGCGGCAAACCACCACGTCTCCGCAATGGTTCCCAGGACTTGGCCGCGCAACTTGACCCCCGAACGCTCACCTGTGCTCATAAAAAACCTCCTTACCCGGAAGCGCCGGGCTCCTCCTGAACCAAATCATATTTAGTCCCGCCCTCCATCCGATGCACCAGAACCGCATGCCAGTCGGTGCCGTTTACCGTTGTTTTTGTGGGTGTGCATTTATTCGGGCAGTACCATCGACCAGGACGGAGGCCGAACTTTGGGTGCATTTCCGAGCCACGCCACAACATCTTAATGCCGCATTTACCCTTGTGTTTTTCGCAGGCATTGCAGGAACACTTTGGCGGATTCGCGGCACACAGCCGGCATGGCTCCGAACGGTCCGGACCGGTTTGAATCGTGGGCCTGGATGGTGCCGTGAGCGGCGATGCCGCACTGGCAACGGTCAACTCTTCGCGCTGCTGGCGCTCGGCAGCGGTCAGCACCTTGCCTCCAGTCGACCAAAGCGCCATCTTGCGGCCCAACTCTTCGTCAATTTGCCCGGCTTTAGCCAGTAGCGGCTTGAAGTAGGAGCGTACCTTGAAGACCATTTTCTGCTCATTGGTCAGGCTCTTGGGGTCCGCTACAAACACCCCATCAGAGGCCGGCTCTAAAACCAGTCCGGCGTTCATCTCGTAGCAGAACGCATTGCCGCCCACCGGCATCCAGCCGAGAGGCCGCGGCTCGCTTTTCTTGCCGGATTTATCTTCGTTCCTGGTTTTCTCTTTCCAGTCCAACTTCTCCTCTGCCCGGAACAGCAGGATCAGGTTGGCGCGGGATTGCGCGAACGATTGCATCAACTTCCTGCGATCCTGCTTTGGAGCACGCCAGTTGGCGCCGTAACTTTTCCCGACCCGCTTGGCTTCCTCATCCCCGAATTCGAGATACCCGCCTTCGCCGTCATGCTCATAGCTCATCTGATCGACGACAACGATGCTGGCGCCCTGCCGGGAGCAGTACATAATGGCCTCGCGGTATCGCAAAGAGCTATATGGCGGTCCCAGTTCGACGGATTCAAAATCGAAAGTGAACTTGGCTGGATCAGCCTTCTCGCCGGTCGGTGGGGCGTACTCATTGCATTTGCCGCCATCGCTGTCAATGATGAATATCTTCCCGCCAATCACCGCGAGCATCCCTTGCGCGAGGCGCAGCGCGGATAGTGTCTTTCCGCCGCCCGACGGTCCGGTAATGCTGAGCATCAGTTGCGATGCGGTGCGTTCCCCGTGCCGATGCTTAAATCCGCTCATGCGGCCTCCGATCCATTCTTCTTTGCCTTTCTCATGGCGATGCCGTGCTCGGCCCACCATCGGCGCTTGTTGTCCCGCTGGGATTCCGCTGAGCAAATATCGCTGCAATATACCTGCCGCGGTTTTGTTGGAATAAAAACTTTCTTGCATGCAGTCCTTCCGCACTGCTTCGCGTGATCCCATTTACCGCCACAGACCGGACATTTTGTGAATCTTCCCTTCATGCGGCCTCCGATTCTTCCGGATTGAACTGGTCCATCTCCGCGACCAGCTTGTTCCACAGCCACGGCGGCACCTCGGCCGGCGCGCCATCATCGCCGTACCCCGGCCACGGCTGCTCGGTTCCCAGCTCCGCGAGATACCGCTTCCACTGCTCTTGCGCCTGCCGCCAGCGCGTCTCGCCATAAGCGCGATACTGCGCGTCCAAAGGCATCACCCGCACGGCCCACGGCCGTGCCGTCTCGATGAACACGTCGCGCATCGTTACCCGCCCGGCCAATTCCGGGAAGACCGTTTCGACCGCTTCGATGTAGGCGGCATTCTGTATGTCGTAGCCGTATTCCGCGATTTTGATCTCGCATTTCTTCTTGCTGGCATCCACGGAAGTGAATTTGAAGTCCAGAATCTCGCCGTGCAGAAACTTGCGGGCCCGGCGGCGCCGCTTGCCGTTCTTTGAAACCAGATAAATCTGCGGGAGGATCACATGATCGAGTCGCCCTTCGCACCACACCCCGTTCGGAGCCTGCCAGATCAACGTCACTTCGCTCTGCCCGGTCAGATCGATCCCGCGCGCGGCAAGTTCCTTGCGTATATGCTCCACCATGGCGCGTGCTTCACTGAGTTGCCCCGTAAGGATTGGAAGGCTCCCTTCGGCCAGCGCCACATCGCGAGCTTCCCGGGCGGCCTTGGTTTTCCAATCATCCGCCGGTACCTCCACGATCCGGCGGCCGCCCAGAAGCAGCTCGTGCGCCACTGATCCGAGATTCGCGGCCGGCCGGTATTCTTCCGACTCCCCTTCTTTCGGCCCGAAGGCTTTGAACCAGGCATGTAGCGGCGAGCGATTCATCATCACCGCGGCCAGTGATTGATGCAGACGTGGAGGATCGTTTGCCGGTAGCGGCTCCCCCGGCAGATACATTGCCGCCCGCAATGGCGGCAATGTATGTTCCGATTCAACTTGCTTCGTTTGGCTCATGGCGATAAATAATTTCGTCGTCGCTCAACATAGAAAATCCTTCAATAAGGCGGCGATGTAGATTTGAACGCTTGGAAAGCGGGACGGCCCTGGGCGTGGCGGATATGATCTAAAGTACCGACCATATTCCCTGCGGCATTTTGGACAAAAACGGTATCTGTAAACTTTTCCGTCCTCCACGGGGGGAAGTTGAGCGGAGCAACTTTTACACTGTCGGGCTTCCACCGACTCCACAGGCGCGCCAACAGTGAGTGGCCACTTGAATCCGTTGTGCGTCTTACCGTCACGACCGACGCATTTCAGGATCATGACCTCGGTCCCGCCGTTGGTCCATTGACAAGCCTTCATGCTTCACCTCGAATTTCATGCGGCCAGGGCGTAGCGCCGGCGTTTGCGTGAATTATCCCGCGCCAACTCCCGCCAGGCCTGCGAATAGCCTTGATCGTGCCGCAGGTAAAAATGCTGCCGGCAAACCGGTCTCTTCGATCCGTCCCAGGTCGAACGCACATCGACTGCCGCCGGAAACACGCAGGCAGGATCTTCCCGGCACTGCGCGCCTTTCCATAGCCGAGCTTCCACGTGGCTCAATGCTTCCGGGAATCGGGGGGAACTGTTTTCAGTCATCGCAGCGGATCGGTTCCTGGCGCAGTCTTACGCCGGCAGTTTTTCGATGATCGTGATATTGCCCTTGTTGATGACCACGCTCGGCCCGCCGCCACCATCCCGGCGCGGCTGAATCTTGATGTAATAGCGATCCCACCATCCAAGCACTCCGCAGACCGGCGCGGTACGGCCCAGCACGTGCACCCGCAGCGGCGTTTTGCATTGAATTTGCTTGCGCGCCCAGGCAACCTCCAGCGTCTGCACCGTCTGGCCGCGCTTGGCTGCCGGCGGTTCCTGTGTTTCCACAGGACGGACATCCATCTCCACTGGCAGAAATGGCTCCGCCTGGGGAGTGATGAGTATCTCGTTTTCCATGACTGGCGCCGGAGTCTCCGGCCCCGGCGGGATATTTTCCAATAAGTTTGTGGTTCCCATGAATCGTTCCTCCAATCGTTGAATTGAATTCCTTCCCGGTAAACTAAATCCTTCGGCCGCCACCGCTCCGAACAGCGCCAAGGCCCACACGACTGCCGCGCCAATCCCCCACACCTTGATCGCCATCCAGAGCAACTCACGCTCGCGCAATGGAGTCATGCTGCCTCCTGTGATTCGGTTTGGTGGGCCCCCGCAGACGCGGCCGCCGTCCTTTCGGATACGGCAGGTTCTGAAGTCTGCGGGGGGTTGGTGGGAGGAGAACACTCGGCGAGACGCGCCTTCACGTTCAGACGCTTCAATTCTGCATTCACGACTTCCAGGCGTTTCTCGATCAACCTCTTAGCCTGATGCGCCAGCCCGTCCACCGTCATCACGATCGGCGTCTCCAACTCCGCCCGGCAGGCGGCGCACAGCGGCAAACCGTCAGTCGGGACATCGAATCTGCATAGCAGGCAGGTCATTTCAGCTCCTTAATTGGCTTTCCGAGCCGGTCGCACTCATACAACACCGTCCCGCGCCGGAAAGCGATCTTGTGCGGGTAGGACGGATTTGGCCAGGCGTAGAGGTCCTTCTTGGCAATCTCGACAGCCACGTAGCGGTCGGCGGGGTTGCCGTTTCTGAACTCGTCGCAGAAATACGGCCGCGAACAGGCGTGGAATTTTCCGGCGCCGCATTCGTCACTCTTGGGATCCCACTCTGGATGCTCCATGGTGGATCCGACTTGCCAGTGCGTTTCGCGGCTTGTGCCTTCCTGGGTCTTAAAATCCTTCGATACCTTCTTGAAGAAGATGATCGAACGGGCATCCTGGACGCCGTTGGCGTCCAGCCAGCCAATGACGCCGCGCCGTGTCTTTGGGTGGATCACCGTTGATGTTTTTGATTTTCGCGTGATCTTGCCTTTGGCGAGCGCGAAGCAGACGGCGAACGCGAACAGCGCCACGGTTGCGAAATCAGATTGCAGGTGTACCGACACGCAGCCCCGCGCCTCGACGGAACTGTTGTCCCGCGCCACGGCGGAACTGTTGTCCCACGCCTCGACGGAACTGTTGTCCCACGCCACGACGGAACTGTTGTCCCGCGCCACGACGGAACTGTTGTCCCACGCCTTATTTACAACAATCCTGATGCCAGCTTCGGAGTGGATTTGGATCAACGTGAGATCCTTGAATGAATCCGGCAGGGCATCCAGTTCCGCTTGCGTGTGAACGACAATTTCCTTCATGCCAACCTCCTTTTTGTGATTCTGGACGGTGCCGGAAACTCCGCACGGCCTGGGGCAATCCGTGGCCGCAACTCGAAATCACCCACCGGGTCAAGCCGCTCCGCCCACTCCGGCCTCAAGCCATCTGCCGAGCGCAGCCGCCTCCCCAACTCCGTCAACGCCATTTCCGCCCCGATAGTTCGCTGGGCCTCGATCCACGCCGCAGAATCCAGCGAGTGGAAATACTTCTCCGCCGCGCAGCGGTGCTTCCTAGCGACCTGCTCTTTCAGGTCCGCGATTACCTGCTCAATTTGTTCGTTGGTCACAACGCAGCCCCCTTGGTGAGATGTAAGGGGGATTCTCTGATTGTTTGTACTTACTAGTACCGCTGGCTGGGTATTAAGGTTTCTAAGACTTACTGGCCTTGCGTCCGACGGCATGAAACTTATCGGACGTAACGGGTTGGACAAAAAAAAGTCGGGGTGCCCCGTCTCCAGAACACCCCGATATTCAGCGCTTGGACCCGCGAAGGTTGGAGCACTGAATCCCGTCCAAAATGTTTGCTCTGATTGTCGCGGGTCCTGCATAACGATTCGGACTCTATTCCAGGTTCAAAGGCGTGTCAAGAAAAAAATGAGATCAACTGCATTATTTATGAGAAGTAGTTACCTGTATCATTTGAGGTACGTGGCCTAATCTCCAATTGTGTTCTTGAAATCCGCCGCAGAAGACGATAAGATCACCAGCAATGACTCTGCTCGCCATCGAGCGGGAGGGGGACATAAAGGGGGACCAATGAAATCGCTACTAATCACTTGGGTATTTGCGTGTTCCGTAGCCGCCACGATGGCCCAGGGGCTTATCGCCGTGGACCTCGACAAGGCCATTGATTACGGCAGCCAGTTCAAATCCAGGAAGCAGTTCCTAGAAAAAGGCTTGAAGGCCAACAGGGTCCAACTCGCCTCGGCGTGGGCCAAGGATGGAATCAGCAAATACGCCACTTTCTTCACTGACTTCGATGCTATCGCATCAGCTTCGGCACAGGCGCAGCAGGAGATGCGGCCATTCTCACGTAAGGATGCGGAGGCGCTCCCACTCAGTGGATTGATCTATGCGCACGTAGAAATCCATGGTCGCGGGATGCTCCCCACTAGGAAAGTAGAGAGCAGGTACGTTAAGAATCAGGCACATCTTGTAGTACAGATCGGCGAGGAAATCGTGCAGCCGCTGTCGAAAGAACTCAGCTCCTCGGGCGACGCCAGCTTCATCCTGCCGATAGCCCTCTTCACCTGGTGGGATGTTGGTAATGTGAGCCTGCTGACCGGTGGCCCACTCGGAGTCTATGGTGCCAGGGCTGAAATGGAGTTTGTCTTTCGGTTTACTGCAGAGCAATTGAAGCGCAAGGCGACCGTGATCCTAATCGACGCCGATGGTAACAAACACGACGAAACGGTCGACCTTAGCAAGCTATTTGCGCGCTAGCCCGCTGGAGGCCGGCGAGCAGGTCCACCTGGAGCAGATGCGCCTGATGAGCGGCTTGGCGCAGATTCGCCGTCCGGGCGACACCGCCCGCTGGTGGACCTACTCCGAAGCCGTACAGTGAAACAGTGTTTACCCGCCGGGGTGCTTCTTGTCGTCAAACAGGATGGCATCGCGGATCTCCTCGCGCGTGATGCCGGCCTCGGCGAGCGCCTGATATCCGTACACGCAGCCGTCAATCTTCTCCAGGAAATCGTTGATGAGCGCGGTCTTCAGGTCCATGTCGCGGAGGTTGCCGCCGTGCTCGGCCTGGCCCTTGCGGTATTTGATATCAATGCAGTAACAGAGAAACGAGTCAACGTCAGCCAGGTGCGCTTCCTGCTCGTCCGTCATTCGCTCCGGTAAAGTTGTTGGAATGATTGCCATCCCCATGCCTTGTTTCCTTTCTGTGTTGAACATCGTCTTCGTTACTGCTGTTGCCATTCGTTGCTTCCTTTCTGTATTATGGAATTCCCAAAACTTTGGCGCGCCGCAGGAACTCCTCTTCGGCCTTTGCGGGAGGATCCCCTATAATGATGCTGGCCGCCGGCTCAACTCCCACTGCCAAATGATCCCAGGATGGACCCTGTTTCATCAGATCGCGCTTCTCGGTCATCAGCATGATTTCATCTGCCATCCGAACCGAGTCCGGCTCCCGGGACGGCAGCCCGAACCGTTCACAGATGGCCGTCATTAGACGCCGCTCGGCTTCACGGTAGGCCCTCCCAATGATGGACCAATACTTTACCGGGCGCGGCAGATCGACCAGATAGGCTTCCGCAGCGTCGTGGAGCAGTCCCCAAGCGGCATCCTCCAGCGGCACGCGGAAACTTACTTCGACGCAGTGCTGCGCCACTGAGTAAAATTCCTCACAATGCCCCCCAAAACGGCATTGCATCGAAAGCGCGTGGGCGATATCTTCAATGTGGATTTCCTCTGGACGTGGATCCAGCGGCCAGAATCTGCCGCCGGAATAGACCTGAATCCAGTCTCCCTCGCGCCCGGTTACCTCCGCCTTTGTGTTGCCATGTGCCGCAATCGTTTCCATTTCATGCCCCCATTCCCCTTCCCGGCCGCCGGGAAGCGCGTTACCCGCTTTTCTGTGCGGCCAGCCATGCCCGCAGCTCGCACAGCAGATGCCTCGGAACCCAAACCGCCATCCGCTCGGTCATTCGGGCCAGGGTGCGGCAAGCCGGATGGCAGAACTTCTGGTGCCGCCGCTTGGGCGTGAACTCCCGCCCGCAAGTTGACAGCGCGCAAATCATGCTTCAATTCCTCTCAAACTGAATTCCCAGCACCGAAAACCGCGCCCCATCGCAATCCAGCCAGATGGTATGGACCCGGGCCGGCGCGCCATGCACTTCGGCATCATCCACCGTGAGCGCGGTGGTGCAGGCCAGGGCCTCGCCCGGCCTGATCTGCCGCGCCACCGTATTGCGCGGCTCCAGCAGCAGCGCCGCGGGATAGATCGGCTCAACCAGCAGAGCTCCGTTCGGCGCCACTTCCTTGGTGATGAACGTAACCTTTTGCGCCACCGTGCCGGCCGCCAATAGCCCCGCTGTCAGTGCCACCATGAGCCCCACAATCCACGCCGCCGTCTTCATGCCGTCGCCTATTTCCTAAAACCGTTCTCGCGGTCCAAGGCTTCATATTCTAAGATTGTCAAGGCCGGGGCACCGGGAGACTCATGACTATCGGTAGCCCGGAAATGGGCTTCTGGGTGCGCCGGAAAACACCATTCCAGGAAGATGAAATTCGCCGCATCGACGAGCCACTCCGTATTGCCCGTCGTGTCATACTTCTCAATGCGCGGGGCAACGCCATCCAACATGCGCCTCCCCTGGTCCCGTTGCATTCGCGCATTGGTCTCGGCTGGACCGTACTTATAGAAACTCGTATTCAACCGAGCTCGCATGAGTCCCAGGAACTCATCGAGGCGCTCCACGCACGGCTCATGTATGGTCGGCTTCTTCATGCTCTTCTCCTTGGTACGTACATTTGTACTCACTTCTGGTATGATCTTTCGTCTCCGCGTGAGAGGAATCGTTCATGCCTGTCGCCACAATCCCATGCAAAATGACCCCAACCGTAGCAAACATCATGCCGCCAGCCGTTTCCTTTCTTCCGAGGCTCTAAACTGATCCCGGCCGGTGTATGTTGCCGTGCTCACCAACCCCTGATCCTTATTCCACACGAATGCTTCCGAAGATCGCCAATTCCCCACAAAACCTTTTTTGGAATGCCAATCGTCGGGGGCGCACAGGCTCGGCAAGATCCGCACAGCGACCCCGTGAAACTCCTCCAGCCGGCGCTGGTGTTTGTCTCCGGTATGAACTTCCCGGATGCGCGACTGGCCCCACATCTCCGGCTCCTCGACGGCCATGATCTGCGGATAATCGCCCAGTTTCCCCTCGCTGCCATGTGTCCACATCAGCATAACGCTGCCCCATTGGAAATACTTCCGCGGCGCGGGTCCGTTCTCGACCTCCACGTCGCGGCAATTGCGATACCAGCACCAAATAGAATCCCCCATGCAGAATGAGGCGTTCATATCGTGATTGCCCGGGACAACCACCACCTTCACGGGCGCCAGCCGCATGGCCTTGTCGACGCTTCGGATGATGGCCCGGCGCACTGCGGGATATATTTTCTGGAAGCGCGTGTCGGCGGTCACCTGTGTTCCGCGTGTGGTGGTGCCAGCCTGATTATCCACGTGCATGAGATCGTTCCCGATCACGAATATCACCCGCTCGAATTTCGTATCCGGAACCCTGGATAGAATCCCGTCCGTGGCCTCATCCCAACACCGGTCTGCAATTTTCAAGTCGTAATCTCCCCAGCCGCCAGTCTCTGGCGACCAGGCCAGCTTCCCAAAATGGTGGTCCGTGAGATTCATTTCCAGCAGGTTGCCGGAATCGCACTTCGGACGCTTCACGAGCGGGTAGCGCGGCGCAAACTTCGCAGCCTCATCCATCATCCGCCGGATCTCATCTTTAGCTGCCGCCACTGCCCGCTTGCGGCGCAACCATGCCTTGACCTGAAACAATTGCTCGACATCTACCCTCTCGGCGCCTTCCGGCCCTATCTTGGCCCCCACTTCCCACTTATTGACCTGGAACCGCTCGACCTCCCACACCTGCGTGTCGACTTGGCAATAATCCAGCAACTGCGGAAGCGTATGAATCCTTGTCTTCGGGATGCTGATCTGCCAGATGTCGCCTTGAATATCGTGTTGCTCGCCGAGTTTCGGGGCGGCGCCCGGCCCCAGCGGCGCCTTGCGGGTCATGCGGGCATTGCAGCCGTCTCGCGGGCAGCGCTGCGGCCGCTCGACGCGGCTGTCAAACTTGTGCCCGCTCGGGCAGGTCTGGGGATACAGTTTTGTAGGAATAAATCCTCCTGTTCAGGGTTGCGCCGGAGCAGCACATGTCTCCGGCGCCGCAGCGCCAGCTTCTTCTCCGATGAATTGGATCGATTTGATGTTTTTCTTCAGGATGCGCTGGGTGTGCCGGTAGGTGGAGTTGCCGTAATCCATGGACAGTTTCACGTATTTCTTGGAATCGCCGATGTAGAATCCCACGGAATACAGCACACACGCCGACTCCTCGTCCTGGATGTCGGACTCCGCATGCACGTTGTCATCGTAGAAGGCGTCCTCCCAGGAAACCAGCGCCAGTTTGCGCGGGGCGTCCAGCGGACCCTCTTTCGGTTTCAATGACCGGCTCATTTTCCCTCCCGGAATCTCAGTGGATCGCACGGCCCGCCATGGCCCACTGCCGCCATCCCAGTTACGATTCCCAGCCGCATCGCGCGCACCTCCACGGCTCCGCCCATTTGCGTTTTTTGATCCATTCCCGGCATTGATAGCATTGGCGGTAAATGCCCCAGGTGTTCTCGTTAATGTCGAGCACCACGGCGGGCGAAGGCGAGGGAGTCTCTTTCCCGGCATCTCCGCCCACGCCGCGCCGCGTGTCCCGGTCTTCCGGAAATGGAATGATCTTAGCCATGAGCAGCCAGCGCAGCGGCCGTCAGCCATGCCGCCAGAAACAATACCAACTCCAGAACTCACCTCCCCGGCGAGAACCGGAACCCGACCGTGACGAGCGGCCGCCAGGTATCGCCGGAATCCGCCGGCGCGGTCAGTCCCTGTCCGGTGATGATGATTTCTCCGAGCGGCGTTGGAACGCCTGCCAGCAGCCCGCCCGCAAACGCCCCCGAGGTTACTTCACTCGATTGCGCGACTCCGCCGGTCGCCAGCCCGTAGAGTGAGAACCGCTTGCCTTCCTGTAGCAGTTTGGCAATGCCGGTCCGCACCTGGTATTGCGGCTGCGTGGAGGTAATCCCGCGCGTCTCAATGGTCGAATAAGAGCATAGCCCCGGCGCCGCCGGTTGCTCCGTGTCGGCGTTCACTGTCGCGGTACAGGCCGCCAGTGACACCGTGCCGACCGGGAACGCCTGCGGCTGCGGGTAGAATCCGCCGCCCACAATCACTGAATAATCCTGCGCGTGCATGATGGTTGCGGAGCCTGCCACCAGCAGCGCAGCCAAACCGAATCCTTGCAAAAACCTGAACATTCATTCCTCCTTGAATTTAATTTCGTGCGGCGGCCGGACTCGATACCGGCTCCCATGTGCCCGTGCCCAGGTCAGCGCCACCAATCCCGCTGGACTACGGTTTCCTTGGACTATGGTTATGGCGTACTGAGAATTGATACAGCATGGTGGTCAATGCCATCACTTCGATCAATCCGATTTCCCCATAACTTTGCCAGCGTGTCCTTCCACGCCGCGCCGCACGATGACCATGGAACACCATTTCTAAAACCGCTGCAAAAACGCGACAAGGCTAGTATACCGCCCGAAATGCGCGCCGCTCCCGATGGTCGCTCCGCGAAGATGTGTAAGGGATTAAGTTTGAAGTTAGACGAACTGGGCTTTGCCTAAAAACGCCCGTTTGCCCAATAAGTCGGCAGTCTGCACAAAAAGTCAGGCAAGTGGGTTCGGAAATGACCGGAGAACGCACCGCTGCTCAAGCCATAGGCTAAATTCCTCTATGCTCAAGGTTCCGCTCTCCAATTGCCTAATGGCATCAAGAGTTTCGTTTTTGAGGGCGACAACTTGCAGACCGTTAAGGACGAGAATCAGGTATGCAGCACCTAGAGCCGATCTATGGTTGCCGTCATTAAAGACATGGTGGCAAACTATTGCTTCCGCAATCGCGGCTGCCTTCTGATAGGGAGTCGTGTAGGGTTCCTCGCCAAATGCTGTCATCCACGGGCGTGCGACTGAAAGTTGGAGAATGTTTTAGTCCCGCACGCCCGGCATACCACCGTCGTCCCTGATTGTGCTGTCATGGAACTCAACGATGGACTCCAGTAAGTCCGACAGGAACAGTTGAAATTCGGAGGGTTCCAGCGTCCCTGCCCCACCTCAATCTATATCTAGCGAGCTAGGTCCCGAAGAAGATCACCGTGCAAGGCAGCGAATTCATCGGTGATTTCAGCCATCAACTGGCGGCGACTAGATCGTTTCGATCTGCCGGGCGCTACAAGAACATCTCCCGTCGGATCGGAAATGATTATCATGGGAGAGATTCCCAGATTTGGATTAGGCTCTAGCGTCAAATACGACGGGAAAAGCGAAAAGGAACTAGGCCACCAATTGTCGTTGTTCCCAATGAACCTATATTGGTTCATATAAACCTCCAAGGAGTTAATTATAACGCGCACTTGCCCACAAAGTCAACTAATAGAGGGTGTTTTTAGGCAAAGCCGGGATGGGTCTTAAAATGCCGTCTCCTGAATGCTAACTCCGACTCCGGGACGCGGGTGCTTTCCGCTTTTTCGCTTTCCTTGCGACTGGCTTTGGAGCGACTTTAAGCAACTTCGTGATTGCATTCTCGAATTTAGTTCGCTCGATTTTCGCCGCCACGGATAGTCACCTCATTTTGTGGGAATAGGCACCAGGCCCAACATATTGAAATATGTGACTTGACAACCACAAGATGTTGGATAAGATGACATACCGTGCATTAAATTGCCCCTACCGATGGCGAGTCGGTGAGGGGCAGAACCTCTGAGGCGTTGAGAAGAAGCAGAGGCAACCCCATCCTGCCAAAGTTTCCTAACAACTGTCAAGGAGTAACAAGTTGCGATCCAAATAAGCGGATCGCTTGTGGGGGCGTAGCTCAACTGGAAAGAGCGCGTGGCTCGTACCCCGAAGATGCCCGTTCGAGTCGGGCCGCCCCCACGCACGAATGACGGAGGGTTAGCATCAATCGGCAATGCCCCGGACTTATAATCCGAGAGTCCCGTGCCTACACACGGGATGTGAGTTCGATCCTCACACCCTCCGCCAAACTTTTAGATGCAATTTCCGGGAATCAAAATACACTCCCCTTCGGGGGGAAGCTGGAATTGATCCAAAACCACTCAATTCCAAAACACGGTGTCCGAAGGCATACTTATATAGCGACTCCAGCCTCCATGCAAGAAAATTCTACAGCCAAGTTGCGATTTTCGGCAATACGGTCCTAGTACCATCGGGCCTTTTTGTAGTTCGGAGTCAAATGCACAATCACGGAATATTCTCAAGAGACGCTTCTCCGCATCCATCCCAAGCGGAAATCCCGCTGCTTCGGGTAATCGCAGCATTGCTGGCAATAATGCACTGCCTGCTGGGCGCGCAGCTCCGCCAGCAGCCGCTCCGGATCCGATGCTGCCAGGGCGTTCAGTGTCTTGGGGCCCAACACGCCATCGACCTTCACGGCCCAGCCAATGCCGTGCAGCGCCCACTGGAATACCCGTGCGGCACTCTCCGGACTCATGTTGATGTAGATGTCGAAGAGTTTATCGGCCACGCCCTGATCCGGGATAGCATCGAATTTCCAGAAATACTCGCGATAGATTTCCCGCGCCCGCCAGACCGTCAGGGCGCGGATATCGTCGTCGTTCACGATGCCGTCCCCGGTCAGGTCCAGGCCGCACTCCCGCAGAAACCGCAGCGAGATGCCGAAATTCGTTATTCCGCCGCGGTCCGCCGGATGGGTGTTGAGCCCCTTCTCGATATCGAGCGCCCGCCGAAATGCCGGTTCAAACTCCGCCATTTTATTTTCCTCTCCGGCGCGCCATCTCGGCATACAGTGTGCGCAATCCCGCCGCTGTCTCACAATTCGGAATGCGGTTCCCGGCATGGCAATCGGCCACCAGCCGGAAGCCCTCCGGCGCCAGCAGGTGTTCCACCGGCTCGACATATGCCAGGATATGGGCCGATTCTATGATCTCGCTGTGATACCGGCCCAGCAGCGGGTAGGAATCAATCTCGCTCACGCCGTCCGGCATCTCCGCTACGGCGCACTCGATGCGCGCCTCTTCCTCCTGGCGCTCCAAAGCGCTTTTCTGCGCCAGGCGCTGCTCGAAATCCTCCAGGCGCGCCGCCATGAACTCATCGGGATTGAATGGATCGTACACGTCGCCCAATTCGGCCATCATTTTCTAAAATCCTATCTCGACTTGCTCGGGCTTCGCAGGCTGTTCACGGCCAGCGAACGGCAGCACTTCCTGGCGGAGCCGGTTGACCGCGATCTCGCAGTACTTCTCCTCGATCTCGATCCCGATAGCCTTCCGGCCAAGTTGCTTTGCTGCTACCAGCGTGGTCCCGCTGCCCATGAACGGGTCGAGGATCATCTGCGCTTCTGGCGCGAACCCAAGACACCACCGCATCAGTGAAACCGGCTTCTGTGTTGGATGGTAAAACTCTCCACGTTCAGTTTTCCGCAATAGGCCGGACCATAAATTCCTGAATACCCGCGTGGCTCCGATCACGTTTGACCATGCCAATTCTGCTTCGCCAAGCGGCCATCCCTTCTCGGCGAGCTGCTCTGCTCCCATTCTCTTATCCCAAACAAACCAGCCGCCAGAATGCTGCAAGTGGCGCGTGAAGTGATTAGCTCCCCAGAGAATCGCCCCCCAGTCCAGAAATGGCCTTGGGTCAAATTCATCGGAATCACCAACGATTTCCGAATGGGCAATGATCTTGGAAGTGTCAACCTGCTTCCACCAAGGACTCGACTTACGGGTAAAGCGTTGTGCATTGCAAGCTGTAGAATTACCCCAAGGAGGGTCGGTCAGCACCAGGTCCACGCTCTTGTCCGGCAGCAGGGGCAGAATCTCGCGGCAGTCACCGTGGTATATCGTAATCCCCGGCTCCTCGTAGTATGGCTTTGGGAGGCTCATTGCGAAAGTATCCACGGAAGTCCTGCGGATCATCAAGAACGCGACAGGGCGCGATCTCGCGGAGCGCATTCCGGGCGGCATACCCGCCCTCAGCAGAACAGCGCCGCGCAGCGGAACACGAATGCGCCGGCCTTGATGCCTTCCCAGGTCCATCCCAGCGCTCCGCGGCGGCCGGCAAAGCGGTCGGTGATTCGCCCAACGTTCTCCGTCGTGCGCTCGATATTGTCCGAGTTGCGCTGCGCCGATTCTAGAAACTGCGGCGTGGCCAGCGAAACGTGCCGGAACATCTCCGAGCCATCTTCGGCCATGCGCTGCATTGCCGCCGTGGTATTGAAAAACCGGTTCTGGAAGCACGACGCTCCCACGGCCTCGCAATCCGTCATCTCGGTCATCAGATCGGAAACCTGGTCTTCAATCTGCCGCGCGCCATGCCCGGCAGACTCGACCGCGCGAGCCGCGCGCACGATGGAAGCCGCGGCCAACGGCACGGCTCCCCAGCGATACGGCTCCGGGCCGCAATCCACCGGGGTGCCAACCAGCCCGCAGGCGGTAAATTGCAATACCCGGTTGGTCCACCCGAGATTCATGTCGACGTGATACAACAGATCATCGCGCAGACTCGCTCGCCCGCTGCCCGGTTTACCCGGCAGCTCCGGGGATCCGGTAATCTCCATCCGCGCCGCGGCCAGCAGCTCCTGCGCGAGCCGCTGCGATTCGGTCAACAGGGTTCCCTGCCGGGACAGTTCCGCCGACACCTGTTTCGAGAGAGTCAGCGATTCGACCTGGAACTGCGGAATCGCGTAGCTGAGATGCAGGCAGACTACCAGAACGCCAGCGCAAGCCGACATGGCAAACAGTTTCAGCGCTGCATTCAGCATATACGCCCCCTATCCTCAATCCACCGGAGAGAACTCGTAATCGAGAAAGCCGTCCGGTCGAATCGTGTACAGATAATTCTGGTTGGCTCCTTCGCTGACCGCCCGGAATTTCGACCCGGCCGGCATCCACACCTCATCGCACGCCAAGCCCCACCATTTTACCGGCGGCTTCTCGCCCAGTTTCTCGATTCGGATATCGCGCGGCCAGGAGTTGGGCAGATACAGCGCCACCGGCTCGGCGGGGCCATCTGCCGTTGCGGCCGGAATATGATAAAACGCGCCGCAAGGCGGTTCAGACGAATTGCCCCAGATGGACAACGCGGCCACTGCCGCCAAAAGCGCCGCCAGCTCCATCAGCCGCGAAAGATTTGTTTTTAGCATTCGTTGAAACCTCCGTTTACATTGAGACTTTCGGATCTTTATGCCTTCCCGGCAACGCTGCCGCTGTTCCCATTTGCGCCCGCCGACCGGCCCGGCCCGCGCAATGACTGGATCAGCGCCCCCAAAACTCCTGCGGCAGCCTGCAGGACGAATTCTTTGTAGCCGTTCGCGCTCGGCAAACAGAAGGCGAATACGATCACGACGGCCAGCAGCAGGCAGAACAGCGCCGAGAGAAGCAATTTATCGAAGTGCCGCTCCTGCACATCTCCCCAGTTCATTGGGCCTCCTCCAGGGATTCGATTCGCCCGATACTGTAATGTGCCACTCGCTCGATTTCCGCTAGCCGGTCATGAATTACAGCCAATTTCTCGATGGCTCCCGCCGCGCGGGCATCATGATCTACGAGAAGCGCGCGGGAGCTTCCCGCTAATTCCAGCATCTCACTGTGCTGCCGGATGAGTGTACGCTGCACCCAGAGCCGATCACCCAGCAACAGAACAATGACTATCGCCCATTCATAGACCTTCATTTCCCGTTCCTCCTGATTTGGTCAAGCAGTTCATTGGCGCGGTCCAATTGCACGTTTAGAATCTGCAGCCGGTCTTCAATGCGCCCCAATTGCTGCTCCACCATGTCCTTTCTGGCGTATTCTGTCTTGACGGTGGCGATTTCACGCTCTACTGTTTCCATTCGCACTGCAGAGGCAGTCGCACTGGGATCGAGGCCCAACTGCACCCGGAACAGGTTCAGCAGCAGTAGCACGCCAATGGAAACAATAGCTAAGACATGGGACCTTCCGCCGCCGTTCTTCTCGACTGTCATCTGCCCTCCTTGGCCCCGGGAAACCGCACCGTGAATTTCCCATGTATTTCGACCTCGACCGGGTGATCCTCCGTGGCCTCGCGCAGCGCCTCAATCATTTGCTGCCCGGAAATCTTTTGGATGTGGTCGATGGGTCGAGCCGCTCCGCCCAATCGCCCAGCCAGTCGGCTGAGTATCCAGCCAGGAATCCAAGGCCAGCGCCAAGGGCAAAACAAATCCAGAACGGATAGGCCGCCGCGCGCAGAAGTTTTGCTGTCCATCGTTTTCTCCATTTCACCGCGTATCCGCCTCCGCTTTCGGTGGTTCCTGGCAGGCGGCCAGCGCTTTGGCGAGCTCCTGTATTCGCGCCTCGAGCTGCGAGACTCGCTCCTGCGATTTGTCCAGCAATGCCGTCTTCGCTCCCAGTGACCGCAGCAGGTCCTGGAATGTAACTTCGCCGGGGCCTTGCGCCGCCACTCCCAGCGCCATGACCATCGCCACCACGATCATCGCCAATAATTTCTTCACAAAAGCCTCCCTATTGCTGCTCATGCACATGCGTTCCCGGATTTTCCGTTGCCAAATTACCCGAATCATGCCAATGGATGCTGCCGGCATCCGTGGTGCCGGTACAGGTGGAGCCCACCACTGTGCATGTGAAAGTGTGGGTGTGGCTCGCCTCGCTGCCGGTATTGCCGCTCACCACATCCAGAGCACCCCCGCCGGCCGCTCCGGTATTGACTCCATCCTGCGCCGCTTCCAGCGCCGCTCGAGCATCCACGACTGACAGCGTGACGAGTTTCTTCCCGGCATCCGTAAAGACCGGCAGACTGGCCGTAGCGTAATTCACGATCAGATCGGAATACGCCGTTGCCGACAGCAGGTAGGCATCGAAGCGCACCGTCGCCGTGCCGATGTCAGCGCCGTCGCCGCTGGCCAAAATGTTTCCAGCAAACGTGCTGTGCTGCCCGGTCTCAGCAATACTAATTGCTGGCGTGCCAGCCGTCATTACAACAACATCATTCTCACCGTTCAGACGGGTTTCGCCGCTCACGTTGTCATATAGCCATGACGCCCGCTCGGAAGCCCCTTGCGCCAGGGAAACCTTGGGGCTGCCGGTCGCGCCGTTCTCAACTTTTACTTCCGCCGCTGCCACCAGCGCGGTGAACTGCGCATTCAGCGTCCCGGAGTCAATGCTTAGTGCCAACGTATTAGCTGCGCGGATCGCTACTCCACCGTCAGAATCAATATTTAACTGCAACCCGCTCGGCAACAATTGCTCCAGTTCGATGAACGCACGCTCCGTCCCGGCCTGCAACAACTGGATTTTTGCCTCGCCATCGTTGGCCTCATCTACCGCTAGATTTCTCATCACCGTCAACGGCCCAGTCGGGCCAGTATGCTCAGATATCAGGAGCGTATCTAACCCAGAGGTCGGCGTGTCGAAGACACGTATATTCGGGTTAGTCTGCGTGGCGTCAAACACGAACGCAGAATTGGCTGCATAAATGCGGTTAGAGATGTAATCCGCCGCAATACCAGAAGTGCTCGCGGCCGTGCCCCAATCGAAAGCGTAGACAACCCCTGCACCCACCGTGCCGTAAAAACTATTGCCGATGAAACTCAGATCATCCGTGAATGTTGCCGTGCCAGCCGTCTCGCCGTTGCCGGTAATATAAAACCCAGCTAGCGTCGATGGTGCGTTCAGTATCGTCATCACATTTCCAACGAAACTTAGCCGATGTCCAAAACCGATTCGTACCAGTACCCCGCCGAACGAGCCGGAGGTGGCAGCATCCTGAAAAAACACATTGCCGTTGAAAGCCACCCCATAACAGATATTGTTTACATCCGGCGCGTCGTGCCCGATGGTCACCGGCGGATAGCCATGTGCGTTACGAAAGGTATTTCCGCTCGCCGTGATCGTGTGGCATGCAGCCCCGCTATCCGTGGCGATCTCCAGTGCGCCGTCGTAGGGATTGATGAAGACGTTGTTTGATACGGTGTGATTGCTGCCGCGCACGATGATCATGGCACCGCGCTGTGTCCCGTCGGTCACGGTCTGGCGATGGTTCCGGCTGATGTTCCCGGTCACTGAGCAGCCAACGCTACCGGTCACGTAGATATCGTGGCGCTGACCCAGATTGATATCGTTCCCATTTACAACGCAGCCCGTATTGTTGGACACCACAATCCCGTAACCCTGTCCGCTCAATGTGCCGACGATGGTATCCAGGCTATTCCGCTCGATCCGGGTCCCGATAATCGAGCCAGTGAAATGCTCGATGTAAATCCCCCGTATCACCGACTCGATACGGTTGCCGATGATTTGCGCATTGCTGAGTGTGATGACCGCAGAAGTGTCTGTGCCGATTCCGGTCTGCCCATCGCCTACCGAGCCAGTCCCGACAATCTTCAGGTCCTCGACACGCACATCATCCAGCGTCGCCTCCTCTAGCCGTACCCCGAACGTGCATACCGGATTTAGCGTGATCTGGTTGCCCGGCGTCCCGCGCACATAGACACTGGAGGCATTGATGTTAAACGCAGGCCCGGTAGCCGCGCAGGTGATTTGAGTCGAGCGAATGTCTAGCAACCCCGGAGAGTTCAACTCCACCGTGGCGTAAAGCGTAGCCGCACCCGCCGCTGTTTCCACCACTCCGCCCGCGGCCGGCAGGTCGCTCCACGCCTCCTGGATGCCCGCCGTGGCGCTCTGAATCGACCATGCCCCGCTATGCGAGTTGGCCGGCGTAAACTGGATGGTGCCCGTCGCGCCGTTCCCGGCACACGTTCCGCCGGTAATCAGAACCGCCTCCGCGCCGCCGGTGCCGCCGGAGATGTAGAGATAGTGATTCGCGTCGGTGCCGCTGACTCCCAGCGGGCAGCCGCCCATCGACGCAGTGAAAGTAATTGTCGCTGGTACTGCCGTTGTCAGTGTCCCGCCGGGGAATTTCCGTGGGAAATTAAATGTCGCCGCTTGCCGCACTCCATTGTCCCGATAGGCTGCCAGATTCTGAAACGTCGCCGATGTCTGCCCCCAGCCGGCCGTAGCAACTAACAGAATTGCCAGCAGCGCTATAAAACGACTGGCTGATGTATGGGTCGCCATTCTCCCCCCCTCCATTTGAGTAAAACACCAGTTACTGCGCCGGGATCAAGGCCGATGGGTTGCGTGCCTAATCCGCGAATCGTTGGCGGCCAGTTGAATAGCCAGCCGCCGGTTCCATCCTGTTTAATTTGCAAAGAAATGGTTTCCCCGTCAGTGATCGCTCCAGAGCTTTTTACTATGGATGAACTCTCGACATTCCCGGTAAGAACCACCTCGAAATCATTTCCGTCATCTAATTCAAATTCAATCGTGGTTGAGAATGGAACGTCAAATGACGTGAATTGCAACGCTCCACCGACGCCGCCGGTCTCCAGGTCCACCAGGTTGCCGCCCGGCTGAACGACGGAGAGATGATTATTCGCCGGGTCCCGAGCTAGATAGCTCAGTGGCTCATCGTCTTCCACCTGCGTTCCATATAGATAAATCTCACGGTAGGGATTGTCGGACAGTTCGATCGGCTCGGCGCCACCCATGCTGATCGTGTATGCCTCTACGAGCCATTGTTCACCGGCGAGGTTTGCGGCGTTGATCCGCATGAACATGAATGAGCCTGGGAATACCACGGCAAATTCTTCTGTGATCGATTCCAGCACATGAAACGACTCGTGAACGATAAAGATTGATGTGGTATCAAACGGATTATCGTCTCCCTCCAGGTAAATCCTGTTGCTCGCAATAAGATTCCCGATAATCAATCGCCTCTCGCCCTTGCCTGTGCCGGAGATGCCGCGCACCACCAGCCCCTTGAGCGAATCATCGCCTCCCTCACCGAGCCCCTGGCCACCTTCCCCGGAGGCGGAATCCTCCAGGTAGTGCCCCGTGGCATCCACTCCCACGGCAGTCGCTTTGGCGCGGATCACCACAACGGTCCCCAATCCGATAGGGGGAAATGTACTGCCAGGGTCGATCTGTCCCACAGCCAGTGTCAGCGTGTCGCCGTCATTCGAGTCGATTAAGAAATCAGCAATCGGCATCGACTCGCCGTCTTCATCCAACTCCAGCCCGGTATCCCGCATTCCGATTACGCTGACATACCGGCCGGCAAGAACATTCGTCGTAAATGGCGGATCAACTGCCAGCGTGATGCTTGTTGATGTGGTCGATACAACCTCTCCGCCCCATATCCCGGCATGAATTAACCGCTTCAGTCGAACCGCAATCTTGCGCACCCATTGATCGGGCCCGCCGGTGTATCTCTCGAAATAGCCAGATGGAAATCCCGCCGGAAAATCTATCCCCAGGAACGTAATTGTGTCCGGGCGGGCAGACGTTCCGGTCACCGTTACTGCCGTTCCGAGCGTTCCCAGGTACTGCGCCCCCGTTTGATAGGTCAATACATCCGGCGATTCCCCAAACAGCAGGATCCAGCCCGGCGTTGTCGGATCCCAATTTAATCCGGCAAGCGTGACTGTGTTGGTATTTGTGCCCGCCGGCACATCAACCGTGGCGATATCCGATCCGAGCGTATGCCGGCCGGCAATCACGCCGCCCGTGATATCGTCAATCGCCACAGCCCGGAGATAGTATCTTTTCCCGCCAGCCAGAAACCCTCCGGTGCTGGCCGTTGTCGCAACGATTGAAGCTCGCGGCCTCCGAATGAGCGTGGAAATCTGATTGACGGGCAATGCGCCGCCTACCATGACTTGCACCACCGAAGTACCTTCTGCGGCTCGCTGCTCCGTCTGTGCGATTCCAAAGGTATATTCAGCCGGTGGAATCATCCGGGCCGCGCTGGACGAAAACCCGTGAGCCATCGCGGGACACCACGGCAGGGGCCGTGTCTTGGTATCAATCTCAACCGGCACCTTATCCGGCAGAACGTCCTCGGGCTTCGGCGCAATCACGTAGTCGTACATCGAATCCGTGGTTGTTCGCCCGGTAATGTCAATCGAATAATCCGGATTGAGACGCCATCCGGTGACGCGAAACTCGCCGGCCCCGCCCGGCATGTCCGGGTGCGTCATCGAGCAGACCATGCCCGGCTCTACCCCGACACCCAAAACCGTGGTCTTGAATTGCACCTCGCGCGCCGCGAGTTGCTCGGTCAGATCGGCGCCGCCCAACTCCTCGCGCAGCCGCGTAATCAGGAACCGGTGCGCGTGCGATTTCCGGTAGCACCCCAGCAAGTGCATCTCGTTGTGATGGTAAATCGGCTCCAAGCCGCCGGAAATCAGAAGCGCGTTGTCTTCGCCATAGAATGTTGCGGCATCTTCCTGGAAGCCGTCTTGGGCGCCGGGCTGCGTCTCCCCCTTTTCTTCATTCGAGTAACTTACCGTCAGATGATTGAACGCAGGCTGCGGCAGGTTCAGATCCAGGCTGTTCCAGACGATATTTCCCTCGGTAAACGCCTCCGCGACAGACGAGTTGCTGCGGATGCCCAGGCGCAACTTGCCGAACGCGAAACTGTAATACCCCAAACTCGGCGTCAGTATTTCCTGTAGCCAACTGCGCAGCGGCTTCTGTTCTGCGATGTATCCACGGAACTTGAATTGCGTCTCAGTGCCGGACCCCACCAGCTTATCGACCGTGTCGTCGGCAATGGCGGCCGCAGCCACCGCCGCGGCCACATCAAAATACTGTTCCGCCGTCGCCGCCGAAGCGAATTGCATTCCCTTCGCCCGCAGGAATGCATTCACCGCAATCCACACCGGATTCGTCAGCGTCTGCTGACTTCTTGATCCGGCGCCTGTCCACACCCAGCCCTGCAAGCCGCCGGAAACTATCGCCACCAGTTCGTGCTGTTCTGGCCGCGAAAGTTGGATGCCCTTTTCGTCTTTCCGTAGCAGTTCAATGAACGCAACCCCGGCGGCGAAATTGCGCTTGTACCATAGATTCCCGGCGGTATCCTGCTCCTGCCGCCAAGCCGGCAGATCATTGAACATCCCGGCCTGGCCCATCGATAGAAAATCTTTGGCGGCCGCCGGATCGGCCCCGGCAACTTCCCGCAGCCCAATGGTGGGATGTGGCCAGCCGTGCTGGAACTGCCCATCCAGCGTATGTCCACGTCCGTAAGTCAGCGGCCCGCGCCCCACAATTCCCAAGCCGCGCAGGAATTCCCCCTCCTCGCGGATGGCCGCCACAAGCGCGTTTACCTGCATTGCCGAATCAGTATAAATTTCCGGCAACGCTCGATTCACAATCGACTCATCTTTGATCGAGGTCGACGTAATCCGAATATCATTTACACGGTCTTTCACCCGCACGCCTTGCGATTCGATGATCTGTGCGCCGAAAAACCGGTCCATGGTATGCGCCAGGCAGCCGTTGTCCGTCGCATACCCCTTGTCGCAACTTCCGAAGTCCGCGCTCGGGAAGTGCGTCAGATCCAGGGTGTTGGCAGTATGCCCGCCGCCGGTAATTCCAAATGGGCACCCCCCCGATGTTTGACCGTCGTTAAATTTCTTCCAGCAAGTCTGTCCCAGGTTCTGCGTCGGATACGGCAACGCCAGTTCGTAAATGCCATCCGATGCCGATAGCGTGAATTGCGGCCCGGCATCCGATTTCCACTTCGTTACCTCGCCCTTCCACAAATCTAGTTTGATCCCGCTGGTGCCCGTCGCCGGATCCACCCAAAACAGGCTGAACTCCACTCCGGCCATCCGTAAGTTGGTGTCGTTCGCCAGGGCGCGCATCACCCGATCGGCGTTTCCGAAGATGAATTCCGCGCCGTCCGCGCCTCCTCCGTGCGAGGAGATATATTGCTGAATGCCGCTCCACGACAGCAGTCGTGCCTGGTAGAGTTGCCCGCCCACCGTGCATCTCCGGTCGGAAACGTACACCGCCGGATAGCCGCTTGCCCGAGGCTGCAATTTAACGAGCGGAATCACGGTCTGCGTCTGCGACAGCAGTCCCGCTTCGAGTGTGGCGTTCGGGAACCGCTCCAGTGTTGCACTTACGGTGTAACTCGGCCCGGTGGTCGGCACCTCGACCAGATTGACCCCAACCGTCGAGATGGCGTCAGAAAGATGCTGCCAACTCAGCGGCTCGTTCTCGAAGCGGACCGTGAACGCAGTGGTGCCCTGCCCGTTATCGTTCGGGGCGTTGTACGTGAATGAGCCGTATCCGCCCTGGCGTCCCTCCCAGAAGTCTCGCAGATCCTCGCGGTCAGTCTCATTCAGCGCCGCGCGAATCACGCGGAACACCCGCCGCCCCGTTCCCAGATAAAACCGCTGCTCGATCTTGGCGTTGGCCGAGCCGAACGGATGCACCGCGACTTCCGGCGCCTCGATCCTCGAGTGCCCGTAATCCGACACAATGGGGAAGACGCCCGAAGGCGTGATTTCGGGAACCTGGATGTTGCCTATGAAATCTGGCATAAACTCACTTCTTCATGGAGTGCCGGAATTCGCAGCGGTCGGGATGGCACCCGAAAATCAGCGGATGCAGGACGTAATGCGTGAAGGCATGCAGCAGGCGGAAACACGGCAGGCGGCGGATTATTGAGCCACCACGGGCACTGCGACGGCGCAGTACAGTTCCTGCCCGGCCGATGTTGTGATGTAGTTCAGGCATGTGTAGGTGGTTCCCAGTGTTCCGCCGCGGATGCGCGCCACGGTCTTGGCCGCGGTGAAGAGTTCCGTCACGAGCGTCAGTCCCGTGGGAATCGTCCACTCGCTGGCGGTGATCGTCTCACCGGAGGCGAACTGCTGCGCGCGATTCCAAAAAACCGTCAGGTCTTTGTCGGTGTCGGGGTCCTTCTCCCGCGTGATCGATAATTCCCTCACGACCACATGGATCGTGAAGTCGCGCGTTTGGCCGTCGCTGCGCGTAACATGGTTCGTAACCGTGTACCACTGGCCCAGCGTGCCGCCGCTCAACCGCACGGATGTGGTCGTGCCGGTAAAGCCATTCCCGGCCGCCGTCAATCCAGCCGACGCCGCCCATGAGCTGGCCGTGATCGTTACCCCGGCCGGCAACTCCCCACTTGCCGCCCAGTCGAAATCGAAGTCCTGCACCGAGGCTGCGAAATACTTTTTACGGATGATCTGTTCGGCCAAATTAATCCTCCGTGCCGACTTCCACTTCGCGGCCCAGCGGCGGCAGCACCATGTCCCCATCCAGCCGCGGCACCTGGATGTGGCGCCCCAGCGGCGGCAGAATAATCGCTCGATAGGGATTTGCTGTGAAGATGTGAAACACCGCGCTCTGCCCGCTCATCGTGAACGTGCCACTCTCGGCAATCATCGGATAGCCGTGGATCAATCCGACATCCTGACCGGTAAATAGGAATGCGCCCAATTCCGCATCCAGAACATTAGCTCCAGCCGGGGTGTAAATCAGTCCGGCATCCTGGCCGGTGAAAACATACACACCACCGGCGGCGGCGATCAGCCGCGCGATCCGTAGCCCCGCATCCTCGCCGGTAAACAGGAACGCGCCAATTTCGGCAGCCAACCTTCGGAGCGCAATCAACCCGGCATCTTGTCCCGAGAAGCTGAATGAGCCCGGATCGGCGGCCATTTTCCTGGAGGCCGCCAATCCGGCATCTTGGCCAACAAACGAAAACACTCCAGAAGATGCCGGAATAATCAAACCGGAGCGCAATGTTGCCGCTTGTCCTGAAAACGAGAAGCTACCAGCATCGGCGGAGATCCTTCGTAACGCAATGAGTGCTGCATCCTGCCCTGAAAAGATAAATGTGCCCGCAGCCGCCGCCATCTTCCGAGCCGCCGTCAGCCCGGCCTCCTGGCCCGTGAAAATATAGCTTCCCTGCTCGGCTGAAAGGATGCGTGCGGCCAGCAGCTCGGCGGCCTGGCCAGACAGTGCAAACGAACCGCTGGCCGCCGGAATCCGCCAGGAGTGTTGCAATCCCGCGTCCTGTCCCGTGAACGTGAATGCGCCGAGGTTCGCGGCCATGATTCTCGCGGCCCGCAAACTAGCCGCGCTTCCCGTAAACACGAATGCCCCGGACTCCGCCGACATGGTCGGATTGCCGGCGCCGACCAACAAGTCAACGTCCTGCCCGGTAAAGATGAATGCTCCCAAGCCCGCTGCGAGCACCCGGGTATGGAACAGCCCGGCGGTCTGTCCGGTATATAGAAAAGTTCCGGTGGCGGCCGCAAGTTTCCGGGCGGCTCGCAATCCGGCGGCTTGGCCGGTGAACGTAAAGGCGCCCGCATCGGACGCCAGAATCAATCCACGCTTCAATCCAGCGGCTTGACCGGTGAGCAGATACGCTGCGGCCTCGGCGGCCAGAATTCGCGCCGCACGCAACTCCGCTGCCTGTCCGGTGAATACGAATGCACCGGCACCGGCAGCCAGCGAACGTCCGTAAATCAGTGCGGCAGTCTGTCCGGAGAACAGGAATGTCCCGGACTCCGCCGTGAGTGGCACATCGCGCAACAGGCTTGCCGCCTGGCCGGTGAATGTGTAGACGCCGGAGTCGACGGAAATAATCTGATCGTGGACCAGTCCGGCAGCCTGCCCTGAAAACACAATCGCTCCAGGGTCAGCCGCTAAACTGTATCCACGAAGCAGATTCGAGTCCTGGCCGGTAAAAACATACTCGCCGCCATTGGCCGACACATTGCGGTCTGCCTTCAGCCCCGCCGCTTGACCCGTGAAGGTGAACCCGCCGCTTTCGGAAGACAGTTTTCGGTCGGCCAGAAGCGAGGCTGCTTGGCCTGAGAATGCAAACGTCCCGGATTCGGATGCCAGCAGGCGGTCGTGCGCCAGCGTGGCCGCCTGCCCGGAGAACGTGAATGCCCCCGAGTTGGCCACCACCTTGCGGTCGGCTGGAAGGGCCGCGGCTTGACCAGTAAACGCAAAACTGCCGGAATCCGCCGGCATCGGCACATTGCGAATCAGCGCGGCAGTCTGTCCAGTGAAGGCAAAACCACCGCTTTCGGCCGCGACATTTCTGTCCGCTGCCAATGTCGCAGCTTGACCCGTGAACGTGAACGCCCCCGTTGCCGCCGGAACCTTCCAGGATTTCAAAACCCCTGCGGCTTGGCCCGTGAATGTGAACCCGCCCGAGAGTGCGGCCACATTGCGGTCTGCCTTTAGGCCCGCTGCAATACCGCTAAACGCGAATGCCCCGCTGGCTGCATCGATGGTTTCATTCCCGCCGACGCCAACCAGGAACGTGCGGGCCGTTGTCCAATCGCTCCAGGTTGCACCGCCGTTCGGGTCGAGTGCTCGCGCCCGCCAGTACCAGGTGCCGTCGCCTAGTTCATCCCCGGCCTGCACCGTGAACGATGCCAAGTCGCCGGAATCGAATGGGTCGGTGTCGCCGCCATCGGTGGTGTTGGCGAAGCCGGAGTCGGTGCCGGATAGCTTGTTCAAGAGTGGACGATCTACCTCAATGTAAAAAATCTGATCGGTAGCTATAGCGTTACTCCAAACGCCTGCAAAATTTTTTCTTGAACTCACCCCTCCATGTGAAGGACTGGAATTATCTGCGCCCACTTGCACATTTGTAGCCCCGGAAACGGCGGCCTCAATCGTAACCACATAGTTCTCATAAGGTACGAGTGAAATTTGATCCACCCCAGAGAAAGTAAAAGTGATAAGCTGAAACGATCCAGTCAATGTGGAAACGTTAAAGCCAGCAGATGTTGCAAGTGCCAATCCGGTTGGAAGGCTAGTAGACCCATACGTTCCGCTATGGGCATAGATTTTCGCAAACGCTGTTCCTGTTGGGCTACCACTTTTCAATAAGTACCATTTGACACTTTTGAGCTTTCCGCCCCCAGAAGTAAAAGATTGCCCCTGCCCAGAATTGCCGCCGTCTGCTATGGTATCGAAAGTGCTATGGTTCGCCTCAACATAACTGTCATCTACTACCGTCCCGCCGGAGTCGAACGTTGCCACCGTGTCAACCTGCACGTTGTACCGCACGTCATCGGCGTTGCCATCCGTCCCGGTGAACTCCAGAGTGGGCGTCGTATCGCTGCCGAAGTCAGTCGCGTCGGCGGTGTTCAGCGCGATGGTGGGTGTAAGGTCATTCCACCAGACCATCGTGAACGATACGCCCGCCGCCGCGCCGCTCAGATCGAACGATGCATCCGCCGTCGCTGCTGGAGTCGCTTGCAGCCGGTAGGCGAACGACGCCATTTGGTCGCTGCCGATGGTGTTGCGGTACTGGTTCGTGCTGGTCAGCACCCAGCCGGTCCCGGAGATGCCAGCAACCGTGGGCGCACTGCTAACGAATATCGCCGCCAGACTCACATTGTCGCGATGGGTGGGAGTAGTGTCCGCAACTACAATGGGATCGGCAGACGCAACGGAGGCAGCCTGGAAGTCTACATCAACGCGCCAGGTCCCTACCTCGCTCGGAGTGAAAACATGCAGCGTCGCCGATACGGGTATGTTACCGCCCACAGAGCCGAAGTCCATCGACGGGTCTGCGCTCCACGTCCCGTTAAACTGCGCCCACCACATCTTCCGGGCCTGATTATTTGCAGCCTGAGCGAAGTATGGTCCGTTCCATGTCTGCCCGCCAGTGGCGTTAAGAGTAATCAGGCTAGCATCCGCCGTTCGTATCTGCCCCACCATCACCACCAGCATCCCGGAGGTCATGCTGGCAGGCGGAGTCAGTGCAAGAGTAGTCGGCTCTTGCGCCGTCCCGTTGTCAGCGGGGTTCGAGGCGGACCCGAAATAGGTTGGTGCTGCCATAAATCAATCCCGCTCAAACTCCAGCATGTGCTGGCAAATCACCACCTGGGCGCCGCGCGATGGCAATTCGTGGAACCGCTCCCACTCGCCCCATGCCACCGTCCACCACGGCCCCTCGCACCATCCGCCCGGAATATGAAACTCCGGTGGCGCCGTAGAGAACGATTCCTTGATGATCTTTACCCGCTCGCCGCGCAGATTCTTCCACAGCAGCGGGTCGACCCCGCGAATACAGCCCAGGGCATCTGCCGGCAAGTCTCGGAACCGCGCCCAAGCCATCGTGATCGTGCGGTCCCGCGGCTCCGTGAGAACTATTCCGCCCATTTCGCTTACCCCTCATTCGTGAGGCTTTGTCCGCCAGTAGACTTCGCGATGGCCCCCAACTGCTTGTCAATCTCCACCATCCGCGGCAACTCAATTGCCTTGATCTCCCGCGCCAGTTCGCGCGCCCGAGCCTCGAATGGTGCCGTCTGCGCTACGATTCGGTCGCGCTCCTCGCGCAGCGGCCCGGAACGCGATTGGATCTCCGCCTTCTCGGCTTGTAGTTTCTTGAATACCTCGAACAATTCTGGAAACTCCTTTAATGCCATGCCGTATCTCCTGTCTGTTAAACGTGAATTGCCGTCAAGACGCGCCAGCGCCGGCTCCCGGAAGAAGCCGGCATGAGCGCCGCGAAGTCGCCGCCATTCGCGATTCGCGAATCGCGAACTTACGCCAACGTCAGAATGCTGGCCCCGAAGTCCACCGTAAACGTCTCGGTGTCGGCCAGGTCCACGGCCGTTGCCTTGTCCCACCAGCCCAGCAGCGGCCGGGTTGCCGCCGCCCCGCCGGTGGCGTTGTAAAAGAACACATACCGGAACTGAGCAAAGGCCCCGGTGGACGTGAATACCGAATCGTTGCCCACCAGCGAATACGTCCCGCCGGATTGCGATGAGCCGGTAATCGTTACCGTGTTTCCACCAGCCGTGTAGCCATTGCCGGCCGCAATCTCCGCTGCGTTGGATGTGGATTCAATCACCGCCGGCGGCCCCACCACGGTGTCGAAATGTGTGTCGGCCGCGTTCGGCGAGGTGTTCGTCAGGGCAACCTTCAGCGTGTCGCTGCCCAGGTTATGAACCTTTTCCGCTAATTCCTCCACCGTTACATCGAACTTTAAGTACGTCGCCATCTGTATCCTCCCCTTTTCCCTTGACCGCATCTGCCCGGGGAGGCCATAATTGCCACGTTGAAAATGAGGCGCATGGCTTCAAACCCCGTGCCGTTCTCAAAAACGTCCTGCGGGGCGGTTCCTACCCGCCCCACGGGAATCAACTTAATTCCACCATTGCCATCCGGAACAGCACGCGCGCGATCCCGGCTTGCTGCTCCCAGAAACCGTCCATCCGAACCGTGTACCGCCCGGTTGTCGCCACTCCCGTCGGATCGTGCGAGAATTTCGGGCTTGTCTCCGGGCCGTAGTAAAAATAAAACGGCTCATGCGTCCCTTTGCGGTCCTGGAAAAACGTCCGCACCGTGGCAGCGCCAGAAGGCGCCAGCAGCGCCTCGAATTCAAACCGCTTGCGGCTGGTGGATGCCAGCAGACTCCGCTGCGATTCCCCGTTGCGGTATTCGTTCACCAGAGCCGGATACGCGCGGGCGTGCTGCATAGCCCGGTACAGGATCTCCGGGAATACTTCCACCGGACTCGCATTCGGCACGCTCCCCGGCATTAGCTCACCGCCAGCATTGGCCGCAACTGTGTTGCCGCCGTCTTGAGCCTCACCGCGTCTGACTTCTGGCCTTGCTCGACCGAGATTGCCAGTTCCCGACCGTGCTTGCTGACCACCGTCAGCGTCCGGCGGTCCAGCACCTCGCCTTCCAGCGTCAGCACAATCGGCACGCTGGCCGTCGTCGTTGGCGACTCCAGCGAGGCCCCGCGGGAGAAAACCTGATCGAGTGATGCAGTCGAATTCGATGTCAGCCCGCCAGTCGGCACCCGGAACACGTTCCCGCCGGAACCGAACAGCACGCTCGGCTGTACCGCCGCCGGAAAGTTCCCGCGCTGCGCCGTCGTCATGGCGTACAGTTGGATCAATTCGCGGATCTGCGGCTGCGCTATCGCGAGACTCAGATTCCCCCCATACGACTGCTTCGCTATCTCGACAATCGTTTGCAGCAGCTTCTTGTCCGGGATGTCCACTCCGTAAGTCGACCGGATCAACTCCCGCAACTTATCTTCTGATTTCTTCCGGAACAGCCCGAACAGGCCCACCGCAGCGCCGATCCCGGCCCCAATCGCTGCGCCCATCGGCCCGCCGAATTGGAAGCCAATCAGCGCGCCGCCGGCAGTCGTTTGCGCGAGCCCTCCCCAGCCGCCTTGCTTGATTCCGTTCAAAGCCAGCAACCCGCCTGCCAGCCCCGCCGCAGGAGAACCTAAAATTGAACTAAGCGACGTTGCGCCCTGCCCCTGTAGGAATGGGCCGATCAGGCCCTCCGGGCGAGCGTTACCAATACCAAGAAAGCCCTTCAGCCCCGGTAGCATCCCGGCCAATCCAGCCGCCTGCCCCACTCCACCGGCGCCACCGGCTGATGCCGCGCTCGCCGTGGGCGAGGTTACCTCTCCGCCAAACCCGACCGTGCCCCCCGGCGCACCCGGAAAACCTATCCCGCCCGCACCTAAGAAGGGTACGACCGATCCCAAAGCGGTTGCGGTACCCAACCCGCCGCCGGCGGTTGATGCGCCGCGCCCGCCCAACAGTCCCGACAGCAGTTTCGCCCAGTACGACGTCACCACGTCCTTGATCGCCGTCAGCATCCCGGTCTTGAACGAGTTCGCAATCGCATCCCACACCGATTCCGACTTCGTTACCAGCGCGTCAAACACCCCTTCCGCCTGCCGCTTAAACGAGTCGAACACCTTCTGGTTATGCGACTGGATGATCTCCGCCTGCCGGATCGCCGCATTCTCCTGCGTCGCCAGAATCGCCGCATTGGTTTCATTGTCCAGTTGTCCGCGCAGCAATTCGCGCTGTTTGGATAACTCCGCAATCTGCCGCGTGATGCCGTCGACATTCGCTCCGGCTGCCGCAAGAATCTCTTTCTGGAGTTCCGCCTGGGCCACTAATTGCCCAGTCTCCAGGTCAAGCATCGCCATCTTTACGCGATGCACTTGCTCGATGAACTGGATTTCGATATCGGCTCGGCGACGCTCAATGTCCAGCCGCACGACCAACTCCTGCTGCGCGTTCAATCCCACCGGAATCCGCGCCGCCTCTAAATCCAGGGCTCGCATCCGCGCGTCTCGCTCGCGCGCCAGAGCTTCGGTCTGGAATTGCAGCCGCTCCACCAGCATCCCGCGAATCTGCTGATCGAGTTCGTTCTCGAATCCCAGGCGCCTGTCGCGAAGTTGCGTGTCATACGCCAGGCGCGTCTCAAATTGCTCGCGGACAACATCGTTGAATTTCTCGAATGATTCCAGCTGCGCCTCCCGGATCTTCAGTTGCAACGCCTTTTCCAGCGACAACCTGGCCTCGGCTTGCAATGCAAACCGATGCGTTACCCCAGAATCGTCCGTTGGCGTGCTGAGTTTCTCGATCTCTTTCATTACCTCTAGCAACGCCTTGGCGGCACCGGTAGCCGCCTGTGTCTGTGTTGCCAGCAGGAACTCGCGAGCCTTCTGGTTGGCCTGTTCCTGCGCCTTGGCAATCTTCTGCTGCAACTCCAATTGCTCCGCGGTCAACTTATTAGCCAGTGCCTGCTGTGCCGTGTCGGGAACTACCGGGATATCGACTTTCGATTCGGATAGCTTTTTTATCAGTACCGTTAATGCAGACAGCCGGTCCTCGGACGCCTCCAGGTTCTCGTTCATTTTCACAAGCGTTTCGTCGCTGAAGATGCCGAATGTGTTTCCGATTCTGACGATATTCAACGCCGCCGCGTTGAGCGTTATCATCAGTGCCTGCCATGCCTTCGAGATCTCCAGTAACATCATCAGCATCGTGCCCATGACCCTGATCGCCAGTTCGATAGGCGTGATTAGGTATTGCACGAATAGCCCGCCGTTGTCCTTGATCCATGTTGCCAGTGTGGCAATGGCCGCTATGACCCCTTTCAGCGCCGGCTGGAATCCCTCGCCAATCGTTTGCTTTGCCTCCTTGAACAGGCGGTCCAGAGATGTCATCTGCTTGCCAGCGGTCCCCATGGAACGCTCGTATGTCCCCAGTAGCCTCGTTCCGAATTCCAGGACCTGGTTCTCGGCAATCTGCTTCTTCTCCAGTTCCGTCAATGCCTTCCCGGTTTCGCGCTGCCGTTCCAGAAATGCCTGCTGGAAGTCCACCATGATCCCGTAGGTGCGTAGCACCCGCACCTGCTGGGTCACAATGCCGTTCACGATGCCCTCGAATGCCTCCGAGGAGTTGATTCCGGCAATTACCGCAGCGTTCTGTGCCACTCGTGCCAGGTCGGCCGCCTTGGAGAGATCGAGTTCGGCCGCGATCATCCGGGCAACGCTCCCCCGGGCCTCCTCTAATGCGATGCCACGGGCCCGCACCGCCTCCACTGCCGCGCGTGCTGTGCGAACCTCTATCCCATTTACGCGCGCAAGCGAATCGACGACAACCGCCAGTGTCTCGGTGCGGGCCGCATATAGCGCCGATTCCACGGTAAGTTGCCGGATTACCTCAACCACACTCTGGAACGCTGCCCGCACGGCATGGGCAATCAGGATGCCTTTGGCCATCCCGAGCACCAGCCCGTCGAAGCCTTGGCTACCCTTCTTGGAGCTGCGCTCCAGGTTGTCGCCCACCCCGCCTACCACGCGGTTGAATTGCTCAACCTTGGCTATTCCGTCCCGGGTGTCCACCCGGATGACTAACTCAAGATTCTCATTGGCCATTGGGATTTACTTCTGCGACGGCTCGTTTTCTTTGTCGAGCCGATCGCGGTGCTGCTCGATCAGTAGCAGCACGTCCAACTCATCCGGGGAGACATCATCCATCGTGATCGTCACCCCGGCATTCATCATCCGCCGCAAATCCACCGCCCGCATTAGCAGCCGCCCCTCGGGACTGGATTCGCAGGCGTTTTCTAGTTTCGTCAGGATGCACGCAGCGCAGCGTTGCTCGTTGTCCGGGGCCGCATCGCACATGCGCGGCCCTTCGCATAGCTTCTCCCGGCGCAGCCCCCAGTAAATCAGGTAATCTACCGTTGGGCGTTCAGGCCACGCCGGCTTTAAAAATCAGATTCTGTCCCGGACTGCACTGCCCGCACCGACTTCAGGATGACTTCGGAAACCGCGGTGGCTTTATGCACCACCGGAACCGATCCGGCGTATCCCTTCGGATATCCCGGCTGGATCAGCTTGTCGTAGAGCGCCCCGGCCGCGGAAATATTGATCCGTGTCTCTGTCCGGCCATGCTCGAATTGCAGCGTGTCGCCGGCATTCCGCGAGTAGTCCCGCTCCTCGCGCTTGGTGGGCATCCGCAGCAGGTGCTCGGTTCTCGCCCGCGGTACGTCCATCACCACCAGATAACCACCCCCGGAACGCTCCACGTCCACAATCGCCGCCCGGCCCAAACGGGAAACAATATGTCCCGCCTCGGCGCCGTCCAGTTCCGGTAATGGGTAGTCCGCACTGGCAATCTTCTTTACGAATTGAATGTCCAGCTCGTCTGTCTCTGTAGCGCGCGTTTGCACCCCCCCGCCGACCGGGCGCGACACCACGCGGATGGCGTTCTGATGCGCCATCCACTCCTCGTCCGTGGGATACCTGACATGCACTTCCCTGTTTCCGCTCTCGGATTCAAAGACAACCCTGATCCCACCGCTGACATCAAACAGCGGAGGCTTACTTTCTTCGCTCATTTTCACCTCATGGATTTTTTGGAGCCGCACCAGGGAATCGAACCCCGAACCTGGGCTTTACAAAAGCCCCGCTCTGCCGTTTGAGCTAGTGCGGCGCCGGATTTGATTGGTCCCGCTGGCCGCGGCTTACGAATCGCGCGGAACGCCCCGGCGGCGGGCACCCCGGAGAATCAACAACGCAGCGGGACCTGGGCGGCGCATATGTTCTTTGGCAGGACGCCGCCCAAATTGATTAAAAATCATCGGCCCACGCATCCGAAATTTGCGACATCAATTACGGCTCGACAGTGCCAATATTATCCGTGTTGCACTTCGCAACCGCTTCCAGTAAGCCGTTTGTGGAGTGGTACAGGCAATTAGCGTCCACGTTTACCGTCAGCAGACCGTCCACATCGCTGAACTCTGCGGCTCCAAATACGATCCGATGAAACGTCAGCGCCAGGCTGTTGTTGGCATCGTATGTCAGCGTCAAAACGGCCGTTCCCTCGGTCTGGTTCGTTACTTTCGTGAGTTCCGTTGAACCGTTCTCGAAGCGAGCAGTAAACTTCAGGCCCAACGTCCTGTTGCCAACCTCCAGCCGCCCGCGAATGGCGGCACCATCTTGGGTTCCAGAACCTGGATAGAATCCCTGGTCGAGCAGCAGATTGTTCTGGAAACTTGCCTCCAGGGAGACAATGTTCTTTGCGGTAACGTAATCCACGCCGTTAATCGTACATGCCAGCGAGGCAGAGGACAGCAGTTTTTCCGCTGTCGCCGCCGGCATCGCGATTGCCGATGGCTCCGTGAATTTTCCGCTGCCTACAATGTCGCAGGTCAGTTTGCTGCTGGCCCGCCCCGGACCGCTCGCAACATTCAGCGTCCATCCAGAAATCACGTTCCCGATGGTCACGTAATCGAATACGTCAGAAGCCCCTGGGCGCATTTGCTCGATGTAGCTGAAATACGGCAGCTCGATGCCGTCCGTCTCCGGGTCCAGCGGCGTGCAGGTGTAAGTCAGGTTTGGCGGCGTTCCGCTCTTTGCATACGCCCCCAGCCCGAATACCATCCCCCAAGCGCCAAAATCAGACGACAGGTACTTATCGATCTGTCCGGAAAAGTCCCAGTGCGACTTGAATACCTGGGTGGGGAATTCGTGCCCCTTGCCAAGTTCCGGTGCGTCGTTCTCGGTCATTAACTTCGGTCGGTGTAGGGTTGTGTTCAGCTTCCCGAGACGCCAACTGCCGGCGGCGACATTCGCCACGCCAATGGCGTTTTGCTTCTTGAATCCCCATCCAATGAGTGCTTCCTGTAACCTAGCGGGCATCGTCATTCACCTCCCAGTGCGTTTCTTTCTCCGGAGCGGGACACTGCCGCCATTTCTGGACCATCATCAGGTACAGGATCTCCGGGATTGCTTCCACCTCCCGCGTTTCTCCCGTGGAGGCTTTCTTCATCCATATTTTTTCCATCTAGTCGTCTCCAATCTCGCTGAATGTGATCTGCACCTCGAAATGGTCCATCCCGGCATCGTCAATGCGCCGCTGGATGGAGGGCAAATCCGTCAGGCAGGAAGGATGCACGTAGGAGCCGGTAATCGGCTGCGCGCTCACCGTGGCCGGCACGCCCTTGACGATCAGGCGAAACAATTTCCCGTATCCCGCCGGCGGCTCGTTGTCCTGTAGTTCACGGCAAATCAGATACAGCGCGAACTGATGTTTCCATACCTCGCTGCTGTTTAATTGCCCCGGAAACGTCCCCTGCCACGCAATCAGAATCCCCGGTGCATCCATCTCCGCCAGCGCCTTCGATAAACTGGCGTTTTTCAGGTAGCCGTCGTGGTAGACTTCGATCCGGTCGGCGTTCCCGCCCAACTCCGCCACCAGATCCGGTATGTCGCGCAGGAAATCGCGTAGACTAACCGCAATCTCCGATGGCTCGATCATGCCGCCCTCCGCACCACTACCCTCACCATCTGCTTCACCGCCGCGCTCCATGCCCGCCCGATTACCGGCTGTAGCGCCATAATGTTGCGCGTCGAAAGGATCATCCACGGCTCGCGCAGTTGGTTCCTGACAGCCTTGACGCGCGCTGCAAACGGACCCATGCCCAGCCGAACCTCATTGTCCCTAACGGTGCGTGGCGTAAAGGCGTCCATCATGTGCCCGATAAACCGCTTTCCGGTTTTCTTACGCTTCTTCGCCCGAGTCAGTTGATTTCCGAAAGCGAGCCCGTGTCCGCGGAGGTCACGAATCGGTTTTAATCGCATGTTCCGCTTGATGGCCGCCCATTTCTTCGACAGCGGCTTCGCGGGACCGTCCGTCGGACCAATCCCAGCCGCCGTCCGGGCATTGATCTCGCGCACTGCGGCAAACCCGATTACCGCCATCGACTTCTGCGGTATCGTCAGCCGCCCCAGCTCCACCTTCTTTTTCCAGTAGATGCTGACCGCTCTTGCCATCTAAGTACCATTCCGTCAAGCGATGTCATTCCGAACGCAGTGAGGAATCTGCTTCTTCCTGATTTGGTGGCAGGGGCTAGAATCGAACTAGTTACCTCCGGGGTATGGGCCCGGCATGCAACCACTACACTTCCCTGCGATGAATTTGCTGGATTCCGGTCCTGAATTGGAGTATTCCGTGCCAGCCGCCCCACGGCCGGAATCCGTTGACTGGAAACTGTCTAGGATTTATTCCCGGCGGATCCCCAGCAGCACCCCGCCGGCGCGGTCTACTTCCACCTGCCATACCCGGTAGGTATCCGCTCCGATGGTCACCGTGTCGCGCTCCTGCGGCGTCTCGTTCATATCGGAGAGTTGCAAAAACAGCACCATCGCGGTGGAATTCGCTTCCCGCGTCTCCGGTCCGGCTGGCTCCGCAATTCCCTTGACGGTCTGCGGCTCTGCCCCGGGGTTCCTCGATTGATACACCACGTCCCTGCCGAGCACGCCAACGACGCTCTCGTTCATCGTGCTCGACAGGGCATCCCAATCAGCCATCAATCACTCCCAATGGCTTATTTCCGTGCGTATTCGATCCAGGCGCCGTACACGTAAACATCGTTGGAACCGGTGGCGTGTGCTCCCGGGGTCAGTGTGATCGCCAGTGTCGTCGGATACGGCCCGACTCCGCCAGCCGCGAGTGTAACCGTCAGGTCCTGCAGTGTCGTACTGAGTGCCCCAGTGTTACCGCCGAAGTTGGTGTCCCCGGTTCCTTCGAAAGCGCCAACGGCGATTACAGGCGTGTCCACTGATGCGGCCTTCATTTTGGCCAGCACGTGAACCTCAATAGCTGCGGTGTCATCCAGGTCCGGCGGATAGCAGATGCTCGGCAACTGGACCTCAAGCACCGACGCGGAAGCCCACGAAAGCCGCAATTGCTTGTCTGTGGCTGCATTGCCGCGTTCCAGGATCGGATCCGTGTCCTTGGCGACCTGTGCCGTGCCGACAGTCGCGATGTCGTTCGTGGCGATAATTAGCGCGTCGGAAATCGGCAACTGGATGCATCCGGTTGCCAGGGTCGTGCCCAGCTTCGCGGCCGTTACTGCGCCGGCTGCCAGGTTCGTGGTCCCAACCGTGCCGCTCCCTAGCGTGCCGCTGCCTGGGCTGGAAATATGCCGCACCTCGATGGTCGCGGTTGCCCCGGAAGTGATCGTCGCCATCGCGATGCCGAAGAAATAGCCGCTGGACTTCTTCGACAGTTTCGGCGTGTCCGCATCCACGTAGAAGATCGAATCTCCCACGGAAACCGCGCTGCCTGCGCTGTCATCAATGCCCTTCACGGATAGTTTGTAGACACCGCCGTCAAACTTCACCATCGTTTCCGTCGAGGCCGAAACTCCACCTTCACCCTCCGCTGACAGGGCCACCCCCGTCATCGTCCCGAATCGCACCGGATCGCCGGACGCCGGAGTAGCCGGATCCGAGCAGACAACGGGAAGATGTTTGCCGTCTTGTACAAAATTGTTCATTTCTTCTCTCCTTGATTTTCAAAAAACTGTTCTCACGGGGCGCCTGCCTGGCGCCCCGTTTCCCAATGCCGCATCAGATGGATTAAGCGCCGTCGTTCAGGTACGCCCCGCGGAAATCAATCACGCCGCACCCGAAATCATGGCGGATCTTGACCTCAACCCCGTCCACATCGAAACCATTCCTGGTCTCCGTGTAGGGGCCCTCCTGGCCTTCCAGATATCCGTAAACCACCACCGGAGCAATTGCCGGATCGGCGAATAGATACCAGCCCGTGGTGCTGGTTCCATCGAGCCGCGGCTCGGTAATCGGCGTCAGCATTCCGCCAAATACCGTCTGGTTCGTCGCCTGCGCCGGAACGAAGTTAAGTGACGTGTACTGCAGCGCCAACTGCTCCTTGGTCGCCGGGGCTACAAGGAACTTCGGCGCTACCCCGATCACCTTTCCGCCGGGACTCGTCTGAATCCGCATGGTCTTCCGTCCCACGCCAATCGAGGTGTCGGAAATGGCCGTGCCGCTCGCCGTGTAATTGGCATGGTCCGACGAGAACAACGCGAAGGTGTCCACCATCGTCGGGTTGGCTGTGATCTTCGCCCACACCAGGTCGGCTTCCTTCTGGGCCACTTCAAGACCCATTAGCATGGGAACCTGCGTGAAAGCCGCCAGGTCGTCGTTGATGATCGTGCGCCGCGTGATGGCCACCACTTCACCGTAAGTCGCCAGGCTCCAGGTCTCTTTCCCTTCCACCAGCGTTCCGTGGGGATATTCCCCGCTCTCCGGGATAAGTCCCAGGCGGGTGCTGTTGTCCAACCGGAGTTCTGTCTTGGTCTTGAAGTCGGGAGCCGTGCGCCGGGCCGCAATCTCACGCCAGCGCGATTGCTCCATTCCGTACCCGGCCAGCATGGATTTCCCGGCCGAATCCGCCAGAATGAATGGGAAATCGCTGGTTGTCTGGAACGCCAACTCAGCAATCCGCGAGCGGTCCAGCCCCCGCCAGCTCTTGCCGGCAGCCTCCAGGCATTCCTTGGCCGCATCCATCAGCGTCATGCCGACGTAGGGCCTCGCAATTTCCTTCGCCTCGAACCGCTTCGGGTCGTTGCGATGCAGCATTGCCGCCACCATCCCGGCGCGCCGCGTGTCCGCCGCATCCCGTACCATCTCCGTGGTTGAGGTGCGCACTATCGGCTCAGCCTCCGATTTCTTGGCCTTGGCCTCAATGGCCAGCTTCCGGAAATCATCCAGGCTCGTGCCGGCATCAATGTGCTGCTCGGAGAACTTCGCATCGAGACCCTGTATTTCAGTGATCGCGCGAATCTCTTTGCAGCGCTGCCGCTCCTCGGCCTTGGCCGAAGCGGCTACTGCAGCGGAATCAACCGACAGAGGAAGCAACGGCGCAACTGCCGACACCCCCTGCACATACTCCGTCCGGGCCTCTGCGCCCGTCTTCTCGTCTTTGTTCATCTCTTGCTCTCCTTGGGCTGAAGCCCTCAATCCACATTGATCGTCTCCGCCTGATTCAGCCGGACTAACCGGCTCAATCTCGGCTTCCGTAAAAACCATTTCCCCGTCGCCGCGGAATCCCGCTTCCGGGTCCGCGCCAATCGGCACCAGCGATATCTCCTGCGGCTCCCAGTCAATGGCCAGATACGACTTCTTGTCGTCGTCTTCCTTGGTTATGTCCTTGAGCTTGTGAATAGCCGCGCCCACGCTGGCGTTCCTGATGATTCCGTCCTTCACGTCCTCCCAGATCGGAGTAACCTCCTCGCGATTACTGAACCGCAAGTCCGCCTTCCCCTTGCCCTTCTCGATCCAGGCTTTCTCCACTACGCCCACAACGCCGGATAGCCGGTGGTCGTTATGGCTGTCCAGCACCGGGGCCCCGCCGTTCAACCGGTCCAGCCGCACGTGCTCCGGCTTCATGCTCAGCGTCAGGTTGTACTCGCCATCCTCCCAACCCCAGCGCCGTACCGTCGCGCCCGTGTACCACGTGACCGGAATCTTCCGCTGCGCGGCGCCCGCATCCCCACCATCGGCCAGCAGCGCTTCCGATGGCTGGCCGAATTCCACCGCGAAATGCTCAATCGGCATCTTGATCTTGCCGCCGTCCAGAAGTTCTGCCCGCGCGGCGGGCTTCTTAAGTGGCGGACGTAAAACAGCCATGGCTTCATTCCCCCTTCTGCGGCACGGCCGCAACTTCAGACGCTTGCTCCACGCCGGTTTTGCTGACTCTGCGCGGATCGCAATCTAAAGTAATTTTCAAATCATCGAATTTCTTGTTCCGGGCGGCGATTTCGTACATTACCTCGTCGGGATCCTCTCCCTGCTCGGAAATCATCCCGTCCCAGCTCTGCGCCCCTTGGCGCACATTGACCAGATTCGCCTGCGCGTCCTTGAGTGGATCAGCACTCTCATAGGGCGGAGGCGCCCACTTCACTTCGTAATCCGCAGCCGGTATTTCACCGGCAACCCATGCGGCATTAGCAAACCATCGGCGCGCCGGCTCGCAAAACATCGGAATCAGGCATAGCCAGCGGAACTCATCAATCCGCTTTCGGAATCCGATCATCCCGGCCTTATGCCCGCTGTAATTCACCCCGGAATGGTCTCCGGTCAGCAATTCATACGGCATGCCGACCCCGGATGCGATGCGCGTCTCGGCATTCCTTATAAAATCGCCTTCCCCGGGCGTCCCTCCTGGCAATTCAGGAAATACAATGCCCTCTCCCGGCAGGATTCGGTTGAACTGTCCCGGGCGAAACGTCTCCAGCCGGTGGCCGGTGCCGCTCTCCGTGGAAGCCGCCCCCATAGCCGTGCTTGTATCCGGGCTGGTAATTACTCCGGTCAGGCAGCTCTGCAGCTTCTTGGCAACTATCTTGGCGTCTAAATATTCGTCCAGGTCGCGCAAAACCATCAACAGCGGAGTCATCCACGGCACTCCGCGGACCTGCCCGGCGCGGCGCTTCTGGTAGATATGCAGCACCGAATCAGCCGGAACCCGGTGCGACTCGAAGTTCTTGAACGTCAGCAGCGAGGTGGACTCTCCGGGATGCTCGGAAAATAGCCAGTAGAAAATTCTCCGCTCCGTCAGGTCAAACTCAACCCCGTGGATGATGTACCCGGTGTCGGTCGCGCCGGTCTTGTTCAGGTCCAGGTAATCCGGCTCGATAACCTGCAACTGGACCGGAATCCGAAGACCGTCCGATGGCCGGCGGTCTCGGCGCCTGACTAGGCACTCGCCGGACTCCACAACGGTTCTGGCCACCATATTCTGCAGGCCGTAAAAATCCAGTTGCCGCGCGGCATCACACTCATCAACCCAACGCTCCCATGCCGGCTCGATCTTTTCTTTCAGATTTCGTGGATCCACCTTTACCTTGGCGCTGATTCCGTACCCGACCGCATACGACGTGATGACGTTCACAACCTGGGCAGCGTAGGTGTTGTCCCGCACCATTTGCCTGGACCGCTTGCGCAGCGTGGATAGCGATGATCCGATCTCTGTGTTCGGTCCGCTATCCGATGCTACCCAGCCCTGCGTCCGGCGATCCGTTCTCGCAGCCTCATACGCCAGCCTGAGAATTCCAGCGGCGGCTCGCGCCCGCATCCGGCGCAATCCGCGCTCCGGATCCATCCACCCGATGAATTCGTCTAGCCAGGAGTGGCGCATTATTTCTCGAAAACCCCGTAGGAAAATCTGTCGGCGGACGTGCCGGCGGCTGCGCCAACCTCATCCCGCATCACGGAGCGTAGTTGCAGCATCTCGGCCATGGAGTGATAGCGCACCAGGCGATCTCCGTATCGCACCTCCAGTACGCCGGTTTTGATCGATGCCTCCAGGGCATCTAGATCTGTCTGTGTCCAGGAAGTGCTCATTTATGTCCCAAACTTGCGGCGCTTGAAGTAGAAAACTGCTTGGTCCGCCGGCGAAGGAATCACCCCGATTAGCTCCCAGCCCTCTGAGCCGAATTGCGCTAAATCCATGTCCCGGTCGCCTACTTTGGAGCGGTATTCCCAGCGGAATGCCCGCTGCGTTGATGGCCCCTCGCTGCGCGGGCGCATTTGGTCTGATCCGCCGGAATAAACTTTCACAGCTAGAACCACTCCTTGGTGCGAGTCTCGTACCAGTCATCCGAGCGGCCTTCGTCCCGCCATTGCCGCTGCGTCCCGCCCGCATGCACCGGATTCTCTGTTTTTTCATCCCGAGGCGATTCCGGCACGACGGAAACTACCGGCATCCCGAGGGCGTCTTCCATCGCTTTCCATTGCCGCTCGTTGAATATGTCAATCCCGCAGATGGTTGCCGCCGCGCGCCCGTAAACCTTCAAATCCAGCGGCTCATTCCGCACATTCGGCAGCTTCTGCCACTTAATCTTCCCGTTCGCCTTGACAACTCTGCGTTCGGAGCATAGCCCGTCAAAATAACTCCGATCGTACATTGGGAAGTGGTAGCAGGCTGGCGAGGCGGCGCCGTCTCCGCGCGGCCGCACGTAGCGCAGCATGTCGTAAATCTCACCCTTCACCCGGTGCGTTCCCACGCCATAGATCCGCACATTCTGCCGCTTCCTGGCGGCATCTTCCTTAGATACCGAGCAGATGACTCGCTCCGGGTCGTCGCGCCCCTTCACGGCCACTACGCTGCGCGGCGTGAATACCCTAGTTCCAGCCGGCCCGTGCGATGGTTGCGGATGTTTCTTTACGAATTCATAGACCGTGGCGGCCTTGCTGCCGGTGTCAATCGCCATCAGCATGATCGGCATTAGATGCCCGCTGGCATGTCGGTACTCGCGCTGCAGAACCTCGGCGTTTAGCTTTTCCCATAACGATGGCGACGTAACCGGAAGCGGCTGACCATTCTCGGCAATGTCCTGAATAATCCGATAATCCACCGACCAGTTCTCGCGGTCCCGCCCCCACGCCACCACTTCGGCCTCCAGGCGGGGAGGGTTGTCCTGTACGTCCACCTGGGCCGTGAGGAAAAGGCCCCGCTGCGGAACCACTGCGTCATCGCCAAATGGGTAATTCTCGCGCCGCGCAAATAGCAACTCCGATTCCGGGGTTTCACCGTCATCTTCCCAGAGCTCCGCGAGGTCCGTCGTAACAAATGCCTTGAGCTGCTGCGGATCGTCCTTGGCTTTCAAAAACTTGTCTACCAAGTCGGATAACTTCTCCCACGGCGAGTACAGGTGTGAAATCCAGAAGCCAGCCGTCCCGGCGAATGGCTTCCCGGATCGCCACTCCGCCTTTTCGCATGCCGCCCAGCGCTGTGCGTCATTCCATCGCCCCTTGCAGTGCTGGCATTGGTAATACGCAGATTCCGCCTGCTTCTCTGGCGGCAGGGTTTTATCCCACTTGACGCCATCGAAAAACCGCAGTACCTGAAACTCACCGCACTCAGGATGCGGACAGGCAACCCATGGCTTGCGCTCGTCGCTCGCCGCATACGCCTTGCCGATGCGGCTTCTCCCGGCAATCGTCGGAGAACATGCCAGAATGATCTTCCTGCGGCTGCCGAACGTAACCGTGCGCTGCCGCGCTAGGTAGATTGGGTCGCCCTCGCTGCCGGCGCTGGCGGGATATTTGTCCGGTTCGTCGCAAAACAAATACCGGATTGATCGGCGCGCCAGGTTTCCGGGGGAGATCGATCCAACCAGGGCCACCGAGCCACCCGGAAACTCTTTCTCCAGGATGGTGTTCGATGAATCGCGGCTGCGCGAGTCCGCCACTAGGCCGTGCAGCACGGGACAGTCCCGCACCATCGGCGCCAGCCGCTCGACCGAAAACGCTTTGGCATCCTTCTCCGCAGGCTGTACGATCAGCACCGGTCCGGGCTGCTCGGAGATGACGAATGCCAGCGCCGCCTGAATGAAAATAGTTTTGGTCAGTTGGGTTCCGCACATCAGAACTGTCGTTTCAACCCTGGGATCTGTGAATGAATCGAAGATTTCACGCTGCCATCCGTGTAAGCGAATGGGCCCCGTCCTGCTCGAATAGCGCGATGACAGGACGAAGTGTTGCTCTGCCCATTCTGATAGCTGCTGAGTCTCCTGCGGCTTCCACAACTCCAACCATGGCGCGAAAATCTCCGGCTCCGGACTCATCATGCATTGGCTTTGTATTCCGACATTTGGAAAAGCCCGCGGCGAACCTCGGCGCCGATCAGCTCCCGGCATCGGATGGGATCCGACTCATTTGCCAGGCGGTCTCCGAGCTCATCGCCAATCCGGCCGAAAATGTCCTTTGCCCGCAGAATCATTCCAGCCACCCAGGCGTTGACTTTGCCGATATCCACCAGTTCCCCCTGCTTGGCCCGTAACTCCAACCCTCGCAACCCAGCTAGGGCCGCTTCCTTCCGGGCCCGCTCCCGGCGAAAGTCCGGGTCGGCAGCGTCATCGCTGTCACCGTGGCCCGTTCGGTCCCCGCCGGCCACCGGGTCCAGTAACTGCGTCCGTCGCAGGTCGGCCTCGTTGGGATCAATCCGGCGCTGCTTCCCGTGTACCGGAATCAGCCCCTCGGTGATCTGCCGCACAATGATCTGGCGCGATAAACCGCACCGCCGGGCGTACTCCGCCTGGCTCACCAACTCCGGTTTTCTTGATTTCTTGACTGAACTTGCCATTCGGTACGCAGGGATGACGTGGCGCACACTAACACCACTCCCTATTTTTAGCTTGGCATGTTTCGCGGTATTTTATGCGGAGAAGCGTCCCGTTAGGAACGAAACGGCGGAATCATATATCCTGCTTACCGTTGATTGGTAAATCCCTAGCTTTTCACCGATCTCTGCCTGCGTGTAGCCGGCCAGGGCCAACTCGACAACGCGCCGTTTCCTGCGCGGCAGCGCATCCAACATCTTTTCAATCAGAATCTTTTTCTCAACCGCCTCGATGCCGCCGTCCGTTTTCGGCTCGGCCCCATCCAGCGGTACATCTCGGAACACGGTATCTCCTTTCGGTGTTCCGATCAGAACATGCCCTCCACCACCTGCCGAAAAACACGACAACGCCAGCGTGTGCCGCGGCCTGCCCGACAACCAGCCAACCGACAACCAAGTTTCAACTGCCGCCGCTAGCCCTTTTGTGTAACCATCCCACCA
>Ga0209751_10000400_pt1 | contig 46682 bp, 52 predicted proteins | sample RifCSP13_1_FD_184019 | JGI IMG/M metagenome (GOLD analysis project Ga0209751, IMG submission 184019) | Soil microbial communities from Rifle, Colorado - Rifle CSP2_sed 13_1 (SPAdes) (version 2) | ecosystem: Environmental > Terrestrial > Deep subsurface > Rock core/Sediment | place: Rifle...
CCTCGAGCAGCTCGGGATTCTCGATGGATACCGCGCCACCGTCGACCCCGAGCGTCTCGGGCAGATCTCGATCTTGTTCGCCGTGAAGTGTCACCCGGCGAAGGCGGAGGCCGTGGGCACTTCGCTCGCGTCGATGCCGGAAATCCGTTGGGCCTCCCGAACCCGGGGCTCCCGTATCCTGGCGGAGGCGGTATTGAACAACGAGGGTCTTTTCGATGGCCTGCTCGAGAAGATCGAATCCCTCAATGGCATCGTCGACTACGACCACTACGTGACGACGAAGCGGCTGAAGGAGGAACCTCGCGCTGTAATCTCCGACCGCCTCCGGACGACGCTGATCTGCTTCCAGTGCCGGAAGGAGATCGAAGGGGAGCCGATCAAGCTGAAAATGGATGGCCGGGACCACTACCTCTGTTGTCGCTCCTGCGAAAAGCTGTATTCGGAGAAGTACGCGAAAATCAAGGCCGCGGCAAGGTGAGGCGCGTCAGCTGCCGGGAAGAAACGGAAAGGGTGGAGCCACCCTGACGAGCGGCTCACTGAAATCTCTACGCCCCTTCGACTTCGATTCGCTCGCTCTGGGGAGGACTCTACCGATCAACCTAAGAGGGGCACTCCATCCGCATCACACGGCCGGGAGTCTCGGTGCTGAGCTACCGAAACATTCCGGGGCCCGGTTCCGCGATCGCAGGCTTCGCCGCGTGGCGGAGCTTCGAGAGCTGCGCCTCGAGCGCCTTCGCCTGTTCCTTGAGCGGCTCGAGGTCGACCTTGATCTCTGGAAGCAACTGGTCGACGGCCTCGAGGAGCCGCGCTGCTGCGTACGCATCGGGGATGTTCGGCCGGGCCTCCGCAAGCAGGCTAATCGCATCGTAATCCTGCCATCGCGCCTCGTTCAGGATCACGCCCGCCACACCTGAGATCACACCGGTCTCCAGCTGCGGAATTCCCGCCTCGTCGAGAGACTTGCGCGCGTGGTCCGTGCTCCCGACCCCCCAGACGCCGACCGGGTTCACGACCTCGTCGACAGACACTGGAATCCCCTCAAGAGCAACGATCTGACGGCACCGGTGCGTTCGGGCCCACTTGAGGAGCGACAGGGCGAGGGCGCGGTGAACCCGGTGCGGTAGCGGCACCTCCGCGATGAAAATCGTGAGCTTCGAGGGTGGGTGCGCGTAGATCCGCACGGGGAATTTCGGCTTGTAGGCGTAGACCATCGAAAGCGGGGGGAAGTCCTCCGAGTCGAGCGCGACGATCTGGTCGACCTTCAGGTTCGTGATCAGGTACGTCGCAGCGATCGTGCTCACGAGCCCGACGCTCGGGATCGCCTCGATGACGGTCCCTCCGGGGAACTCCATCTCCTTGAACGTGCGGAATTCGATTTCGACCATGGGTTGACCCGCGGTGCTATTGCTCCGACCGTATAAGAAGAAAAGTGAGAAGGGCCCCGCACGAGGGCCCGCAGATTTCCCTACCCGAGCCACGAGAGGGCCTTGAGGAGCCGCGGTCGCTTTTGGACGAAGCCAGATTTCCGAAGGATCCCGTCGCCGCCCAAGAAGCGCCCAGGCACAAGGAAGAACATCATCACGAAGATGACGAGGTAGAACGTCCTGGTGTCTAAGATTGGGTTGGCTGACGGCGCGTCCTGGATCGGCCACATCGCGATCGTGAACAAGGTCATCTGGAGCATGCCGGCGATCGCCCCCACCCTCGTTAGGACGCCGAGGAGGAACGCGACTCCGATTAGGAGTTCTCCATACACGACCAAGTACTCGACGGTCCAATTTCCAGCGAAGCTGTTGAAGACCCCCGCGAAGGGGCCAGACGCAACGGAGGTCCCGCTGAGGAACCCCTTCGTCGCCATTCCACCGCTCCACTCCGTCAGGAGCTTCTGGTATCCGCCCCAGAGGAAGACGAACCCGAGGGCAAGGCGGGCGAGGAAGATTGACCAGGTGCTCCCACGCTTCCACTCCGTTCCGAAGACGTATTCGAACCATCGTTTCCGCACGTGTGCTGTTGGGAAAGCTTCCACCACGCTCACCGTAGCGAGGATTTGGCGCGACGCCAGAAAACGCTGCGGGCAGTATTGCCGATTCGAGTATATACGATAAGAATACTACGAACTTGTTCGGTTAAAAATACATACGCGGTCAATACTTGATGAGAAAGAGGCGGTCGAAATGGAATCCCGGAAGATTCAGAAGGTGGGCGCGGCAACACTGACGATCTCGTTGCCCAAGACCTGGGCGGAGCTGAGGAACCTCAAGAAGGGCGACCAGGTGTTCCTCGTCGAAGACGGCGAGGCCCTCAAGGTTCTCCCCGGGCCCGCCGCGGAGGACCGGCACCGGATCGCCACGGAGTTCATCATCGACGCAGATCTGTGTGAAGAGCCCGGGATGCTCGAGCGGGTCATCGTCGGGAACTACGTCCTCGGCCGCGAGAAAATCATCATTCGATCCGCGCTTCGGCTCCGGAGCGGGCACCAGGACGAGGTCCGCGGCACGATTCGCCGGCTCATGGGCATCGGGATTATCGAGGAGGGCCCCTCGAAAGTCGTCCTTCAATGCTCGATCAACCCGTCGAACTACCCGCTCGAATCCCTCGTCAAGCGGCTGTACAACCTCGGCTCGACGATGCTCATGGAGGCGCTCGAGGCCCTCATGACCGGCGATATGGCGATGGCGGAGGATGCGATCAAGCGCGAGGACGACGCGGACATGATGTACTGGCTCATCCTACGGTTCATCCTTTCTGCGCAGCTCGACGAGGCGCTCGTCGAACAGCTCGGCCTCCGGTCGCGAATCGAGATCCCCGGTTACCGAGTGATCGCGCGGGATCTCGAAACCGTCGCAGATCACTCCCACGACGTCGCCGTCTACGTGAAGCAGATCCTCATGCAGGGCACACGGGTTCCGGGTTCGGTCCTCCGCGCGCTCCAGGCATTCTCGGACGAGATCGGTCAGGCTTACAGCCGCGCGCTCGGGGGCCTCCTCTCCCGCGACTTGAAGCAGGCGAACGAGGCGATCCGGATTGCCTCGGGGATCGAGAAGCGCGAGCACGATCTCGTCCGGCTCGTCCAGAAGGAGGTCAAGGACCTCCGGAACCCGAAGATGATCATCCCACTTAGCGGGATCTTCGGCAGTATGGCGCAGATCGCGGACTACGCGCAGAACATCGCCGTAATCGCGTTCAACCGGTACCTCGAGAAACCGTCCAATCTGTGCCGCCCGGCGTCGCCCTCCGCCTAGCCGGGTCGCGGGGACCGTCCCCGGGGGCAGTCTACCTCCGGCGCTTCCTTCGCACAGGAATCTGGACCTCCACGTACATGATGCCCGGCGGCATCTCCGAAAGGTCCCGCGAGTAGATCTCTCGCAGAGGTCCTCCGGTGGCGTATCCATTCACGTCGATCCAGGTCCGGAGCGCCGTGATCGCCGCGGGATACCTCGAGGGCGGACCCTGGAAGAATGTGCTCGCGACCTCTCCCGGCGGCAGGTCTTGGGACCGGAGTTCGTTGTCCGGCCGAAGTTCTCCCAGGACGGGCACGGCCGCCTCACTCCGGGGTTCCGCAGAGGGCACGGTCGGGTCGTCGTGGTAGATTGCAATCATGGGTCCGGACGGTCGCAGGCGCCGATCCCTCAGGAGCTGGGAGAGACGCTCGAACGCGAGGCCAATCTCGTTGAACGGCCCGCGGTGCTCGACATACGCGACGCGGAACCCTTCCATCCGTTTTAGGGAAACCTCCTGCACGACCGTATCCTGCATCTCGAACCCACTCGTGTTCGCTCAGCAATTCCGGGCCTATAGAACTTGGGACTTTTCGTGTACGAAATGTAATTCTTCGCTCCAGGCCTAGGGACTCGCCGGATATACACTACATACGGTCCGTGGCGGATGTCAAGGAGTCTGAGCCGCCGCTTTATCTGCAGAAGGGCCGCTTGCCGGACGGAACGAGGGCGGTTATGACGGGGGGAGTGACGAAGCAACGTCTCGGCCTGTACCTGGGCCCCGCCCTCTTCGTCACCGCGGTGCTCATCCCGCCTCCCTCCTCGATGATCGACGCGGCCCGCGCCTCCGGGGCTCCGGACTGGGCCCCGCAGCTCGCGCTCGGGATGCTCGCGTGGATCCTCACGTGGTGGGTCACGGAATGCATGCCGCTGGGGCTGGCCGCTCTCGCAGTGCCCTTCGTGTTTTCTCTGTCGGGCGTTGTCCCGTGGAGAACGACGCTCACCGCCTTCGCGGACCCGATCATCTGGATCATCATGGCGGGGTTCGTCCTCGCGGCCTCGTTCCGGAAGTGGGAGTTCGATCGCCGGATCTCGATCCGGCTCGCGTCGCTGTACAAGGGGAAGAACCCGAAGGTCGCCGCGCTTTTCGTCGCTGCGCTCCCCGTGTTCTTCCTCACCGTTACGGGGTCGATCACTGCGTCCACGACGGTCGTGTTCCCGTTCCTTGTCGCGTACCTCGCGATGGTCGGAATTGGCGCGGGCTCGCGCTATTCCGAGGGGAGCATGCTCCTCCTCGCGCAAGCCGCCACCGCCGGCGCGATGCTCCTCCTGATCAGCACCCCCGCGAACCTCATCGCGAAAGGGACGATCCGGAGCTTCCTCCCTGGGGAGGACCTCACGTTCGCCGACTGGTTCGTCGTCGGCGCCCCCCACGCGTTCATCGGGCTCTTCATCGCGTGGATCGTGACGTTCGCCATTATCAAGCCGGAAATGAAGACGCTGGACGTGGACCATGGGAAGCTCGCGAAGGCGCGGCGGGAGTTGGGCCCGATGTCCCGCGGCGAGAAGGTCGTGCTCACGATCCTCCTCGTCGCGATCACGCTTTGGATGCTCCCGGCGATCGTAAGCATTATCGCGGAGTCGGTCCCGTCGCTCCAAGCAGCAAGCCGCCAGGTTAGCACCATGATGCCGGAATCGATGCCCGCCGTCCTCGTAATCCTGGCCGCCGGCATCGTGCAGGTGAAAGGCGAGCCCATCCTCCGATGGAAGGAGATCGTCGAGGGGATCGACTGGAACATCGTGTTCCTCCTCGGCGGGGGCCTCGCCCTCGGCCTCGGCCTGGAGGCGAGCGGGTTCGCGCGATGGCTTGCGGGGGCGTGTTGCGCGCTCCTCGGGAACAGCGCAAACGCATGGTCGATCTTCGCCGTCAGCGCGCTCCTCGGGTTCGCGCTCTCGTACGCGGCGTCGAACACCGCCGCCGCGGTCGTCTCAACCCCGCTCGCGGCGACCTTGGCGATTGGGGCGGGCGTGAACCCGATCGGGCCGATCATCGCGGCCGCGCTGGCGTGCTCCATCGGGAGCGCGATCCCGTCCACGACACCGCCCATGGCGATCGTCTACAGCTCGGGCTATGTGAAGATCTGGAACATGTTCCGCGTCGGGATCGTCTCCGACTTCCTGCGCCTCGGGGTCCTGATCCTGATCGGGCCCTTCTTGACGGACCTCATCGCGTGAGGATCGACAAGAAGAAAAAGAGGAGGCGGGCCGGGGTGCTAAGCTCGGCCCTTGGGGATACTACCGCAGGACCAGAATATACGCGAATATACGAATATGCGAAAGACCGCATATACTGCCGCGCCGACATCGCTCATCATGATGGCCCGCCAAGATTCGCTGTATGAGGTCAAGGCGCGCGTCGTCGGGGCGATCGCGAACCCGAAGCGGCTCGAGATCCTCGATCTTCTCGCGGACGGCGAACGAACCGTCTCCGAGCTCTCCGTGCTGCTCGAACTCGCGCAGGCCACGACGTCCCAGCACCTCTCCGTGATGCGTAGAGCCGGAGTCGTGTCCGCCCGGCGGCAGGGGAACTTCGTGATCTATCGGGTTTCGGACCCGCGGATCTCGACCGCGTGTCGCGCGATGAGCGATGCTGTCGTGTCGATCCTCACGACGGAACAGGAGCGTCTCCGACCGGCCCTCGGACTTCCGAATCGGCATCGGTCCGCGACCGAGGTGAGGACATGAACGGAATCGGGAGCAAAGTCGGCCTCGGAATTCTCCTTGTCCTTTTCACTGCGCTCATCAGCGGCGTCTCGACGTTCGTAAACTTCTGGGCGGTCCAGGGCGCGAACTCGGATGCCTTCATCACGGCGAGGAACCTCCTCGTTGCGGGCCTCCTTGTCCCATTGTTCTTCCTCGCGCGGTCCTCCGTGCGGAGCCGCCTCGGCCGCGACGACTGGCTTCGCCTCATCGTGATCGGTCTCATCGGCGGCGCGATTCCGTTCCTCCTGTTCTTCCGAGGCCTCCAGATGGCGGGAGCCGCCGGCGCGCCAACGGCGACGTTCGGGTACCGCATGCTGTTCCTCCTCGCGACCGTGATGGCCGTCGTGTTCCTGAAGGAGCGGTTCTCGTGGCGGGTCGGGATCGCCGCCGGTCTCATCCTCGGAGGCAACGCGCTCCTCCTGTCCCTGACCGCGACCGTGTGGGCGGACGGCACGTTGTTCGTCCTCGCCGCGACAGTCCTCTGGGCATCGGAATATACCCTCTCGAAACGCACCCTCTCGGGCCTGCCGTCCACAACCGTCGCCCTCGCGCGAATGGGATTCGGCGGTCTCTTTCTGTTCGGCTACCTCGTCGTGTCCGGCCAGCTCGCGGCGGTCTCCGCGCTAACCGCGGCTCAGCTCCAGTGGATCGGGATCAGCGCTCTGCTTCTCGTCGCGTTCGTGATGACCTGGTATGCGGGACTCCGTCACGTGGACGTCTCCGTGGCGACGTCCGTCCTCGTCCTCGGGTTCCCGATCACACTCGTCCTCGATGTCCTCGCGAGCCGGAAGCCTCTCTCGCTCCCGCAGGCGGCGGGCGTCGTCGTCATCGCGTTCGGCGTGGTCCTCGTGGTTGGTCTCGCGTCGTTACGGGAGACGTGGGTCTACCTTGACCGCGTTGTCCGAGCGCGCCTGGGGAGTCTGTCATGGAAATGAACGGGGTCCAGCTCTGCGCGCGGTTCAGCCTCGCGACGAACCGCCTCCGCTACTGCGGCCCTGAGGATGCGGACTCCATCCTGTACCAGACGGTCGTGAAGGCGACCGACACCGGGGCCGCCCGAACGGCCCTAGAGAAATTCGAGGCGCTTCTCCCTTATCTCGAAGCGATCGCGAGGAAGCACGGTTTGGATCCGTTTGACCGGGACGTCGTCGAGGCGTACTGGGTTGGAAACGAGCTCCTCGAAGGCTTCACGAAGGACGAATTCCGGGCGATCCTCGGGCAGTTCACGGACCGGGGCCTTCCGAGGTCCGTCGCGGAGCGGCTCGGCGGGAGCCTCCCGCCGCGACCGATCCCGCACCACGCGTTCCACGTGACGTTCGTCGGGGTCGGCGCCGTGTCGGGGAAGGTGTCGACGACGATCGACAACATGGAGAGGTGCCGGCCGTCGTGCGGCCGTGTCGTCGAGGTCTCCGGTACGGATGTGACCCTGGAGAAGCCGTCCCTCGCGCTCGCTGACGGGCGCCTCGTGATCGGCCCGCCCCAGCTCCACCGCACGACGATCGACCCGAACGTGATCCCTGAGGTCTGCGCCGGCGACACCCTTGCACTCCACTGGGGATGGCCCGCCCTCCTCCTCGACTCGACGCAGCGGTCGAACCTTGAGAAGTACACGTACCGCGCGCTCGAGGCCGCGAACTCCACGTTCCGGATGCTACGGCTCCTCTAGGCGCATGACCGCGCTGCGGATCACGAAGCCTCGGCCGTCCTCGATCGTCACGCCGGACCCACACGCATCGCACGTGAGCGGCGTCATGAAATGGGTTCGACCCGAGGGCGGGCGAACCTCAACGACGCGTCCACACGCCCCGCACGCGGCGTTCGCCGGGACCGTCTTAATTCGGAGCCGGGCTCCATGGAGTATTGTCCCGGCGGCCTCGACTTCGAACGCCCGCCGGAGATCGATTTCCCTCAGTCCTTCAAGCTCGCCGACCTCGAGGTCGATGAACCGCACGCCGACCGCATTCTGCCGCTTCACCTCATTGAGGACGGCGCGTACGACATCCTGTGCAATCACCAGCTCATGCATCGTCCGCGGCCTCCACTTCGGCCCAGGCCTGTTCGATTTCCTCTGCTTCTCGCGCGCCGAGGGTGATCATCGCAACCCCGCCCTGCACAAGCACGTAGTCTCCGGGCTTCGCGGACACCTGGCTCGTGTCGACCTCGCGCGTCCAGCCCCGGGAAGTAACGAGAGATCGAGCCCCTCGGCGCTCCAGCACGCGGGCCGGCACGGTCAGGCACATTCCTACGGCCTCGCCAAACGTACGGACGCCATTATGCAAGAGCCCGCGATATGGGCAATATATACTCTCGGGTGGCGAGGTTGAATCTTGCGGAGGTTGTGGAAACCGCTGAGGCGGTTGCGTGCTCGAGGTCCGATTCCACGGCCGCGGCGGCCAAGGGAGCGTGATCGCTTCCGAGCTGCTTGCGCAGGCGGCCTTTCTCGAGGGGATGTACCCGCAGAGCTTCCCGTTCTTCGGCGTCGAACGCCGCGGGGCGCCCGTGACCGCGTACTCTCGGATTGACAGCCGGCCGATCTCCGTCCGAACCAGCATCACGACCCCGGACATCGTGGTCGTCCTTGACTCGAGCCTGTTGAGGACAGTGACGGTCACGTCGGGGCTGAAACCGCACGGCCTGCTCCTCCTGAATTCGGAGGGGTTCCCCGATCAGACCCGCGTCGGTTTCTCCGGCCGCATCGCGACCGTCGACGCAACCGGGATCGCGCTCGCGCACGGGCTCGGCTCCAAATCCGTCCCGATCGTGAACACGGCCATCCTGGGCGCGTTCGCGAGAGTCAGCGGCGTCGTGACCCTCGAGTCCGTCCTGAAAGCGATCGAGAAGGGCGTGCCCGCGAAGCCGGACGCAAACCGGGAGGCGGCCGCCGAGGCGTTCGAGCAAGTCCGGGTCCTCGAGGCGGTGGTCGCGTGACCTCGTATGAAACGGAAGAGGACCTTCCGGACGCCCCGATCGCCTCCGAGCCGACCGATTCGATCAAAACGGCGAGCTGGCGCACGTTCCGGCCCGTGATCAAGCTCGAGAAGTGCACGAAGTGCAATGTCTGCTGGAAGTTCTGCCCGGACGTCGCGATCGAGATCAACGAGGAGGGCTGGCCCGTGGTCCTCCTGGACTACTGCAAGGGCTGTGGGATCTGCGCGGAGGAGTGCAAGCCCCTTGCGATCGAGATGGTGAAGGAGGAGGGCTGACCGTGGTCCAGGTCGTGATGTCCGGGAACCACGCGTCCTCCTACGCCGCGAAGCTTGCGCGGGTACAGGTCATCGCCGCGTACCCGATCACGCCACAGACGACGATCGTGGAAAAGCTCGCAACGTTCGTCGCGTCCGGCGAACTCCCAGCGCAGTACATCAAGGTCGAGTCCGAGCACAGCGCGCTCCAGGCGTGCATCGGCGCGGCCGCGCTCGGCGCCCGCACGTTCACAGCGACATCGAGCCAAGGCCTCCTCCTCATGCACGAGCTCCTCCACTGGGCCTCGGGCGCGCGGGCGCCAATCGTGATGGGGGTTGTGAACCGCGCCGTCGCGCCGCCATGGTCTCTCGGCACGGACCACACAGACACGATGTCGCAGCGGGACACGGGATGGATCCAGTTCTACGCGGAGAGCAACCAGGAAGTCCTTGACACGACGCTAATCGCGTACCGCCTCGCGGAGGACCCGGACGTACGTCTCCCCGTGATGGTCGCGGAGGACGCGTTCTACCTGTCCCACACCGTCGAGCCTGTCGACGTACCGTCGCAGGACGATGTCGACCGGTTCCTCCCGCCCCTCGCCCGCGCGTTTGCGGTCCGACCCGGGGAGACGCAGCGGTACGGGTCCTTCGTAGGTCCAGAGCTCTACATGGAGTTCCGGTACCAGGTCGCGAAGGCGATGAAGCGCGCCGCACACGTCCGCCCACAGGTCGAGGAAGAGTACCGCCGGATCACGGGCCGCCACCATGGCGGGTCCCTCGCGGCGTACAGGGTGGACGACGCGGACGCCGTGCTTATCACGATGGGGACCGCTTCCACGACGGCCCGGTCCGTCGTCGACACGCTCCGCGCCCGAGGGAAGAAGATCGGTCTCGCGAAGCTGCGCCTCTTCCGCCCGTTCCCGGTCGACAAGGTGTGCGAGCTCGCGGCCACGGTCGGGCGGATCGGCGTGATGGATCGATGCTACACGTACGGCGCCGCGGGTCCCGCGTACGCGGAGGTCGTCGCCGCGCTCTTCGGCGGCCTTCACCGGCCGATCGTCCGGAACTTCATTGCGGGCCTGGGCGGGCGCGACGTGACACCGGAGGCGATCGAGGAGATGTACGAATCCTTGCTCAAAGACCGCGGCCCCGAGGTCGAGTGGGTCGGTCTCAAGCGCCGCAAGGGGGTGACGACCCATGGCTAGGCTTACGATCCCCGCCGAAGAGCTTATGAGGCCCGGGCACTCCGCGTGCCCCGGTTGCGGGGCGACCCTCGTGATGCGGTACCTCTTGAAGGGGCTCGGTCCGAACACGATCGTGACGGTCCCCGCATGCTGCTGGACCGTGATCGGGACCTCATTCCCGACGACCGCGCTCTCCGTTCCGATGATCGACTGCGCGTTCGAGGCGACCGGGGCCTCCGTGTCCGGACTTCGTGCGGCCGCGGACGCGCTCGGCCTGACGGACGTCACAATCGTCGGATTCGCGGGCGATGGCGGGACCGCAGACATCGGCCTCCAGGCGCTGAGCGGGATGCTCGAACGCCGGACGGATGCGATTTACTTGATGTACGACAACGAGGCGTACATGAACACGGGAAATCAGCGCAGCGGGTCCACACCCCTCGGGGCGTGGACGACGACAACACCCGTCGACGCGGGATCCCGCGGCAAGCTCGAATCGAAGAAGGACATGATGGCGATCGTCGCGGCCCACCGCCCCGCGTACGCGGCGACGGTGAACATCGCCTTCCCCGAGGACTTCGTGAGGAAGGTAGAGAAGGCGAAGAGGATCACGGGGTCTCGGTTCTTCCACGCGCTCGCCCCTTGCCCGCCAGGATGGCGGTACAGCGCGGAGAAGACGATCGCGCTCGGCCGCCTCGCGACGGACGTGAACGTGTTCCCACTGTACGAGGTCGTGGATGGGCGGTACCGGATCACGCGGAAGCTCGGCCGGGTGAAGTCCGTCGCCGAGTACCTGAAGGCCCAGGGACGGTTCTCGCACCTCACCGAGAACGAGATCGCGGCAATCCAGTCCGAGGTCGACGCGAAATGGAAGCGGCTCCTCGAGCTCGAGGCGCTCGGGTAGGCCATCGCCCGCCGCTCGGAAGCGGGTTCACGGGCGGAACCCGCCGCGCGAGGATCCGATGCAGCACGGTGACGACGTGGGTCAGGCCCGCCTCCTCGGCCGGCGAGGGATCGCGGCTTCGGGACCGAAGGTCCGGTTGCAGGCCCACGAGAATCACGCGGGTCCGCACGGTCTTCCGGAGGAATTCCATCACGACGCTGAGAGGCAGCGCGTGGGTCGATAGCCGGGAGCCCTGAATGTTCGCCGCGCCGATGACTAAGACGGTGCCGGGACGGAGGCCCATGTCCGCGGCATCGAGGAGGAGCACGGCGTCGGGCCTCGTGCGGCGCACGGGGCCCGTGAATGACTCTGGCAGTGTGCCCGCGAGGAACACACGGACGCCTGGGAAGCCTAGGGCCTCAATCTCCCGCGCCGCGAGGACGCCGAGCCGGTCGACGGGGTTCAGCTCGTCTCCAATCCCGATGATCGCAATCCGATACGCGTCGCGCAGCCGAGTGCCAAGCTCGCGCTCTAAGGGTCCCACGACGCGGGTCATTTCACGACGACCTCCTTGTCCGTCCCCGACCCCGCGAACTCCTCCGTGAGGTAGATCGCCTTGGGGTCCGTCGGGCAGTACTCCTCGCACAAGCCGCAGCGGATGCACGCGTACAGCTGCACCTCGGGCTTCTTTTTTCGAGTGATCGTGCGGCCCTTCGTCTCGACCTCGCGCTCGCTCGGGACCATCGTGATGCACCACGTCGGGCACACGATCGCGCATATCGAGCACCCGATGCACAGCTCGTCGCGGACGGCGATCCGCCCCCGGAAACCCTCGGGCACAGGGACCTTCTGGGCCGGGTACCGGATCGTGGCGGGTTTCGACAGGAGGTTCCGGACGAGCTCCTGGACCACGCGCCCACGCTTCATCCCGCCACCACCTGTGGGAGGAGGAGCACGAGGAACATCTGGAGGAGCGCGGCCCCCGCCATGTACGTCCATCCGAACCGGTTCAGCTGGTCGATCCGGATCCGGCCCATCGCGGCCCGGATCGCCGTCAGGAGAAAGAGGATCGCGAGGGTCTTCGCGAGAAACATCCCGAACCCGATTGCGGCGCCGACGAAGTCCGTGCCCGCTACGGAGGGGCCGCCAAGGAAGAGCGCCGCCACGAGGGACGCTCCGACGACGAGGGCCATGTCAATCGAGAGTCGCATCACCGCGAGCTTGGGGCCCGTGAGCTCCGTCCACGGCCCCGCCACGATCTCCGTCTCCGCCTCCGGGATGTCGAACGGCGTCCGCTCGAGCTTCGCTTGGAGGCCGATGAGGGCCACCACGAAGCCGATCGGTTGGAACACAATCGACCATAGGTTCGCGCGTTGCCACTCGACGATCCCGCTGATCGACCACACCCCCGCCGCGATTGCGGGCCCTAGGAGGGCCAAGAAAAATGGAACCTCGTAGATGAACAGCTGGGTGGCCGCGCGGACCCCGCCGATCGTGCCGAATATGTTCCGGCTGAGCCACCCGAGGAGGAAGAGAAGGATCGTCGGGAGCGTGAGGAGGTACAGCACGACGATGAGGTCCCCCTGGAACGCGAAGGGACTCGGCCCGAGGACGGGGACGTACAGGAAGGCGGTCGCGACGGCCGCGAACGCGAGGAGCGGAATCACGCGCATCGCCCGGTGGTCCACATTCTCCGGCGTGATGTCCTCCTTCGATAGGAGCTTCACGAGGTCCGCGAAGGGCTGCCACCAGGGCGGCCCGACGCGATTCTGCAGCCTCGCGGTAACCTTTCGGTCCACAAACTGCAGGAAGAGCGCGTACGCGAAGAGGAAGAGGAGCCCGGGGAAGACGAGCGCGTACACGACGGCAACGAGGGGGTCCATTTAGCGGTCCTCCCGCCCACGGTAGAATTTCCGTCCGTGGGCGCGCAGTTCGTCCCACGTCATCACGGACGTCTCGTCCGTGCCCGAGTCGATGATCGTGATCCGCGACGTGCAGCTCAGACACGGGTCGATCGCCGCGACGACGACGGGGATGTCCGCGATGTGGTTCCCCGGAAGGCTTGCCGCCACGGAGGTCCAGTTCGCGAGGGTCGGCGTGCGGATGTCGAGGCGTTCGACGTGGTCCCCTCCGCTCGTGCGGATGTAGTGGACGAGCTCGCCGCGCGGGGCCTCGTAGCGGCTCACGACGTCCGCCTTCGGGGCTACGCGCGGCGACGTGACCTTGAGCGACCCCGCCGGCAGATTCCGGAGTGCGTACTCCGTAATCCGCACGCTCTCCTCGAGTTCCCCGATGCGAACCCGGGTGCGGCCGAGGACGTCGCCCGCGTCGTCTGTGACGATCTTGAACGGGATCTCCTCGTACGCGGCGTACGGGTCGTCCTTCCGGATGTCGTAGTCGACGGAGCTCGCACGGGCTGTCGGGCCGACGGTCCCGTACCGCAAGGCCTCCTCGCGGCTCAGGCGGCCGATCCCCTTGAAGCGAACGCGGATCGTACGCTCCCCTTCGATGATCTCCGCGTACTTCGTGAACCGGCCGTGAAGCGGCTTGAGACGGATCAACGTTCGGGCGATGAGGGCCTCGCTCACGTCCCGCCGTACGCCGCCGATCTCGTTCATCCCGTAGTTCACGCGGTTCCCCGTGAGCTCCTCGAGGACGTCCTGGACGATCTCGCGGTCCCGCCACGTCCACATGAAGAGCGTGTTGAACCCGATCTCGTGGGCCGCGACGCCGAGCCACAGGAGGTGGGAGTGCATCCGCTCGAGCTCCCCGATGACGGTTCGCAGGTATTGCGCCCGCCGCGGAACTGTGAGCCCCATCACTTCCTCGATCCCCTTCACGAACGCGGTCGCGTGGCTGTGGCTACAGATCCCGCACACGCGCTCGAGGAGCGGGACGACCTTCACGAAGTCCCGGGACTCCGCGGCCTTCTCGATTCCGCGGTGGTTGTACGAGATATCGAGCTCAAGGCGCTTGATCAACTCGCCCTCCGCGATCACGCGGAAGCTCACGGGCTCCTTCAGGGCCGGGTGCTGCGGGCCGATCGGAATGAGGACTTCCGACATTCACCGCACCTCCTCGGGCGCCCCGCCATACGATTTCGCAGGGTCCATCTTCCAGTCCTTGCGGAGCGGGAACTCCCCCTCGGGCCAGTCCTCGTTCAGGATGATTCGTCCGAGGTTCGGGTGGCCGTCGAACGTGATCCCGAGGAGGTCGTGGATCTGCCGCTCGTAGATCCCCGCGGGCGGGAGGAGGTCGTGGACGGACCGAATCTTCGGCCGGTCCCGCGGCAGGAGGGTTCGAATCGACAGGACCGTGCGGTGCGCCCCCGTGAGGAGATAGAAGAGCTCGAACTCATGGCCCGTATCTATCGTGGCGATCTGGACGAGATGGTCGCATTGCAGCCGCGACGTCGCGCTCCGGAGGGCGGCGCGGATCCGGCCCGGGGTGGTCGTGACCTGGACCCGGTTCCGCCGGATGGCCTCGACCGGCCCGATGTCCGCCATCGCCTCGGAAACCTCCGCGGAAGTGAGGTATGTCATGGCGCCACCTCCAGGGGCTGTGGCACGGCCTTCCGCTTCGCCCGCCACTCCTTCCCGCCATGGGCCATGTCCTGCTCGATGAGGCCGAGGATCTTGACGATGCCATCGATGATCTCGTCGGGCCGTGGCGGGCAGCCTGCGACGTACATGTCTGGTGGAATTACGGCATCGACGCCGTCCAGCACATGGTAGAGCCCCTTGAACACCCCGCCCGTCGCGCCGCACGCGCCCATCGCGAGGACGTACTTCGGCTCCGGCATCTGGTCGTAGATCATCCGAAGCCGCTTCCCCTGCTTGCGCGTGACGGGCCCCGTGACGATGAGGATGTCCGCATGGCGGGGCGTCCCCTTCGCGAGGATGCCGAGGCGCTCGACGTCGAACCGCGGCGTGAGGGCGGCGAGGACCTCGATGTCGCCCGCGTTGCACGCCCCGCTGTTGAACAGGATGATCCACGGCGACTTCTGGCGGGCCCAAGACACGAGACGCTTCGACAGCGACATCAGTTCCACCTCAGGACAACGACGGAGACGGTGATAAGTGCGAGGTACAGCACAGCGCCCCAGGGCACGACGTCTCGAGGCGCGGTCGCGACGACGATCGCGGCGACGTGCATGAGCGTGAAGAAGAGGGCGACGTGGAAGAATTCGTAGCTCGGCCTGTACACCTGTCCGGGGATTGGTTCGCCGCCCGTGTACGCCTGGGTTTTCATCCCTTGGGGCTGAAACGGCGGTGCGATGCGGGCGGACCACAGGTAGAGGAGCCAACCCGCGAGGACCATGGCGCCGAACCAGAGGATGGGGGAACCGAGGATCTCGTCGATCGTCACGTCTGCGCACCCCCGAGCAATGTCCGAGCTGCGTCCTCGATGAGCCGCAGAGCAGGATCCGGCCAGACCCCGAGGAGGAGGACGAGCACCGCGAAGGCGATGACGGGACCTGTCAGGAGCCATGAAGCGCGGGGGCTGTCTCTCGTCCCGTTCCGCGCGAGGAGTCCCGTCAGGGCCGGCACGTAGTACGCCAACGATAGAACGCTGTTCGCAATCAGCGCGACGACGAAAAACACTCCGAGGGCCCCGCCCGCTTGGACCGCGCCCGTCGCGATGAACAGCTTGCTGAGGAAGCCTGCCGTGGGGGGCACGCCGGCGAGCCCGAGCGCGAACAGGGCAAACGTCAACCCTGCAGCGGGAATCCGGCGACCCGCACCACGGAGCTTGTCAAGGTCTCGCGTGCCGTATGTATCCTGCAGGACCCCTGCCGCCAAGAACGCGCCGCCCTTCATCAGCGCGTGGTTCAGGATGTGGAACAGGCCGCCGACGAGGGCGATCGCGATGCCGTACTCGAGTCCGATGCCCAGGCCGAGCAGGATGTACCCCATCTGGGCGATGCTTGAGTACGCGAGCAACCGCTTGATGTCTCGCTGATGCATCGCGATCAGGTTGCCCACGGTCATCGTGAGGACGGCGAGGAAGGCGAGGAGCAAGCCGTAGGAGAAAGCGGACGACGGCCCGACGCCGAAGATCGCGAGCGCGCGGACCATGGCGAGGAGGCCGCTCTGGATCACGATCCCGCTGAGCATCGCGCTGATTCCGCTCGGGGCCGCCGCGTGCGCGTCAGGAAGCCACGTGTGCATCGGGACCACTGCGGCCTTCACGCCGAACCCCACCACCAGGAGGCCCGCGGCGAGGAGCGCGAGGTCCCTCGGGAGGGCGGAGGTCGACAGGGACGCGAGGTCCAGCGTACCCGCGCCGAGGTACACGAAGCCGATGCCGAGGAGGGCGATGGCGGATCCGGTGCCGCTGATGATGACGTACTTCATCCCCGCCTCGACAGCTTCCGCCCGTTCCCGGTGGAAGGCGACGAGGGCGTAGGACGCGACGGCCATGAGCTCGAAGAACACATACAGGTTGAACAGATCGCCTGCGAGGGCGATGCCCGCGATCCCCGCGATCAGGAGCAGGAGGAGGGCGTTGTAGGTCGGACGTTCCCTCTCGTGCCGCATGTACGCGAAGGAGTACAACGCCACCGCGAGGCCCAGGCCTGTCCCGACGAGGCCGAGGAAGATTCCGAGGCCGTCCACCCGCAGGGTCACTTCGCCCGCGGGCGCGTAGGCGGGCGTCGATCCGCTGGAGCCGCCGAGGAGAAGGAAGGAGACGAACGACGCGCCGAGCACGACAACGGCGGTCGCCGCCGACGCATCCCCGCCACGCCGGACGGCACGGCCCACGGTGAATGCGAGCACGGCGCCCCCGGCGAGGAGCAGAATCGGGAGGAAGGGCGCGACGGTCATGCCGCCCCCTCCCACAGAAGCCAGAGGAGGACGAGCAAGATGCCGAGGGCCACGCCCGCGACGTTCCAGTTCAGGTCCCCCGTCTGGAGCCGTCGGGCGGATCGACCCGCCTGGGAAACCGCCGCCACGAACCCATCGTACACGACGGCAAAGCCGCGCGCGAGACCCTGGGTGAATCGGACGAGGGCCCGTCCTGCCGCTTCGTACGCAACGTCCGCGTCCCGTACCCGCGGCTCGTGAGGGGCGAGGACGACACGTCCGACCGTGACGAACGTCGCCGCGGCGCCGGCGAGCACGAGGCCCGCCTCGAGGAGGTGGGTCGGAGTCCACGGATCGTATGCGCTCGCAGCGGGCAGGATGCGGAACAGGAGGGCGGGATACGCGCCGATCGCCACGCACAACGCCGCAGTCCCGACCTGCGCGGACTGCATGGGCCACGGCGGGTCCCGACCGGGCGTGTCGCCCTCCCGGAGGAAGACGAAGTAGCCGAGCTTCAGGAAGGACAGGAACGTGCCAAAGGAGGCGATCTCGAGGAGGACGCGGAGGGGGAGGAGGTCCTCCGACGCAGCGATGACCATCCCCTTCGACACGTATCCGTTGAACCCGGGGACCCCGCTGATGGACAGGGCCGCGATCCAGAACGTGACGGCGGTCACGGGCATTCGACGGCCGAGCCCGCCGAGCCGATCCATCACGTGCTGCCCGGTCGCGTGGATCACGGCCCCGACGGCCATGAATAGGAGCGCCTTGTACAGGATATGGTTGAACACGTGCGCCATTCCGCCGTTGATGCCTTCGACGGTGCCGAGCCCCACGCCCGCGACCATGTAGCCGACTTGGCTCACGATGTGGTACGAGAGGAGCTTCCGCATGTCGTTCTGCGCGAGCGCGAAGACGACGCCGTACACGGCCATCGCGCCCCCCATGAGGGCGATCGCTTCGACGGCCGGAGAGGTCCGCGCGAGGAGGTACACGCCGGCCTTCGTGGTGTACACGCTGAGGAAGACGCTTGCCGCGATGTGGGGTCGCGGGTACGTGTCCGGAAGCCACGTGTGGAGCGGGATGAACCCTACGTTCACCCCCGCCCCGAGGGCCGTCAGGAAGGACGGCCAGGAGCCGCTCACGGGCCCCAGCAGGAGGCTTCCGGATTCGACGACCTGCAGGGCGAGGCCGCCCGCGAGGAGGGCGCCCCCGAGCACGTGGAACAGGAGGTAGCGATACCCTGCGCCGACCGCGGCGCCCCCGTGCTCAAAGACGAGCAGCGTGGACGTGATCGCCATCCCCTCCCAGAAGATGAGAAGGGTAACCACATCGCCCGCGAACACGGCTCCGAGGCTCGTCCCTGCGTACAGCAGGGCATACAGGTGGAGCCAGGGTCGCGCGAACGCGGCCGCATATAGGACGCCGAGGAAGGTGATCAGGGCGAACACGTAGCCGGTGAAAAGGGAGAGCCGATCCGCGCGAAGGAGGACGAGATCGTACTCCATGAAGCGCACGGTCCAACCGACCCCCTCGGGGAGGAGGAGGGTGAGGGCGAGGGCGAGGCCCGCGAGGACGACAAGCCCGACCCGGCGCGCGCGGCCGCGGGCAAGGAGGACCACGGGCGCGCCGACGAGGAAGATGAGGAAGGGCGGCGCGGCAATCATGGCGTCATCCCCCGCGCGAGGAATCGTGCGATCTCATACGGGCCATAGGGCAGACCCGTCCAGAGGCCGAGGACGAGCGCGCCGATGGCGGTCGCGAGCACGGGACCGAGCAGGGCCGGCCGTCCCTCCGCGCGCCGCGCGGGCTCGCCCGTGAAGAAGGCGCGGACGACGATGGGCAAGAAGTAGGCGATGTTCAAGACGGAGGACGTGACGAGGACGAGGATGAGGATCGCTTGGTCCGCCTCGCCGGCCCCCACGGAAAGGTACCACTTGCTCACGAAGGGCGCGAACGGGGGCAAGCTCGCCATCGCCATCGCGGACAGCGTGAAGGCGAGCATGGTCCGGGGCATCCGGCGCCCAATGCCGTCGAGTTCGCTGACGCGCGTCTTTCCCGTCTCCACAAAGATGCTCCCCGCGACGAAGAACATCGACAGCTTCGCGAACCCGTGAGCGGCGATGTGGAACGCGGCACCGAGGAGGGCGGCGGGCGAGAGGAGCGCGGCGCCCAACACGATGTACGAGAGCTGGCTGATGGTCGAGTACGCGAGGCGCAACTTGAGGTTGTCCTGGACGAGCGCGAAAAGAGAGGCCACGAGGATCGTCGTCGCGGCGACCGCGAGGAGGATGGGCTGGAGGCCGAGGCCGACGACGAGGCCCGGGCCGAGGAAAAAGTGGAGCGTCCGCAGGAGGCCGAACACGCCCGCCTTCACGACCGCCACCGCGTGGAGGAGGCCGCTCACGGGGGTCGGGGCGATCATCGCGGACGGGAGCCATCCGTGGAGGGGCACGAGGGTCGCCTTGACTCCGAAGCCGGCGACGAGGAGGAACGCGACGGCTTGGGCCACCTGCGTGGGCAGCTCCCGGAGGGCCGGGTTGCCGCCCGCGACGAACGAGACGTCGCCCGCGAGGCCGTAGACGATCGCCGTTGCCGCGAGGATGGCGCCTCCGCCTCCGAGGGTGTATACGAGGTACTTCCGACCCGCGCGGAACGCATCCTCGGACTCCTCGTGGACGACGAGCGGGTACGTGGAGACCGTGAGGATCTCGTAGAACACGAGGAGGCTGAACAGGTTCGCGGAGAGGGCGACACCCATCGTGGCACCGATCACGAGAGCGAAGAACGCGTAGTACCGGGTCTGCGCGTGCTCGCGGAGGTCCCGCATGTAGCCGATGGAGTAGACCGTGGTGAGGATCCACAGGAACGACGCGACCGTGGCGAAGAGGAGTCCGAGGGGGTCCGCCCGGAGGTGGACCGCGAGGCCGGGAGCCACCCTGAAGACGACGACTTCCGGCGAGGATCCCGTGAAGACGGACGGCAACAGGCTCGCGGAAAACACAAACGTCACGATGGCGGTCACGACGCTCAGGGCTTCCCGCGGATTGGGTCGGCGGCGAAGTGCAAGGATTCCTGGCGCGGCGAGAAACGGGACGAACACCGTGAGGAGGAGGGCGAAGTCCAGGCTCATCCCTGCAGCCTCCGGATCGACGCAACGCTCAGGGATCCCGTCGTGCGGTGCACGTTGACCATCACCGCGAGCGCAAGGGCAGCGACCGCGACTTCAATCACGATAATCGTGAACACGATTGCCTGCGCGGTCCCGAGCTGGTCCCGTGCATTCCCCGCCGCGAGAAACGTGAGGGTGACGCCCTTCGTCATGATCACGAGGCCGAACAGAACGCGGACCAAGCTCTCGCGCGCGACGATTCCATACAGCCCAAGGGCAAAGAGAGCGAACGCAAAACCGAACGTCACGGCGAGGAACGAATCACCCATGGCGGTCGCCTCCCCGGTCCTCGCGGAGGAGAAGCATCACGGCGAGCGAGCCGACGAGGAGGATGAGCGCTTGGACCGTGAGGTCAAGGCCCCGGGTTCGCCAGAGCGCTTCGCCCAGCCACGCCGGGCTCGTCGCGTCGTCCGGCTCAGCCGTCAGCGCCGGGATGATGGTCACTACCAGGACCACGGCGAGCGTTGCGGACGCCGCGACGGCGAGCGCCGTTTTCGCCCCTCTCATCTGGAGGCCCCCACATCGTGCCCTTCGCCCGTCAGGGTGATTGCGACGAGAAAGAGGACCGCAATGAGTCCCGCGCCGACGGTGAGTTCGAGGACCGCTGCGAACGGTGCGCCGAGGACAAAGAACGTGGCCGAGAGGAATGCGCTGCCCCCCGCGAACGCGGCGATGGCCCGGACCGCGTCTTTCACATGCAGCGCAACGGCGAGAAGCGTAAAGGACGATCCAAGGAGTCCGGCCTGGACCCACAAGAGGGCTACCTCGACCGCCAACGACCTTCCTCTTCGCCGGTGGAACGAGCGAGACAAACGGATATGGAGACGGTATATATACCGCGGAGACGGAATATACTCAGGGGCTCACACCCCCGCCGACGCCCCTGTGCGAATCGCCCGCGGGCGCTTTCACGGACGGGCGGAACTTCTCGACGATATGCGTCCCTTTTCCGATTGACCAGACCGAGCGAGACGGATGGGGCGGGATCCCTTCAGACCACGACCGTCTTGGTCGTGTTGACCCGACAGGCCCTGTTTCGCGATACGTTCTGCATATACCCGTTCCTCATCATTCGGCAGAGCACCAGAAGGGCGCGATGGCGGTCCCCTCCACGTCCCGGGCGCTTGCGCCGCGAAGGCCGGCTTGGGTCGAGTCGTGGTCTCACAAGGTGACGACGGCCGAGGCCGCGGTTCGGCGGGTCCGGAGCGGACACCGGGTGTTCATCGGGAGTGGAGCGGCCACGCCCCGGAAGCTTGTTGAGGCTCTGTGCGCGCGGTCGGCAGATCTCGCGGATGTCGAGGTGATCCACATCATGACCTTGGGGGCCGCGCCATATTCCTCCCGCGCGCTCGAGGGTCACTTTCGACACGCCGCGTTGTTCATCGGTTCCAACGTCCGCGAGGCGGTCCAGGCGGGAGATGCGGACTACATTCCGGTTCACCTGTCCGATGTGCCGCGTCTCTTCCGGTCCCGGCAGAGACCCATCGACGTGGCGTTGATTACCGTGAGCGAGCCCCGGCCGGATGGGACGTGTACGCTCGGCGCGTCCGTGGATGTCGTTCGCGCTGCGGTGGATTCGGCAGACATCGTGATTGCAGAGGTGAATCCCCGGATGCCGGAGACGTCGGGGGACGCCGTCGTGCGGGTTGAGGACCTCGATGGACTCGTGCCCCACACGGCGGAGCTCCCTGAGCTGCCCCGGGCTTCCGTTGACGCGATCGCGGAGCGGATCGGCAAGCACATCGCCCGCTTAATCGAAGACGGTTCGACGATCCAAGCAGGGATCGGGTCAATCCCTGATGCGGCGTTGGCCGCGCTCTGCGAGAAGAAAGACCTCGGTGTCCACACGGAAATGCTCTCCGACGGTATGATTGACTTGATCGAACAGGGTATCGTCACGAACACGCGAAAGGCTCTCGACCCTGGGAAGACCGTCACATCGTTTGTCCTCGGAATGCGCCGCGCGTACGACTTCGTCGATGGGAATGCGGATGTCCTGTTCCGCTCGACGGAGTACACGAACAATCCGGAGATCATCGCCCGCCAACCACAGATGGTCGCGATCAACGGGGCCGTCGAGGTCGACCTCACGGGGCAGGTGTGCGCGGACTCAATCGGGCCAACGTTCTACAGTGGGTTCGGCGGCCAAGTCGACTTCATTCGCGGCGCCGCGCGCTCCCCGGGTGGACGGCCGATCATCGCGCTCCCGTCCACGGTCCACGCAGACGAGATTTCGCGAATCGTCCCTCGGCTGACCCCAGGAGCTGGGGTTGTCACGAACCGGGCGGATGTCCGCTTTGTCGTCACGGAGTACGGCGTCGCGGATCTTCACGGGAAGTCAGTACGCGAGCGGGCGATGGCGCTGATTCAGATTGCACATCCACGTTTCCGGCCATGGCTCATGCGGGAGGCGAAGGCCGCGCGGCTCGTGTACCCGGATCAACGGGAACCTTCCGAGGCGGGGCCTCTTTATCCGGAACAGTGGGAGGGCTGGATCACGGCGCGCGATGGGACGCGCGTGTTCCTTCGGCCGGTGAAGCCGCAGGACGAGGATCTCGTGAAGGAATTCTTCTATGGGCTCTCCCCCGAGACGATCTACCTGCGCTACGCGGGGATACGAAAAACGATGCCCCACGAGGAGCGACTTCGACTCGTGAGCATCGACTATGAATCGGAGATGACGTTGGTCGCGGTGACGATGGAGGAGGGACACGATCGAATCGTCGGAATTGGCACGTACATCGTGAACCCTGGGACGAACGAAGCGGAGACGGCGTTCATGGTCGCGGATGCGTTCCAAGGGAGGGGAATCGGGACGTCCCTGTTCCGCAGGCTTGCGGACATCGCGCGGACGAAGGGACTTCGATCCCTCGTCGCGTATGTTCTCCCCGATAACCTCTCGATGTTCCGAGTCCTCAAGAAGTCCGGGCTCTCGATCCGGGCCGACGAACAAACGGGTCGGGTCGAGGCGCTCCTCGGCTGAGTCCCGCCGATTCGGTCAGGTCCTCGAACCGGTGGACCCCGCCTTCACGGACGGGCGGAACTTCTCTACGATCTGCAAGCCTTCCCTGGGGTAGAACTTCGAGTAGAACTCGACGTAGTGGAGCCGGAGCGCTTGGATTCCGACGGTCGCGACGGCGAGGACGAGCACGAACCCGTGGCCGATCACGAGGAGGAAGCCACCCGCGATCCAGCCGCCAATCCCGAGCGGGAACAAGGAACCGATGATGATCGTGTTCACCGCGCCCGCGAGCGCGCTCTTCGCGATCCCGATGACCGCGAGCCGGAGGTACGAGAGGATGTTGCTCACGAAGCTCGGGACCTCGACGATGTCCGTGAGGCCCCCGCCCCACGCGATGAGGCCGACCGCGAACGCCATGATCCCGATGCCGACATACCAATACTCCGCGAGCGCGAGGCCCGCCATCCCGATCATCAGGATGAACACACCCTGCTCGAGGATGATCCAGCTGATCTTCCGGAGGAACGCGACGCGGAGGCCTTGCCGCTTCTTGAGGGCTCGGAAACCAATCAGGAGGCCGATGTTCACATGCGTCGCGCCGACCACGACCGCAAGGATGAACAGGGTCAGGAGGTCGCCACTCCGGTGGACGAACGGGTAGCCGGGGACCCACGGAGAGATTGACCATCCGAACACCTCTCCGAACAGGAACAGCCCGAAGCCGATCGACCACGCACCGCCGAACGTGAGGAGGGAGCGGGCGAGGCGCGCGAGGGGCGTCTTGAACCAGCGGCCGATGAGCCACGAGGCCGCGAAGAGCGCGACGCCGTACCCCGCGTCTCCGATCATGAGCCCGAAGAAGAGGGGCATGAAGAGGAACGTCGCGAACGTCGGATCGTAGTCGTCGCGGCCCGGCATGCCGTAGAGCTCGACGAGGAGTTCGTACGGCCGAGCAAGAGGGATGTTCCGCAAAGCCGACGGTCGCGTCGTGACGGCGGCATCGACATCCTCGTCGACGACGACGGCGACGCGGCCCTGGGAGGACTCCTCGACCACGGTGCGAAACTCGGGGACCCACGGCCGCGGGAGCCACCCCTCGATGACGAAGTAGTGCTCCCCCCGCTCCGCGTTCACGACTTGAAAGCAGCGCATCGCGGAGATCGCATCCTCTGCGAGGGGCCGCGCGTCATGGACGCCGACGACGAGGGCCTTCACGAGCGCGAGGAGGGCCATGTCACCGCACCACCAGAGTTGACACGGTCGAGTTCCGGAGCACCTTGTCCGCAACACCGCCGACATAGTCGAGCGCGAGGTCGCTCCGGCCCCGGGCGCCGAGGGCGACGAGGGTGTGGCGGGAGGCCGCCTTCACGATCTCCTCTGCGGGATGGCCATAGCGGAGGTCCCGCACGACCGCGAGGCCGCGGTCCCGCAGCGCCTTTTCCGTCTCAAGGAGGAACGGCTCCGCGGGCGAGGCGGCGAGGGTGAATGCGCCCTCCGGCCGCGATGGGATGATGAACGTGACGGTGACCTTTGATTCGAGCTTCGATCCGAGGATGCCAACGAGATCTGCGGCTCGGCGGGAGTCTTCGGAGCCATCGAGCGCGAGGAGGATCCGCGGGAACGGGTCCGCGTCCTTCACGACGAGGACGGAGCAGGGGGCAAGCATCGAGACCTGGTACGAGACGGAGCCGAGGAGCTGGGCTCCCCGCGTGTTCAGCCCGCGGCATCCGACCGCGATGAGGTCGATTCCGTTCTTCTTCGCGTAGTCCGTGACCTCTGCGGCGGGCACGCCGTGTGCCACCGCCGTGTTCGCCTCGAGGCCTGCGGCCTCGACCGCCTTCGCGGCGTCTTCAACGATCGCCTCGCCGACGGACGACAGCTTCCGCAGGAGGGGTTCGAGGAGTTCCGTCTGGCCGGCGTACTCCTCGAGCTTCGGGACGACGTGGAGGACGTGGATTCGCGTGCGGAACATCCTACCGAGGCGGATCGCGGCCTGGAGAGCGGCCCTTGAGAGCTCAGACCCGTCGAGCGCGACGAGAATCTCCGATGGACCGGCCGCGGTCTTCACGATCCTCTGAGGGTCGCCGCGGGCCATTCAGCCGTCACCATGTAATGTATGTACGGTTCCGAATGGCGGGAAGGCCCCGGTGCCTCGCACGGAGTAGGAATGCCTCGTGCCTTTTAAGAGGCGTGCGACGGTTCGTCCCCATGTGCTCGAGGCGGTGCTCTCCGTCTCCCTTCCGAACTGTTGGATCACGAACCTCGCGCCCCGCCATGGCATCGAGATCCGCGTGATCGACCGGAAGGTCATCGGCGGGGATCGGATGAAGGAACTCTTCGAGGCGCAGGTTCCGCCGGAGACGATTCCGCAGCTCATCGAGGACATCCGAAAGGCCGAGGGGGTTCGGAACGTCGAGGTCGTGAGTACGGAGAGCGGTCGCCTCGTCGGGATCACGTACGCTTCGAACTGCGGCGGGTGCGCGCTCCTCGCCCGCTCGGACTGCTTCATCGCCGGAGCCGTGGCCCGGAAGGAGCCCGCAATCGAATGGAACCTCGTGTTTCGGGACCGAGAGAGTCTGCGTCGGCTCGTGTCCCGGCTCGAGAGGAACGGCTACGCCGTGAAGCTTCTCCGCCTCGCCTCGGTTCGGGAATCGGTTCCGCTCACGCGCCGGCAGGAGGAGATCCTCGCGGCGGCGCTCGAGCTCGGCTATTTCGACTATCCGAAGCGGATCCGGCTCGGGGACCTCGCAAGACGGCTCGGCGTCTCGAAATCGACCGTGTCTCAGGTGCTGCGCAAGGCGCAGACGAAGGTCGTCACGGCGTATTTCGAGAACCGGCCGTCCTAACGTGTTCGGCAGAAACTATAGAGAGAGGCGCGGCCCTCGAGGTCTCGATGGCCTTCGTCCCGCTCTCAAAGCTGAAGGTCGAGGACCTCATGTCCGCGCCCCTTGCGGTCTCGTCGACGACGAACGTTCGTGACGCGGCGATCCTCCTCGCGCGCGCCGGGGTGTCCGCGATTCCCGTCGCCTCGCCCGCGTCCAAGTACGAGGGCCTAATCGGGGACCTCGCGATCGCGGCAAAGCTGAGCGATGCGACACGCGGCTTCTACTCCCCCGGGGAGATCCGGGCGGGCGTCCCGTTGATGGGGGAGCCGATGCCCGACCCGATTTGGAAGGAGTTCCGGAGGATTGGGTGGATGTCGGCGTCGGAGGTCGCGTGGCCGATCCCGCCCCTCCGGCCATCGGATTCCCTGCACTCCGCCCTCGAGGCGATGCGCCGCTATTCCCTTCAATCGATGCCCGTCGTGGCGAACGGCCGGATTCTTGGAATTCTCTCGCTGGACGCGCTCACCCTCCGCCTCCTCGAGATCGCGCTGTCCCCCGAGGGATAAACGGCCGCACTAGTTCGGCGGAACAAGCATTGCGGGATCGACCCTTGTCGTTGCGAGCCAGCGGAGCGGATTCGATGGAAGGACGAGAGCCGTTCATCTGCGGCCAGTGCGGCGTCGAGTGCGATCTTCGATTTACGTACGACCTCGAACTCGAATCGGGCGTCTACGCGATTGAGTGGTTCCACTGTCCCGTGTGCCGCGGGGACTTCTTGAACTCGCCGGAGCTTCTGACGGGAGAGGAGCTCATCACCCCGAGCCCTGACGCGGTCGGACCTGCGCGTGAGGCCGTACTCTGTCACGGAACGCAGGTCAAGGACAGCGCGGAACCGGGCGGTCATTCCCTCGAACCGCTCATTGAGACCGTGCTCGCCGACGGATTCGCCGACGCAGCGATCCTGCCGGACTACGGGCGTCAGGCGGGAGCCCTCATCGTCACGGACCCGGAGGAGGTGGGCGAGCTCCGCCGTGCGTGGGCGACCCGGGGCCGGTCGTTCTTTGTGAACGCGGGGCTCGAGGCGAACTTCGACTTCCTGCTGGAGCTCGAGCGGTTCGCGCGACAGGATGGCGGGAACCACCCGAGAATCGCCGTCGCTGGAAAGCCGTGCCATGTGTACGCCGCGCGCCGCGCGAACATGGAGCGGATTGCGCCAGGATACGAGGTCCGCCTCGCCCTCGGCCTGTTCTGCTACGGGAACGTCCAGCCTCTCGGATCGACGGCGATGCGGTTCCGCGAGCTGACCGGGCTCAGCCCGACGGAGATCCGGGGGATTACCGCCACGGCCGGCCTCGTGCGCGTCGTCGGTTCGGACCGCCGCACGATTGAGCTCCCTCTCAGTGATTTCGCGTCCTTCCTGCACAGGTCGTGCTTGAAGTGCGTGGATTTCACGGTGCCCTGGGCGGACATGTCCCTCGGCGAGAGCCCGCAGATTGAGGGATTCGACGTGGCGATCGTTCGCACCGAGGCCGGCGAGAAGCTTTTCCACAGGGCCCTGGACACGGGGCGGCTCCGGGTGTGGTCGCCGCCGTGGATGACCCCGGAGGGGGACATCCCGAAGATTCTCGCAGACCTCACGGCCGTGAAGCGGGCGGTTGCCACGCTCGACCGATGAGTTCGCCGAAATCCGCGCGGAGATGAGGCGAAGATGTTCGGGGAAACGGATACGGACCGCCGCGGCCGCTGAGGGATTGGATGTCGGGCCAGACCCTCGCCGAGCGGATCCTGAGCGACACGTTGGGCCGTCCCATGCGCGCGGGCGACATCGCGATCGTCCCCGTCGACCTCGCGTACGTCCAGGACGGGACCGGACCCCTGACGTTCCGCCAGATGGAGTTGATGGGCCTTCGGAAGGCCGCGAACCCGGGCAGGACGATCGCGTTCATCGATCACGCGAGCCCGGCACCGCGAAAGGAGCTCGCGACGGACCAGGTGTACCTGCGGGAGTTTTCCCGGGAATACGGCATCGTGCTTAGCGACGTCGGTGGCGGGGTCTGCCACCAGGTCGCGTTCGAGTCGTTCGTACGGCCCGGGGACGTCGTCGTCGGCGCGGACTCCCACACCGTGATGGGCGGGGCGATGGCGGCGTTCGCGACGGGGATGGGCTCCACGGACGTCGCGGTCGCGATCGGACTCGGGAAGACGTGGCTCCGGGTGCCGGAGACGACGCGGTTCGAGGTCGACGGCGCGTTCCCGAAGCGGGTCTATTCGAAGGACCTGATCCTGAAGGTCCTCGGCGACATCGGCTCCGACGGCGCGACGTATAAGGCGATGGAGTGGAGCGGACCGGCGATCGAGGCGATGCCGATGTCGGAGCGGATGGTCCTCACGAACATGGCCGTCGAGGCGGGTGCGAAATGCGGGCTCATCGCCTCCGATTCGGAGACCGCGCGGTACCTCGGAAGCGTGGGCCGCGAGGCGGACTGGACGCCCCTCGCCGCCGATCCCGATGCGTCGTACGGCGGGGTGCGGGACATCGACGTGTCCGCGGTCGAACCGATGATCGCGAGGCCGCCGCAGGAGGACAACGTCGTCCCCGTCACGGACCCGAGCGTCCTCGGTCTCAGGGTCGACGAGGTGTACCTCGGCTCGTGCACGAACGCCCGCTTCGAGGACATCGCTGTGTTCTGCGGAATCCTGAAGGGCAATGAGGTTGCGAAGGGGACCCGTCTGTTCGTGACGCCCGCCTCGAGGGACGTCTGGGACAAGTGTCTCCGGGCGGGACTGTTCAATGTCCTCCTCGACGCGGGGGCGGTGATCAACTCGCCAGGGTGCGGCGCGTGCCCCGGCGTCCACGGCGGAATCCCTGGCGACGGCGAGGTCGTCCTCAGCACGACGAACCGAAACTATACGGGGCGCATGGGGAACCCGAACGCGTCCGTGTACCTCGCGAGCCCCGCGACGGCCGCCGTCGCGGCGATCTATGGCGAAGTTGTCGATCCGCGGGACGTGCCGTGATGGGCCGCGCGTGGAAGTTCGGGGACAACGTGTCGACGGATCAGATCGCGGCGGGTCGGTACTACCACCTCCGGTCGAACCTGCCGGAACTCGCGAAGCACGTCCTCGAGGACGCGCGAACCGAGTTCGCATCGGGCGTGAAGCCCGGCGATTTCATTGTCGGCGGCCGGAACTTCGGGAAGGGGTCGTCCCGCGAGCACGCCGTGATCATCATCAAGATGGTGGGGACCCGCGCAATTCTCGCAAAGTCGTTCGCGCGAATCTTCTACCGGAACTGCATCAACAACGGACTCCCCGCGATCGTCGTTGACACGGACCGGATCGATGAGGGAGACGACCTCGACGTCGTCCTTGATCGGGGCCTCGTGAGCGACGGGACGAAGAGGGTCGAACTCTCGTTCCCTCCGTTCCCAGCGGTCGTCGCCCGCCTCCTTGCCGAAGGCGGGCTCGTCGAGTTCATCAAGCGCCACGGCGACCTACCGACAACATCGCGAGGCGTAGCCTGAGGGCACTCGCGTCGAGGCCTACCCCTTCAGGGCGTCCGCGATCGCCTCGAAGATGGGGGGCCACATCAGGATCGTCGCGATCAGCATCCCGACCAGGAAGACCCCGAACCACCGCCGGAGGTCGAGCTCGCGCTTTCGCAGGGTGAAATGGAGGAACGGCCAGCTGACGAACCACGAGGCGAACAGGAACACCTCCTTCCCGCTGTACGGCCCGATCCCGCTGTGCAGGGTGATCCAGGTCCTGAACCCGCCGTTGACGTCCGCGGCGATGTTCGTGATCGCGAGGGCCATCAACCCGATCCACGCCGCGAAGAGCGCAGCGACAATCACGCCCGTGGGGAACCGCAGTTCGGTTCCCTCCTCCGGGACCGGCTCCTCAACGTGTTCCGTGTCCATCGGATCACACCCCCCGAAGCTTCGTGATCGCCGCTCCGAGCACGTAGGCGATGAGGAGGAAGACCCAGCCGAGGAGCACGGGAATGCTCGCGGCCGCCCTCGCCTCCGGATGGCGGACAATGTCCTTTCCGTACCGCCACAGGATGAATGCGGAGACGATGAACATCGGCAGCGTGAAGAGGGCGATGAACTCCTTGAACTCGAAGAAGACCGCGTGGATCTCGGGCAGGGTCTCCAGGAAGTAGCTCCTCGGGCCGCCCGGCGCACGGTATGCGATGTAGATCCAGTTCCCGAAGGCGATCGTCACCGCCGCCATGACGGCCGAGAACGTGGTGAGCCACTTCAGGTCGTCAAACGCTTTGATTTCCCCGATGAACAGTCTCCACGACAGGTAGACGGCGATGGTCGCTCCGAGCAGGAACATCGTGGCGCCGAGGCCGTGGAACGCGGAAATGTAGTGCCACTGCGTGTCGCCGACGAGGAGTCCCGTCGGGGCGGTAACTGCCAGCAGCAAGCCGACGACCGCGACGGCGCCGACCGTGAGGATCAGCAGCGTCGCGAGCGACGGCTCCATCTTTCGGATTGTCGTTGCGAAAGGCGCTCTCATTCGGATTCCCTTCGGCATTGCAGTCACCTCGCTGAAGTTACGGTGCCGTGCTTATCGTCCTGACCAGTATGTACAGTCAAGACATCAGGGCGCCAACCCCGGCTCCACGGTGCCGGAACGTCCTGGGGACGCCATATCCCTTTCGGCGTCCTACAACCCTATCTCGTGGCCCGAATCGCGGCGGCAAACTCCGGCGCGACGGAGAACTTCGTCGCCCGCGACGGGATCGTGTCGGACGCCGCGACCTCGTCGCACACCGCGAGCTTGTCCCACGCGTTCGCCGTGAACAGCCCGTGGACGGCAGCGGCGAGCACGTGCCGGGCCCCTTGCGCTTTCAGTTCCTTCGCCGCCAGGGCGATGGTCCCTCCCGTCGAGATCACATCGTCGACGATCGCGACACGCTTCCCGCGCACGTTAAGGCGTTTCGGCTCGAATTTCACCGTGTACGAGTCGAGCCGCGTCTTCCGGAGCGCGTCCCATGGCTTCCCCGCGGTCTCCGCGACCTCCTTCGCGTGGCGGACGGCCCCGTCGTCCGGGGCGAGAACGAAGTCGATGTCCCGGTCCTTGAGGTACCGGCCCACGGCGGGCATCCCGCTCACTTCCCGCGCGGGGATGTCGAAGAACTTCAGCACCTCCGGATTGTGGAGGCCCATCGTGAGGACTTCGTCCACGCCCACCTGAACGTGCTTCGCGAGGACCTTCGCAGAGAGCGCCTCGCCGGACTCGAACCGTTTGTCCTGGCGACCGTATCCAAAGTATGGGATGACGAGGGAGACCTTCCGAGGCCTCAGGTCCCGCACAGCATCAATGAGGAGAAGGAGTTCGACGACCTTCGGGTCTGGATGCGTAGACTGCACGAGGACGACTTCGTCTCCCGCCAGCGCCCCGAGCACGCGCACGTACCGCTCGGCGTCCGGAAACCCGCCGGGGTGCTTCTCGTAGGTCGTCTCGACGAACGTTCCACCGCCTGCGGTCGCGAGCCCACGGGCCAACGCGACGCTCGCGGATCCTGAGACGACCTTCACCGCGTCACCGTCGGCCAGATGGGCGAGACCGATATAAACCGTCCTTTCGGTCGTCGGATTCCGCGTCGGAATCCGCACAACCAAATCTTTATTCGCTTGTCGTCTGTGAGCAGCTTGGGACGACGAATGACGAAGGCCCTTCTCATTGCGGACTTGGTGAACGACTTCGTGACGGGGAAGCTCGCGAACCCTCGCGCAAATCGGATCATTCCGAACGTGGCGCGGCTCGTCGCCGCGGCCCACACGGCCCACATCCCGGTGATCTGGTGCAACGACGCGCATCTGCCCACGGACTTCGAGCTCAAGATTTGGGGGCCTCACAGCATGAAGGGCACGAAAGGCGCCGAGATCATCCCACAGCTCAAGCCGGCGAAGGGGGATTTCATCCTCGAAAAGCGGACGTATAGTGCCTTCTTCGATACGGGGCTCGATTCCATCCTTCGCGCCCACGGCGTTGAGGACGTTGTGATCACGGGTCTCCTCACGAACATCTGCGGCATCCATACCGCCGCGGACGCATTCTTCCGCGGGTACAATCCGATCGTTCCCGAGGACGGCGTCGAGGCGCTCAGCGAGAAGGCCCATCGGGACGGCCTCGAGTACGTGAAGACGATGTACCAGACCGAGATCACGAGCGCGGACAAGCTCCTCAAGCGGTGGAAGTGAACCTGCGCGGACTCAGCCCGCAACCTCCATCGAACGTAGAGTTCGTTCCAAATCCTTTTCCCGACCCCAGTCAACGGCTCCCCGATGGGCGTGCTCGAGTCGTGCTGTCCCGAGTGCGGGGGGCGACTCCGCGTTGTGTTCCACGATCGCAGCCTCGAGACCCTGTACGTCGAGCGGACGTGCGGGTGTGCCTCCGTACACGATCCGCCCGTCCTCCTTGACTGAGTTCCGGGACCGTCTCCCGGTCAAGATGTGAATTCCCGGAGACCTCGCGCGGTCCGTTGTCCCTCCGGATATTCGGAGGAGAGCGTTTTTATACGCCGCGCTCGCGTGGCGAGGACCGTCAATGCGTTTCTCCAAGGTCGAGGCCCTCCTCCGCGGCCACCGGACGGTCTCTGTCCCCGCGGGCCTGCTCCTTGTCTTTGCGGGGGTCGACCTCCTGTTCAACCCGCCGAAGGGGCAGTTCATCGAGCTCTTCGGGATCCCGTTCCTCGCGGCCGGGCTCTCGGTTCTCGCCCTCGTGTTCCGCCGGAGGGATGCGTTCGTGGCGGGCGAGGTCCGGAGAACCCTCGGGTCCCGCCTGATCGACCGCCTCACGCTCCGCGGCCGGCTCGTCCGGTACATGCCCGCAATGGCGATCGCGATCATCGCGATGGACCTCGCGTATAACCTCGCCGTGTTCGGGGAGATCTCGATCGGCACAGAGGACACCGCCGTCCTCCTGTTCGCGGTCGCGATGTTCGCGTACCCCCTCGTGCCCGCGGGCTACGAGCGGGAGCGGGACTTCGTCCTCCTCTTCATCGGCGTCCTCATCGCGATCCTTGTTCTCCCTCTCCTCCTCGCGCGGCTGTACTACCAGGACTTCGAGAGGAGCGTCGACATCTACTCCTGGACGGCCCTCGCGCCGCAAACCGCGTGGACCCTGAACCTCCTCGGAGTCCCCGCGGAGGTCCGTGCGTTCCCGTGGACGACGGCGCCCGCGGTCGCGTTCGTCACGCAGGGCGGCACCCAGCTCACCGTCATCATCACGACGTCGTGCTCGGGGATCTACAGCTTCGGGATCTTCGCGAGCGCGTTCGTTGCGTTCGTCCTCACGGAGTATGAGCGGTTCGAGCCGCGGGTGTTCGTGCTCCTCGGTCTCGGGTTCCTCACCTCGTACGTCGCGAACATCCTCCGGATGGTGATGATCGTTCTCTTCGGCGTGTACAGCGCGACGCCCGAGGCGAGCCTGCAGAACATGCTCGTCGCCCACTCGAACCTTGGGTGGATCATCTTCCTCGGGTGGATCTCGCTGTTCTGGGCGATCGTGTTCAAGTTCGTCGTGAAGCGTCCCGCGGCGGACGGGGCCCCGCCTCCGTCGAGGAAGAGGGGAGTGCTCTGCGGGGTTTGCGGCGACGTTCTCACCCCCGCGCTGCCCGGCTACAGGTGCGAGTGCGGGAACTTCTATCATGTCGCATGCGCTCGGGACGCGGCCGAATGTCCTCGCTGCCACCGCCCCATGCTCCTTGGCGGAGGTTCCACCGGCCCCTCCCCGGCTGACGCGGGTGATTAGATGTGGATGAGGGAGAGCGGATTGGTCCCACGAGGAGATAGAATTCGTGTCGCCAGAAGCCCTTAAGGTGCCCACCGAGCATCGCGGCGCCGATGGGTGGCGCGAGGTCGCGGAGCTTGCCCAGCGAGGCCTCCGTGCTCGCCGTTACCAACGTCTACCTCCCGTACTTAGGAGGGATCTCCACATATGTCGCGAACCTCCGGCGTGCGACCTCCCCTCGCTTTCCGGCGCAGGTTCTCGCGTACCCGCCAATCTTTGTTGAGTTTGAGAGTCGACAGCCGAGGAGCCCGCTTCGACATCTCTTCCATATCGCGTTCCTCGCCGCCGTCCTCGCGGTCGTCATTGCCCACCGCATGCGGGGGGAGAAGGTTATCGTCCACTCCCACAGTGCTGCGTTTTGCTTGCTTGGATCCGGAATAGCGAGGCTGTTCGGGGCGAGATCGGTTCACACCTTTCACTCGCCTCTCCAGAAACGCTCCCGAATCATCGAATGGGTCTCACCTCGAATCGACGCCCTTGTGTTCGTTTCCCCCGCGCTGCAGGAACAATACCGTCGATCCACGTCCGCGGAAAATCGCAACGAGCGCGTCATACCCGGAGGAGTCGACCTGGTGCCCTTGACGCCCGGGCTGCGATCCCGTGCCCGAAGCGAGCTCGAGGCGTCCCTGGGAATCCACGGGCAGTCCATCCTCGTCCTCTACGTGGGTCGCGTGGTCAGGGACAAGGGGGTCGACTTTCTTGCGGACGCGGTTCAGAGACTTGAAGGGACCGACATTGTCGTTCTGGTGGCGGGCCCCCGGGGCCAGCAGCCTCAAGAGAAGACGTTCTACGATGAGCTGAGGGAGGTGGCCAGGAAAACCAGCGGTCACTTCCAACTGTTGGGAGAGGTAACCGTGGAGATGCTCGAGCGGCTCTACGCGGCGTGCGATATGGCCGTTGTCCCTTCTGTCTGGGAGGAGCCAGCTCCTCTTGCCGCCCTGGAAGCGATGGCACATGGCCTCCCGGTTGTTGCCTCACGAATCGGCGGGATTCCGTTTCTTGTCCCAGACGGGCGGGCGGGCATCTTGGTTCCACCGGGGAATGCGGCTGAACTCTCGAAGGCAATCCATCGTGTTGCTACGGATTCAAACTTGCGGGAGAGGCTAGGAAAGCAAGCCTTCGAGTGGATTCAAGAACGGCATTCGCTGGGCCGGTTTGGCGAAGAACACGCCGCGCTGTATGAATACTTACTATCCGCCGAATCCCGCGTCAACTAGGCCAGGATCTCGTCCCGCCCGCTCCCCGGATAAGGTCACTCCCGCCCTCTCCGACATTCAGGAGGAGGTCGATCGATGAGAGGTTTTTCACGAACGGCCCCCACAACTGTGGATACTCGGGATGTCGGAAGTCCTGCAGGAGGAGATTCAAGCCACGAAAGGCTCCCGCTGCCAGGTACTCGAGTCCCCCAACGCCGGACACGTAGGTATCGCCGCCGACCTCTCGAACCATGTGCGCGAGGCGTTCCGAGGGAGAGAGCGTCACTGGGACTGGAAGATCGGATGCATTCAGGATCCGAGGCTGGATTCCCCATTCGCCCGCTATCCAACGGATGAACTTCTCATTGACCGAAGCAAGTTGCGTTGAGACCTCCTCGTACATCTTCTTGAGCTCCTCGCGATAACTCACGAAATGCGCCGCCCGCGCATAGTTCGCGTTGACTGCCTTCCAATGTTTCAAGTTCCATCCGCCAGCGGAGTCGATTTCGATTGCCCGAATCGGAAGGAGTCCTCTTCGCTTGAATGGGACCGTGAGCAACGAAGAGCCCTCCGGAGTCTTGATTCGGTTCCTGTTGTGAAAGTCGTTCCGTGAGAACTGCGCGGTATCGTACAAGATGAACGTGTCCGCCAAAGCCATCTTGTGGAAGAACCCAAGATATGGGAGGTAGTTCGGCTGGTGGATCGCGACCGTCGTTGTCATTACCGTTTGTATAGGTAGAGAGCGAAGTCGTGCGGCATGTAGTCATGCCTCAGGACGACCCAGCGCGTTAGCCGGCGCGCCATCCGCAGGATTTGGACGGGATCGTAGTAGTGGCGGTTCCTGTCGAATCGGTCTGCCCATCGACTGAGCATAGTCACGCCGACGCCTTCCCGACAGGCGGAATAACAATTGCGCAAGAGTCTCTCCATCGCGGCTTCATTTTGTCCGATCTCGAGATTCATCAGGCCGGATGCAAGGACGAAGTCGGCGCCATGGGGGAGGAGTGTTGTGGCGGCGTCATGAACCTGGAAAGAGAGGTCAGGGTGCCGTCGTCTCGCTTCGTGGATCATTCGGGGGGACATGTCTAGGCCCGTGTAGTGGATCTCCCCGACCCGGTCGCGGAGGAAGTCGTAGAGGTGACCCAATCCACACCCAACGTCCAGTACGTGGCGTCCACGAAGGTTTCCGATTTCGCTGAGCACCTCGAACCGCCGGAGCTGTCCTTGTTCGCTCCAGTCGAGGGACCTCGGCGAATCCCCATACTTCCGGAGACGGGATTCGAAGAACCTGCGGATGTCGACCAACGCAAGGCGAATGAAGTTGGCAAGCTTTACTTTTCCGTCGTGCCCGCGCCGGCCAGATCGAACGGGACATCGACCTGTTGGAGAATTTCCTCTCCGGCCGGATAGCTTGACGGATGCGGGGTGCTTCGGAGGAACCCGATAACGAAGCCAGCTTGGCGGATCAGAGAATAAGGCACAGCGTGAAGACGGAACCCGAACGCCCGCCATGTGAGTCGCCATCGCCGACGTATTACCTCGAGTCCGAGTCCATAGCCCGTGACAATCGAGAGAACGGCCGGGACCGCGGGACTCCAGCCGGCGAGCAGGACGGTCAATACTGGGACGATCAACAACAACCCGTAGAAGTCGTGCACGAGGTGCCGGGCATTGCCGTACCGCTTGAGTGCCTGTCGCCGGAAGCTTCGATCCTTTCGGAGTCGAAACGCCTGTCCGTCACCGATGCTCCACGCGAGGATGGACCGAAAGTACGTAACATAGTCGAGAGGGCCTCCGTCGGACCACCGGTGCACCCCCATGGCGGCGTCTGTTCGCACGATCCGATGGCCCGCGGCACGCAGGCGATGGGCAAGATCACGGTCTTCCCCTCCCCTAAGAAAGGGATGAATTCCTCCAACGGCCCGAACAAGGTCGGCTCGGTAGAGTCCGATTGGGACGGCTTCGGGATCTCCAATTGCCGATTCCGTCGATTCCTTCACTGCCTGCATTAGGAAACCCTCTCCGGTGACTTCCTCGTTGTGTCGACCGCACACCGCGGCGATGTCCGCATCCCCTCGAATGATCCGAAGCGCAACGGGCAGCCAATCATCATACAAAACGTAGTCTCCGTCGACGAAGAGCACGAACTCGCTGTCCGCGTGACGAAGTCCCACGAACCGGCCTGCCGCGGCGGAGAGAGGCCAGCCAGAGCCGAGGCGGACGATTGTGACAGGAAATTTGCGGGCACGCCTGATCGTCTGATCCGTCGAGGCGGAATCAGCGAGGACGATTCGAGCGGTGCGGAGGAGGCCTTCCGCGCGGGCGCGGGAGATTGCGCGCACGCAGGAGTCGAGACAGTCGGAGATCCGCCCCTCCTCGTTACGTGCAATGACAATGAGGGCGAGGTCAATCGTCACAGGAGACCCTCGATGGCACGAAGGAGCCTTTCCTGCCGAAGGGCAAGGGGAAACCTCTGGAGAATTCTCGAACGTGCCTTCGGTCCCTTCGGGGTTTCGAGCGCAATAGCGATTGCGGAAGCGGCTGCCGCCGCGTCTCCATATGGTACCACGAAGCCGGAGTCTCCGACGAGTTCCGGGAGTGCTCCCCGATCACTGACAACCGGAGTGCAACCGCAGGCCATTGCCTCGGCGGCGGTGAGTCCAAAAGACTCATGTGCTGAAAGCTGCGCATACACGGCGGCGTCTTGGAGGGTCGACCGAACATCACTCCGTTCCAGCCACCCCATAATGTCCACGTTGCTCGGGGCGAGAACCCGCAGCACCCTGGCCATCTCGGAGGAGTGGCGACCGAACAGCTTGAAGCGAACCTGCGGGATCTGGCGCGCAGCATCGAAGAGGATGTCTAATCCCTTAGTGCGTATAGTGGCCTCGTGCGTCACGGAGGCACTCGTCGCGACGACGGGCTTCTTCCCGTCGCCTGGCACGAAGTAGTCGACGTCTACTCCGAGGGGAATGGTGATCACTTCGCGATTAGTCCACCGCCGCGCTTCCTGACGGTTCGTCTCGGACACCGCGAAGACGACGGTGGCGTTCCTCAAGGTCCAAGTCGTCTTTCGAATCCGCGATCGGCCGACCATGGCCCCGTACCCGATCTCAGGCATTGCTGCCACGTCCCAGCCTCCGAGAAAAATCACGGAAGGTTTCCGCAGGACCCGGGAAATTGCGACGGCCGCGGTGGCGTGGCCGAGCGCGAACCATGACACGGAAACCGCTGCTGTGCTAATCCTCCGCGCGAGTCGCAGGACGTCCGAAGGTCCGCGAAACTGGATCTGTTCGACGGTGAAGTACTTGGCGAGGATTTCCGCATCCATGCGGACGAAGGACGCAAGGTCTTGGTAGACAAGGCAGAGCCGGGGCCTCATCGAGTGCCTTCACAGGCCCACCCCGGGTGTGCAGACTTCTCGGTCAGCATCGACCGGGGCGGGGCGGGTCTGATGCGTGCACGCAGTGCCCTGTATAAATCCTTCTGTCCTGAATTCACGGAGGAAGATTAAAGTCAGGCCGAGTTCTCGCGAGTTCGAGCGGACCGGGTTCGGGTGCACGTAGTTCTGGTATCCGATGTCATGCCTCCAGCGATCGGAGGAATCGAGACCGCGCTTGACACACTACTTCGCCTCCTGACCGACATCCGCTTTACCGTCGTTGCCCGCAGGCCCCCTTCCGGCCGGCATCCTCGGTTCCCTCCCAATGTTGGAATCCGATACCTGTCCGCGGGAGATCTCGTCCAGTCCATTTTTTCCCCGCTGCTTCCCCGAAATTCTCGCTTGCACGCGCCCATGATCTCCCACGTCGTCCACGAATGGCAGAGGCGAAAGGTGGTCGGCTCGATCGACGCAGATCTCGCGCACCTCCACAGCTATTCCGCTTTCAGGTTGGTCGCTGGGATCTGGGTCCGCCATCCGAGCTATTGGACGCACCGACTGTTGGACTGGTTCCGTGCGTTCGACGAGTACGGAGTTCCGGTCCTCCTGACCGACCACTCCCTGTTCGGCGGCGGTCCGGAACAGTTCAGGTCGATCTTCAACGGCTTGCTGGTTGATCGGCTTCGGTTCGTCATATGTGTCGAGAAGAGCGGCAAGCGAAATGTTGACCAGTATGCACTCGAGAAAGGGATCGATGTCAAGACCGGGTGGATACCAAACCCGATTGACTCGGAGGTGTTCGCCCCAGCGCCGTATCCTGAGAACGGCGTCCTTTGCGTCGGCTACGCTGGACGATTCGAGAAGGAGGGTACTCGCGACATCCTCGCTCTAGCCTCGAAAGCACCTTCATGGATTCGAATTCGGCTGGCCCTTGCCGTCCGCCCAGAGGATCGGGACCGAGCGTCGCGCGAAGTCGGGGGCCTCCCCGTGGAAGTCGAGTGGAATGTCCCGAACTCGGACATGCCCCGGTTCTATCAGACGCTCCACGTTCTTCTCGATCCCTGGAGTTTCGGAGCGCCCCGAACCGTCCTCGAGGCGATGTCCTGCGGACGGGCCGTCATGAGAATCCATCCGGAACCCGAGACGGACCCGGAACTGCCCCTGGACATAGTGCCCGTCCTTAAGGCCGTGGACGCAGCGCGCGTCTATCGCGCCCTTGAGCAATATCGGGACCCAGCTGTCGTGAGACGGGCGGGCCGCGCCGGTCGTGCCCTGATCGAACGCACGTACGCGGCTCGCGAGGTTGCAGCGGCGTATCGAAGAGTCTACCAGCAGGTTTCGCGGAAAGGGGTTTAGCGGGGTCTTGCCCGGGCGATCATGGTCCACGCGAAGGCGGGGCCACCTCGGCCTCCGGAGAGGGATCGCCCTGACGAAACAGCCATCGAACCGTGTCGGAGCTCACCACTTGTGTACCTGCCATACGACCTCGAAGGCCTCCGCATTCTGCTGCCGCATCTCCGCGCCCCGGTACCGCGCGAGGTAGCGGTGTGCATCGACCTCCCCGTGCTCGAGGAGACCGGCTTCGAGATACGATTCGAGGGCCTCCATCTTCTCCTTGAACGAAGTGGTGGAGATCGGGACGTAGAGCTGTGCCCGAAAAGGCAGGACGTTTCGGTGGGTATAGATCGAGGACTCCCAGAGCCATAGGCAATCGACATTCTTCCGGGCCGCGCTCACGGCGATCTTTTGTGTGGCGATATGATCTTGATGGGCTTCCCCGTAGTGATGCGTGAGGACAGCATCGACCTTCAACCGCTGGACGAGCTTGTCGACAAACCCTACCGTGTCCCAACTGTGCTCCAGCTGTCCGATGGGGAACTCCCCGAGAAAGTAGTCCGCCTTCGAGTCCTTACCTGGCGCCTTCTGAAGAATCCGTCGGGATTGGTTCCATGCGGACTTGATCGTGTCCCAGGCGTGCCCCCCGTACGCGCCAGGTGCGAGAGCGACCGCGTAGACATTGTGCCCGGTCCGCTTCTTCTCGAGAAGGGTGCCGAAGCATCCAAGTTCCACGTCGTCCGGATGGGCTCCGATTGCAAGAATGTTCATGGGGGTGCTCGGACGCGGCCCGCATCGCGCGGACCCCACTTGAACTCACCGTCCTCCGCCTCGGAGGGCCTCGTCGAGCACGGACTCCACGCGTTGCGCAGTAAGTGCCCATGAAAAGTGGGACTCTGCATACTCACGGGCGAGCACGCCCATTCGGTCCGAGGTCTCAGGGGAGCTGGCGAGGAAGGCAATCGCATTTGCTAGTTCCCGAGGGTCGTCGGGTGGGACAAGGATTCCCGCTCCGGACGAACGAACCATCTCCCGGACGCCGGGAAGATCGCTCGCGACGACGGGCCGCCCTCCGGCGAAATACTCGTAGAGCTTTAGGGGAGAAAGGCCAGCCTTCTCGTTCCGATTCCGCGTGAACGGGGCCACGCATACGGTGGACGCGCCGATGCACATCGGAACGGCTTCGTACGGGACAGCTCCGACGAAGTGAACCCGATCGGTCAATCCGACCCGAGCGGCGAGGGTCTCGAGGCTCCCCCGCATGGGCCCATCTCCGACGACCCGGATGCTTACCCCGGGGTGACCTGGGGAAAAGTGACCTACCGCATGGATCAGGGTTTCGATGCCTTGCCACGGGACGAGGTTGCCAACGAACACCACGGTGGGCGCGTCGGGCCATCCGAGCTCCTGCCTCGCACGCCGTGGATCCATGGTGACGAAACGCGCCAGGTCGACGCCGTTTGGGATCCAGACAACGTGATGGGGGTCCAGACGGAAGTCCTTCGGGACGGTCTGAGCCATCTGTTCGCTGACGGCCACGATCTTCGCGGAGGATCTGTACATCCTACTTCGCACCCTTCTCCGGAGGAATCGGAGAGACGGTGAGTGGGTTCGCCCGAGCATGGCCGATTCCTCCTCAATCCCGTTCAGTTCCACCGCATACGGAACCCGGAGAAGGTGGGCTGCGGCGAACGCTATTTTCGGAGACAGTCGGCGCTCGTAAATCAACTGAGATTCCGCGGACCTTCCGATGCGAACCACCTCTCGGACCATCTTCCAGTCAGACTTCGGAGGCACGGCGTGGTGGAACGTTCCCGGAACTTCAGGAGTTGGAACCGTCGGGGTGGTGGTCGTCACGAGGTCGATCCGGTGGCCCCGGGCGGCGAGGAAATGGGACAGCTCAATCGTGTGGACCGTGTCGCCCTGACGCTTCGCGAGATCGACATCGAGAGCGAGGAACAGAATTCTCATCGACTGTCCTCCGGACGATGTCCGTTCCATTGGAATCCAGAAGTCCCGCTTGGGCCCGTCATTCCTGACCTCTAGGACATCGCTAATCGGACGAGCGTCCGAAGCTCCCGAATGAACTGTCCATGCGATAGTCCTTGGAGGGTCGCGACGTAGAGAGCCGTGAACGTCCCGACACCGAGGAAGAAGGCTGGAAGAGACGGGGGAAGGAGCCGAGTCATCACAATGCCAGCAGTGCCTGCGACGAGGGCTCCCGCAAGGGGGTGGCGAGTCGCTCGGAGCCAGTCGACTCCGCGAATGCCCGTTTCCCGTCCCAAGACGACTACAAGAGCGATGAGAAGTCCCGCAGCTCCCAGGAGGACGGCAAGACTGGCGCCCGCCAGCCCTCCGTACCAGGTTGCGACGGGGACGGCCGCGACGGCGATCCCCGTCTCCATCCACGAGAACACGGAAACGGTCTTGGACCGGCCCCCGGCGAAGAGCGCGTCCGCGGCGATTCCTGCGAATCCTAGGACAAGGCCCACAGGTGCGAGGATTTGCATTGGGAGAATCGCAGGTTGCCACTCCGACCCATACAGTGAGGCGACAAATGTCGGAGCGAAGACCAAGACTCCCACGCTCAGAAGGAACGCGACGTACGCGTAGAAGCGAATGTTCTCCGTGAGAACCTTCCGGAATCGCTCCGGTTGCTCGGATACCTCCGACATTACAGGGTACGCGACCGAGGAAAAGACCGAGGATAGGTTCGAGGTGAAGTACACGCCCCAGGAGTACGCGACAACATAGAACCCGAGAGGCGCGAAACCTAGGAGGAGGCCGACGATCGCGTTGTCGATGGAGTGAGCGACGAAATTTGCGATTGCTGACAGAGTTACGAACTTCCCGAAGCGCGCGATCTCAGATGCGAGACGAGGGTTGAAGCGCAGCTTCGGCCTCCACGAGGAGCCGGCGAGCTGGAGGGCCGCCCCGATCGCTGCCCCCGCAATTGTACCGTAGACCGGACTCCAGTAGGCGAACCCAACTATCGCGAGGCCTATCGAGATGAACGCCGTGGAGAACTTGCCCAGGCTGTCGGGAACTGCCGCCCTTCGGAAGTCCAGGGCACGCGTCGCGATCATCCGGGGAACCATGCTGATCGATTGGAAGAGGAGGCCGAGCGAGAGGACCATGATCGGCAAGGAGAGTCGGGGCTCTCCGTAGACGATGGACATCGTCCAGCCCACGGCAACCGAAACAACGACAAGGGTGATGGACAGTGCGAGTCTCAACGTGAAGGCCGTGTCTGCGGCCTCCTCGAACTCCTTCTTTCGTCGGACGAGATCCGTTGACATTCCGAACTCTGCCGCTAGGGCGAGGAAGCCGGAGAAAAAGACCGCGAGGGCAAAGAGTCCAAAGTCGGAGGGGAGCAGGAAGAGCGGCATCACGAGCTGGCTGACCCGCCCAATGATCGTCCCGAGGACCTTCAGGAGGGCAACCAGGAGGACTCCGCGCGCGCCCTTCTGTCGGAGGCTCTCTGGCAACAGACGACTCCCCGGAACAAGGTGGGACCAATCCGACCCGTAGATAAGGATACTGGCTTGGCTCTCATCCTCATCACCATCGGAGCGGCCCGGCGGGAAACATGATTTTAAGCCTGGCCTCGGTTCCGATTCTGTGGATGATCAGGGGCTGGGCTTCTCCGTCGCCCTCGTCGTGACGACGCGGAGCCGGCATGACTGCCTCGCGGACCGGTTGCCCGTCTGGTCGGCCGCGGGGTTCGACGAGATGATCGTCGTCGACGGGACGTACGACCCTGAGGAGAGGACTCGGATCCGCCGCCTATGCGGATCGCACCGTGCGATCTATGTCGGGGCTCCGCCGCGATTCGGAGATACGCGGTCTCTCTCCCGAAACATTGGCGCCCGCACGGCAAAGTCCTCCTGGGTCCTGTTTCAGGATGACGACGACGATGCTGTCATGTCGATCGACCGAAACGCGCTCAGCTTGGCAACCCGTGGGAAAGACTGGCTCGCAGGCAATACGGGGGAGATCATCGTCTGGCATCGCCGGGAGGCGTTCCTTCGATTCGGTGGATATCCGGAGGACATGGTCGCGGCGGAGGACTGGATCATGTCAAATCGTGCGCGGCATGGAGTTGGAGGCCGCGAACCCGTGTGGTATCGGGGCGAGGCCCGCTTCGCGCCTCCCCGCGAAGAACCTCTCGGACGGACTCGAAATGCGTTTTGGTACGGCTACACGCTCCTCCTTTTCCTTCTCCGCTGCCCGAAGAAGAACGAGGTCATTAGGGGCGACGCTGCGAGGATCGCCTCCGGAGTGCTTACGGCCGTGCGCAGGCCGCGCGCGATCATGTACCTAACGGTTGGGCTACTCGGTCGGTTCCTGAGTCCCGTGCATTGCATCAGGGCAGTTGTTGAATCCGGAATCCGCACTGTTCAGGAAGAGCCCCTTGCAGACTGGCAGGGGATACGCCCGGAGTAGTTCGAAGAAATCGGAGCCGATGTCTTTTATGTGGGTTTGCACCATCGAGGCGCGTGCGGGTACTCCTTCTGACCCCCTACGGGAACGCGCCCTCGGGAGTCACCTCGTTCGTGCGGAATCTGCGGGGACACCTGCCCCTCAGGGGATGCGGGGTCGAGGTCATTGCCCCGGACGTCGGAGACGTGCCGTCAGGGTTGCGGAATTTGGCGCTCGTCCTCCGGACGCTTCGTGAACTGTGGAGGAAACGCGGGGAGCTCGATGTCGTTCACTGCCAGCAAGCGCACGTCCAGTCCATATTCGGATGTCTTCTTGCCCGTGCCTTGGGAAAACGGGCGATCCTAACCGTTCATGGCCCATCCCCACGGCCACCCGGGCTCCGCGGAACGATGTTTGACCTCGCGGAACTCCTGGCCCGCCGTGTCCCGCATCTGATCGTGTACGTCGCGGAGCACCTCCGTCCCGGTCGGGGAATCGGCCTGATTATTCCCCCGGGCGTGCCGATCGACGAGATACACTCCTACCGGGTCAATCGGGCCAAAGCTCGCGGCGAACTTGGGCTCGGCGATGCTTTCGTTTATGTCTTTCTCGGGCGGATTACGGAGGACAAAGGGTTCCTCCTCTTGCTTCGTGCGTTTGAGGTCGTCAGGCGCGAGTTAGGTAACGACGTCCGTTTGCTCGCTATCGGCCCGGTGGACCAGAGAATCTCGAAGGAAGTCGAGGCTGCGCAAGGTCGCTTGGGGTCCGGGCTTCTCCTGCAGGGGCCGCGAGACAGTCCCTGGGCCTCCCTCGTTGCCGCCGACATCTTCGTACTTCCATCTCTGCGCGAGGGTCTCCCGATGAGCCTCATCGAAGCGATGGCAGCGGGGCTTCCCGCAATTGCGAGTGTCGTAGGCGATATGCCGATTCTTGTCCGCCCGGGAGAAACGGGATGGCTGGTACCGCGGGTGGACGAGAAGGGCCTCGAGGCCGCGATGAGGGAAGCGGTCACGAATAGGGCCGAATGCGCCCGAATGGGGGAACGGGCCCGCGAGCTCGCCCTGAATCGATTCGATATCAGAACGTGTGTGGACCACTATCTCAAGGTGTACTCCCCGTAGCCCTGCCGACACCTGAGCTACGCGCACCGGTTCGTGAACACCGGAGCATAGGGAGTGATGCCAGGAGAGTAGAGCCACCAGATGCTTTCGTACCCGTTGTCGTAGATCCGATATGCGCTCTCGTAAACCGAACGGGCGAGGTTGGAGCAGTAGTAGTTGTTGTACGCGAGGAATACTCCCGGAAGGGAGTTTAGCTCCAGGTAGTAACTCGGAGTATACCGCAGTTCGAGCCCGCTTGGAATATTCCCGTAGGGTGATTCCATGATCAGGACCCAGTCGAGTTCCGCCTGGATTCCGCTTGCAATCCAGATAGAATCGCTTTCGACCGTCAGGGACGTGATGGGGACCTGCACGAGGCGGGCATGAACCTCGTCTGCGGAGTAGAATCCGTAGGCAAGCAGCTCGGGGTTCTGGAAGGTGGTGCCAGCTCCGCCAACGGGCAAGACCTTCACTCCCGACACTGCGGCTATCCGGATTCCCGTTAGGCCATGGTTCGAGATCATTGTTCCAGGGGCCCCGAGGCTATTCACATAGACACCTGTCGTATACGTCTCATCGGTCAGAATCGGAAGGCGCTGGATCTCGATGCTCAATACGTATCCAGAGAAAGCGGCAACTGAGACGACGAGGGATACCGCAACGGCGGCGGCCACCCGTGGTCTCCGGCGTGCCGACTGGATGAGTCCGGCGCAGCCCAACCCACCGAAAAGGGCGAGAAACGGGAGAATGTAGAAGCCCGTGTATTGTCGGAGGAAGAACGTCGGCACGAGCCCGACAAGGGTGATTGCGAGGAACGGTTCGACGATCGTCTTGTTACGTTGCCGTGTCATGATGACGAGGCCGACGAGGCTTAGCGGGAGAGCGAGTCCGACACTTCGCAAGATGCTGATTGACATGTTCGCGAGCTGGATGTAGGGTTCTGAACCGGATGCGATCTCTCCGCGCGAATATTCGTCGAGGACGTTCGTCGCAAACAGCATCACGAGAACGCTTGCCACGACGGTGAGAAGGGCGATGTGAGGCGACGCCCTCCGAACCGAGTTGTGAAGGGCGATCGTCGGAAATCGGATGCGGAGGAGTCGGAGGAACAGGTAGACGATGATCGCAGCAAGAAACGCGATCGCGACGACGACGATCAGGACGACGAGTCGATGGGTCGCCGCGAGGACGACGACCGAAAGCGCGAGGACGAGGAGAGCGGCTCGAGAGCGCGTTCGATACGCTCGGAGCATCGCCCAAATCACAACCGGGAGAAGGATGGTGAACAGATTCCGAGTTGATGCTGTCCATAATGTGATCGCGAGGAACCGCGGGGCGAGGCCGTATATCATCGCGGCGGAGAGAGCGGCAGCGTCCGTCCGGGTCACCTCGCGGGCCATGAGAAACGCGCCGAGGATCCCGGCGGGCCCCAGGGCGAT
>Ga0209751_10000401_pt1 | contig 46661 bp, 36 predicted proteins | sample RifCSP13_1_FD_184019 | JGI IMG/M metagenome (GOLD analysis project Ga0209751, IMG submission 184019) | Soil microbial communities from Rifle, Colorado - Rifle CSP2_sed 13_1 (SPAdes) (version 2) | ecosystem: Environmental > Terrestrial > Deep subsurface > Rock core/Sediment | place: Rifle...
CGCCTTGCGCAGCGCCACATTCAGCGAGCGGATTCCGCCGCCGATCGGCGTGGTGAGGGGTCCTTTGATTCCCACCAGGAATTCGCGGAAGGCCTCGACGGTTTCCTCCGGCAGCCACGTCTGGAACCGGTCGAAACTTTTCTGGCCGGCGAAGACTTCCATCCACGCCACGCGGCGCTTCCCGCCGTAGGCCCTGTCTACCGCGGCGTCGAAGACGCGCACCGCGGCGCGCCAGATATCGGGGCCGGTGCCGTCGCCCTCGATGTAGGGGAGGATCGGCTGATCTGGAACCTCTAACTTACCGTTGCCGAAGCTGATTGCCCTCCCTTCGGAAGGAATTGCACTCGGGGGATGGGCCACGCAGTTGCTCCTCGCCTCGGGAGTCTTGCTCCACGGGTGATTGTGCGGATTGTAGCATGCGTGCTCGCGCTCTTCGAATACGGCCTCGCCGTCGCTCCTGGTTCGGAATCCCGACTATTAGCGGCTTCGAAGGATGGGAAAAGTATGGATTCCAGGGGGTCCCGCGGAATCCTGGCCATAATGCAGGATGAGCGGGCGCGCCAGAAGGTCTCGTGCGGCCAGGTCGCCACGCTTGATCGAGACCACAGGCTTTGGCGGATTCTCACACATGAAGGGGACACCATGAGACTTCTCGTGAACTCGGCGTGCTTCGTTCTTCTTGCGGCATGCGCCTCGACCTCAACCGCACCGGCCGCATCGCCACAACCTACGGCAACCGCCTGCACAGTCGGCGCTGCGGATCCGGTTTTCTCCACAGATGGCGGGACCGAGGGCATCGCCGTGGAGAAGGATGGAACGATCTACACCTCCGACTTCTGCTCCGGCGAGGTGTTTCGAGTGGATCCGGACGGCAACGTCACAACCCTTACCACGATCCCCTATGGGGTAGACAACAGCAACTGCGACATCGGTACAACGCTGGGGGTGGCGACGTCGGAGAACGGCAGCGTGTGGGTGGTCGCCTGGTCTGGAGTGCCGGAATCCAACGGCGTATGGCGGATCGCCCCGGACGGTTCGGCAGAGCTCAGTGTGCCCATGCCGCCTGAGGCAGCTGCCATCCCCAATGACCTCGTTTTCGACCCCGACGGCGCCTTATACATCACAGAAAGTAAGGCGGGGGCCGTCTGGAAGGCCGAACCCGGCGAAGCAGCGGAGCCATGGCTGACCACGGATCTGCTGGCACCTCCGGAAGGCCAGGACTTCGGCGCCAATGGGATCGCCTTCCGTGAGGGAAATCTCTACGTCGCCAATTTCGCCCGCGGAACCATCATCAAGGTTCCTGTCGAAAATGACGGATCACCCGGAACCCCGGCCGTCTTCGCGACGATTGCCCCTCATGGGGAGGGTCTAACCGGTCCCGACGGCCTGGAGTTCGATGCCCTTGGCAATCTCTACACTGTGACCGCGGGTGGCGCCCAGATGGTCCGCATCTCGCCGAGCGGAGAGGCGAAAGTCGTGCTCGACCTCGCGGCGCTTGGTCTGACGTTCCCAACCGGGATTGGGTTCGCGCCAACCGACGGCCAGACGGAGGTGGCCTACATCTCGAATCCAGGCGCCTCCGAGGGCGAGGCGGACGTGGTGAAGGTCAACATGTGTCCCGGGGATTAGACGTCCAATGGCCATGGCACGCTGAGCACTTAAGAGGCGAGATTCGCTCGCTGTGCAAAGGAGGCTCAACATCGACCTACCTAGCAGAACCCTGTGTGTCGAGGCACTATGGGGGCGATTCCGATCATTGGGTTGCTCCTTACCAAGCTGAGCCGCGAGAACCGAGGAAGGTAAAGGCCCGTCCTCCGACTCTATGCCCGTGTTCACAAAGGATACTCCGATGAAACTGAATTTGAAGCGCGCGCTTCTTCAGGGATTTCTCACTGTTGCTTTGCTGGCCGCCTTCGTTTTCCCCGCTTGGGCAGCTGAGAAGGTGACCTCCTTCAAGATCGTCAACGAGAAGATACCGCTTGAAGAGATCTTTACCGTTCCCGCTCAGATCTGCGGCGTGGCCGGTCCCTTCACCGGCCACCTCCTGATAAACGTCTTCCAAGGTACCGAGTGGGACAACGGCCACTACCGGGTGCAGGCTTCGAACAGCGTCTTGGTCTTCGACGGCAGCGGCAATCTCATCCTTAGAGACCGCGCCGCCTTCCACGACGTGGCAGGGACCAAGGGGCTTCCGGAGAGCTTAGGCTTCAACTTGGTGTCCCAGTGCACTCAGAGGTCTGCGACGCCCGGCAAGGTCTATGATGTGCATGTTGTGTTCACCCTGGGCGAAGACGGAACGCTCAAGCAGATTCACGGCGAATTTTGCGATCCAGGTACGTACCCATTCTGCTAGTGTTTCGGCAGGCACCGACAAAGGCGAGACGGGTCTCGTCAAGCCGGCCGCATGATCCACAGATAAGCCTGAGGCCTTCGACCCGCCAAGCGACATACCCGGACGTTCGCGAACGATGGGGCCGCCGCTAAACAACTCGATGGGCCGCCCGGCAGGCAGGGAGCTAGTCTCTGCGCGATACTAGCTTAGGCTGACCGGACGGCTCGTCTCGGGTCAGTCCCTTCAGAACCAAGTGCCCCTCCCGCGGGAGGACACGCCCCTGGCCATAGGGAAGGCTGAGAACGGGCGAGCGGCGAACCCCACCGGGCGATCCGCCGGGACAGGACGAGGGAGATGCGCCACGAGCAGCGAGCTCATTGACGGATGGGGCGGAAGAGATGGAAGACCTGGCGGGCCGAAAAATCAAGGGCTATGAGCTGAGGGAACGCATCGGCGCCGGGGGGTTCGGCGCGGTCTACCGGGGGTATCAATCCACCGTCGGGCGGGAAGTCGCGATCAAGATGATCCTGCCCGGCTACACCAATCACCCCGACTTCATCCGACGCTTCGAGGCGGAGGCGCAGCTCGTTGCCCGCCTTGAGCATCTCCACATCGTCCCCTTGTACGACTACTGGCGCGACCCCGAGGGGGCGTTCCTGATCATGCGCTACCTGCGTGGCGGGAACCTGCGTCATGCTCTCGACCGAGGCCCGTTCGACCTGGAAGACGCCGCCCTTTTGCTCGACCAGATCTCGTCGGCCCTCTCCCTGGCGCACAGCAATGACACTGTCCATCGCGACATCAAGCCCGAGAACATCCTGCTGGACGAGGACGGCAACGCCTACCTGGCGGATTTCGGGATTGCCCGAGACATCCGGCTGACCGAGGGGAGGTCGAGCCAGAAGGACGCGTTGGAAGGCTCGCCCGACTACATCGCACCCGAGCAGGCCCGAAACGAGCCGGCGACGCCGCGGACCGACATCTACAGCCTGGGGATCGTGCTGTATGAAATGCTGACCGGTGAGCATCCGTTCCCCAATCTGACCCCGGTAGAGCGTCTCTTCAAGCACCTCAACGACCCGGTTCCGAAGATCGCATCCTTCGCCCCGGACGTCTCCGAGGCCGTCCATGGGGTCATCCAACGGGCGACGGCCAAGAACCCGGATCACCGGTTCGCCGATGCCCACGCGTTCGCGGCCGCCTTTCGCCACGCCGCGGGACTGAGTGTAGGCCTGGCCCCAAGAAGCGTCGTGGAGATGCTCACGCCCCGCGAGCAAGAAGTGCTTCAGCTCATCCTCGACGGCAGGTCGAATCGCGAAATCGCCGCAACGCTGATCGTTGAAGTCACGACGGTCAAATGGTATGTCTACCAGATCTACCGCAAGCTGAACGTCCGCAGCCGGGTCCAGGCCATCGTGCGGGCGCGGGAGCTGAACCTGGTCTTCGAGGGTGCCGGGCGGAAGGGGATCTCCACATCGCTGTCCGGACTGCCAGCACCCGAGAACCCGTACCGAGGCCTGAGCCCGTTCCAGATCGCCGACGAGCGATTCTTTTTCGGCCGGGAGAGCCTGGTGAAGAGGCTCCTCTCAAGGCTTGCCGAGGCCGGCGGGTACGCTCGCTTTCTGGCCATCGTCGGGCCCAGCGGAAGCGGCAAGTCGAGCCTGGTCAAGGCGGGGTTGATCCCTGCGTTGTGGCGAGGCGGCCTGCGTGGGTCTGAGCGCTGGTTCATCGTGGAAATGGTGCCGGGCGAACGCCCGCTCGACGAGCTCGAGGTAGCTTTGACGCGCATTGCCGCCCGGCCATCCGTTGCCTTGATGGAGCATCTTCAGCGCGATCGGCACGGACTGACGCGCGCCGCCCAGTTGGCCCTGCCTGAGGATGGCAGCGAACTGGTGATCGTCGTGGATCAATTCGAGGAGGTCTTCAGCCTGGTGGAGGACGAGCAGGTGCGGCTTCGCTTCCTGGACCTGGTCCACGCTGCCGTAACGCATCCACGCAGCCGGGTGCGGGTGGTGGTCATGTTGCGGGCGGACTTCTACGACAGGCCGCTCCAACATCCCGGGTTCGGCTCGCTGATGCAATTCCGCACAGAGACCGTCTTGCCGCTGAGCGCGGAAGAACTTGAGCGGGCCATTGTGAGACCGGCGGCCGCTGTGGGAGTGAAATTCGAGGAGGGGTTGGTCGCCTCGATTGTCGAGGATGTTCACTACCAGCCGGGGGCGCTGCCCCTCCTGCAATACGCTCTGACGGAGCTCTTCGAGCGCCGTGAAGATCACACCTTGACCCATGCCGGCTACAACGAAATCGGTGGTTCGGTCGGCGCTTTGGCGAAGCGCATCGAGGAGATCTACAGCGAGCTTTCCGAGGAAGGCCAGGAGCTCGTTCGTCAGATCTTCTTGAGGCTGGTTACCCTCGGCGAGGGGGCGGAAGACACCCGCCGGCGGGTGCCACGATCCGAACTTCTGGCGATCAGCGAGAACCCCGATCTCGCCGAGGACATCATCGACACATTCACGGCCAGCCGACTACTTTCGCTGGACAACGATCCGGCAACCCGGCGCCCAATGGTGGAGTTGGCCCATGAGGCTATCTTGCGGGAGTGGGACCGATTAAGGGCCTGGCTCAATGAGAGCCGGGAGGACATTCGTCTGCAGCGGGCACTGGCGTCGGCCGCCAGAGAGTGGGGTCAGTCGGGAGAAGACGGCAGCTATCAGCTGCGCGGGACACGGCTGAAGCAGGTTGAGCAGTGGGCCCGGGAAACCGATCTCGCCCTCACCGAAAGAGAGCAGGAGTTTCTCCGGGCGAGCCTGGAAGGGCGCCAGAGGGACGAGGATGAGGAGGCTGCCCGGCAGCAGCGAGAACAGATGCTGGCACGCCGTGCCCGGCGAATCCTCCAGGGTCTGGTTGGGGTCTCCTTTGCGGCGGCCCTCATAAGCGGAGGACTGGCAATCTCGGCCAACGTTCAGCGGGAGCGAGCCCAAACCGCCGAACAGGAGGCACTCCGACAGACGGGCATCTTGCTTGCAGCTCAGGCGCAGTCGGAGCTTGACGCCGGTTACCCGGATCGTGCGGTGTTATTGGCCCTCGAAGCCCTTGAGAACTTTCCCTACACCTGGCAAGCCGAGAGGGCACTCGGTCGAATCGTGCGCGAGGACCGCCTGCGCCACGTCCTGTTGGGGCATAGAGCTGCAGTCTCGGATGTCGCCTGGTCGCCGGATGGCACACGTATCGCTACGTCCAGCACAGACGGTACGGTCAAAGTCTGGGACACGGCGTCGTGGGTGGAAGTGCTCTCCATAGATGCGCACGACGCCTTTGACCCCAACTTTTCCTCTGGTGAGCTAGCGTCAGGGGAATCCGGTGTCCAAGCACTGGACTGGTCGCCTAGCGGACGGCAGATCGCTACTGTGGGCCGCACGGACGGCAGCGCCAGAGTGTGGGACGCCGAGACAGGAAGACGCATATCGAGCTTCACCGGGCACACCGATCTGGTGTCGGGCGTAGCCTGGTCGCCGAATGGCAACCGCGTCGCCACTGCCAGCAAGGATGGGACAGCGCGAATCTGGGACCCGACCACGGGCGGGACGAGGCTCACCCTTTCAGGGCATACGGATTGGGTTCGAATGGCCGCTTGGTCGCCGGATGGCCTGCGCATCGCGACTGCCAGTGACGACGGAACCGCGAGAGTGTGGGATGCAGTGACGGGAGGAGAGATCTTCAGTCTATCCGGGCACACGCTCGGGATTCAGAGCGTGGCATGGTCTCCGGCCGGAAGCCAACTGGCCACCGCCGGCGACGACGGCACAATCAGGATCTGGGACGCCTCCACTGGCCAGGAAGGATTGAACATTCAGTCGTCAGCACCCGCGGGCCAAGTCGTGTGGTCGCCCGATGGAACTCAGATTGCCTCGGCCAATGCTGATGGTTTGGGGCAGATCTGGGATTCGGCTACTGGGGCCGAGGTATTCTCGGTGGCCGAAGGTGCGCTGGAGCCGTTCACGATAGCCTGGTCGCCCGATGGCAGGTGGATGGCGACCACAGGCCGGGCAAGTTTCTCAGTAAGGATATGGACGGCGTCCCCCTCCAACCTCGAATTCTCTGGCATCCATACGGAACAGGCGTCTTATGCGATGTGGTCACCGGACGGGATGCAGATCGCTACCGGGGGAGATGATTTCGTTGCCGGTATTTGGGATGCAGCGACTGGTGAGGCCGCACGCGTTCTGTCTGGCCATACAGATTGGGTTCAGCAGGCGGTCTGGTCACCGGATGGGAGGCGGATTGCCACTGCCAGTTGGGACAATACGGCAAGGATCTATGAGGCGAGCTCTGGAAGAGAACTCCTGACGTTCACAGGGCACGTCGCAGACCCTCCGAGCAGGCTCCTGCAAACATCCGCAGTTGTCGCTGCCGAGTGGTCTCCGGACGGCAGGTGGATCGCTACCGTTGGAACCAGTGGTTGGGTGCGTCTATGGGATCCGGACACAGGGGAGGAAATACTCGCCTTCCGAACGAATAAGGATCTCGGGCACAATCTAGACTGGTCCCCAGATGGCACGCGAATCGCTACTTGCCAAACCCCTAACTTCCTCCAGGTTTGGGATGCTGCCACGGGCGAGGCTGTCCTCGGTGGATTTGTCAACCCCACGGCCCATCTAACCGTCGACGACTTTATCGAATGGTGCTTGGCCTCGGCTTGGTCGCCAGAGGGTGGACGAATCGTTACCGCAGGCTGGGATGCCACCGCGACGATCTGGGACGCGAACACGGGCGGGCAGCTGCTGAACTTTACCGGACACACAGCGGGGATAAACGATGCCGTTTGGTCTCCATCCGGCGATCGTGTGGCCACCGGAGATAATGCGGGCGTGGTGAAGATATGGGATGCGCTGACAGGAGCCGAACTAATGAGCCTCAGGACAGGCCATCCGTATGTCTTCCGATTGGGATGGTCACCGGAATCTTCGCTACTCGTTGTAGCGGGCGGCACGCCGTCGGTGACAGTCTGGCGGGTGTGGCAGACCACCGAGGAGCTCATCGCCTACGCCAAGGAGTGCTGCGTCTTCCGCCAGTTGACGCCACAGGAGCGCGAACAGTTCGGCCTGTCGCTTGGGCCCTGAACGAAGTTAAGGTGACCGGCCCCATGCGAACTCGAGGACCTTGCCCAGCCTATTCCTCTGTCTGCTCTGAGTCCCCGCAAGCCACAGTTTAGGACGTGAAGTAGATGGACGGATACGCCTCAGGCCTCGTATCCGTTCGGTTGCGCCCGATGCCACTCCCAGGCGGAGGCCAGAATGTCGTCGACCGAGGGGCGCAGTGGCGTCCAGCCGAGCTCGCGGCGGACCTTTACGGCGGCAGATGTCGGGGCAGGTGCCGTCGGCCTCGATGGTGTCTGCGCTCAAAATCCGAGCGCCTCTACAACGATCCGCGCCAACACCGTCGCCACGACACTAGTGACGATGATTGCGATTCGACCCGTCAGGACCTCATCGAAAGGCCACTCCTGGATCCCGGCGCTGCGCTTTTCGAGCGACTCGGCGGCGCTGAGAAGGGATGTCTGGGCTTGTAGAGTGCGCACCCTTGGCGATCGCACCAACGGGGCGTAGGCATCCGCGTATAGCCGGCGGGCCAGCTCCATGTGGGTGCGCTTAGCTTCGGCCATTTGCTGATGGAGCCGACCTAAGGAAAGCACGAACAGGGCAAAACCGATGAGGAAAAAAATCAAGTTCAACACGAGAGTCGGAGTAGAGGTGGCCGTGACGATCAAGATCGGCGCGAATCCGACGGAGAAGATCCAGAAGCCGGTAAACGCCAAATGTCCGACTGGCCGCAGCCCAAGTGTGCGATCGCCGGGTGTGGCATCGAGGCGCAGCCTCTGGCGTCCGAGCCGATTCAAGCCGACCACGAGCGAAGCGTAGGTCCAGGAAAACGTCAACAGCGGAAGTTCGATCACAAAGTTGATCGGGAAATTCACCAGCGCGATCCGCCATCCGTATTCGAGTCCAAGCAGAACGGCGTCCAGGCCGACGAGAGCCAAAGTGAGGGCTAGCGGCCCGAGAACGCTGCCCATGCCTCGAATCGGACGATCCGCGTTCGGCCCCCTGTCCAAGGTGAGACGGGTGATCGCCGGCCCGGTCCGCTCCAGATCCCCCGCCAACTTGTGGACGCCCCAGAGAGAGAGCAAGGTGGCATTCACGATGGCGGCGGACTGCCAAAGGCCTGGCTGGCCTCCGGCGAGCGCCTGGCTGGACGGATCGAGTGTTCGGATGACCTGCAGAAGAAGATAAATCAGGGGGACCGCAAGTAGGCTCCACAATACGATCCAAATCCAGCGCGAGCCCGGGAAGATCGCCAGGATTCGATCGGTGAGAGGCACGCTCAACTGGGATGGGCGTTCGGGGGGCTTCCCCGTGGAGGGGTCTCGCCTCACAGCCCTCCCTCCTTCGGCGCGGCGAACCTTACTCATCGTATCCCCCAGGATGCTCGCGCTGCCACTCCCAGGCCGACGCCAGAATGTCGTCGAGCGAGGGATGACGAGGCTGCCAGCCGAGCTCGCGGCGGACCTTCTCCGACGAGGCGACCAGGCGCGGTGGGTCGCCGGGCCGGCGCGGCTCAACCGAGGCCGGGACCGGGTGGCCCGTGATGCGGCGGGCGGTGTCGATCACCTGGCGGACCGAGTAGCCGGCGCCGTTGCCCAGGTTGTAGATCTGGCGCGGACGCTCATCGAGCGCCTTAAGCGCCAACAGGTGGGCTGCGACCAGATCGGCCACGTGGATATAGTCGCGGATACAGGTGCCGTCAGGGGTGGGGTAGTCGTCACCGAAGATGCGCGCCTGCGGGCGGAGCCCGGAGGCGACCTGCAGCACGAGCGGGATGAGGTGGCTCTCCGAGTGATGTGCCTCGCCGCGGCCGCCGCTGGCTCCGGCGGCGTTGAAGTAACGCAGGGCGGCGTAACGCAGGCCATGAATGCGGTGATACCAGTCGAGGGCCTGCTCCATCATCAGCTTGGACTGGCCGTAGACATTGGCCGGACCCAGCGGGGCGTCTTCGGTCAGCGCTTCGTCGCTGGTCTGGTAGACGGCAGCGGTGGAGGAAAGGACGAAACGGGGCACGCCCGAATGATGGCAGGCCTCGAGCAGGCTGAGCGAAAGCGCCAGGTTGTTGTGAAAATACTTCCCCGGGTCGGCCATACTTTCGCCGGCCTCGATGAACGCGGCGAAGTGCAGGACGGCGTCGAAGCGATCGTCGCCGAGCGCCGTGTGCAACGCCTCGCCGTCCCCCAGGTCGGCCTGGATGAACTCGGCCCCGTCCGGCACAGCGCGCCGATGCCCGGTCACCAAAGAGTCATAGACGGTGACACTGTGCCCGGCGGTCAACAATTCGGCAGCGGCGACCGAGCCGATGTAGCCGGCGCCGCCGGTGAGGAAGATTCTCACGCCGCGCACCTCCGGGCATCTTCCTGCCATCGGAGGTGGAGACCAGCACGACGAAGCGCCGACAGGCCGCGGCCTTCCTTCTGGCCGTGGCGGAGGACCCCGTTCAGGAGCAGGGGTGTGACGCGCAGCTTTGGACCGGCCACGCCCGGCACCTCAACGACCTGGATCTAGCAGCGGCTTGGGCGGCAGACCGCGAAGGCGGAGTACATGATAGGCCCTATCGAGTCTTGCCATTGGCCGTGGGGTCATCGAGCACATTGAGAGGTGCCAGCGAAGCCGCCAAACGCTTGACGCCGCCGGCTTCGAACTGGATGGTCACAATCTCGTCCTCCCGATCGAGTTCGGATTCGAGGACGATGCCGTCGCCAAAGGCGGCGTGAGCCACGCGCATCCCGGCGCGATAACGGGCTTCGGGGGCCACGGCGGGGGAAGGCTCCCAGCGAGTCTGACGTTCATAGGCGGCGCGAGCGCGCGTCGGCCAGGGGCTGCCCTCCAGCCGATCGCCGGGGACGTCGTCCAGGAACCGCGACGGTTCGCACACTCCTCCCGTCCCGAAGCTGTGGCGGCGGAAGGCGCGCACCAGGAACAGACGGTCTTGGGCCCGCGTGACGCCGACATAGAGCAGTCGGCGCTCCTCGGCCATCGCCTCACTGTCGTCCAGCGACCGGTAGTGGGGGAGCAAGCCTTCGTCCAATCCAACAATGAATACGGCCGGGAACTCCAACCCCTTGGCGGCGTGCAGCGTGAGCAGTACCGGGGCATTCATGTCTTCGGTCAGGGTGTCTTGGTCCGAGACGAGGGCGACCTGCTCCAGGAAGGCGGCCAAGGATAAGTCGGAATCTTCGGCGGCCAGCCCACGCAGCTCGAGGATATTCTCCCAGCGTTCGGCGCCTTCATCCGTACCGTCGTCGAGGAAGGCCTTGTAGGCGGTGTCGCCGAGCAGTCGATCGAAAAGTTCGATCAAACTCGACGTCTCCGCCAGGGCGCGCCAGGCGAGCAGCCGGGCGCCGAACGCTTGAAGCGCCTCCGTCGCCCGCGCCGATAGGTCGGTCGGGGTGGGCGCGGTTCCCCCCGCGATCTCCGTCAACAACAGGCCCGTCGGGATCGACCTGGCGCGCGCCGCTCCCAAGAGCGCCTCGATCGTCTTGGCGCCGAGGCCGCGCGGCGGCGTGTTGAGGACGCGCAACAGGCTGACCTCGTCTGCCGGGTTGTGGACCAGACGCAGGTAGGCGATCAGGTCTTTGACCTCGCGCCGTCCGTAGAAGCGCTGAGCACCGACGAGGCGGTAGGGAAGGTTGGCCCGCAGGAAGGCCTCCTCCAGGGCGCGCGATTGGGCATTAGTGCGGTACATCACGGCACAGCCGCGCGGCTCGACGCCGGCGCGCGTCAACAGGGCGATCGAGTCGAGCACATAGGCCGCCTCGTCGCCCTCGTCGTAGGCCTCGTGGAAGATGATCTCCTGACCTTGACCCCGTTCGGTGAAGAGCCGCTTGCGGGTGCGCCCGGGTTGTCGGTCGATGACTCCCATGGCAGCATCGAGGATGGTTTGCGTCGATCGATAGTTTTGCTCGAGCAGGATCACCTGGTGGGAGGGGAAGTCCTTTTGGAAGCGCTGAACGTTGCGGTAATCGGCGCCGCGCCAGCGGTAGATCGACTGGTCGGGGTCGCCGACGGCGAACAGGTCGGCGCCGTCGGGCGCCAGCAGCCGCAGCAGCTCGTACTGGACCGAGTTCGTGTCTTGGAACTCGTCCACCAACAAGTGGCGGAAACGCTCACGGTAGGCGAGACGCACCTCCTCCTGCTCACGCAGAAGGCGCACGGCCCAGACCAGCAAGTCGTCGAAGTCGAGAGCGTTGTTCTGGCGAAGCAGGCCTTCGTAGTGCGGGTAGACGCGACGCACAATTTCCCCGAAGTAGCTCGTGGCCGGGTACTCCTGGGCCGAGACGAGTTCGTTCTTGGCCGAGGAGATGGCAGCCAGCACCTTGCTGGGCGGGTGCTGCCGGGGGTCGATGTTGTTGTCCTTCAGCGCCTGGCGGGCCAACGACTCCTGGTCGGACTCGTCGAAGATGACGAAGTTCGAGGGCAGGCCGAGGCGAGCCCCGTCGCGCCGCAGGAAACGGGCACACAATGCGTGAAAGGTCCCTAGATTGATCCGGGCGGCCACTCGCGGATCGCCGACGAGTGCCACCACGCGGCTTTGCATCTCGCGGGCGGCCTTGTTGGTGAAGGTGACGGCGACGACTCGGCGCGGCTCGGCCGAGAAATGAGCGATGAGATGCGCCACGCGATGGGTGAGGACGCGCGTCTTACCCGAGCCCGGCCCGGCGAGAACGAGCACCGCCCCCGGCGCGGCGGTCACGGCGCGGCGCTGCTGTGGGTTGAGTCCTTCGAGCAGGTCCATGGCGTGAAGTCTACCAGTGGTCGACAACTGTGGTCAGTGGTGAGTGGGCAGTGAACGCCTCGATGTCATTCCGAGCGAAGCGACACCTGCGCATGCAGCTGCGCCGTAGGCGCAGGTGCAGGTGGGAATCCCTGAGGCGCCGTCCGGGCTACGGTACACCGGTCTGAATTCCCATATGATGGTTCCGGGGATTCCTCGCCCCGCGTAGCGGGGCTCGGAATGACATTCGCGTTGGAATTGCGCCGTGCCGATTCCCCAGACCAACCGCGTCGGACCTCCCGTCTACTGACCACTGACCACTGCTTCTAGTTCTTTTCCCCCCGGCGCGGTCCGAGGTCCAGCAGCCCGCCTCCGGCGAGCAGACCACCTAGCGGGAACTCGCGCATCGCCAGGACACGGCTATCGGCGAAATAGGGGAAGTCGAAGTGAACTTCGTCACCGGCCGACTTCCCCGGGATCGGCGCCAGGCGGGCCGTCAGCGGTTTCTGGAGGCGAAGGGCGAGCGCCCCGAGGTCGAGCAGGAGGCTGGTGAGGCCGTCGAGGCTGGCATCGCCGGGCAAGGGAATGGTGTCGAGGCCGGCGCCGCAGACCGCCGAGAGGAGCAGGAGATCACTGACGGCCAGTTGCCCGGCGGCGGCGCGAGCGGCGAGCGTTTCGTCCTCCAGGACCGTTAGAAAGAGCCCGCAAAATCCCGTGCGTTTGATTTGGGCGCGGTCCAAGCAGTCGGCCAGGAAGGCGACGGCGGCGACGCTGCCTCCACCGCCGGCGGATCCAGCGCCAAAGGACTCGATCGCCGCGCCGATCGAGCGATAGTGCTCCGGGTAGGGCGCCAGAGAGAAGTCGATGCCGAGGAAGCGTGCTTCGTGTTCCGCGGCGACCGCCTGGAGCGGTTTGGCCAGCGCCGCGGCGTGAGCCTCGATCATCCCGACCAGTCGACGGCGCGCCGTCCCCACCGACGAAACCTCGCGCAGCGCATCCACCGCCAGCTCGGCGCCTTCCGTGCCAATGGCAATCGCCATACCGCCTCCGTGATGATAGGCGGACGGGAAGAAGGGTGAACCTGGAGGGACGTTCGCCAGCGAGGCAAACCTCATGTTGGTGAAACCGTCTGGCTGCAGGCGGGATAGGGCGCTGATCGCTTGGGCGCAGCCGCGAGCGGCGGGAAGCGACAAGCCGTTCTCCGAATCACAGAAGATGGCCGAGGTAAACACGTTCTCCGTTCCACCCAGGACGTCGGGGATGGCCGCCAGTCCGTCGGCTTCTTCGGGCAGGGCCGGCCCCAGGCTGGCATAGTCAATACCGTTGACGAAACACTCGGCCTCGAGCTTGCGGGCAAACTCGGGGCGGTCGACCGGGCGCACGGCCTTCCCGATCTCCGCCGGTGGAGGGGTGGCCAAGCGTAGAGTCTGCACAGGATAGCCGCCTTCCTCCAGGCGCGCTTTCGCGGCATGGAGGCAAGCGGCCAGGCTCGACACGCGCCGCCCTTCGATCGGCCAACCCGGATCGACAAAACCCGTCAGGGCGCGGATGTTCATGCGGTACCTCGTTGGCGCCGGATTTCGAAAAGGATGACGGCCGCGGCGACGGCGGCGTTCAGCGACTCGACCTCGCCCGCCGTGGGAATCGAGATCGCTCCGGTGGCTTTACCTCGCCAGATCTCCGACAGTCCGTGAGCTTCGCCCCCGATCACGAGCGCCAGGGGCCGGCGACCGTCGAGCCGATCATAGGCCAGGCCGGCCCGCGGCTCCGCCGTCCAAATCGCCAGACCGGAGAGCCGGCGCAGCACCTCCTCCGGAGAAGCGGAATGGATGGGAAGGCGGAAATGGGCGCCCATCCCGCCGCGGACGACCTTCGGATTGTAGGCGTCCACCGTCCCCGAGCAAAGGAAAATCGCCTCGACCCCCGCCGCCAAGGAGGTGCGCAAGAGGGTTCCCAGGTTGCCCGGATCGGCCAAACCGTCGACGACGACGGCCAGGGAGAGCTCCGTCGGCAGAGCGATTTCGGGGATCGGCACGACTGCCGCCAACCCCTGAGGGGACTCGGTCGAAGCGCAGGCCGCCAGCACATGGTCGGAGACCACCAGCACGGTTGCGCCCCGGCCGGCGAAGCCGGCGACGAGACTCGAAGCCTGCGGGTCGAGGTGTTGGCCATGGACGACCAGCCGCGGTGTGGCGCCCGCCCGGAAGGCTTCCTCCGCCAAGCGGATGCCTTCGATGACGAACAGCCCTTCCTCGCGCCTCGTCCGACGCTTGCGTTGCAGGTCGCGGATCCACTGGACACGGGCGTTCGCGGTGGAGGTGATCAACCCTCACCCCTGGCCCCTCTCCCGCTGAGCGGGAGAGGGGGACGGGGTGAGGATTGATCACCGAATCGCTCGGCGAAGGCCCGCTGGAAAACGTCAAGCGTGGGCGTGTCGAGCAGCACGACCTCCACTCGTTGGAGGCTGGTGGCGGGGTGGGAGGCAAAGAAGTCGACGACGGCCCCCAGGAGAATCGGCGCGGCGCGCGGCTTGGGGAACCCAAAGATGCCGGTGGAAATAGCCGGCAGCCCGAGGCTGGTCACCCGCAATGAGTCGGCGCACTCGAGCGCGGTGCGCACCGCAAGGCCGAGCTTGCGGTCTTCGTCGCCCTCGCCCCAGACCGGGCCAACCGCGTGAATGATGTAACGGCAAGGAAGCTGCCCGGCCCCGGTCACCGCCGGCCGGTCGTGACGTGCCAAACCCTGGCGCCGAACCCACGCGTCGCTTTCCCGCTGGATGCTTGGACCCCCGCGCCGGGAGATCGCAGCGGCGAGGCCTCCACCGTGCTGAAGGCTGGCGTTGGCAGCGTTGACGATAGCGTCGAGTCGCGCCGCGGTCAGGTCACCCTGGACCAGGGCAAGGGTTGCCCCGCTTGTTAGCCGCTGCTCAGCGAGAACGGGCGACATGACGCTCGACGGAGGATTCTACTCGTGTTCATCCCTGAACCGCAGGGCCTTCGCCCTCCACCTCCTTGGGGGGATACACCCAGGGCGCCAAGGGCGGCGCACACCCAAGGTGCACCCGAAGGGGTGCCCGAAGGGGTGAGGGCGCATCCCGCAGGGGATCCCGAGGGGGACGCCGAAGCGGGGATCCTGGGTGCCAATGGAGAGAGGAGGTCCCGGCTGCCAGCCGGCTAGGTCCGACCCACCCTGAACGCACAACCTCAAGGCGGTGGGCGCTGCTCGCCCGATGCCGGCTGGAATCGATGGACTACGGTTGCGCCGAGGCGACCACGCGGGCGAAGGCTTGGGGGTCTCGCACGGCCAGGTCGGCCAACATCTTGCGGTTGAGCCGGACGTCGGCGGCGTGCAGATGGTGGATCAGGCGACTGTAACTGGTGCCGTTCAAGCGAGCGGCGGCATTGATGCGGACGATCCATAAGCGGCGCAGATCTCGCCGGCGGGTACGACGGTCGCGGTAGGCATACCACAGGCTCTTCAGCATCGCCTCGTTGGCGCGGCGGAAAAGGCGGTGGCGTGACCCGTACATGCCGCTGGTCTGGCGCAGGACCTTCTTGTGTCGGCGGCGGGTGACGATGCCGCCCTTAACTCGAGCCATGGCGATCTCTTTCCTGCGATCCCCTGCGCGCCGCCCCGAGCGTAGTCGAGGGGCTGTTGCGTGCGCGCAACGGTCGCAACCAGGGAGCGGCTACTTGCTCTTTCCGCCGCTCTTGGCGTTCGGATTGGCCTTGTACTTGTCGAGGTAGGGGGCCAGACGGCGCGCCCGCTTGGCCAGGCCGCGGCTCTCCACCGGGATCATCTCCGACAGCAGGGCCTTGGCGCGGGCGGAGCGTTTGCGTCGAAGATGACTCTTGTTGCCCTTGGTGCGCACCAACTTGCCCGATCCCGTTACCCGGAACCGCTTGGCGGTCGCCTTGTGGGTCTTGAGTTTGTATTTTCCCTTGGTTCTCGCCTTGCGTGGCACAGACGCTCTCCTTCGGCGGCGCCAGGACGGTTAGTGGGCCTTTCCCGGCGTCAGCATCATCAACATCGTGCGACCTTCCATCATTGGTGCCTGCTCGATCATTCCCACATCGGCCAATTCTTCGGCGACGCGCTTCAGGTCGCCCAGGGCGATCTCCGGATAACTGATCTCCTGCCCGCGAAAGCGGATGCGCACCCGCACCTTCTTGCCCTCCGTCAGCCAACGCCGCGCGTTACGCACCTTGAACGACCGGTGGTGGCCGGAGGTCTTGGGCCGCATCCGGATTTCCTTGATCTCGACTTTGGTTTGGGCCTTGCGGGCCTCGCGCTCCTTCTTGTGTTTCTCGTACAGGAACTTCCCGTAGTCCAAGACCCGGCAAACGGGCGGCTCGGAGTTCGGCGCGACCTCCACCAGGTCGAGGCCGGCCTGTTGGGCAATCTGGAGGGCCTGGCCAATGGTGACCACGCCCACGTTCCCCCCGTCCGGCCCGATCAATCGCACCTCGGGTACTCGGATGTCTTCGTTGATCCGGTATTCAGATGCGCTGATCGTTGGCTCCTTATGCCTAGACAGAAGGGCCGCACGGCTCGCCGAGCGGCCTAGAACAACAGCCGAGTTTACCATGGCACCGGCGGGGGCGTCAATTATCCGAGTGGGTCGCCCGAATCGGGAAGGGCCCGCCGCGGAAACCGCCAGCCGGATGTGCACCGGGAGGACTACACCCGCCAGCGAACGGCAACCGTGGCGGGCTCGATCAAGCCTCATGCGTGGGGGCCTTACTCGATCGTGGCCTCCATCTAGCGCGTGTCAGAAGATGAGAGGGCCTGAACGCCAGCTGGCTGTGCTCAGGGTGAAATGGGAATGCAAGGTGTGAAGCTTTGGGCAGGTGACATAATAGGAACCGACTGCCCTCCTTTGGGGCGCGCGGTGGTTTGAAGGACAGCGTGGAAGCAACGGGCGACTTGCGTGATCCCCTGACCGGGGTGCTCTCGCGTGCGGGCCTGGCGGAGACGCTTGACCGTGAGGTCGCGCGCGCGGATGAAGCCAACCTCCCGTTCTCGGTGGTCCTGATCGACCTCGACCACTTCAAGAGCGTGAACGACGCTTTCGGCCACGGGCGCGGCGACCAGGTGCTGATCGAATTCGTGGAACGTGTGAAAGGACTCGCCCGCAGCAGCGACCTGGTTTATCGCTATGGCGGGGACGAATTCCTCATCTTGCTGCGTGGGGCCGCCGAGGCGCAGGCCCTGGGCCTGGGGCAGAGGCTGATCAGCCGCGTCCAGGGGACGGCCTTTCGAGGTGACCCGCCGCTCAGCCTTTCCCTGAGTGTAGGCGTGGCAGCGCTTGGCGGCGGGGCGACGACGCCCGAGGACTTGCTGTCGCGGGCCGATCGGCGTCTGATGGAGGCCAAGCGGAGGGGGCGGGGCCGGGCGGTTGCCGATGATCTTGAACGCGAGGCCGGATCCAGCGCCGACGTGGGCCGGTTGGTTGAGCGAGAGGTCGAATTGGAATCCATCCACCGATTCCTGCTCGATCTACTCGAAGCACGGCGGGGGATCCTACTCATAGGCGGGGAGCGAGGCAGTGGCCGAAGCCGGTTGCTGACGGAGGCCGGGAGGGTCTCCGCTCTCCGGGGTTATGAAGTGCTCGAAACCCGCCCCAGTCCAGGTCTCCGCTCGAGATGGTTCGGGACGCTGAGCGAGACTCCGGCCATCGAGGACTATTTGCCAAGACCCTGGACGGACGGTGTGCGAGTTGCACGGGAGTTGCAGCGCCGCCTTCTCGAGCGTGGTCGGGTCGGGTTATGCCTTCTGGTCGATGAGCTCGACCTTCTTGACTCTGCCTCTCAAAGCCTTGTGCGAGAGCTGCTGGCCTCACCGGGGGTCTTGCCGTTTGCCCTGATGGCGACCGTCGAAGGCGAACCCCGCCCGCCGCTGGGGTTCCACCCGCCACTTGTTGTCGGAATCCGCGCCGCAGCGCTCACGCGCGACGGCGTCCGGGTCTGGCTGCGGAACCTGCTGCAGCGGGAAGCGCCGGACGACCTAGTGAACGTGTTGCTCGAGTCGACTGGCGGGCGACCCGGGGTGATCCGCCGAGTGGTACAAATTCTCGCCGACCGAGGTCACTTCGAGAAGGGCGCGGACAAGCGTGTGCCCGAGGAGGCGCTGGAGACGGCGCGGCGTCAGGCAGAGGCCGAGGTCGAAACGCCCGGCCCGAATCACAACCTCCCCGTCGAAGCCGACTTCCTCGGCCGGGAGACGGAACTGCAGGCGTTGAAGACCCGCCTTGATGCGGCGCGGTTGGTCGTTATCTCCGGCCCTGGCGGCATCGGCAAGAGCAGGCTGGCCGTGCAAGCCGCGGCGGAGCGGACGGAGCGGTTCCGCGATGGGGTCTACCTGATTGCGGCAGGTGAGTCTCACTCGCCCGATGAGCTCGTTCTCGCGCTCGCCCAGGGGATGCGACTCCTGTTTGCCGGTGGCGAATCACCCAAGACGCAACTGCTCGACCACCTTCGCTCGCGCCGTGTCCTCTTCATTCTGGACAATCTGGGCGTTTCGGCGGATGAGGGACAGTTGCTGCAGGAGATCCTGGCTAGCTGCCCTTATGTGGGTCTGTTGGTAACCTCGCGCGACCGGCTGAACCTTCCTGGCGAGGTCGCCCTCGAACTGCAGGGGATGGAGTTGCCATCCGACGACCTGGTCGTTGGGGTGGAGGCCTACCCGGCTGTTCAGCTCTTCCTACAGTGCGCTCGCCGAGCCAAGCCTGAATTCGAGCTGACCGCGGCTGAGCGGGATGCCGTTGTGGGCATCTGCCGGGTCGTTGAAGGGATGCCGCTGGGCATCGAGCTGGCCGCCACCTGGGTGCGCGTGCTTAACTGCCAGGAGATCCTCGCCGAGATTGAGATGAACCTTGGCTTCCTGGCCGAGGCCGGTCCGGGAAGGCCGCGGAGTTTGCGGGCCGTCTTTGACCACTTCTGGCGCGTCCTTTCCGGGGAAGAGCAACGGGTCTTGCGTCAGCTTTCTATCTTCCGTGGCGGCTTCCGAGGAGGGTCCGCCGCCGCCGTAGCCGGCGCCTCGCTGTTCTTCTTGTCGGCGCTTGTCGACAAGGCCTTCTTGAGACGCGATCTGCGGGGGCGCTTCACGATGCATGAGGTCCTGCGTCAGTACGCGCAGGAACGGCTGAGCGAGGCGCCCGCCGAGCTGGCTTTGAGGCGGGAGCGCCACGCCGCCTATTACCTCGAATTGGTCGAGCGGCAAGATGCCGACCTGGTGGGTGGTCGGCAATTGGAGGCCCTTTCGGAGCTGGAAGAAGATCGGGAGAACGTGCGAGCCGCCTGGCGCTGGGCCAGCGCATCCGGACGCGTCGACCTGATCGATCGCTCCCTCGACGGGATCTTCCGATTGCACGACATGCGCAACACCTTCGAGGAAGGGTGCGAAGCGCTAGCCTCCGCGGCCAATCTCGGGACTGAGCTGGCCGACCCGGCAGACGCCCAGGCGGCAGCCCGCGTACGTGCCCGGCTGCTGGTGCGACTCGGGAAACTCAGGCATCGGCTCTCCCAGCACAACGCAGCCAGGCAGCATCTGACCGAGGCCTTGGAAGTCCTTCGTGAGACGGGGCCTGTCGAGGATGTCATCTTCGGCGAGTGCTACCTGGGCGACATTGCGAAGGTCGAAGGCAGATACCTGGACGCCCGCTTCCACCTGGACGCCGCCTTGGGGCAGGCGTTGGAAGCGCGGGATGAGGCGGGCCAGGCGAGGGCATTGAATCTGCTAGGGATTGTCAGTTTCTCCAACGGGGATCTTGACGGGGCGCGCGCCGCGATCGAACGCAGTCTGACTTTGGCCCGCAGGTTGGAAGACCGATGGGGTACAGCCCTCTCCCTCATCAACTTGGGAATCATCGCCGACATGCGCCAGGATCGCGACGAAGCCCGGGCCTGCTATGAGGAGAGCCTGGCCCTGTGCCGGCTGATTGGCGATAGGCGTGGGATGGCCAACTGCCTGAACAACCTCGGTTTCATCGCCGAGGCGCTGGGGGAATTCGGCGAGGCCCGGCGCCTCTACGAAGATGGCATGGACATCTACGCGCAGATCGGCTACCGCTGGGGGGCAGCCAACACGCGCGTCAACATCGCCAATGCCACCGCCGCGCTCGGAGATACGGGGGAGGCGGAACGCCAGCTGGCGATCGCATTGCGCGCCGCGCTGGATCTGAAGGCTATTCCCCTGGTCGTGGAGGCCCTGGTGGCCGTAGCGCAGCTGTGGGCCGATGTCGATCGGCCGACGATGGCCCTGGCGGCACTCGGCGTTGCCCTGTGCCGGACCGAGGCGGACGTCGAAACGCGATTAAGGGCAGAACGGCTCGCAGCCGAGCTGGCAGAGCGGGTGCCACTGCAACTGGCCGATGGGTCGTGGGCTGAGTTGCCGCTAGAAGAGGCGGTAGAGACCGTTGTCGAGGCGCTGCGACCCCTGGTTGTCATGCCGATGTTCGTGCGCGCCATACCTCCGTAACATCCTCCGGCCAGCCTTTACCCCACTCGGTTCTAAGTTGGCGGCAGGGGGATGCGAGCCTTGCGCGGAGGTGGACCCGTGCCCACCTCCGCTGCCGGTCAATCTCGATCGAGGTCGGAAAGGTTCAACGGGGCCACGTCCGTCGACGGTCGCGGGGCCCCGAGTTAGCGCGGCCAGACGGTGCACCCGTCACGGCGCGAGCGCCGGCGGCGGCGAGTCGGATTGTGGGGAATCGCGCTGTGGTCCCGAATGGGGGGTGAACAGTCTGGCGAGCGTGGCGGAGATGGAGGCCAACGCCCCCCGGCGGCCATGTAGGAACGTGGCGACGAATAGGGCTTGCATCCCAACAACCGCTAACAGAGTGAAGCTGCTGTCGAGGACGAGGAAAGTATTGCCTATCTGGAAACCCCCGATCAGCCCAGCGGCCGCCTGCGATACCAACCCAAGCAGAATGGGGATGCCGATCAACAAGTAGCGGCCCAGGCTGATCAACGTCCCCGTGATGAGCAGGCACGCGTAGAACACAACCTTGCGGCGTTCGCCGGCAGACCGGGCGAGCAGGGGGCCGGGCGGAAGACCGGCGCCTTTCGGATGCAGGGCATGGATCGCTCGCCGATAGTGATGGAGCAGCAGGCTCTGGGCGTCGTGGAATAGGTTGCGGCTGTGGAGCAAGTCCTGGAATACGAAGTAGATGTCGGTGCGCATGTAAAAGGAAAACTCACCCAGCAAGCCGAAGAAGATGAGCAGGATCCAGGCCGCCAGCAGGGCCTCGCCGGTAGGTGGCAATCCGGCATAGGCCAAAGCCAAGATGAGAATGGAGAGAGCCAGTAGGTCCCACAGGACTCCGGCCAGGTAGATGCGGTAGCGGGAGGACCGGGGAAGGGCCCATGCCGCGCTGACGTCGGTCTGAAGGACGAGGTGCTGCAGCCGTGTCCCTGGCCGGATATGCGCAGGTATGCCTTCCGCGCGAGCCGCCACGAGGTGCGCCAGTTCGTGGACGCCAAGGTGAATCGTTCCCAGGACCAGGTTGACGGCGATGACGATGCTCAGGAGCGGGGACCAGAAGAAATCGCTGTAACGGGGTATCACGTCCGGGCGCAGTAGGAGGGTCACCGCCGCAGCCGCCAGGACCGCAAAGAACACGGCGGCGACAGGCCGCGAGAAAAGCCAGCGCACATGGCGGGGTTGGAGCCACGGAAAGTGGTTTCGGGCTGGGCTGGTGGATCGGGCGGGATCCCCATTGATGGCGGCAATGAAGCCCAGATCGAGCAGGTCGGCGGCGAAAGCTTGCAGGTCGACGGTGGAGCCATCCTCCCCCGCCAGCCGCGCCTCGGCCTCTTGGAGCGTATCCCCTTCACCCAGGAGCTCGAGCGCACGTGCGCCGATCTCTGGCAGCGAGATGAATTCCCCCGTCTCGACGCGGCCGACGATGAACTCACCATCCTCCTGGCGGACGGAGAGAGGATAGAGCGAGACCCGACTCCCGGAATGGAAAGGGGTGACTCCCATCGTAAGGCCCGGTCTGGTCCTAGGCCAAAGCGACATGCTCCTGCGGGGAGCCGCAGAAGCATGTGCGCTCGCAGGATTGCATGATCTGCGGGCGGCCGATGGCTCCGGCCATGGCTGAGGTCCGGTCCGGCGCCTCCAAAGTTCTCGCCCAGATAGAGCCGACTCGGCTAGCGAGTCGGCGTCGGACGGGCGACGGATAGCTCAGCCGCCGTTGGATCCGGGGCAGGAGCCGGGGGCGCGTCCGGTGGTCTCGAGCTTCTCCAGACGACGTACCGTGATCACGCGCTTGGGTGGTTTCTTGGGAGACAAATCCTTCGCCTTCATTTGCCATTTCTCCTTCCTCCCCTGAGGGAGGTGATGGGTTGGCTTCCGGACCGAAGCCAAGGACGGGCACTTTGCGCCGCCGGCTGTCGCAAATCGGAGATGGTTCAGCGGCATTAGGAGCGTAGCATGCCGAACGAAAGGTGAAACTTACGAAGGCCTTCCATGGGGGAAAGGGCGTCGGTGATTTGGTGTGGATCGGCGCGGATTGGATCGACTCGACGCCAGCGGCCGGCGCGCATGAGTGCGCGCGGTGATCGGGCGAGACCTCTCGGGTTGGAGAGGCTGGCCAGCGATTCGGGATCCATTTTGAAGTCCGGCGCATCGCCTGGACGCGCCGTCCGTCGCGGTTGGCCGCACGTTAGCACAACACCAGGGATGACGCGGAAGCGACGCGCCGGGTCCACTCATGGATCCGCCTTGACGTAAAGGCGGCGAAGCTCATGGGACCCGACACGGGCCAACTCGTCATCGCGCTGGCGTGAGCTGGATGTCCTCTGGCCCTGGCCAGCCCGAATCCTGTGTAGTACTCAAGTCCTTTTCCAACGACAATCCCATAGGAACCCGTAACCCTATCTGCCAGACTCCGACATAAGGGCGATCTGTCGGGAGGGTCGGGGGGAAGCTCTGGGTCTTCTCCGCCGGGGGGCCCCAAGCGAGTGGTCACATGCTGAGCAGACTTCTTCGTCTCGATTCGCGGCGGCACGCTGCCAGGGTGACGGCGCACGTCGTGGCCGAGCCGATTCGCTGCGTCGAGTGCGGCATCTGCAACTTCAACTGCCCTCTCGGGATCGACGTCCGCAGCCACGCTCGCCTCGGGCAGCCGATCGCCGACAGCCATTGCCTGACCTGCGGGGAATGCGTTGCGCGCTGCCCGCGTGGGACGCTGCGTTTCGAGTCGTCCAGTGTTTTCGGGACCGGGCCGAGAGCCGGAGAGGCATGAGATGCCGCGCAGCTACGTGATTGTCGGAAATGGGCCGGCCGGGGCCGCCGCGGCCGAGGCGATTCGTGGGCGCGATCCCGGTGCCGTCGTCACGATCATCGGCGATGAGAAGGTGCCGTTCTACTCACGGCCGGGTCTGGCCTATCTCCTGGCCGGATCGATTCCCGAGAGGCAGCTGTTTTCTCGACCGGACGAAAGCTACCGACGTCTGGGCATCCACCGTTCGACGGCTCGGGTGGAAAGGCTCGACACTGACGGGCACCGCCTCTGGCTGGGGGACGGCCGGAGCGTTCTGTACGACCGCTTGCTTCTGGCGGTCGGCGCTCGAGCCCTGCGTCCGCAGGTGCCCGGCATCGATCTCGAAGGTGTCGTCACGCTCGACAACCTGGAGGACGCGCGCCGCATTCTCCGCCTGGCGAAGCGCGCCCGGCGAGCGGCGGTGGTCGGGGGCGGGATCACGGCATTGGAATTGGCCGAGGGTTTGGCGGCGCAAGGCGTGGAAACACACTACCTGATGCGCAAGGATCGCTACTGGGGGAACGTTCTCGAGCCGGAAGAGTCCGCGCTGGTACAGACACGCCTGGTCGAAGAAGGAGTTCGGCTGCACAACCAGGTCGAGCTGATGCGGGTGTTGGACGGGCGAGGCCGGGTGTCGGCCATCGAGGTCAGCGGCGGCCGACGACTTTCGTGTGACCTGTTGGCAGTGGCCATCGGAATCCAACCTCGCCTCGAGTTAGCCTTGCAAGCCGGCCTCGCGACCAAGCAGGGCATTCTCGCCGATGAGTTCTTCCAGACCAGTGCCCCTGATGTTTACGCGGCTGGAGATGTGGCCGAGGTCCTCGACCCAACTACGGGCGTGCGCGTGTTGGACTCCCTTTGGTCGGTCGCCATCGAGCAAGGCCGCGCCGCCGGTTCCAATATGGCCGGGGCAGGGCAGGTCTATCGCCGGCCGCCCTCGTTCAACGTCACTCGAATCGGGGGAGTGACCACGACGGTCATTGGGGCGGTCGGCTCGGGCCGCGTCGATGATGACCTGGTCTCCCTCTCGCGCGGCGATAGCCAATCCTGGCGTGAGCACGCAGAGGGGTTCGCTATGGTTTCCGATGCCGGGGTCAGCCGTATGCGGGTCCTGGTCGGGAAAGAATGGATCGTCGGGGCGGTGGTCATGGGCGATCAAACCTGGTCGCGGCCCTTGCAGGATCTCGTTCGCCGTCGGGTCGACATCCGGCCCATGCGTGACCTTCTTTTGAATCGGCCCGGAGAACTGCCGACCATCCTGCAGGCGATTTGGAAAGAGGCCGGCGGCGTTGGGACGGTCTAAGGAGCTTGTGCTCGCGGTGGTGGCCATCGTGGCCATCACCGGGCTTTACCTCGGCGTCGTCGTGGCGATCGGGATCCCGGAGGCCAGAGGTTTCCTCGGGCACAGTCTCGGCGTGATCGGCTTTCTCCTGATGCTCATGACGGAGACCCTCTACTCCCTGCGCAAGCGGGCGCTGCGCCGGCCGTGGGGGACGATGCGCTCCTGGCTGCAGTTCCACATTTTCACAGGCATCGTCGGGGCGTACCTGGTCTTCCTGCATGCCGGTTGGGTATTCCAGGGGTTGGCGGGGGTGCTGACCCTGATGACGGGGGTCGTTGTCGTCAGCGGTTTCATCGGGCGCTACATCTATACCGCCGTTCCCAGGACGGCGGATGGCGTGGTGTTGGAGGCGAGCGAGATTCAGGCGCGGCTGGCCGTGGCGGAGGCCGAGATGCGCCGCCTGGAGGCCGGCTCGACGACGGCCGCGGCGGCCCGGTCCACCGCGGACTTACGGGAGGCTCGCCTTCGGCTGCGCGAGCTCGAGCGGCAGCTGGGTGCCATGCGTTGGGCACGACGGCTGCTGGCCACGTGGCACACCGTTCACATCCCTCTGGGCATGGTCTTGTTCGTGACGGCCTTTGTCCATGCCGGCGCGGCGATGTACTACGCCACGCTGCTGCGCTAGATCGGCGAGCTCATGACTCGTCCTCTGGGCTGCCTGACCGGTTCAGCGCTGATCGCGACCGTGCTGGCTGCCGTGGCGATCTTCGCCGCGGCCGCGGCCACCGGCAACACGATCTTCAGCCCGGGAAGACTCAGCGCCCAGGGAAGCTCCGGCGCGATTCGCGGGGCGAGTTCCCATAGCGACCTGGCGAAGCAGTGCGCCGCGTGTCACCCGGCTTTCTGGTCGGGTGACCGGATGGGCGATCGCTGTGTCGAGTGTCACGCCGACGTGGGCGACGAGATTGGCCTGGGGGAGGGATTCCACGCCGGCTATGCCACGACCGCCAATTGCCGCGACTGCCACTCCGACCATCAGGGCCGGGAGGCGTCGCTGACCCGGGCCGACATGCGCGGCTTCCCCCACGAGCGAACCGGCTACCTACTCTGGGCTCACCTCCCCGTGGCGAGCGGCGGCTCCTACACCTGTGTCGAGTGCCACCTCGATTCGTTGCAGGTTTTCGACCCCGACACGTGTCAGACCTGCCACTTGGAGCTGGATCCTCCGTACGCCGTTCAGCATCGAGCCGCGTTTGGGGCTGGATGTGTCAGGTGCCACGACGGTATCGATACCTATGGCCATCTCTATGACCATGCGGACAGCGGTTTCGCTCTGACGGGCGGACATGCCGAATTGGAATGCGTCTTTTGCCACCAGGGTGCGACGACGCTCGAAGCCTTGCGCGCGGCGCCGGCGGATTGTCAATCGTGTCATGCGGCGGACGACGTCCATGAGGGACGGCTCGGGCTGTCGTGCGGTGATTGCCACACGCCCGACGGCTGGGAAGGCGCCAGCCTCGATCACCGGCTGACGCGATTCACTTTGACCGGGAAGCACCTACGATTGGAATGCGAGGCGTGCCACATCGATCGCCAGTGGGTTGGGATCGGGATGGAATGCCGCGCCTGTCACAGTCAGGATGATCGACACCGGGCCCAGTTCACGGTCGACTGCTCCGACTGCCACACGACCAACGGATGGAACGACATCACCTTCAACCACGCCCGCAGCTCGTTTCCCCTGGAGGGGGCTCATGCCTCGGCGGACTGTGCCGCTTGCCACCCTGGGGGACGCTACGTCGGAACGGAGTCGACGTGCATCGGCTGCCACGCCAGCGAAGACCGGCACAACGGGGAGTTCGGCGCCGACTGCAGTGCTTGCCATCAACCCACTCGCTGGGAGGACTGGACGTTCGATCATGACCTTTCGGCCTTCCCGCTGACCGGGGCCCACCGCGGGGCGAGCTGCCAGTCCTGTCACAACGGCGGGAGCTTTGGCGGCACGCCATCGTCGTGCGCGGGTTGCCACAGCAAACCGGGGTCGCACGGCAGCGCCTTCGGCTCCAACTGCGGCGCCTGTCATTCGACAAGCGCCTGGCGTCCGGCGTCCTTCAACGGCCCGCACCCGTTCCCGATGAACCACGGCGGAGCCGGCGGCAACTGCGGCAAGTGCCATCCGAGCAGTCTCATGGATTACACCTGTTACAGCTGCCACGACAAAAGCAAGATGCAAGACAAACATAAGGAGATCACCTCGAACCTGGGGAACTGCGTGGCATGCCACGCTAACGGCGACAAGGAGGAGGGGGACGATTGAGGTTGGCGGGTGAGGATCGGGCGCGTGCCTACGGGGCCCGCGCCGTCCAGGTATTGGGGACGACGGTGAACTGGAACATGTCCCCTTCGGTGGAGTAGTAGCTGACATCTTCCAGCAGAGGGAAGTCCCCGCCGAAGTACTCGTCCAGAACAATACGAAACGTGTTGACAGGGGTGAGGGTGGGATAGAGCCTGGCCTTCCCACCGAAGGGTAAGTGAATGGCGTTGAAGTTGGAAAGTTTGTCCTCGGGATTGCGATCCGCCCAGCCGTGGTCCCCTTCAATCACGATCACCGGCGGCACGGAGGAGGAGTCCAGGATGGCCGTGATCGCCGCTTGCAGCTTGGTGTTGAGGTACGTGACCTGGTCGGCATAGGCTTGGAGAATCCCGGGCTCGCCGGCAGAGCCGAAGGTAGTCTCGAACTCGGCCTTGCTGATGGGCTCGCCGTTCGGGCCGAAGACCATCGGGGGATGGGGCGATAGGATGTGGACGAAGACCAGCTTGGGAGAAGGGAGACTCGGGACTCGTTCGAGTTGGTCGAAAGCGAAGAGGATTCGATCGCGCGTGCCTTGGTTGGGGTCGAGCAACACCGGCGCCGAGCCCTGGCGCGAGCGAAATGCATCCAGGACGGCACGCGCCGCTGTCGTGTCGAGAAACTTCCCTTCCAAGGGCGAAATACGGCCGACGAGACCCGCGGTGGAGGGGATCCGTGTCTTGGGCGATGAAGTAGTCGGCATCGTCCCACTCGGTCCACGACACCCCGGTCTCGATCCCCACCGTTGAGTAGCCGATGCACTCCAGCTCGCGGCGAAGGCGATTGTCGGAGATCATCTTCACCATCCTCCACCGACCCTCCTCCTCGGGCGGGGTGTCCGTCCCTAGAAGCGACTGGACGTAGTTCATGTTCAGGGTCGAGGGGATCGACAACTCCGTGTGCCGGTAGTTGCTCATGCCTCCGCGCGGGATGTAGAAGCCTCTGGCTTCCAGCCACTCGAGGAAGGGGGTGATGTCGGATCCATGCATCTCGCGCAGGACATCGTCTCGCTCGTAGGCATCCATCACGATGAAGTAGACGTCGGGAAGGGCTGCACCACGTGGAGGCTGGAGGCTGCACTGCTCAGGCTCTCCGCCCTTCGACGAGGAGGCAAGGGTAGCCCTTCCCAAGGTGAGGAGCAAAGCTGTAGCGGGTAAGGCGATCGCGACGAGACCCATCAGATTCAGGGTCGAGACGACCTGGGGAGAGGGAGCGCTCCGCGCGACAAGGAACAGGGCTATGGCGAGGAGGCCCAGGACCACCGGAAGGAGAAAGCGATGGCGAACCACAACGTCTCCGGGGAGCCCGATCAGTTTGAGCCCGTTATACAGGTGGCCGTAGGAGAGGAGGAGGATGATGGTCAGAGTCGTAGCGAGGGCCGCTCGAGCCGGATGGCGGAGGAGGAGTCGGAACACGGCATAGATGGCCCCCGCCAGAATCCATGAGATGAGCAGCGGCCGAAGGACATCGGTGACCGCGGCCTGGCCGGCGTTGGCGGCGAGCAGGGCCAGCGCCGGGTAGGTTGCGAAGAGGAGGACGTGGAATGGCTTGGGTTGGGATAGGTTGTTTTGCACGGAGAGGACCGTTGAATGGGCGGGCTGGAGAGCCCGGAAACAAACCCGCAGTCTACACCGTTTGGCGGTAGTTCGGGGAGGGACAAGCGTACAGGCGTGCTGCGGCGCTATGGTTGGACGGTTAAGCCGAGGCCCGGCGGCCGAGGCGTCGATTTGCGCGCGGACGGCGGCGCGCTCCTCCCCTCGCCTGCCGTCCGGCGGCGGTCACGCGATGGCCGGATCGGGGCGGGGCATGGGAATCTGTGCCGGAAGAGCCCATAGCGTGGGCGCCGGAGAGGGAGGCCCATGCCGTCTTGGGGTGCGGGCCAGCAGCGGCCAGCGCGGGTCGACGCCGGTGGGCGGCAGGGTGCCGGGGGGGCCCCAGTAGCCGGCGTCGCCCAGGAGCCACAGGGCGAGCGTGCTCGTGTCGACCCCCACGGGCGCGAACAGGCTCTCCAGCGCGCGCAGGAAAAGGACGGTATAGGCCTGGTGGTCGTAGGCCGTGGGCGTCTCGATCAGGTCCCAGGCGCGCGCCTTCTCCGGGCCGGGCACGTAGAGGAAGCGCAAGCGCTCGCCCGGGCTCAACTCGACTCCGGCGCGCGTGAGCTCGCCGGCGACGCGCGCGGCGGCGGTGCGGACGACAAATTCCTCCGGACGGCGCGATAGGTTGTGGGCGACGACCAGCTCATCGAGCGGGGCGCGGCCGGCGCGCAGCGCCTGCAGGCGATGCCCGGCGTAGGCGATGGCCTCCGGCAGCAGGCGCCGGAACCCGGCGGCGTCGGGCGCCTCGGCCAGGATCTCGAGCGCCCCCAGTTGCGTTTCGCGGATGAAGGTCGGCGTATCGTGGCGGCGGGCCTCGATGCCGCGCACCTTGAGTGTGCCGTCTTCGAAGGCGCCGAAGTAGCGGTTGGCGACGGTGACGCGCGGCTCGACGCGTGAGGGCAGGAAGGCCAGCCAGCGGTAGACGCCTTCCAGGGCGATGTGCAAGCCGGTGTCGCACTGGATCTCGTCCAGCAGGGCTTCGTAGTCGGGGCGCTCCCGGGCGCCGGGACGATCGACCCACAACCCATCGACGTACAGGTGGAGCACGCGGAAGCCGCGCTGCTCGACGATCTCCTTGGCGCGCAGCAGCACTTCGCGCCCGTAGGCGGTGACGGCCTCGTGGGCTTCGATGCGGCCGAAACGGGCGTTCTTGTAGCCAAGGTAGCCGAAGCAGGTGACCAGCAGCCACTTGTGGGCCGAGTAGCGACGCTGAAAGGCCTGGCGGCGCGGGTCGTCGGCGGGCAGGGCGCGCACGAGCGCCTTGTAGCGGCGGCGCTTCTCGAGCAGCGGCGCCAGAGTCTCGGGCACCAGGCCCTGACGATGGCGGCAGACCGGCGTGCCGAGTTCGGGCACCGGCACGCCGTCGCAACAGCGGGCGCCGACCGTCTCCGGTGAGATATTGAAATGAACCATGATGCTGGGGTACATGGCGGTGAAGTCGAGTTCGGCGACGTGCTGGTGCAGGCCGGGGGTGGGGGTGTAGACCAGGCCGCCCTTGTCGGCGGTCAGCAAGTCGATGCCGCTCTTGAGCGATTCGGGGTGGCGCTTCTGCCAGGGCACCAGCACGCCGCGACGCCAGGCGGTGGCGACCTGCATGGCGCTGATGCCGGTGCCGGTCGAGACGCGGGCGACGGTCTGCACCGGCAGGCCGGAGAGCCGGGCGATCTCGATCGTCCCGTCCAGGCCGTAATCACCGCCCAGGAAGGCGTTGTGGTGGTCGAGGTGCCAGCGGCCGAAGAGCAGGTGTTGCTCGTCGCGGAAGATGATGCGCCCGTAAGAGAAGTAGGAATGGGCGGCTTTGTGGGCCACGGCCTGGCGCGGATCGCGATTGAGCGGCAGCGGGAGACCATAGTGCTGGGAGAGGTGCAGCAGGCGAGGCAGCAGGTAGGAGTCGCCGTAGGCGGTGACGATCAGGTCGGGGTCGTGACGCTCGAGCAAGTGGCGCACACCGAGCAGGAGACGGCGGCCATGGCGGCGGGGGAAGACGTGCTGGCGCCCTTCGACCTCGACCACCAGGTCGGCATGGGTTTGGCGCGTGCCCTGGCGGGCGTGGGAAGGATTGGGCGTCGAGCCTCCGCCGGAGCGGTCCTGACGCGGCTGGTTGTCCCTTTCCTCCTCGCCGGCGTGCCCCTCTGGGGTGCCCCCTTCGGGATGCGAAGCGCGACGAAGACGCGACGAAGCGCGATCGCCTTCGACAACTTCCCCGTGCCGGTTGACGAGGTACAGACTCATCACTCGCAGCGGCGGCAACCGGTAGTCGATCTCCCAGGGTGTGTCGAGGGTGTCGATGCGGCGCAGGCGCCCCCACGAAACCGGGTTTCTTGAGAAATCCGGTTTCTCCTCAGTCTCGTACTCCACCTGGCATAGGGCCAGAGGGAAGACGCCGCGCGACAGGACGTAGCGTTGCGGCAGCGGAATGTCGGCGTCGTAGTAGGTCAGGTTGGGTTGGGCTTCCGATGCCCAGCGCAGCACGGCCGGCAGCATGGACGGCATCGGCACGCCGATTTCGAGCACTTCCAGGTCGCGGTCGAGGAAGAGATCGCGGCGCTCGGTGCGCCGCAGGGTCGGCAGGCGGCGAGCCCGCAGCAGGTTGCTGAGCGCCGCCAGCTCGTCCTCCGGGCCGCGGGCGTAGAAGCAGGGGACGAAGTCGTCATCGCGCAGGGCGTGCATGCGGCCGTGCTCGTCGAGCAGCCAGACGAGCATGCCCGGGCCGCTGGGGTAGACATCGAACAGCCAGGCGGAGAGGGATGGCATAAGACAGTGGTCAGTGGCGTAGCCGCAGCCTTTAGGCTGCGGGCAGGCGCAGGCTAAAGCCTGCGGCTACGCACTCCATGTCAACCGCCGGCCCACCATTTGCGTTTTCGCAAGGGCGGGTCGTCTGCGGGATCCCCTGCGGGATCCCCTGCGGGATGCGAAGCGCGATGCGAAGCGCGATGCTCCTCTGGGGCCCCTGTTTGCGCCTCCTCTTCGTTCCGACCATTGCGAGGGAGGTAGGGCGAAGGGGAGGCGTCGTGGAGGGCATATGGGTCCGGCAGGAGGGAGAGTGGTTCCGCGCCCGGCGCGTCGGTGGGCACGTAGGTAGAAGCCGTTGGGTCCCCGACGGCCGCGGGGTCCCCTTCGGGATGCGAAGCGCGACCAAAGTCGAGCAGGAGCTGCAGGCGCTCCAGCTCCAGCTGCAGGTGCAGCACCTGCTTGTGTTCCTCGACGAGCATCGACAGCAGCATGATCTCGAAGGGCAGCAGGTGAGAGGCATAGGCGGCGGCGGCCAGGTGATGGCGCGAGGCAGCGAACAGGTCGTCGAGGGCGCGCTGGTCGGTCCGGCGCAGGGCGCGGCGGAAGCGGTTGAGCGATTGCTGCTCATGCAGGACAGCGTTGGTGATGGAAGGGAGTGTGCGACCCATCGGATAGTGGTCAGTGGTCAGTGGTCGGTGGACGGGACGTCATTGCGAGCCGGCGTTTCGCCGGCGTGGCAATCTCCTCACTGGGGAGATTGCTTCGTCGCCTCGCTCCTCGCAATGACGATGTGCCACTGACCACTGCTCTTAGAACAACCTCGGTTGAAGAACGGGTTGCGGCGCGGGCGGGCGCAGCATCCAGGCGGCGTCGGCGCTGGCTTGCAGTTGATCGAGCAACAACCAACGCTCTTTCACCAGGGTTTGCGGCTCGCGGGCGCCGACGATGACCGGGCCGGCGGCGGCCAGGCGCCGCAGGTGGGCGAGCGTCGTGGCCAGCAGGCGCTCGCTGTCGCGCAGGGGGACGCTCTCGTCGTAGAAGGTCGCCAACAGTTCGAGCACGACGAGCGGCTCCGACCCGGGTGGGGCGTTCTCGATGAGCTCGGCCAGCTGGAAACAGGTGAACGCTCGCGACAAGTGCATCCGGTCGAGAGTGTCGTAGGGATCCCCTGCGGGATCCCCTCCGGGATGCGAAGCGCGATGCCCCTCTGGGGTGCCCCCTCCGGAGTCCCCTACGGGATCCCCTGCGGGATGCGAAGCGCGATGCGAAGCGCGACGAAGCGCGATGCGAAGGCGCGACGAAGCGCGATCCCCTGCGGGTTCGTCGAGGGACTCGGCCGCAGGCCGCGGGACTGAGAGGGCAAGCTGGCGCGCCAGGCGGGCGACGAAGTATCCATCGAAGCTGTTGCCGCCGTCGAAAAGACGGACGGGGAGGCCGCCGGCGGCCATGGTGGTGGCCGCGGTGAGCAGCGCACGGGTCGGGGCCTGGGTTCCCCAGAAGAGCGAAAGACGCGGCTGGAGAAGCGTCTCCAGGGTCGCGCTTCGCATCCCGTAGGGGACCTCGACGTCGGAGAAGGAGCCGTCCGCCGAGGCGGGCAGCCTTGAGGGATCGAAGGGGGAAGGCAGGCGCTCAGCCACGCGCCGCTCGACGGAGAAGAGGGGTAAAGAACATTTGTTCTATTCATAACGTGGAAATAGTCTTGCCGCAATCACACAAGAGGATGAAACCTTCTCCCCCCAGCGGGGGAAGGGAACGCCCCTGACGCAAGGCAGACGCAGCGCAGGCCGCCACCCGATCGCCGGGGATCTCGCCCACGGTCACTATGCCGACCTCATCTGCCAGAGGCGCGTTGATATAATGACCCGCGCCGAGGCGCCGGCGATACCCGCCCCGGGCTCACCCTCGTAGCCGGATCGTGAGTCAGGCTCCTGGCCAGCGCTGCCCAGGCCGTCGGATCCACGCCGGTCGAAAACCATCCCTCCATTGAGAAGCTTCCTCTGCCGCTCCCTCCCCCGGTGGATGCTGACTCTGGGTGGCCTTGCTCTGGCGACCGTGGCGGTCGCCGCCTACCCTCTCGGCCTCGACAACAATCCGGTCATGGGACCCCGGCGCATCGCCCTCCTCGCCCTTGGCCTCGGGGCGATTCTCTTCGCCCAGGCAAGCCCGATTCGAAAGTGGCTTGGCATATCCTCGCCATTAAGGCAGGCGCCCGCGGCAATCGGACAAGGTTTTCAGATGGAGGCGTCTGCCGCGCCGCCTCGGGCGATGGGTCCTGGGTTGTGGCTGTCGCTGTCGCTCGTGTCGCTCGCCATCATGGGGCTCTACGCGTACCTCGTTACGGGCGGAGATCCGGCCGCCCTGCCCACGACAACGCTCTACTACGACATGCTCGCCGAGGCGTTCGCCTCGGGGCAGGCCAACCTCAAGGCTGTGCCCGACCCACGGCTTGCCGATTTGAGCAATCCGTACGACCCCGCCGAGCACGGTCAGATCCCTCGCTGCCAGCAGGGGCAGACCTCTGATTGTCTATTGTTCGACGTCACCTACTACGACGGGAAGTACTACCTGTACTGGGGGCCAGCGCCGGCGGCACTCCTCGCGCCGCTCAAGCTTGCCGGGATTGGCACGGTGGGCGACAGCACTCTTGCCTTCGTTGGTGCCGCATTCCTCTTCGCCTTCACAGCTGCGTTCTTCGTTCTGGCGTGGCGCCGGTTCTTCCGGCCGTTGCCAAGTTGGCTGCTCATCCCTCCATTGGTTCTCGCCGGGCTCGCCTATCCCCTGCCTTGGGTTCTCGACGGCCCTCGGATCTACGAGGCGGCCATCCTGCACGGCGCGGCCTTCTTGATGGCCGGGCTCGTCGCCGCCTTCCCCATCCTCTCGGGCGGCCGCGCAAGCCCCGGGAGATTGGTGTTGGTGGGGATTCTGTGGGGCCTCGCATTCGCCACACGGTCCGTGCTGCTGTTCCCGATCGTGGCATGCTCCGCTGTTCTCGTCTGGCTGGTGTGGAGAAGACGAGAGGATTCAAACCTCGGTTCTGGAGGATGGCTGGTTGCGCGTCTGGCCATCCCGATCGTCGCCTCGGTCGCCTTGATCGCGTCCTACAACTTCGCTAGGTTCTCGAACCCGCTGGAGTTCGGCTGGCGATACACTCTTGGGGCTCCCGCCGGCCAAGCCGAGGGGACCCTGGCAGCCTTCCGCCTGGCAAACATCCCGGTCAATCTCTACAACTACGCCTTCGCACCCGCATCTATGATCGGAGAGGCCCCATACCTGAGGCCGATCCTAGCGGGTCGATCGATCGGCCCGATCGCCATTCCCCACCCCGATTTCTTCTATGGAGAACTCGTAACAGGTCTCGTTTTCACGACGCCGTTCCTTCTCTTCGCAGTATCCCTGTTGTGGACGCTCTCCTGCAGCTCCATTCCCGGCTCCAGGGACATCACCGCAACGGAGGGACTTGGGTTTGGCCAGGGCACCAATCTAAGACCGATCGTGGCCTGTATTCTGCTGGGATGCCTCGCGGGCTTAATTCCCCTCTTGTCCCTCTACGCTGTGACGGCGAGGTACCTATTGGATGTGTCCCCTCTACTTATCGTTCTGGCCGGATTGGGCGCATGGGCAGCTTATGCCGGCGCCACGACGCGCACTTCGAGAGCGCTCGTCGGCCTGGCGATCGTGGGGACCGCCGTGGTGAGCGTGGTCGCAAGCATTCTGCTCGCCTTCAACAACTGGCTGAGGTAGCGGCATCTCTGCACTCATCAATCAGTGGTCAATGGTCGGTGGTTAGTGGTCAGTTGACTGGCGATCGATGTGCTCTTCTGATCACTGACCACTCTCCCTGACCTCAGCTCTTAGAACAACCTCGGTCGAAGGATGGGTTGCGATCCTCTTGGAACGATTTCCTCACAGGCGCCGTCTCATCATAGACTATGGGAGTACAGCGTTGGTTTCCACGGAGAACCTGCCATGAAAGACAAGAAGACCAGCCTGTGGCCGCTCCCCCTGACTGCCCTGCTGGGCCTTGCCTGCAGCCTTAGTCAGCTCGCCGTCCCGACTCCCGGCGGCAACGACCGGGTTGCCACAGTGGTCGCCCAGACCCTGGCCGCGCTAGACAGCCTGACCCCGCCGCCAACGGAGACACCGACATCGGCCCCACCGACGGCGAGCGAGACGCCCAGTCCCACCGCCACTACCTTCTATACGCCCACGACGGCGCCGACCGCCACGGCCACGCCCATTCCCTGCAACTGGGCCGCCCTCGTCAAAGACATCAGCGTCCCAGACGGCACCGATCTGGAGCCCGGCCAGAGCTTCACCAAGACCTGGCGCGTGCGCAACATCGGCCGCTGCGCGTGGGACGAAGGATATAGCCTGGTCTTCTCCGACGGCGACCATATGGACGGGCCGGACAGTGTAGAGCTGGAGAAGCCCGTGGCGGTCGACAGCACCGTCGACATCTCGGTCCGGCTGAAGGCGCCGTCGGACCGTGGTCATTACCAAGGTTACTGGCGTCTGCGTGGCAACTCCGGAGCGCGCTTCGGCATCGGGCCGACTGCGGATGGGGCGATCTGGGTCGATATCGAAGTCGTGCGACCGAAGAAGTCCGTCTACAGCTTTGTCGATGACGCCTGCGCCGCCAGCTGGAGCACGGACGACGGGGACCTCCCCTGCCCTGGGACGGCCGGCGCAGCGGAAGGGTTCGTCGTCCGCGTCGACAACCCGGCGCTGGAAGGCAAACGGGTGGAGAACGAACCGGGGCTGTGGACCCAGCCGCCCGCCAGCGGGGACGGCTGGATTCGCGGCGAGTACCCGAGCTTCGAGGTCAAGAAAGGCGATCACTTCCGTGCTCTGCTGGCGTGCCAGTCTGGCGCCTCCGGCTGCAACGTGAAATTCCTACTGCAACGCCGTATTGGCTCCGGCGAGGTCAAGAACCTGGCCAGCTGGACGGAGAAACTGGACGGGAGGTTCCAGCTGGTCGACTTCGACCTGTCGTCCCTGGCAGGCAAGAAGGTGAACTTCATCCTGGCCGTTGACAGCCGCGGCGACCCGGCCGGAGACGAGGCCTTGTGGGTGCAGCCGAGAATCGTTCGTTAGAACCGAGCTGACCTGGCGCCGCAGGCAGTCTGATAGCATTGTCATCGATCGCACGTCGGAGGACTGCATCTATGCGCTTCCCGTGCCGATGGGCCGCGCCAATATTGCTGCTGGCGTTGCTGACGCTCGTCGCATGCACTGCCCAGCCGCTACCGGCCTCTCCTCCTGGCTTGCGGAGGCGACGGCCACAATGGCCTTCGTCTCTCCGCCGGCCACCCCCGCGCCTCAGCTAACGCTGATCCCATGCTTCACCCGCGCCGAACTTGCAGCGATGGCGCTCCCGGACATCGCCTCGCATCCGATGCTGTGCTTCGACTCGGAAGACGGCGTCCAGACCGAAATCGCGCAGACCGAGGCGATCGAGACGATCCGCGCCTTCCTGCAGGATCCGACGCGCTTTTTCCCCTCCGGCATGCCGAGCGCGATCGCCTTTCGCGAGGTGACCTACATGGGTAATTCGCCCAGCGGGGTCCTGCGTGTGGCGCGTTTCGAGGACGAGCGCGGCACCTCCTACTTGGTGGCAGTCGTGGCTGGGAAGGTCTTGGAAATAGACCCCGGCGCCGCGTCGCCGCCGTCGGCCGGTCCGGCCCTCAGCCGGGACGAACTGCAGACGATCGCCGAAGACCTCATCCGGCGCGAGTTCCCGGACTTCGAGGCTATGCGGGAACAGCTTACGTTCGAAGCTGGAGCGAAATCCGGCGGAGTGAACTTCTTTCGATGGGGACTCGCCGCACCGACAGACGACGGCAGCATGCCGCCGCTGGCGCAGGTGGGGATAACCGAGAGCGGCGAGATCTTCTCCTACATCAACACCCTGTACTTCCTCCAGTAGGCGCGCCCGTCGCGTAGAGGCAAGTCCAAGGGAAGGCGCGCCGGCGACGTCCGTCCTGCCTGGGCTCTGGTTCTCCGATCGCCTCGGCCTCGGAGCCGCCTCATTCGGGGAGGAGCAGCTCGCGTAACCGCGGATGGCCGGCGTAGACGCCGCGGTAGGCCGGCGGAAGCAAGGCCGCCAAATGGCACATGACCTCGTCGGCATTTCGCCGCAGCGAGGTTCCGCGGTCCTCCGGGTCGAGGGGCGGCAAAGTGAACGGCTGGCCGACGCGGATCTCGATGTGCGGCCGTCGAAGGCGGATCCAGCAGCGGATCGTCGTCTCGGTTCCCCAGTGTGCGATGGGCACAATCGGCCCCCCGGAGACATCGGCTAGATAGGCAACGCCCGTCTTGGCTGGCCCCAGACCGCCGCTGCGGCTGCGGGTCCCCTCCGGTGCGATCCCGAAGATCTTTCCCGCCCGCAGCCAATCGGCGGCCCGATCGAGGGCCCGGCGGTCGACGTGGCCCCGCCGGATGAAAAAAGCATTGCCGAGGCGCAGCAACGTCCCGTAGACCAAATTGCGCTGCCACTTCTCGGCCGTCCAGGCGGAAAGATCGTCGCCGCCGATCAGGGCGAACACCAGGACCGGATCGAGGAAGCTCAAATGGTTGGCGACAACAATGCTCGGCCCGCCCGATGGCAGGTGGGCACGACCTTCCACGTGGCGCATGGTGAGGAGATCGAGCAGCAGGTTCGCCGGCAAGCGAAGGAAGCGGGCAGCGGTCACAGGCTCCTCAAGGCACGAAATTGTAGCGGCCTACGGCGGGTGTTACAATCCGACCCAGTTTCTCCTTTTTGACATGGCGGCTTCCCAAGTCACGACCCAATCGCTGAAGGAAGGACGCGGCGTGGTGCCGCGGGCCTCCGCCATGCCGTCCGACAAGAGCGGCCAAGTCACCATCGATCTCGTCGACACCCGCAAACGAGATCAGGTCCGAGAGTTTCTCCGCCTGCCGTTCCGTCTATACGCCGGCCATCCGTTATGGGTGCCGCTGCTGCGGATGGACGCCACCCTGCAACTCAACCGCGACAACCATCCCTTCTACCGGCATTCCGACGCCGACTTCTTCCTCGCCCGCCGCGGCCAGACCCTCATGGGCCGGATCGCGGTGCTCGAGAACCGGCCGTACAACCAATACCACGGCACGCGGCAGGCCCAGTTCTACTTGTTCGAATGCGAGAACGATTTTGACTCGGCGGCGGCACTCTTCGACCGCGCCGCCGAGTGGGCCCGGGCCCGTTCGCTGGACACGCTCGTGGGCCCGAAGGGATTCGGGCCGCTCGACGGTTACGGCTTGCTCGTCGACGGTTACGAGTTCCGTCCGGCGATGACCATGATGAACTACAACCCGCCGAGCTACCCCGCCTTCGTCGAGCGGCTCGGCTTCGAGAAGGTCGTAGATTTCGTCTCGTGTTATCTCGGAGCAGACCGGTTCCGGCTCCCGTCGCGCGTCCAACGCGTGGCCGAGCGGGCGGCGGCCCGCAGCGGGTTGCGCGTCGTGCGCTTCCGTTCGAAAAGCGAGTTGCGCGCCTGGGCCGATCGCATCGGCGACGCCTACAACCGCGCCTTCGTCGACAATTGGGAATACTACCCCTTGAGCCGGGAAGAGATCCGCTTCCTGACCGACTCGCTCCTGGCCGTCGCCGACCCGCGTTTGATCAAGATCATCGCCCGCGGCGACGAGGTCGTCGGGTTCCTCTTCGCCTTCCGCGACGTCTCGGCGGCGCTGCAGCGAGGCGGCGGACGCCTGCACCCGCTGAGCATCCTCGATCTGTTGTGGGAGATGCGCCGGACGAAGTGGGTGGCGATCAACGGCGCCGGAGTGTTGCCGGAGATCCAAGGCCGCGGCGGCAATGCCCTGCTCTACGGCGAGATGGAGAAGACGATCCGGGAAGCGGGCTTCCAGCATGCCGATCTGACGCAAGTGGCGGAAAGCGCCGTCCAGATGCGGAGCGACCTGGAGACCATCGGGGGGGTCGCCTACAAGAATCACAGAGTGTACGCCCGAGCTGTATGACTTGGAGTGGTGGCGGAAATGGCTGAGGTGATGAATCGCATAGCAATCGCGCAACGAAGCGTGGCGGCCGCGCCGGCGGCGCATGATTGGTGGGCACCGCTGCGGCTGGCCTATGTGCCGGGATGCGACCACCCCGTTCTTGAGGGGATGCTGCCCGCCTTCCTCGATCATCTAGGGCGCACCGGCCACGACGTCCACGGCGCCCCGAACGGGACGACCAACCTGATCCTGACGACCGCCCGCTTCGGTGAGCCGGTGCCGTGGCGCCGGGCGTTGATGCTTTCCCATCGACGTGCTCTTGGCCTGACGCATTCGCCGACGGTGATCACCCTGGTGGTCATCAGCCCGGCCGAATTGCAGGCCATCCTGGCGCGTTTCGATACGGCGTTGGCCAAGGAACCGCCCGATCCGGCCGACTTCGCCTTCCCCGGTTTGACCGAGCGGGCCCACCGGGTTCTCATCGAGCAGGGCCGCCGCGGGGGCCCGATGCTGTCGTTGGTGCGGCTCGTCCAGTCGCAGGCGATCTGCATCCGGGTGATTCTCCTGGTGGCCGACGATCGCCCGCGGGCGGCCTACCACATGGACCTCGTCGGCGCGTATCCGCATGTAGCGTTCGACGACGCAGAGACCTTCTATGAGGACATGGCCCGGCGCATGGCGACGGCCGTCTCGACACGCGAGGTAACCCAGCATGAAATCCAGGAGCCGCCCCTGTCGGCGGCCGCCTGGCGCTCTCTGAGCACACCGGGGGCGATGATCCGGGCCTCGCTCGAGCTCGGGCGACGCTCGTTCTTCACCGAGATGGTGCGGGTGGCCGATCTGGTCAACGTCCCCGGCCTGGCCCAGGCCGTTTCGACTCAATACAGTGAAGGCTGCTTCGCTACGTGGGATTTGGAGGCCCGGGCCCTGGTGACGACGATCACCGGAAGCGCCCGGCCGGTCGACAAAGGGCGGATCAGCGAAGACGAGCTGGCACTGATCGTGGGTGTGCGAGCGGATGGCGCCGGCGCCGTCGTCCGGCAAGTGGAAGGACACAGCAACATCCCGCCCTCGTCGGAAGCGGTGGAGATGATGCGCATGGATGCTGTACTTCCTAGCGTGGATCTCCCCGGTCTCGCCGGCCGCGCGCCGGTGCTGCGTTCGAAGCTGCACGGCCACCGCGGCATGGCTTCGTACGACCCGGAGCGGGCGGAGTTTGTTCCCTTGGATGCGCCGTATTACAGGTATCCGGTCTCGTGCTCGACGGAGGCTCAGGCCGTCGCCATCGAACGCGCTTTTGGTCGGGCCGAGTGTTTACGCCATCCGAATGACCCGCGGACTCTCGTCTTCACCGTGCTGCCCGGCCACGGCGTGGTCGTGGCCGAGAAATGGGTGGCGGGCAAGGCCCCGTTCCAGGAGATGTGGGAGGCCATGGACGACGGATCGTTGTCGGTCTCGAAGGCGATCCCGCAGGCCTGGCTGGGCTATCGGATGGATGGGGCGAGGAAGATGGTGCTGACCGAGGGGTGAGAACGGAGATTGGAGAGTGGCGATTGGAGATTAGCAATTAGGTCCCGCCCTGATCGCCAATCTCTAATCTCCACTCTCGTGCCCCCGCGTCGCTTGGTTGAGCCAACGCGTCAGTTCGTCCTCCCAACGGTAGTGGGCAGCGTCCGCCCACGCTGTAACCAGCTGATGCGCCCAATCCGCCGGCGACGGAGCCGGTTCCTCCCAGCGGCTGCCCGAGGGGTAGAAGAGATAGACGTCCCAGACCACGGCCCGAGCCGCGCCCAGCCTCGGGGCGACGGCCTTTCCAACCCGACGGCGGGGGTCGTAGAAATGAGTCAGGTGACCGGCCTGGAGAGCCTGGCCGGCGCGGCGGGCTGAGTCCGGGCCGTCGGCATGCAGCATGTGAATCCAGATCAATAGGCTGGCCATGGATCCGCCCCGTTCCAATGTCAGGTTGTGCACCGCACGGGCGCCGCGCAGGCAGGGCGGTCAGGTCGGAGAAACCACAGCGACAAGCCGTGGGATGTCCGAAAGGTAGTTGAAGCGATCCCGGAAAGGGTCGATCGATTCGGCAAGAGAAACGAGGTCCGGAACGGGAGCGCCAGGCGACATCGATACGTAATCGTCTGTCAAGCCGAGACGGCCCGCCGGTCGCCTGGAGGAAGACCCCTTGACCTCGGCAAAGGGGCGCGAGTTTCGAGCTTGGGCCTGGTCATGATCCCAGGCCGTCACTTCGGCGGCAGGCTTAGCGCGAAAGCCACGCCTCGCTTGACCCAAGCCTTTACCTCGGCGTCGGTCTTGAGCCCGGCCGGCCGGACGAGCAGCCATCCTCTGGGAGGTTTCCCGCTGGAAAGGTTGAAGGGGTGCACGTGGGGCTCCTTCATCGCCGCGTCGTGCCCGGCCGGTCCCACGCGAACCATCATTTCCTTCCCGCTGACGCCGCAGGCCATATTGCCACGTACCATGAAGGCGACGCCGCCGAACATCTCCTTCTCCGTCAGACCGGTCTGTCGGCCGAGGGCCTTGCGGATGCGGTCAGCGAGAGTCGTATCGTATCCCATGCCGTCCTCCGAAGCCGAATGTCAGGTTTCCCGGCGAAGCGTCAGGTAGGCCACATCGTCCGACTGGGGATGGGCGCCGACGAAGTCCCGGACGGCCAAGTCGAGGCCGTCGATCAGTTGGCCTGATGAACCCGATGCGAAGTGGGCGAGAAACGCCTCGAGGCGCGACGCCCCGAACAATTCCCTGGTGAGGCTGGTGGCCTCGGTCACCCCGTCGGTGTAGAAGACGATCCGCTCCCCCGGCTGGAGGTTGACCGTCTCATCTTGGAACGGAGCTTCTTCCAGGATGCCCAACGGGAGACCTCGGAGCTTGATCACCCGGACCTCGCGGCCAGGGTGCCGAATGAGTAGAGGCGGGGGGTGGCCGGCGGCCGAGAGCTGGATGACGCCGGTGGAGGCATCGACCACGGCGTAGACAGCCGTGACGAACATCCCCGAATGGGAAGTGGCGACGAGGTCATGGTTGACGCGTTCCAGAACCAGACTGGGTCGGAGATCGGGCGCGGCATAGGCATGGAACAGGCTGCGTGCCGAGGCCATGAGCAACGCCGCCGGGATCCCCTTGTCCGAGACATCGCCCATCACGCAGGCCCAGCGATCGAGGCCAAGCGGGATGAAGTCGTAATAGTCACCGCCGAGTTGCAGCGCCGGGCGCCACAAGGCGGCGATATCCCACCCGGGGACCACGGGAAGCTGGAGCGGGAGCAATCCGGCCTGAACGGCCTGCGCCGTCCGCACTTGCTGATCGAGCCTCTCCTTTTCGACCTGCTGTGCATGGAAACTCTCCAACTGCTCAACCTGACGTGCGTTGGCGATGGCGACGGCGGCCTGATTGGCGAACAGCGTGAGCCGGCGTTCATCTTGGTCCCTGAACGGCGGCGCTCCGGGCGCCCGGGCCAGGCTGAAGGATCCGAGTATCTGACCGCGATGGACGATCGGCACCCCGAGCATTGGCCCCATGGTTGCCGGCCCGGGAGTCTTCAACCGACCCGGCCACTGCTGGTAATCGTCGAGGCGCACTGCGCGTCTGGAGTGAATGACGAGGCCGTCGAGGCCGTCGGGAGGGAGGCCGACCGAATGGATGTCTGTAGGCAGGCCGGCCTCGTCCAAGCCAAGGCTAAGGAACGCTGTCGTAACGTCCCGTTCCGCATCGTAGAGGAGAATCTCGCCCTGCTGTGCCTGGATCAGAGCTGAGGTACGGCGAATGACGGCGTCGAGCAGGTCATTGAGGTCGAGGCGGCCCGTGATGTCGAGCGAGGTTTCGTATAGGTGGCCCAACTCCTGGCTCTGCAGCCGCGAATCGGCGTAGAGGCGGGCGTTGGTGATCGCCACCGAGGCCTGGTTGGCGAACAGGCTCAGCAGCTGCAGATCGTCGCCGGTGAAGGGAAGGCCATCGGACGTTCGGTTGAGGGCCAGGACGCCGATGATCTGGTCTCCCTGACGGAGGGGAGCGGCCATGCTGCGGCCGATGACTCCCGGGGGATACTGGGGTGAACGACCTTCCCAGTGATCGTAGTCGTTCACGATGAGGGGTTCGCCTGTGGTGAAGACTCGACCGGAAAGTCCCTCCGTCGGCCTCAGAAGAGCATAGGCGATGTCTTGCGGCTGCTTGAGAGGGAGCAGTGGCACGAGCATGTCCTGCTCTGGGTCATGCAACCTGAGGTTGGCGGAGCAGTCCAGCAGGTTGGTGGCCCGCTCCAGGGTGGCTTGAAGAACGCTCTCGAGATCGAGCTGGCTGACGATGTCGAGCGAGGTGTCATAGAGCTTCGACAGCTCGTCGGCCTTGCGGCTGACGCCGGCGTAGAGTTGAGCGTTGGCGATGGCGACGGCGGCCTGGTTGGCGAAGAGCTGGAGCAGGGTCAGGTCCGCCTCGGTGAAGAGGCGGCTGTGCGGCGGGCGCGCAACGGTGATCACGCCCAGCAGCTCTTCCGACCGGCGAATCGGGGCCGCCATTCCCGGTCCGGTGACGCCCGTGGGCCATTGGGTCGACCTGCCTTCCCAGTGGTCGTAGTCGTCAATTCGCAGGCCGCGCCCGGTTTGGAGGACCCTGCCGGCGACGCCATCCCCGCGTCGGTGTTCGATCCAAGTGACACCCTCCGGCGCGCGCAGGTGGATCCAGGTTTCCAGCAGGTCGCGGCTCGGGACGTAGCGGTAGAGATTGATTTGGGAGGCGTCGAGGAGATCGGCGGCGCCGGTCATGATCGAGGCCAGCAGCGGATCGAGGTCGAGCTGACCGAGGATCTCGGCGCTGATCTGTTGCAGGCGTTGCAGTGCCTGCTGGTCGAGGTTCTGGCTGTCTGGAGGCACGCTGCCGTGGATCCGGGATGACGCGGCGGACCCCTCCTCACCGGGGTCCATGGTAGCACACGAGGCTTTGGGGTGATTGGCGCGGTTGCGTTGTCGATGCCCCACCGCTGGCGAACAGGCTGAGGAGCTCTGGCCGAGGCCCGGCGCAGGCTAACCCCTCGCTCACCTGCACTGCGCTGCGCGCAGCGCAAGTGCCGGCTCGGGGTGCTGCGCAAGCCTGCGGCTACGTACGGAGGTCGGGTCAGCTCCTGCGCCGGGCCTCGTGATCGGTGGTCAGTGGTCAGAGAGCGCGGGCCGACTGTTGGCCGCTGATTACTGGTGATTGATCACTGTTCTTGATGTCATCTCCAAGGTCGATCAGAAGCAAACGGAGCTCGGCCTTGCTGTGGAGGTCGAAATGCTCGAGGGCGCGACGCAGGTGGGTCTTGACCGTCTCCGGCGAGAGCCATAGGGCGCGGGCAATCTGCCGATTGGTCTGGCCGCTGATGGCCAAACGGGTGACCTCGCGCTGGCGCGGGGTGAGGGCGGCCAAGGCGGACTCCGCCTGCTTCCTGCGCGCTTCCTTTTCCAACCCTCGGCGAAGCAGATCGGCGGCGAGGATTTCGGGGGTCTCTCCCCGCGCCCGGGCCAGGTGCCACAGCTGCTCGGCCAGGTCGTCGCCGGCCTCGACCAGGATAGGTCCTCCTGGGGCAGGCCGGTCTGTGGTCGAAACCGGAATGGCGGGAGAGGGGCGGGTCCACATGCCGCCTACAGTATACAGAACATTTGTTCTACTGTCAAACCCGAAACCGCCGGTTACACTGCCCGAAGAGGGCAAAGATGAGGCCGATCAAGTACACCATCCTAGGCCTGGCGGCGGCGGTTATCGCATGCGGCGTTTTCTCCCCTTCGCGGGGGACCAATAGCGCCTTGCCCATAGGGACGTCTGCACCATCCACCGAGCGCGCTGCAACAGGCAATGAGGCGACCACGCCGCCGGAGACGGGCGGCCTGCCCGAAGAAGCGATCTTGATCCTGACGCCTGGGAACGGCTCGCGGCTGGTCGGTCGCGTGCATGTCGAAGGCGTCGCCGATTCCACATTCGAGCAGACGCTGGCCCTCCAGCTGGTCGCCTTCTATGAAGGTGTGGAACGGGTCCTTGCTGAGCAGCCGGTCCTGATCCAGGCGGAGCTCGGCCAACGCGGGCTCTTCGCTGCCGACGTTGTCTTTACTAATGAAGCGGCCACCGAGCAGCCAGGTGAAGTACGCGTCATCGCCGTCAGCCCGCGCGACGGCGGACGGACCCATCTCGCGACCGCGCAGGTCACCCTGGCCGCTTCCGGCCCGGAGGACATCCGGGCGGCCGAGCCGCACGCCGAGTTGATCCTGATCACCGCTCCCGCCCCGGCCGGCACGATCAGCGGCGGCGTGGCGCACGTCGAAGGGATCGGCCTGGCAAGCTTCGAACAGACGCTTGTCGTCGAGGTGTACGACGCGGACGGACAGCTCCTGGGAAGGGCCTCAACCATCGTCAGCGCGCCGGACTACGGCGTGCACGGTCCCTTCACGGCGGATGTCTCCTATTCGGTACCTTCGGCGGGGCCCGGGCGAATCGTCGTGCTCGATCCGAGCCCCGCCTTCGGCCAGACGCTGCACTTGGCGTCGGTCGAGATTCGGATCGAGCCCTGAGCCGCGTGAAACCCTCCTTCCACCCCGCGGCCTTCGCTGAGGAACGCGGCGGAGAGTCGCAGGGCCTCCTCGCGTTCATCGGCAGAGGATCTGGTAATGGTCCCCGGTGATCGGCCCGGTCCGGCTGATCGCTGGAGTCCGAGCCGTGTCTTGGCGATGGTCGTGCTTCTGCCTTCGGCCCTGCTGCTGTTGATCTCGGTTGTCGCCCTGGCTGCGTTCTACACCCAGCCCACACGTTTCAATGCTTTGCTGGCCCGCCTGCCGGGCGACGATCTGATCCGGACAGCGCTCATCTTCGCCCCGGCGACGCTGGTGGCGGTGGTTGTGATGGCCGTCCTGTACGCCAACGATGTGCCGAAGCAGGAAGTGCGCGAGAGCACCCGACCTTCGGCACGTCGGCGTGGGTTGAGCGCCAGGCGGCGCGGCGGCTTAGCCCGCGCCTCGCTGTGGATCACTCTGCCGGCGCTCATGCTCGTCGCTGCCGCTCAGATGTTGGCCTTCGTCGCCCCGGGGCGCGTCGAGCGGCTGCTCGACGCGCTGCCCGCGACGACATTGCTCACCCGGCTCTTCGACCTGTCGCCGATCGTAGTCCTCGCCGCTGTCGGGCTGGGGTTGATCCTTGGCTTTGTGCCCGCCGGCAAAGAGCCCGCGGCTGGGGTCCGCGTGTGGACTGCGTCGCGCATCGCCAGGCTGGGAGCCCTGTTGACTCTCGTGCCGGCCCTTGGGCTGCTCCTGCTAAGTGTGTCCGGATGGGCGTTGATCCTCGCCTCACCGGCG
>Ga0209751_10000403_pt1 | contig 46594 bp, 37 predicted proteins | sample RifCSP13_1_FD_184019 | JGI IMG/M metagenome (GOLD analysis project Ga0209751, IMG submission 184019) | Soil microbial communities from Rifle, Colorado - Rifle CSP2_sed 13_1 (SPAdes) (version 2) | ecosystem: Environmental > Terrestrial > Deep subsurface > Rock core/Sediment | place: Rifle...
CATATTGTCAACCTTTTCTTGATCGGCGACCAGGAAGATCAGATTATTTTGGTACTTACGGAAGGATTCCAGCGTACCGCTGTACTCATAAATCTTGCGCACCAGGTCGGGAGGCGTGGAGACGCCCACAGACGCAGAACAGGCTTCATAATGCATGACGACCAGCTTGGGCGCATCGGCGTCGTCATCCACATCCACCGCTTCGACTGGGAAGTAGGCGGGCTTGAAGTAGCCTTTTTTCCAAATCTGGCGGATACGCCCGTCGATCTCGGCTTTGGCCTTGATCTTGCTCACCTGCAGCATTTCATCCGTGATGATCTTATTGATCGAAGGTTCGGTTTTGAAGCGGTAGCGGTGCCCGTCATATTCCAGGAACCAGGCTTTATCCATCAAGCGTTCCAAAGTCTTGGCAACGATCGCCGGGTCATCACCGCCCCTGCTGCTATCCGGGGACAAGGTAGCCAGGGTGAGGTCAGCCGGATCTACGCCCGAAGCGATACCCTGGGTCAGGCTGTGCAAGAAGATCGTGGCGCTCAAACGTTGTGCATAAGGCGGCTTGCCTGCAGAGAGCAGCGGCTGGTCGATCTCCTGGGCATGCGAGGAAGTGCCCAACAAGGGACTGACAATGTCGGCTTCGATCACCTGGCGAAACTTTGGCCGATCCAGGCGGGAGGTGAGGTCATCAGCGATCTGCGACTGTGCAAGGTCTAAATGATAGGTGTGGATGATCCAGGCATCGGCGGGCTTTTTCTGCCACAGGTTGCGCACGGTCCAGGCCAGCAGGCGCAGCGCGCCACGCGTCTGGTTGAAGTTGGGAATGGTGGCGGTCTTATGGTTGAGCGTGTTCAGCAATTCTGGATGGAACGGGTAAGCTGAAACCATCTCTTCGCTATATTCTGCCCGCATACAACGCTGGGGTAGATCGGCATTGATCTCCATCATCGCCCGATAGTAAGCTGTGTACTGATCGACGATAGCTTCTGCAGCCTGGCGGTTCACGGATTTGAACAGCCGGTGGGTGACGATGGCGTAAATCTCCCCTCCGGCGGTTGGTGTGAGCACGCGTTCCTGGCGGGCGGTAATCTGCTGCGTCTCAGCCAGCTTCTGGCGCAGCAAAGAGGTTTCTGAGGCAAAGGCATCCGACTCGCTGGCCAGGGTGAGCACCACCAGGCAGCGCTCTTTGCTGGCGGCGAACTCAAGCAAAGACATCAAGAAAGCGACAGTTTCATCGGCCAGGGTCAGCCTGCCGGTAGCCGTGGGAACGGCAAGCGCAGCACGCAAGTGGCGGGCGATCTCGTCAATCATGATCAGAGTAGGCTGGTTGCCAACCAGGCGTTCAAACAACCCTGTGCCTGGCGCGGCTTTGGTATGCTCGCTTTCTCTGACAAGCTCATACCCGGCTGCACCGTCGAGTTGATAGGCGATCTCACCCCACAAAGTGTAGGTGGTCACACCGTCTTCGGCATGCTCGATACCAATCGTGGAATCCAGGTCTGAACCAACCACACCAGCAACTCGAATCTCGCTAGGGTTTATATTCACGCTCTTTTTGCCAATAATCCGCTCGATGGCGTGGGGATCCACTTCCCCCCTCGCCACGTGGTACAGCGCGATCAGGTTGTGGGTTTTCCCACCGCCAAAGCCGGTCTCCAGGCGAATGATGGCGTTCTTCCCGGTGGCGTCGCCGACCAGCCGGCCGATCGCGTCGGAGAGCAGGGTTTTCAGGCCTTCGGTTGGGTAGGTGTTATCGAAGAATGTTTTAGCGTCCCCATAAACCGGATCGGCAGTGCCATCCATCACATCTTTCAAACGGGCGGCGAAGATGTCTTCGCGCAATTCACCCTTCAAGACTTCATCGCGGGGCTGACAGAGATCAAAAATCGGTAGCATGGCAGACTCCCCGAGCTGGCAAAGTAGTAAAGTTATAAAACGCCCGGTCTCTTGCTAAGGCCGGGCGCTTTTACTTGTTGATAATAACGACGCTTGCACCCCAACCCAAGGCCGTTCCTCCCCGGCGGCAACCGGATGGAAATATGTTTTATCATACTCGAGGAATATAAAAAAGGCAATTTCTTTTTTGATGAGTCAGACTGTTCTTACTACAGACCTGCGCACCGGCGCCTGCGCGCCAACCTAACGCAAGCTGCGGTCGAAGGGGCGGATTTTGAGCTTGGCGGCGATGAACTGCTGGTGGGGTAATTTCAGCACCATGGCGATGGTGCGGATCTCTTCGATCTCCAGATAAGACACCCCCCCATCCCCGGCGGCCACGGCGAAGAGCACATCCATGAAAACAGTTGTCAGTATTCAGTATTCAGTTGTGGAGTAAAGAATCCAGCTGGGGCTGATCAACCTGCGTTACTGTAATGGCATGCAGATCCAACGTAAGCTCACACAGAAAGGTGGTATTGGTCCAAGCGCCCAGGCAGAGGATCTGCCACTGCAAACCCTTGACAATTGTATCTCACGCGCTACAATTATTTAGCGAAGAGTTCGAGGAAAAAGAATGATGGCCTCTCATGAATACCAGATTCTGATCTACTGGAGCGAAGAGGACGAAGCCTATATTGCCGAGGTCCCCGAGCTGCCGGGAGCCATGGCGGACGGGGCGACGCGCCAGGAGGCGCTGGCCAACGTCGAGTCCATTATCCAGGAATGGGTCGAAACGGCGCGTGAGTTGGGGCGGCCAATCCCCCAGGCCCAAGGCAGGTTGATGACTATCCCCGAAGCGGCCGAGCGATTGGGGCTGAGCGTGGCGATGGTGCGCCGGTATTGCTCGACGGGGAAGCTGCCAGCCCAAAAAGTTGGCCGCGACTGGACCGTACGCCAGCGCGACGTGGAGCGGTTTGCCGCGGCGGCGCGCCGGCGCGGGCGGAAGCCAACCAACTTTAAGTAGAAGGGGAAAGATTCTTCGATAAAACGGCGACTATGTTATTTGTCGAAAGTAATTTTAGAAGGAACCATTGCTCTAGGCGGCGTCCTCGCCGCCTGGGACGGCGGCTTGAGCAGTTTAGTATAAAAATACTTTCGCACATCTATTTATTTAGGTAGATCATCGAATGAATTTTGAAAATCTCCCAACCCAGGTGTCATTGCGAGGCGTTCTTTGCCGAAGCAATCTCCCACTTTACCCGGCAATGAGATTGCTTCGTCGTCGGCAGCAAAGCTGTCGCCTTCTCGCAATGACAGTCGATCCGATAGGATTTCATAAATCATTCGAATACTTATTTAGCCGTCTTTCAAGACGGCACCTGCGTGCAAAACTAACGCAAGCTCACATCGAAGGGCCGGATTTTGAGCTTGGCGGCGATGAACTGCTTGTGGGTTAATTTCAGCACGAGGGCGATGGTGCGGATCTCTTCGATCTCCAGGTAAGAGACGCCGCCATCCCCGGCGGCCACGGCGAAGAGCACATCCAAAAAATGCACCCGTTCGGCCTCGCTCGTGCTCTCGAAGAACTGCCGCGACATGCGGTAATAGTCGAGACCCTTACCGATTTCGGAGACGGCGATCTCTGCGACCAGGGCCGACTGGAGTGCGGAAAGGCGCCAGGCTTCCTGGATGGCTTTGACCATGCTGTCGAACTCACCCTCCTGGACCTGGCGATCGACGTAGGCCACGCGCGCCATCAACCCGCCGGCCAGGCTTAACTTGCGCAGGTCCGCTTCAGTGATGTCGATCTGCGCCCCTTCCAGCTCCAGGCGGCAGCTGACGGCATAAAAAACCTTGTTCTTTACAAAATCATCCAGGTAGCGCTCCCGGTTGGGGGCGTCCGCGACGGCGCGTGAGCGGCGGTCCACGGAATTGCCCAGCAACTTGCCCATCTTTCCCAGGACGCCGACGTCCGCCTGGCGGATGGCGGATTTGATCTCCTCGGCAGCCGATCGCTCTTCAACCGAGATTTCACCATCCGCGCCGATCAGCGCGTCGATGGCGCTCAGCGCCAGGGCCTTATCCTGCGCGGTGCCCAGGCTGGAGCGCAGTTCGGCCGCCAGCCGGGCGCGCTCGGCTTCGCCCACCGGCGTCTCGATGTAAATGTCCAGCTCGGCCCAGTCGCTGGCGGTCATCTCCGGCAGATGGAAGAGCAAATCCTTCATGCTGTTGATCTCGTCATTGGTAACCGCGCCGTCCGCCCAGGCGGCGGCGATCAGCAGCTTGGCTAAGGCTTTAATCACATTTGATCCTGGCACGGAGGCCTCCCTTTTTTGATTGAAACCACAGATTCACACAGATTCACACAGATTCCTGATCCGTGTTTATCTGTGTTCATCTGTGGTTGCATTTTTTGCTTGTCTCACGAAGTTCGAATTATTAATGGGACGCTGAAAAACGCTGATGAACGCTGAACGAATAACCTTTATTTATAGGACGCTGAAAAACGCCGATGTCGCTTCGCTTACACGCTGAACGAACCGTTCTTTAATTGGGACACGGATTGCACGGATTCTGTCCTGGTCAAAAGCTGCTCACACTTCGAGGGCCGCACAAAATTGTCGATCTTGACTATCTAACTTCATGACTATGTGACTATTCGACTAAATATAGACAATTTTAACCGATAAGAAGCCAGAATCAAAAGCATGTTATAATGTGTCTACATTTGTAGACACAATGGGGTTACCTGGCTATTCTTTCCAGGCAGCCCCGGCAATCCTCCTGCAGGAGAAATGAGATGATCACAGTCGGCGTCCGAGAATTGAAACAGCGAGCCAGCCAGCTGGTGCGCATGGTGCGCGAACAGGGCGGCGAAGTGCAGATCACCTACCGGGGTGCGGTGGTGGCCCTGTTGATCCCGGCCAGGCGGGCTGAGCCAGGGGAAGGAGCAGGGCGAGCCTGGATGGAACTCGACCACTTGGCGGCCCAGATCGGGGCGCGCTGGCCGGCGGGCCTCTCGGCGGCGGAGGCGGTTGCCGAGGGCCGCCAGTGAGCGGGCGGGGTGGGGGCTTCGTCGTCGTCGACGCCAGCGCCTGGGTCGCCAGGCTGGTGCCGCAAGACGCCTTTCACCCCGGGGTGAAAACCTGGATGGAGCGCCAACGCTCTGGAGGGGCGATCCTGCTGTCGCCGGCGCTGCTGCTAGCTGAGGTGGGCGGGGCAGTCTCCCGGCGCACGGGCGATGCGCAACTGGCGCGCAGGGCAATCGACAGCCTGGAGGGCTTACCTGACCTGCGCCTGGTGGAAATGGACCAGCCCCTGGTGCAGGCAGCCGCCCGGCTGGCAGCTGAGCTGGGCCTGCGCGGGGCGGATTCGTTCTACGTGGCCCTGGCGGCGCGCTTGAAGATCCCCCTGGTCACACTGGACAGCGACCAGAAGACCAGGGCCGCGGGCGTGATCGCTATCGAGCCGATTAATGGGACGCTGATAAACGCTGATACACGCTGATAATATTCTATTAATGGGACGCGGATGAACGCGAAAAAACGCAGATGGACGCTGATCTTTCTTGTTTGGTTAGGACACGGATTACCCTTTGAGCAGCGTTCAGCAATCGGCAATCAGCATTCAGCAATCCGTATACGACTGAATACTGAACACTGATCACTGGCCACTGATTACTCAAACTTCTCCCCGTCTCCCCCTCACCCCGTCCCCCCTTCTTCCTCTCCACCCTTCCCCCTCTCTCCATATCCCCCCTTCCCCCCTTCATCCCTCATCCTTCATCTTTCATCCCTCATCCTTTAGAAACTTCCTCTGCCACTCGTAGAGCTTATTGAGCGCTTCGATCGGCGAGAGGGTGTTCATGTCCAGGGACTGCAGCTCGTCCAGCAGGGGATTGGTCTCGGGGAAGAGCGCCAGCTGGCGGGAGGCCAGCGGGTTGAGGCGCACCGCCTTGCCGGACGAGGCTTCCAGCTGGCCCAGGATCTCACCCGCCCGCTGCACGACCGGGCGCGGCAGGCCGGCCAGCTGCGCCACGTGGATGCCGTAGGAGCGGTCGGCCCCGCCGGGCACGATCTTATGCAGGAAGACCACCCTGCCGTCCGCTTCGCTGACCGCCACGTTGTAATTGCGCACCCCGGGCAAGAGGTCGGCTAGCTGGGTCAGCTCGTGGTAATGCGTGGCGAACAGGGTCTTGGCGCGCAGGTGGGGGTGGTTGTGGATGTATTCCACCACCGCCCAGGCGATGGAGACCCCGTCGTAGGTGCTGGTGCCTCGCCCGATCTCGTCCAGGATCAGCAGGCTGCGGTTGGTGGCGTGGTGCAGGATATTGGCGGTCTCGACCATCTCGACCATGAACGTTGACTGCCCGGCGAAGATCTCATCCTGCGCCCCGATACGGGTGAAGATGCGGTCGACCAGGCCGATGCGCGCCGCCGCGGCGGGCACGAAGCTGCCGATCTGCGCCATCAGCACGATCAGCGCCACCTGGCGCAGGAAGGTGGACTTGCCCGACATGTTGGGGCCGGTGATGATGCGGATGCGCTCGCCCGGCTCGAACACGGCCTCGTTGGGGACGAAGCGCTCGCCGGTCAGCAACTGCTCCACCACCGGATGGCGGCCGCCTTCGATCGCCAGCACATCCTCTTCCACCACCTCCGGTCGCACGTAACCGCCCAGGGCGGCGGCTTCCGCCAGGCTGGCGAGCACGTCCAGCTGGGCGATGGCGCGCGCCGAGGCGAGCAGGACCTGCGCCGATCCCGCCAGGCGCTCACACAGCTCGCCGAACAGGCGCGCCTCGATCTCGCGGATGCGCTCCTCGGCGTTCAGCACCAGCGTCTCGTACTCCTTCAACTCCGGGGTGATATAGCGCTCGGCGTTCACCAGGGTCTGCTTGCGGATGTACTCGGAGGGGACCGTCTCGGCGTTAGCCTTGGTGACTTCCAGGTAATAGCCGAAGACCTTGTTGTAGCCCACCTTGAGGGATTTGATGCCGGTGCGCTTGCGTTCCACCGCTTCCAGGCCGGCGATCCACTGGCGGGCGTGGCGCGAGCGCTCGATGACCCCATCCAGCTCGGCCGAATAACCCGGGCGGATCACGCCCACGCTCTGCAAGGTGGCCGGTGGCTCATCGTCCAGGGCGGCTTCCAGCAGGTCCAGCTCCTGGCTGCAAGGGTGGAACTCCTGCAAGACCCCCTGCAAGGCCGGTTCAGCCTCAGGCAGCAGGCCGCGCAAGGCTGGTAAGCGCCCTAAGGTGCTGCGCAGGGCGACTAGGTCGCGCGGCAGGGCAGTGCCGCCCACCACGCGCTGCGCCAGGCGTTCCAGGTCAGCCAGCGGTTTGAGCGCCGCCCGCAGCTCGGCGCGCAGCAGGCCGTTGGCGACAAAATAGGCCACGCCCTCCTGCCGCTGGCGGATTTGATCGACGTCCAACAGGGGTTTGCCCACCCACTGCTGGATCAACCGGCGGCCCATGGGCGTGACGGTATGCTCCAACACCCCCAGCAGAGCGCCGCGCTTGGCGCCCCCGCGCAGGGTCTCGGTCAGCTCCAGGTTGCGCCGCGTGGCGGCGTCCAGGGTCATGAACTCATTCAGCTGGTATGCCGACAGGCCAACCAGCAGCTTGAGGGCCGCCGGCTGGGTCTCCTCCAGGTACTGCACGATCCCGCCCGCGGCGCAGGTCGCCACAGGCAGCCCGCGCAGGCCAAAGCCATCCACTGTGCCGGCCGCGAAGTGGCGTAAGAGCGCTTCCTGGCAGCGGCCCGGCTCGAAGCGCCAGCCAGGCCAGGGGGTGGCATGGCCGGGCGCACCCTCCCCCAGGTTGAGCGTATCCGGGTGCAGCACCTCGGCCGGGCGCAGGCGCATCAACTCCGCCCGCAAGCTGGCAGCGATGTCGCCAGTGCTGAGCTCCGTGGCGGCGAATTCGCCGGTGGTGATGTCGGCGTAGGCCACCCCGGCGCGCTCCTCGCGCAGCACGACACAGGCCAGGTAATTGTTGGCGTCGCCCGGCAGCAGGCCCGGCTCGACGATCGTGCCGGGCGTGACGACCCGCGTCACCTGGCGCGGCACCAAGCCCTTGACCGGTTGGTCGCCGACCTGTTCACAGATGGCGACGTGGTAGCCTTTCTCGATCAGGCGCGCCAGGTAATTTTCGGCAGCGTGGTAGGGGATGCCAGCCATGGGGATGCGCACGCCTTTGGCGACGTTGCGCGAGGTGAGCACGATATCCAGCTCGCGGGAGGCGATCTCGGCGTCCTGGTCGAAAGTCTCATAGAAATCGCCCAGGCGAAAGAACAGGATGGCGTGCGGGTATTGGCGCTTGATGTGCAGGTATTGCCTGCGGATCGGGGTGGCGTCGTCGGCTTGGGTCACAGTCTCATTGTATGCTGAGCTACGAAAAACGGCAAGGAGATTTTCCAGTTCATGACGATCGGCGTGTCTATTTACGAAAAATGTCGATTGCGTTTTTTAGCGCTTTTGGCTATAATTTATTCACTATATTCGCGCAGAAAGGAGACCTTTACAATGGCTAACGTAACTTTTGAGCACGTCACCAAGCGTTTCGGCGAAGTAATCGCCGTAAACGACCTGGATATCAAGGTCGATGATAAGGAATTCCTGGTGCTGGTCGGCCCGTCCGGCTGTGGCAAAACCACCGCCCTGCGCTGCCTGGCCGGCCTGGAGGATGTCACCGAGGGGCGCATCTTCATCAGCGACAGGCTCGTCAACGACGTCGCCCCCAAAGACCGGGACATCGCCATGGTGTTCCAATCCTATGCCCTTTATCCCCACATGTCCGTCTTCGACAACATGGCCTTCGGGCTAAAATTGCGCAAGACGCCCAAAGATGAGATCAAGCAGCGCGTCGGGGAAGCTGCCAAGATCCTGGGCATCGAAACCTTGCTCGATCGCAAGCCCCGCCAGCTGTCCGGTGGGCAGCGCCAGCGCGTCGCCGTCGGGCGTGCCATCGTGCGGAAGCCGAAGGTCTTCCTCTTCGACGAGCCGCTCTCTAACCTGGACGCCAAGCTGCGTGTCGAGACCCGGGCGAACATCAGCAAACTGCACCAGCAGCTGGAAACCACGTTTATTTACGTGACCCACGACCAGATCGAAGCCATGACCATGGCCACGCGCATCGCGGTGATGAACGCCGGCCTGCTCCAGCAAATAGACACCCCGCAAAACCTGTATGACCGTCCCGACAACCTGTTTGTGGCCGGCTTTATTGGCTCCCCGGCGATGAACTTCTTCCCGGCCACTGTTCGCAAAGGCGATGGCAATCTGTTCATCGATGGCAAAACCTTAGCCGTAAAGGTCCCCGAGAACCGCACCAGCGTCTATGCCCCTTATGAGGGCAAGTCCGTCACTTTCGGCATTCGTCCCGAGGACATCTTCAACCCTGAGTTCGCTCCCCCCGGGATTATTGCCCAGCCGGTAGAGACCAATGTCGAGGTGACCGAGCTGATGGGGAATGAGATCTTCCTTTACTTGAGCAACGGGGAGCACAACTTTATCGCCCGTGTCGACCCGCGCACCCGCGTCCAGATGGGCGACAAGATGCAGATGGTGTTCAATATGGAGAACATGCACGTCTTTGATCGCGAGACGGAGCTGGCCGTTCGCTAGACTTGGGCGCGTAGGCAAACTCCTGAGCGGCTGTCATTGCGAGCGTTTTTTGCGAAGCAATCTCTGGTGTGAAACGCGCTCGACGCCGCCTGGAGCAGGTAGAAACTCGCCAGGCCAATCCAACTAAATTAAGAGCTTCTGGGCGCAGAGTAGATCAAACCGGCTCTGCGCCCTTATCGTGAGATCCAGCAAATATCAAAACCATCTTATCAGGAGTATCCAACATGCCATTCGATCACATCCCCCCATTGTTGAACGCCTCGCGCAGCAAGATCGTCTTGCTGGTCATGGATGGCTTGGGAGGGCTGCCCATAGAACCCGGCGGTCCGACGGAACTGGAAGCCGCTCAGAAACCGAATATGGATCGCCTGGCGACGGAAGGGATGATCGGCCAGACCACCCCCATCCGGGCCGGGATCACCCCTGGCTCCGGGCCGGCACACCTGGCGCTGTTCGGCTACGACCCGATCCAATACGAGATCGGCCGGGGTGTCTTGGAAGCAGTGGGGGTGGGGCTACACGTCGGCCGCGGAGACGTCGCCGCGCGCGGCAACTTCTGCACGCTGGATGCAGCCGGAAATATCACCGACCGCCGCGCCGGGCGCATCTCCACCGAAGAAGCTCTCCCGGTCGTTGAGCGCCTGAAAACGATCAAAGTTCCTGGCGTGGAGACTGAAGTGCGCCACGTCAAAGAGTACCGTTTCGCCGTGGTGATGCGGGGGAGGGACCTGAACCCCGCCATCGCCGATACCGACCCGCAGCGCACCGGCGTCCCGCCCCTGCCGGCTGAGGGGCGCCAGCCGGTCGCCCAGCACTCGGCTAACCTTTTCAACCAATGGATCGATCATGCCCGCCAAGTCCTGGCCGGCAGCCCGAAAGCCAATGGCCTAACCTTACGCGGCTTTGCCACCGATCCCAACCTGCCCCCCTTCCGAGAGTCCTATGGATTGCGACCGGCGTGCGTGTCAGTTTATCCCATGTACCGGGGTGTGGCCTCCCTGGTGGGCATGGACGTGGTTCAATTCACTGGCGAGACCCCGGAGGACGAGTTCACCGCCCTGGCGCAGGTCTGGCAGGACTACGATTTCTTCTTCGTGCATATCAAGAAGACAGACAGCAAGGGCGAAGACGGCGACTTCAGCGGCAAAGCTAAGGTGATCGAGGGCGTCGACGCGGCCTTGCCGCGCCTGTTGGAACTCAAACCCGATGTTTTGATTATCACCGGCGACCATTCGACACCCACCCGCCTGCGCACGCATTCCTGGCATCCGGTGCCTTTCCTGCTCTGGGCGCCGGCCACCGTCCGCCCGGATGACCAGACCCGGTTCGGTGAGCGCGCCTGCGCCCGCGGCGGCCTGGGGAATTTCCCGGCGCTGGATACCATGCCCTTGGCATTAGCCCATGCCGGGCGGCTCGAAAAATTCGGGGCGTAAAACTTCTAATGCGCGGCCGATTTCTGCCGCAAGCCCAATGCCACAGCCAGCCCACCAACCAGTGACAGCGCGGCGATCGCCAGGAAGGCGTCTCGCCAGAAGCGCTCCGGAAACAGGCGGATCAGTGTGTCAGAATAGCGGAAGACCCAGGTACCCGGGTCGAAGAAGACTTCGTGGAAAGCCACGAAGAACACCCCAAAACCAACCAGCACGATCGGGATGATCACCCCGACGAAGATCACCGTCAGCCAGCCGCCCCTGGAGAGAGCCTGGCGGAAGGTAAGCCACCACCGGGCACGCCAGGCCCATAAACCCAGCAGGAGCAGCGCCAGGAGGCTGGCGTACCAGACACGCAGGGCGCCTGTAACCACGATCTTTACGTCAACCATATGGCCGAGCTCGCGTTCGTTATACACCGGAGAACCGTCTGCGAAACGCAAATCACCCAGGAATGAGATCCCCGCCTGGTTGAGCAGGTAGTCCAGGGCGATCTGCGACCAATACAGGCGGTCAGCCTGTGAGAAACCATATGGGTCGTCTGGGAAATTTGGGGTGCGATATTCAATGTTTACGAAGATGGGGGTTAACAGCACTCGCACCACGGTTAAAACCAGTGCCACAAGCACCAGCAGGCTAACCACCCCGGCGAGGATTCTATAGAATAAAACCGATCTCTGGCCAGTTTGTCCGCGCGCACCAGGCTTCATTGCAATACCTCCATATCTCCAAATAACACAAACCTGAGGATCATATTGTTTGTGATCCACTCGATCGGCGCCCGGTCGTCGGTGAAAACGGTCGTCGCAGCGGGTGTTGGCTGCATATTCAGCGCAGCCAGCCTGGCGGCCTCGATCAGCAGGGGATGCACATCCCCGCGCTCGCTCAGATAGACCAGGTTGCCGTATAAGTTCTCTACAGTTGTCGGCTGGAGGGTGGCATACACCACGCTGTTGAACGTCCCTGGCACATCCATCACATAAATTGAAGGAAAGAGAGTGCGGATCGTCCCCACCAGCCCATCGATCAAGCGCCGGTCGTCTGGCGCCCGGCCGACATTGATCACCAGGACGCCCTCCCTGGTCAGGTGATCCCTGGCGATCTGGAAGAACTCGCGCGTCGTCAGGTGCCAAGGGATATAGGGCGGGCGGTAGGCGTCTACCCCGATAATCGTGTAGCGGCGTGAGCTGTGTTCCAACCCCCAACGGCCATCCTGGGCAATGGCATTCAGGTTGGGCGCGTTCATGTCGAAATACTTGCGCCCGACGGCGATGATCTCGGGATCGATCTCGAACCCATCGATCGGGATCGGCCCGTAAGCCGCCGTCGCCTGGCGTGCAGTCGTCCCAGCTGCCAGACCGACGATCGCCATGCTCTCCACCTGCTCCGGCGCAAAGCGTGGAGCATTAAAAAAGGGCGCCGCCAGGAACTGCATCCAGGGGCCCGCATACATCAAATCGGTCGGGTGATACATGGAGTGCACCCCCTGCCCATCGTTCAACCGCAAGTAGCGATAACCGTCTTTCTCGAGCACCTGGATATAATTGTAAGCCGACTCGCTTTCATAGATTTGCCCCGCGCTTTCCTTAATCCCTCGCCTGGTCCCAAACAAGCCCAATAAAATCAGCAGCAGCAGCATCCACAACCAGGGCACAGCCGCCCTCCAACCGCTCGCAGACCAAAGACCGCCGATCGCCACCAGGGTCAGGAAACCGCTGAAGACCAGGAACGTGTCCGTGGTGCCGATGGTCGGGATCAACAACAAGACCGGCAGGAATGTGCCGACAAATGAGCCGAGCGTCGAGATGGCATAAATCCGGCCGGACACCCGACCCGCTTCAGCCGGGCTGCCGATCGCCAGGCGGATGGCAAACGGCGAGATCGTTCCCAACAATGTGACCGGGAGAACAAAGAGGATCAACACGCTGCCAAACGCTCCGAAGAGCACGCCGACCTGCAATTGATCGAAGGCGTCCGCCGCCAGGCGCAAGACAGGCCGGGCGATCACCGGCACCAGGCCGACCGTAAAGCCGCCCCAGGCCATGATCTTGTACAGGGTACCCAGCTGCGGTGACCGGTCTGCCCACCACCCACCGAGGAAATAACCGGCGGTCAGATAAATCAAGATCAGGCCGATAATGCTCGCCCATACCATATTGCTGGTGCCAAACACATTGCCAAGCAGGCGTGAGGCGGAAAGCTCAACCGCCAGGGTGGTCATGCCGGACGCAAAAACGGCAAAGTAGAGGTATCTATGCTTTGTTTTCGAGAGCATCAGCGGTTCTCCAGGACCTGCCAGCTGATAAAGCCGGCAAAGCGTACCAACCAGAAGGCGATCAGCCGGTAAGTCAGCCCGGCCACAAGGGCTACGGCGCCCGGCACACTGATCCAGGAGAAGAGCACCGGCACAAAGGCATCCGTCATCCCTGCACCTCCCGGAAGGGCTGACGATCCGCTGAAAGTCAGGATCAACCCATACCCTAAGAACAATGTGGGCAGGGAAATAGCGTAACGGAACAGATAGAAACAGGCGCCTAAGGTGAGCACATCCAGGATCACTTTTCCATAGGCAGCCAGAACGAGCTTCACAAAAGAGGTCAACTGGTATTTGGTCAGGTTCTCTTGAAACAGAGCTAGGCGTTCCTTTAACTGGTTATAGTCCAATCGACGGAAGCGACCCGCGCTGCGGTTCCACCCGGCAACCACTCTGGCAAGAATGATCTGGCTGCGCGCCGGATGGTTGAGCAGCCACCAACCATACCACAACACCCCAGCCAAAAATACGCATAAAAAAGAGAATAACGCCACATCCTTAACTGACAACCCACCAATTTGTAAAAGATACGCGACCCCCAATAAAGCTACCGATACCAGCGCAATGATTTCTAAAACCGTTTCGACCATCAGAGAGAAAAGCGATTCTTCTGGAGCATAACTGTATTTACGCAACAGATGGACGCGTAATGCCACCCCACTCAATCCCGCACTCGGGATAGCAATTTGGATGAAAGCCATTGAAGTTAGCACAGCAGCCAATGTACCGAACTTGATCTTGCCCGAGAAGGGTTCGAGAGCCAGGGCATTCAGCCAGGTCAGAGAAGTGTACGAGATCACCTGGACCAGGAGGGCGACGCCCAACCAGATCCAATTTGCCGTCCAAAACAGCTCTGCGGCTGCCTTGATCTCCTTCACCAGAGGCAAGAAGAAATAGACCAGCACGCCAAATAAAGCCAGGGATAAGACCCTTTTCAGCCATGTTAGGCTTCCCTTTCTCGAGGAACGGCTTGATGGCGTTAAATTATTCGCAACCATGAAGGAATAGCCGGGGATTATCCTGGGCGTGGCCGCAGGCGAGAACGCCCCCTGAACCTGTGCAGTCCACCTGCAAGATACCAGGCAGAAACGATCTGGGCGTACATCCTGGCTTTCGTCTTAACCCCCCGCCAAAGGCCTCGCCGCAGCTCGCCAGGGATGTGCCAGGCGCCATGCAGCAAGACCCGCCTGCACCGCCAGCCATTGATTTGGGCCGCGACCGTCAGGGCAGTCTCGATCCCATATCCGGCTGCCGCCTTAGGTGAGAGCGTCTGTAGGAGCTCCGCCCGCAGGCAGCGCTGCCCGCTCAACCAGGGCGCGAACCGCTGACTCAGGTCTGTTTTCCAATCTCCGCCCCGAAATTGCCCGATAGTCATGTCCGCCTGGCCATCCAAAACCGGTTGGATCAAATCCAATACGTGCTGGGGGTGCAAGCCCATCAAATCTGCATCCAGCATCAGCAAATTGCCTGCCCGGCTTGCGCCCCACCCGGTAAAAACAGCCTGCCCCTTACCCAGGTTGGTTGGGTGTTTAATCACCCGGATACGCGGGTCGAATTCCGCTTCTCGTCGACTTACCTCCGCCGTGGCGTCTTTCGATCCATCGTCCACGACGATTATCTCACTCAGGCATTCCACCTGGTGTAATACCTTCAGGACCCGGCTGATCCGGTCAGCTTCATCATACGCCGGGATGATCGCTGCCACAGAATCACGCGCACGCGGTCCTGGATTGGGTTGAATATTATTAGAGGGGGGGATTGGTTGGTTGCGGTGTTTTTCGTCCAAAAAGGGCCTCCTGCTTCCAACCCTGGATAGACATTATAACTTAAATCGAACCCTCTTTCCTGGCTGGAATTTGCTGCAAGCCCCTTTGCTTCTCAATGTCCATCTATTCTACTTGGTATAATTAATTAGTACGGATTAAGCGTATGGGATACGGGATGTCCGTGCCTGGCCTTATCTCCTGTCCTTTATTCCGTTATCGATTAACCCCTTGACGTAGGAGCAATCATGCCCGATAAGTCCTTCACTGGCGCTCAGATCCGGCAATCTTTTATCGATTACTTTGTTGCCCGCGGGCATACGTTTGTGCCCTCCTCTTCGCTTGTGCCGGGAGGCGATCAAACCTTGCTCTTCGCCAACTCCGGCATGGTCCAGTTCAAGGATGTCTTCTTAGGAACCGATGTCCGGCCTTATAAACGCGCCGTCAATTCACAAAAGTGCATGCGGGTGGCTGGCAAACACAATGACCTCGACGATGTCGGCCGTGACGATACGCACCATACCTTCTTCGAAATGCTTGGCAACTGGTCTTTCGGAGATTATTATAAAAAAGAGGCGATCGAGTGGGCCTGGGAGCTGCTGACTGAAGTCTGGGGATTGCCCAAGGATCGCTTATGGGCGACTTGTTTCGAAGATGAAAAAGGAGAGATCGAGCGCGACGATGAAGCCGCACACCATTGGCGCCAGCAACCCGGTTTTAACCCTGGCCATATCGCCTTCTTCGGACGCAAGGATAACTTCTGGGAGATGGCTGAGGTCGGCCCCTGCGGCCCGAACAGTGAGGTTCATTACGATCTGGGGCCAGGACATTGCAGCCTGGAGGGAATCGCCGATCACGCATGCAAGGTGAATCTGGTGGGTTGCACCCGTTTCGTGGAACTGTGGAACCTGGTCTTCATTCAATACAATCGCTCTGGCCCCAGCGCCCTGGAGGTTCTGCCGGCCAAGCATGTGGACACCGGCATGGGGTTGGAACGCATCACCCAGGTGCTGCAGGGCGTCGACTCGAACTACAAGACCGATTTGCTCAGCCCAATGATGGACACTATCCAGCGCCTGAGCGGCCACAGCCAGTCCGAACGCGCCGCCAACATGACTCCCTACCGGGTGATCGCCGACCATGCCCGCGCAGCCGCCTTTTTGATCGCTGATGGCGTGGTGCCGGGGAATACCGGGCGGAATTATGTCTGTCGGATGATCATCCGCCGTGCTGCCCGTTTCGGCACCCTGATCGGCCTGCACAAACCCTTCCTGGCTGACGTGGCCGAAACCGTGATCGAGAACTATGGCCAGTTCTACGCAGAGATCGCCCGCAACCGGTCAGCCATCCTGGATAACCTGACGCGCGAAGAGAAAAGATTTCAACGTACCGTGGAAGGCGGCGTCGCCAAACTGGAAGGTTTGTTGGATAAACTTAAGGCCAGCGGGGAGCGCAGCTTGCCTGGAGAGACAGCCTTCGACCTGTACGCCACATATGGCTTACCCCTGGAGATCACCCGCGACATCGCTCTTGAGCAAAATCTGGAAGTCGACGTAGAGGGCTTTCACAAGGCGATGGATGAACATCGCCTCGCCTCGGGAGTTGGCGAAGCTTTTGGCGCTCTGGGTGATGAGGACGTCGAAATCTATCGCGAGATATTAACTTCTCTGCAATCTCAAGGCGCTCTCAGCCCGCATGGTGTGACTTACGCCCCCTATGACGCGCTCGAAGTGCGCGGGGCTATCCTGGCCCTGGTGCGATCCGGGGAGCCTGCCAGCCAGGTCGAGCCGGGAGACCAGGTGGAAGTGCTTCTCCCCGAAACTTGCTTCTACGTCGAGTCCGGCGGGCAGGTGTCCGATACTGGGTGGATCTTCTCGCAAGATGGGGCTGATTGGGAAATCAAGGTCACTGATATGCACCGACCGGCCGCAGGAGTGATCGTCCATGTCGGCGAGGTGGTGCGCGGCCAGCCGCGCCTGGGCGAACGGGCACTGGCCCAGGTTGACGCCCAACGCCGCCGGGATATCATGCGCAACCACACCGCCACCCATTTGCTGCATGCCAGCCTGCGGGCAGTCCTCGGTGAGCACGCCCGCCAGGCCGGTTCCCTGGTTGCCCCTGACCGGCTCCGTTTCGATTTCACCCACCCCAAAGCGGTCACACCTGAAGAGCTGGCGCGCATCGAGGCCGGCGTCAACCGGGACATCCTCGAGGATTACCGCTTGAACATCGTCTTCAAACCCCTTCAGCAGGCGATGGGCGAAGGCGCCATGGCTCTGTTCGGTGAAAAATATGCGGAAACTGTCCGTACGATTACTATCGGAAGTCATGGTTTGTCCAGTGAGGGTACACCACCAGGATCGTCCAGCAGTTCAACTACTGGACAAACGGAGCTGTTCTCCTATGAACTGTGCGGCGGGACCCATGTCAGCGATACTGGCGATATCGGCCTCTTCCTGATCACCAGCGAAGGCAGCGTGGGAGCTGGATTGCGCCGCATTGAAGCCGTGACCGGGCGCGGAGCCTACGCGCTGGTCCAGCGACGTTTCCGCCTACTGAACCAAACCGCGGGATTATTAGACATAGCTCCCGACCAGCTACCGGAAAAAACCAAATATATGCTAGATGAAATTTCAGACATGCGTAAGCAGGTAGCGAACTTGCGCAACGCAATGACTGCCATCGAATTTTCCGGCAGCTTGGAGAACGTGCCCCGCGTGGCAGGCGTGCCGCTGCTCACCCTGACTCTGCCCGCCGCAGACCCCGACACCTTGCGCCAGATGACAGACCGCTTCCGCCAACGGTATCCCAGCGGGGTGGTCGTCCTGGCCTCTGTCGTCGAGGGCCGCCCCACCCTGGTAGCGGCCGTCACCGAAGACCTGGTTCAGCGTGGCCTGCACGCCGGAGACTTAATCAAGCACGTGGCCAAACCTCTCGGGGGCAGTGGGGGTGGCCGGCCTACCCTGGCTCAAGCCGGGGGTAAAGATGCGAGCCAGCTGGGAGAAGCGCTGGCGAGCGCCGCGAAGTGGGTAGCAGATAAGTTGATAACGACAGAGTGAAGACTCAGATCTTACAACTGGAATCCCACGACGATGCCATCTCAACCCGCGATAAGATGGGCTGGAGTCAGACCCGGCGCGTCTTGCTCGTTTGGCCGGCCAGGGGGCGAGTCCTCACCCGCCAGCTCGATCTGGTGCTTTTACTGCGCCGCAGCCTCACCCTTGGCGTCCAGCTGGCTCTGGTTACGCACGACACCCAGGTGCATTTTCATGCTCGCCAATTGGGCATCCATACCTTCGATTCTATTCGTCAGGCGCAGGAAACCCGCTGGAGGCGTCCTACTCAAAGCAAACTGAGCCGCAACCGCGCCCAGATTGAGAGATTCGCCAAACCCCTCCCTGGACAAACGCTGCGTGACGATCCCGCCCGCCCCATCAGAAATCCTGCTGCTCTCTCACCAGCCCTCCGTCAGGGTTTCTTTAGCCTTGGCGTGCTGGCCCTGCTTTCCATAGTAGCCATCTTTTTCCCAAGCGCCCAAATCACGCTCACTCCTGATACACACATCCAGGAGATTATCATCCCCGTTCGAGCCAGTGCTTCGGCCGCACGGGTCGGCCTCTCAGGCGTGCTGCCGATCCGCACGAGCAGCGCTATTGTTGAAGGGCGCGACAGCCTCCCAACCACCGGCAGCGTTCAGATTCCCGAACGCTACGCAGCCGGCCGGGTGACATTCACCAATCTCACCGACCAGACAGTCACGCTCCCAGCTGGAACTGTAGTGAGCTCACCTGAATCCGGGGTTCGATTCACCACCGGCCGAGCTGGCCGGGTACCTGCCGGACCAGGACAGACACTTTCCCTGCCGGTGACCGCCCTGGCGCCGGGCAGCGCCGCCAACCTGGGGGCTGGCCGCATCCGGGCCATCGAAGGCGCTTTGGGCGTCAACCTTACGGTCACCAATCCGGAACCGATCTCAGGCGGCAGCGAGCTGCCCGCCCCAGCACCCACGCCGCTCGATCAGAGCCGGTTATATAACCACCTGATCGCTGCCCTGCGTGAAAACGCACTGGCTGAGATCCATGCGGCTCTCGGCCTTGACGACTTGTTGCTCTCTCCCCTCCCTTCCCTGGCGCGAACTCTCGAAGAAGCCTACAACCCACCGGAAGCTCAGCCTGCAAGCCAGATCGACCTGGCTTTACGCCTCGAATTTCAGGTTCCGGCCGTCTCAGGGGAAGACCTGCGTTCGCTGGCTGCCTCTGTCCTGGATGCCAACCTGCCTGAAGGATATTTACCGGTAGCAGACACCCTGGAAATCGAACACCTGACAGATCCAGTCCTGGAAGATGATGTGACCGCCCGCTGGCAATTGCGCGCCAGGAGAACGATCCAGGCCAGGTTAGCCCCTGACCAGGCTATTCACCTAGCTCTGGGGATTTCCCCAACCAAAGCCCGCCAGCGTCTGATGCAAAACCTGACCCTTTCCAACTCTCCTGGCATCCTGCTTCGCCCATCCTGGTGGCCTTTTACACCTCTCCTCCCTTTCCGCATCTCAGTATTCATTGTTCAGTGAACAGATTACTTACACATGGCAATAACCACTATATACTGACGACTGTCCACGATAAACTCGCTCTATGAGAATCCTCGCCGTCGATCCAGGGCAAAAGCGCATCGGAATCGCCATCAGCGATCCCACTGCCTCGATCGCCAATCCCCTGACTGTGCTCCAGCATATCTCACGCCCAGTAGACGCAGCCGTTATTATCGCGATAGCCGCCGAGCACGAGGCAGGCTTAATCGTCGTCGGCCAATCCCTGGATGAGCAGGGCCAGCCCACACTGGAAGGCCGGCGGGCTACCCGCCTGGCAGCTGCCATCAAAGCGCAAACCGACCTGCCAGTAGAATTGTGGGATGAAAGCTTCAGCACCTCGGAAGCCCGCGCCGCCCGGCTGGCCCTGGGTTCTCCCCGCCGCCGGCGCCGCGGCCACCTGGATGAGTTGGCCGCTACGGTGATCTTGCAATCCTACCTCGACTCGCTTGCCATTAAGCGGTAGCTAGTGGACAGGAGTCAGAAGCTACAAATAACGGGGTTACTGGTTACTGACAACTACCAACTGACTACTACCAATTGAACCAATGGCCCAACCTCGCTCCCGCCGTCCCTCCTGCACACTGCTCATTCTGGCGATCATAGCCTGCCTGGCGGTGGCTCTCATGGCGACTGCCGGCCTGTGGTTGCTCGCCCAGACGGAAGCAACATTCGGTCGCGCCGCGCCGGGTTTAAGCCTGGAACAACGCCTGCGCCTCTCGCTAGGACTCCTGTGGCAGGCAGGCAACCTGACCAGCGCGATCGATCCTTTGGGTCCCCCCCAATCCTTTCGCATCGACCTGGGGGAGAGTCCGCCGGTCATCGCCACCCGCTTGGAGTCAGCCGGGCTGATCCCCGACGCAGGGGCTTTCACAAATTACCTGCAATACGCTGGACTGGACACCACCCTGCAGGCCGGAAATTACGACCTCAGCCCAGCGATGAGCCCGCTGGAGATCGCCCACGCCCTGCAAGACGCGACCCCGAAAGAGGTCACCCTATCCATCCTGGAAGGTTGGCGCCTGGAGGAGATCGCCGCCACATTGCCCAGCTCTGGGTTGGAAATCACCCCCCCGGAATTCATGGAGGCGGCTTACTTTATCCCAGAGGATTTTCCTTACCTGGAGGATCATACCGATGAAAATTCCTTAGAAGGGTTTCTATTCCCAGGCGTTTACGAGCTGCCGCGCGCAGCGACTGCCTCCCAGGTGGTTAACGTTCTGCTAGATAGTTTTAAAGTCCAGCTCACTCCACACATCCAGGCCGGATTTGAGCGCCAGGGTTTGAGCATCTTCACTGGTGTGACAATTGCCTCAATCGTGCAGCGCGAAGCCGTCGTTACACAGGAGATGCCCCTGCTTGCTTCAGTTTTTCTCAACCGGCTGGCGATCGGTATGCCCTTGGAAGCTGATCCGACCGTCCAGTACGCCCTTGGATACAACCAAACCCAAAAAACCTGGTGGACGAATCCGCTCAGCGCTCAAGACTTAAAGGTCGACTCCCCTTATAACACCTACCTGCACCCAGGTTTACCGCCAGGCCCAATCGCTAATCCCGGCTTGAGTGCTCTGGAGGCGGTAGCATTCCCAGCCCAAACCCCATACTACTATTTCCGTGCTGCTTGTGACGGCACGGGTAAGCACGTTTTTGCGCAGAACTATCAAGAACATCTTCAGAACGCGTGCCCATGAAGAGGGCTAAAGAACAAGGATTGGAGATCACCCATGAAAAAAAACCTCCTTTTTGTCGGATTGATAACTTTTATTTTAACGGCCGGGCTGGTCTTCTCCCCGGCAGACCAGGCCGGTGCGCAACCCGCAGCTGCCTGGCCACAGATTTCCCTGGTGCAGGTTGCCAGCGGCTTCAACCGGCCGCTCTATATCACTCATGCCGGTGATGGCAGCGGGCGGCTATTCATTGTCGAGCAAAGCGGCCTGATCAAGATTCTCGAGAACGGCGTGATCCAGGGAACTTTTCTGGATATCACTGACCGGGTGCTTGCTCCGGTTGGCAGCGAGCAAGGGCTGTTAAGCGTAGCTTTCCCCCCAGGCTTCGGCGCCGGGAAGAGCCATTTCTACGTCTATTACACCAACCAAACCGGCGACAACCAGGTCTCGCGCTTCTACCTCAGCCCGGATCCCAACCTGGCCGACCCCAACCGCGAGGAGCTAATTTTGTTCTTGGATCACCCTAACCGCGAAGATGAGCATAACGGTGGCCAATTGGTATTTGGCCCGGATGGATATCTCTACATCGGCGTCGGTGACGGTGGTCATGAAACCGCGGCCAAAGCTCAAGATGTCAATTCCCTGCTTGGGAAGCTATTGCGCATCGCTGTGGAGTTCGAATTGCCCTCCGGTGACCACCTCATCTATTTGCCGCTAACCCTCAAAAATCCGATTGGCGTTCCGCAGCCCCGCGCCTACGTCATCCCTCCCGACAATCCTTTTGTCGACATACCTGGCTATCGAGGGGAGATCTGGGCTCTCGGCCTGCGTAATCCCTGGCGCTTTTCCTTCGATCCCCAAACGAGCGACCTTTACCTGGGAGATGTCGGCGATGACGGCTGGGAAGAGATCGATTTTCAACCCGCCAGCAGTAATGGTGGTGAAAACTACGGCTGGAATATCATGGAAGGCTCTCACTGTCACCTGGAAGATAATTGCGATGACACCGGCATGACTCCTCCTGTGTGGGATTATGATCACAGCATCTCACCCTGTTCCTCGGTAACCGGAGGTTATGTCTACCGAGGCGCGGCCTTCCCTGGGCTGCAAGGAATTTATTTCTACGGCGACTTCTGCCGCGGCCAGCTGTGGGGGCTGAGGCAAGAAGCCGGCACCTGGACAAACAACGAGTTCTTGTATGCTGATCCCACCCCGCGACCTTGGATCTCCTCCTTCGGCGTAGACCAGGCTGGAGAGATATTCTTAGCAAGCCATTCCGGTGGGATCATCTACCAGATTAGCGAAGTCACAAAGCAATCTGATGAATAAATTCATTTCCTCCTGCTTCCTCTCCCTGGCCCTGGGAGCCGGGCTCTTTATCTCAGTTACACAGAACACCCAGGCGCAGCCAGGTGTAACTTGGCCGCAAATCTCCTTGACACAGGTTGTCGCCGGGCTGGAAGCACCGGTACACCTCACCCACGCTGGGGATGGCAGTGGGCGCCTGTTCGTCATCGAACAGCGCGGCCGCATCCTGATCCTTAAGAACGGCGTCATCGAGAATATCTTCCTGGATATCTCTGACCGGGTGCGTTCTCCGTTTTCCACTGGCGGCAGCGAGGAAGGCTTGCTCAGCGTGGCTTTCCCGCCAGGCTTCGCTTCCGGTAAAGATTATTTCTACGTCTACTACACCAATCTGGATGGCGATAACGAGGTTTCGCGCTTCTATCTCGACTCCACGCCCAATGCAGCTGACCCGCTCAGCGAGCAACTCATCCTGTTGCTGAACCATCCACGCAACCAAAACCACAACGGCGGCCAGCTCTCCTTCGGCCCAGACGATTATCTTTACATCGGCACTGGGGATGGGGGCGGTGGAGGCGACCCGGATGGCAACGCCCAAGACCCTGCCTCGCTTCTGGGGAAATTATTGCGCATCGATGTTGAATCCACACAGACCCAATCTGCCTTTGGTGACTACCTTATCTTTCTCCCCCTGAGCATGAATAATTACCGCGGTATTCCTGGCGACCAGCCCTATGCCATTCCCACCGATAACCCCTTTGTTGGCGTGCCTGGCTACCGGCAGGAGATCTGGGCGCTCGGCTTGCGTAACCCCTGGCGCTTTTCTTTTGATCGCCTCAGCGGCGATCTCTTTATTGGGGATGTCGGCCAGAATTCGTGGGAGGAGGTCGACTTTCAACCTGCCAGAAGCCAGGGCGGTGAAAACTACGGTTGGAATATCATGGAGGGATTCGAATGCTATAGCGGCGGCAGCTGCGACAAAACCGGCCTGACTCTCCCGGTGTTCGTCTACCAAACCGATGTTGCTGGCTGTGCTGTGACCGGCGGGTACGTTTACCGCGGCCAGACATATTCTGGCATGCAGGGTATCTACTTCCTCGGAGATTATTGCAGCGGAAAGCTTTGGGGCTTACAACCGGATGGGATCAGCTGGTCAGTGCATGAATTCCTCGACACATTGTATAACATCAGCAGCTTCGGCGAGGACGAAGCCGGTGAGCTGTTCGTGGTAGATCGGGGTGGTGGGGCTGTATACCAGATCGTAGAATCAGCTGGCGGTAGTAGATAACAACTTAACAACAACTTCCCGAAAGTTTCGAACTTTCGGGAAGTTGATCTCCTCAAGCGCCCGGTTGCAGGACAGGAGGTTCGCCAGGGGTTATGATAGTTTTTTCGGGATTGGCTTTGGGCGCTGCCGCCACCCGCCGCGGGCGGACTTTCTTGGCAGTTAGCGATCCCGTCAGGGCAATTTCCAGCACCTGGTCCATGTGCTCGACGGGGACAATATTCAACTCTGCCCGCGCCCGCTTGGGTACATCGATCAAGTCTTTCTGGTTGCGGCGCGGCAGGATGACAGTCTTCAGGCCGGCGCGGTGAGCTGCCAGTACTTTCTCACGCACACCCCCGACCGGTAAAACCCGGCCGCGCAGGGTGATCTCGCCGGTCATGCCCACCTCTCTATGCACTTCGCGACCGGTGAAGGCCGAGATCAGCGCAGTGGCGATGGTGATCCCGGCGCTGGGCCCGTCCTTCGGAATGGCACCTTCCGGGATGTGGATATGCACATCCACGTTTTCGAAGGCGTCCGGGTCTACGCCCAATGGACGGCAACGAGACTTCAGAAACGAGAGCGCCGCCTGAGCTGACTCCTGCATCACATTTCCGATTTGCCCGGTGATCTGCAGGTTGCCCTTACCTTCTACCAGCAACACTTCGACCGGCATGATCTCCCCGCCGTTCTCCGTCCAGGCGATGGCTGTGGCAACGCCGACCTCGTCATGCCGTTCGGCCTCCAGGTTGAAGAACTGGGGCGGTCCAAGGAAGCGTTCGACCGACGCGGCCGCCACCTGAGTCGGATAGCGTTTCCTCTCGGCTTTCAGGCGGGCTAATTTTCGGCAGATGCGCCCGATCTCGCGCTCAAGATTGCGCACTCCGGCCTCGTAAGTGTATTCACGAATCAGGCGTTGCAAGGCCTGGTCGGAGATAGCTACTTCAGCCTCCTCCAGGCCGTTTTCCTCAAGCTGGCGCGGGATCAGGAATCGCCGGGAGATCTCCAATTTTTCTTCCTCCACATAGCCAGGGAACTCCATCACCTCCATGCGGTCTAGCAGGGCTGGCGGGATGGTGCCGGACGTATTGGCTGTGGTGATAAACATCACCTTCGACAAGTCATACGCCAATTCCAGGTAGTGATCTGAGAAAGCGTGGTTTTGTTCCGGGTCAAGCACTTCCAGCAGGGCAGAAGCCGGGTCGCCGCGGAAATCCTGGCCCAGCTTATCCACCTCGTCTAACATAAAAAGGGGATTGATGGTGTTGGCGCGGCGCATGGTTTGCAGGATGCGCCCTGGCAAGGCGCCGATATAAGTACGCCGGTGGCCGCGGATTTCGGCTTCATCGCGCACCCCGCCCAGCGACAGGCGCACAAACTTCCGGCCGAGCGCTTCACTGATCGACTTTCCCAGCGAGGTTTTACCCGTCCCCGGAGGACCGACGAAGCACAGGATCGGTTGGCGGGCGCGCTTGGGACGTAAACTGCGTACGGCGATATATTCCAGGATGCGATCCTTGATGCGCGGCAGGCCATAATGGTACTGGTCCAACACTTCACCGGCATGGCGCACGTCCAGGTTGTCCTCGGTAGCATCCATCCATGGCAAGTCAAGGATCCAGTCGATATAGGTGCGAATGATGCCAACCTCAGGGGACATAGCAGGCATCTGGCTCAGACGTTCCACTTCTTTAAGCGCCCGCACCTTGACTTCATCTGGCAAGCTGACCCCCTCGACGCGGCTGCGCAGCTCATAAATCTCGCGCGTCCAGGGGTCTCCCTCCCCCAGTTCTGTCTGGATCACCCTCATCTGCTCGCGCAAGTAAAACTCCCTTTGCGTGCGATCCACTTCTCCTTGCGCCCGAGTGTGGATCTCATCCTCCAATTCCAGGACGTCGGCCTCCTGGGCTAGCAACTTGATCACCCGCTTGATACGCTCCAACGGGTCAAGGATCAGCAGCAATTCCTGCCGGTCTTCCAAAGGCGGTGCGATGGAGGTCACGATCATGTCCGCCAACCAACCCGGCTCTTCGATATTCAGGGCGTATAGATAAGCTTCCTCCGGCAGGCTGCGATCCAGTTGCACGCAGCGCTGGAACAGCTCCAGGGCAGTGCGCATGGTAGCATCTGTCTGGCGGTCCACCTCGGTCGATTCATAGACACGGCGGGCACGAGCGATCAGAAAAGGTTCTTCCTGGGTAAACCCGACCACCTCCAACCGGCGGCGGCCTTGAACCAGGGCAGAGCTGGAACCATCCGGCATGCTGAGCAGCCGCCCTACGGCGATCTCCACACCGATCGGGAAGAAGTCGCCAGTCGCTGGCTCATCGATCTCCGGGTCACGCTGGATTAAAGCGATCATCGTCTGCTCATCTATTTGGGCTTCTTCGATCGCCATCAGGGAGCTCTCCCGGCCGACAAAGATTGGAGAGACCATGCGCGGAAAGACTACCAGGTCGCGTAACGGTAAGACCGGACATTCGATCAGTCCATCATCATTCGCAACTGCATCCCGGACGCCGTATAGCTCTTCGGTGCGGCGGTGCAACGCCTCGCCAAATTCTTCTTCGTCATCCTTTAGAAACCAATCATTATTTTTCATTTTCGATTCCCAATCAATTGTAATCGCTTCTCTCCAGGCATCGCTTTCCAGGCCTGTCGGGCGGAGGCCGCCACGAAGATACTCCCCGTTACCATGACAACCGCCTCGCCCTCCGCCAACCCGAGGGCTTCTTCCAGGGCTGCCTCTACCTGGGGGATGGCGCGGGCTGGGCGCCCAAACTGGTGGACCATCTCCACCAGCACTTCTGGTTCGATGGCGCGCGGATGCACCGATTTCGTCGCCACAACCTGCCGCACGCGCGGCAGCAACTCGGCAAACATGCCGTGAATGTCCTTATCTTCCGAAGCCCCAAATACCAATATCACCGCATAGCCCGGAAAGTAATCGTCAAGGGCCCTGCGCAGCTTCTCAGCCGAATCGCGATTGTGAGCAGAGTCGACGATTACCGGCGGGAAACGCTGCAATACTTCGAAGCGCGCCGGCCAGTAAACTTCGCTAAAACCCTGGCGGATGGCAGTCTCATCGACCATAAAGCCAGCCTGGCGTGCGACCTGCAGGGCAGCATAAGCCGTAGCGGCGTTCTCCACCTGGTGATAACCGAGCAGCGGGATGGTCAGTCGCACTGGTTCCCATTCGTGTCCGCCGCCTGACTCGATAAACGTGTCCAGTCGCCATTGATCGGAAGCTGGCCAAACCAACAGCGTCTGGTTCTCGAGAGTATGCGCCACCCGAGCGAACAGGTAATCGCGGCCGATCTGGGTCAGCGGCGCCTGGCACTGGGCAGCGATGCGTTCGATCACCAGGCGCGCCTCGTCCTTCTGCGGTGCCAGTACCACCGGCACGCCAGACTTTATAATGCCCCCCTTTTCGGCGGCGATCTCGGCCAGCGTCTCGCCCAGCAAATAGGTGTGATCGTAAGAAAGGGAGGTGATCACAGCTACCTTTGGCTGGCACACATTGGTGGCGTCCAGCCGCCCTCCTAACCCGACCTCAATGACCGCCGCCCCAACGCCTTGTTGCTTGAAGTACAGGAAAGCCAGGGCGGTAGTGATTTCAAAGGTCGTCAGGCGGGGGATAGCCTCGATTTGAGGCTTCATTGCCTCCACCAGGGTTACCAGGTCGGTCGGGGGGATAGGCTGCCCGTCGATCTGGATGCGCTCGGTGTATTCTTCCAGGTGGGGCGAGGTATACAAGCCGGTGCGATAGCGCGCCGCTCGCAGTGCGCTGGCGCAGAAAGAAGCGACCGAACCCTTGCCTTTCGTCCCGGCTACATGGATGATCGGGTAGTCCCGCTCAGGGTTGCCCAGTGCAGTCATCAAAGCCTGGATGCGCTCCAGGTCGAATTGTTCCGGCGAATAGCGAACAGAGCGCTGCAAGCTGTAATCGACGAAGCTGTACAGATAATCCAGGGTCTGCTGGTAAGCGCGGTCGGTGTCCATGTGTCTGGCATTGTAACCCCTTGAAGACCCTGGCGCAAGAGGATGAAATATAATGTCATCTGTCACTTGCCAGGGGGTGTAAAAACGGTTATGATTTTAACCAGTGAGCACAACGACCACTTCCCGCATCGCTAAACCCACCTCCCTGGTTCAAACGCGGGTCGTCGACCGCCTGGCGGAATTCCCCTGGTGGGCTTTATTGATCCTGCTGGCAGCCGTCTTTCTGGTCTACAACTTTGTCACCAGCGCCACCTACCAGGAAATTATTGTATACCTGGCAGTCGGCTTGCGGTTGACCATCATCGTGACTCTCATCGCCTTTGTTTGTGCCATGGTGATTGGCTTGCTCACCGCCTTTGGCCAGATGTCAAAAAACCTTGTATTCAGAAATATCGCCATGCTGTATGTGCAAATTGTGCGCGGCGTGCCGGTCTTAGTGTTGATCTTCTACACAGCGCTGGTGATCGTCCCGGCCGGGATCGTTTTAATCAATTCTCTGGGAGAGTGGTTGGCTGCCATCGACGTGCTCGGGCCTGACAACGCGTTGGCTAATTTAAGCAATCGCGAGGTAAATTTTGCTGTGCGGGGGGTGATTGCCCTGGCGATCAATTATGGGGCCTTTTCTTCGGAGATCTTCCGCGCCGGAATTCAATCCATCGAGAAAGGCCAGCTGGAGGCCTCCAGGGCGCTCGGGCTCAATTGGCTGCAGACCATGCGCCTGGTCGTCCTGCCCCAGGCGTTCCGACGCATCTTGCCTCCGCTGGGCAACGACTTTATCTCCATGCTCAAAGAATCCTCCCTGGTATCAGTCATCGGGGTGGAGGAGATCACCCAGCTGAGCAAGAAATATGTTGCCCGCTCGTTTCTGTATCCCGAAACTTACAACACGCTTGCCTTTCTCTATCTGAGCATGACCATCATCCTTTCGATCGGAGTCAAGTATATGGAGAAACGCTTGAAAACTAGTGAAGAATAGCTTTACTAAATAAACCAAATCCCTATCTGTCGTTATGAAAGTTGCTCCTTCGTAGGCCGCACATAATTGTCGATCTTGACTATCTGACTACAAGGCTACGCCGATGCAAAGCATCGGTCGATGCACAGCATCGGTCGACTATTCGACTAAAAAAGGAGGTGTTTGAGAGCATAATCCAAGCAGTCGCCAACAACAATTCCTTTCCAATCAATCCAAACTATTTCTCTGGAGGAGAAAAGTAAAATGAAAAAAATCTTTTTGCTGATCAGTATTCTGGTCATAGCCAGCATGATCCTGGCGGCCTGCGCCCCTGCCGCCACCGAGGCGCCCCCTCCGCCGACCGAGGCCCCGGTGGTCACCGAGGCGCCGGCCACGGAAGCTCCGCAGGTGACCGAAGAGATCGTCCTGCCCGACCTGGGCGGCCGTGAGATCACGATCGCCATCGAGAACGCCTACCTGCCATTCAATTTCGAAAGCCTGGAAACCGGCGAAGCAGATGGTTGGGATTATGATTTCATCAACGAAGCCTGCCGGCGGATGAACTGCGTACCGGTGTGGCAAGAGTTCGGCTGGGACACGATGATCGCCTCGGTGGCTGAAGGCCAGTTTGACATGGCGGCCGACGGCATTACCATCACCGAGGAGCGCGCCAAGACGGTCGACTTCTCCGACGGTTACGTAAACATCGAGCAACGTTTGCTGGTGGGCATCGACGAGGATCGCTTCGAGAACATCGAGGAGTTTGCTGCCGACCCCAACTTAAAACTGGCCGAGCAGGTGGGCACCACCAACTATGAAGCTGCCAAGAAACACGTCGGGGAAGAGCGCATCATGGCCTTCGACACTTTTGGCCTGGCGGTCCAGGCGGTCCTTTCCGGCGATGCAGACGGCGTGATCATTGACGAGACCGCCGGGTTGGGTTACCTGGGAGCCAACAAGGAGGATTTGAAACTAATCGGTCCCTCGATCTCCAGCGATCAGCTGGGCTTCGTTTTCCCCAAGGGCAGCGACCTGGTCGAGCCCTTCAACCTGGCGATCGCTCAAATGAAGGTCGATGGCACTCTGGAAGAGATCAACTTGAAGTGGTTCGGCCCCACCTTCACACTGACTTATGATGAGATCGGGCCCGGCGCCTATGAAGTAAAAGTTGGGACGGAGGAACAGCCCATCAAGGTGCTCTTCGTCCCCTCGGTGGACGCTCAGATGATCGTCAGCGGCGGCGAGGTCATGGCCCAGGCGTTGCATGATGCGACTGGCCTCTTCTTCGAGGTCAGCGTCCCGACTTCATACGTGGCCACTATCGAGGAGATGTGCGCTTCACCCGGCGACACCATGGGCTTCATCCCTGCCCTGGGATATGTATTTGCCAGCCAGCTCTGTGGCGTGGACGTGGCTTTCAAGGCCGTCCGCTTTGGCTTCGATGTCTACTGGGCGCAGATCCTTGTCGCGCGTGACAGCGACATTGACTCCCTGGAAGACCTGAATGGTCTTAAATGGGGTTTTGGCGATCCTAGCTCAACCTCTGGCTACATGGTCCCGCTGGTGATGTTCAACGAAGCCGGCATCACACCCGGTGAGCAGGTGCAAACCGGTGGCCATAACCAGTCCGCGCAGGCCCTGTATAACGGCGAGGTGGATTTTGCCACGACGTTCTACAGCCCACCGACCGACGTCGATACTGATGAAGTCGCCTGGAAAGAAGGCGATCCACCAGACATCCCGGATGACCTCGTGGCATCCTGCTCCCTGACCAGCGATGGCGGCGCGATTGTGTGCGGCAATCTACGTGTGCGTGATGCCCGTGCTAACATACGTGAAGCCGCGCCGGATGCAGTTCAGAAGCTCCGCATCCTGGCGATCTCGCCTGCCATCCCCAACGATACATTGTCGTTCGGGCCGGAGTTCCCGGAGGATCTGCGCGCTCAAATCGAGGAGGCGCTCCTGGCCTTCGCCCAGACAGAAGCCTGGGGAGACTCCATCGGCAGCCAGGACTTCTACAACTGGACCGGCATCAACCCCGCCGCCGATGAAGAGTATGACTTCGTCCGCAAGATGGTGGAAGCCGTCGGTTTAACTCTTGAAGACCTGGGCGAGTAGTCTCTGGATGTACGAACACATCCCCGGTTTTCGTGGGAAGGTATGAACAGGTGGTGTTTTGCGAGTCTCAGCGCCCGCAAAACACCACCTTTCTGAATTTCTGTACAGGTTTAATCGGCCAGTCCAATTCCCTATGAAACAATCCTGACCGAAACTCAAGCATTAATTATGCTAATCATAAAAAATCTCACCAAGATCTACGAAGGCGGTGTCCTGGCATTGGATAACGTCAATTTTTCGGTGGAGGAAGGCCAGTTTCTGGCGGTGATTGGCTTGAGTGGCTCAGGGAAATCTACATTACTGCGGTGCATCAACCGATTGATCGATCCCACCCAGGGACAAGTCATTTGGAACGGCCTCGACATCACGGCTGCCTCGCATGAGGAGCTGCGCAGGATTCGGCGCAGGATCGGCATGGTCTTCCAGCAATTCAACCTGGTCTACCGATCCACCGTTCTGACGAACGTCCTGGCTGGACGCCTGGGTTACGTGAACCCGGCCTGGAGCCTGATCAACCGTTTTCCAAAAAGCGATCTTGAGAAAGCAAGGCAGCAACTTCAACGCGTGGGCATCGCCGATAAAGCTTACCAACGTGCGGATGAGCTGAGTGGCGGCCAGCAGCAGCGGGTCGGGGTCGCCAGAGCAATGATGCAGGATCCGGAAATGGTCCTTGCCGACGAACCAGTCGCCAGCCTGGATCCGGTCCTTGCGCACAGCATCATGCAGTATCTCGAACAGATCAACAAAGAAGATGGTGTCACGGTGCTGTGCAGCCTGCACTTTCTGGACCTGGTTCACCGTTATGCCGACCGGGTAGTGGCGTTGAATGAAGGCCGGCTGGTTTTTGAAGGCTTGCCCGCAGAAATCGACGATAAAAAGTTTAAAGAAATCTACGGGAAAGATGCTGAAAGAGTCGGTTGAGACAAGTGGACACAAAAAAGAAGACTAGCATTATCCGATCACTGGGCCTGGGGCTGGCTGTCCTGGTTGCTATGGTGATCTATGGGTATGGATTCCAGGTTACCAAAGTCAATCTGGACGAGACGCGCTCCCCGCGCCGCCAGGAGCAGCTGGTTCGCATCCTGCGTGCTCTAGCCAAGCCGGACATCATCGAATACGAAAGAGAGGAATTTGAAGTCAACGCGCCGATCCTGGTGCCCTGCCCAGCTGGTGAGTTGACAGCGCCTGAACCAGATCGCAGCGGTCCATACATGATCTTGACCCCTCAGTGTGCCGAACCCCAGACAAATATCCGCGTCGAGGGTTTCAATTTTGAACCGAGAACCGGAGGGCCGATCATATTTATCCCGCCCAGCGAAGTAAAGTTGCAGATGGGTACCATCGAAACCGATGAAAGCGGTCATTTTGAAGTAACCGTCGAATTACCAAAGCGCCCCAGCGAGGAAGTCCAATATGTGCGCGTCATTACCCGCCGCAACGTTGGAGCGCCGCATTTCACCCAAACCGCCAAGGATACCTGGGACAAAATCATCGAAACGGTCTTCCTAGCGCTCCTAGCCACAACCATAGGAACGGCGCTGGCAGTCCCGATCAGTTTCTTCACCGCACGCAACTTGATGAAGGATGTGCGCAGCCCATTAGCCAGCATTTCGCTCTCTATCCTCGCCTGGCCGGCTGGCATCGCCATCGGCATACAGGTCTCCCGTCTGGTTGGAGGGCTCACCGCAGTGCTCAGCGATAACCTGGCGCTGAACATCGGAAGCCTGTTCGCCGGGCTGGTGGTCGCCTGGTTACCCATGCGTTGGGCTCTACCGCAAGAAGAGATTCAACGGCCAACCATCTCTTTGCGTCTGGCTCGGTTAGCTGCGCTATTCGTTGCCAGCCTGGCCGCCATTCTGTCCCTCTTCCTGCTTTCGAAATTGGTGATTGAGTTAGGAAACGTACTGGCGGTTCGCTTTCAGTTCGTAAGATTTCTCGGGACGTTCATCACCGATCTGGGAGAAATCCTTGCAATATTAATCACTTTAATAGCAGCATTGGTAGGCGGCGCGGCCCTCAGCAACTCGGCAGGCCGTCTAGGGCAGCTGCTCAACACCCGCTTGCCGAACCTCGCACGCGTCAGCTTGAACCTGCTGTTCACCGCGTTGGCCGGGGCGACTTTAATGGCTTTGAGCGGAGCAGGGATCGACTGGCTGTACCAGATCGATGATCTGTCAAAAACCCTTTGGTGGCCTGCGGGGATAGGTGCAGTGCTCGCATTTGGAGCGGCTTTACTCATCAAAGAAGCCGATACTGTGCCGATTGGCCTGGTGATTTATTACATTTCCCGCACTATTCTCAATGCATTGCGTGCTATCGAGCCGCTGATCATGGTGATTGTATTTGCCGTCTGGGTGGGGATTGGGCCATTCGCCGGCGTACTGGCGCTGTCTTTGCATACGATAGCTGCCCTGGCCAAGCTGTATTCGGAACAGGTTGAAAGCATCCTGCCAGGTCCGCTTGAAGCAGTCACTGCTACCGGGGCGAACCGCTTGCAAACTATCATCTATGCTGTGATCCCGCAGATCGTCCCTCCCTATATCTCCTTCACAATGTATCGTTGGGATATCAATGTGCGCATGTCCACCATCATCGGCTTCGCTGGCGGAGGCGGCATCGGCTTCTTGCTCCAACAGAACATCAACCTGTTCAACTACCGCGCCGCCAGCGCTCAGATGATAGCAATCGCGATTGTTGTCGCCTCGATGGACTACTTGAGCTCCGTAATGCGAGAGAAAGTCGTTTAACCCACATCCAGGATCGGGGCTCATTGCGGGGCGGTCATACCGCCCTGCTTGATTTAACCGCCTATCTTGGCATGGTACAATTCGCCCGTGCTAAAACGGATCTTGAAGATGATCCTGTGGATTCTGGCTGGTGCGATCTCCCTGGCCCTGCTGGCGGCCATCCTGCCGCGCTTGCTGACCGGCCTCTTCGCCTGGCCCCGTCGCTATCAAGTGGAGGATGTCCCCCCGGGACGGGTAGCGATCGTCTTCGGCGCCGGCCTGTGGCGCGATGGCTCCCCCTCCCCGGTGCTGCGCGACCGCGTGGCCACCGCCGTCGAGCTGTACTTCTCCGGAAAGGTGGAAAAAATCCTGATGAGCGGTACCAGCGACTTTGCCAATTACAGCGAACCACGCTCGATGCGCGCCTACGGGTTAGACCTGGGCGTGCCGGCCGAAGACATCGTATTAGACGAAGCTGGACGGCGCACCTATGACTCCTGCTTCCGGGCGCGCCATATCTTTAAAGTCGATTCCGCTATCCTGGTCACGCAGGGATTCCACCTGCCGCGCGCCCTTTACGTGTGCAATGCCCTGGGCTTGCCGGCGACCGGCGTCGCCGCTGACCTGCGCGAGTACCGCCGTTATTCCTTGCTCTATTGGTCTATGCGCGAGACTGCCGCTACGCTGGTCGCCCTCTGGGAAGTCCACGTCTCTCCGCCATCCCCAGCTCTAGGCAACCCCCAACCGATCTTTCCACAGGAGGCGCAATGAAACGTTCTGATGCCCTGGCTATCGTGTATGAATTTATCAGGAACGAAAACCTGGTGCGGCACATGCTGGCTGTCGAAGCGGCGCTTCGTTTCTACGCCGTTAAATTGGGCCAGGATCAGGATTTGTGGGGGATCACCGGCCTGCTGCACGATTTCGATTGGGAGATCCATCCCACACTGGAAAATCACCCGCAAGCCGGCGCGCCACTCTTGCGCCAGCGCGGTGTGCCCGAGGAGATCATGCGCGCCATCCTCAGCCACGCCGACCATACCGGAGTCCCGCGCCAGACACCGCTGGAAAAAGCTCTGTATGCCTGCGACGAGGTCACCGGATTAATAACCGCTGTGGCTTTAGTGCGTCCTTCTCGATCCCTGGAGGACCTCGAAGTCAGCTCAGTCAAGAAGAAATGGAAAGATCGGGCCTTCGCCGCCGGGGCTGACCGCGCCGAGATCGCCACGGCTGCCGAAGAGTTTGGGGTGGATTTATGGGAACACGTCGCCAATGTCATCCAGGCCATGCGCGGCATTGCCTCAGACCTTGGCTTTCAACGCCTGGAATCCCAGAACTAAGGTACTTCACTGACGCTGAAAATGCGCGTGCTTGTGTGGAGCCCATCGCTGGCCTGGACTTCTATTAACCCCTGCGAGAAATCCATTCCCGAACGGGAGGGGAGAGGAAATACTGGATCGCTCCGATCCAGGGCCAGCACCTGCCAGGTCCGGCCGCCATCCGCTGAGAAGCGCAGGCGGTAGACGATATCTGCGCTTGGATGGGAGACCGCCGGCCAGAGCAGGGATGTCGTATTTTGTTCGCCCTCCAGAGAAAGCGCGCCGATCTCGAAGGCTGCCGTGTCCATCCTGTCTACATTGGATCTCTCCACCAGGAGGCGCTCGCCCTCTCGCAGCCGCAGCCCATTGAGGCCATCGATCGCCGGGACGAAGAATCCAAACAGGCGATAACCGGGCGAGTCGGCAACTTCAACCGGGTTGAATGTATGTGTCGCCAACACCTCTCCTTCACTGCCAAGCATCTCCAGCACAAAAGAGCCTTCAACGAGGCCAGGCATTTGAACCGCTTGCCGGTAGACCGGTCTCAGCGTGACTCGACCGCTTGGTGAAATAAATCCGCTGATATAGAAGGCATCTTCTGGTGGGCGGGAAATCTCTTCCCTCAGTTCGGCAGATTGACGGAACTGGTAGATGTGCCAATAGGTGTAGTCTGATGTCCAGGTGGGAGAGCAATAACCCATGAAGTCGAAGGTGCTGTTCGGATCATAGAGCGTGCCTGTCGCTACATCCAGACCAAATTGCCCGATTTTCCCTCCGGGATAAGGATAGGATAAATCTAAGTTAGTCTCAAAACCCGAACACAAGACGTGTTTCCGGTTAAAGTTGTGGCCCAATTCGTGGACCATGGTTCCAGACGCCTCCGGTGATGCCTCCCCATATCCACTCCACCCGACCGCGGTCTGGTAGCCGCCGCTTCCGCCGAGGTTTGCAACGCCAGTGATACAACCGTTGTTGCATTCATGGGCGTCGAAGGAATCGACCAAACCATAATAATTCTTTGACCCGGTGGGGTCCTCCATGTTATGGATCGCAGTGATCTCATCCAGCAGTCTAACCCAACCGTCCCCATTCAGATTGTCCAGGTTGTACCTGATCTCAGCTGGCTGGTATAGGTATGGCGCGTGGGTTTGGTAGGTGGCGGCCGGGATGGGAAGCACCTTAATCGGTAGGAACGTCAGGTAATCCAGGTCATCGGTTTGTGGGTAATAAACCTGCGGGCTGTTATAAGGCTGGTAAGCGACCGGCACGATGACTGATTTGAGATCTGGAGCATTGACAAAATTGAAGGGCTGTATGCCTGTAGCAGGGTAGCGGTTGTTTGTCTGATCGCTCTCGTGGATCAATCCCTGCGGGTCCAGATCGACCTGATAGCTATAGCCTGGTCGAAGCCAGTTGGTTGGGAGGCTAAAATTTATCGTCCGGTTTAACTTATTTTCTTTGGAGGGGGCGGTGATCGAACCATTATCAGGCTGGTTACAACCAAGAGACGTGTCGACCTCGTCGTCCCCACATAACCTGGCTGTCACCCCTGAAATGCTCTTGCCGGTGCTGGTCTCTACAAACACGCGTGCCAGCGCTTGTCGCCCGGCGATATAAACAGCGAAACTGTCCGATGCAGAGGTCCCCTGGATGACCTTAACCTCTGCCACGGTTAAGTCGATGTCCGTCTTTAGAGTGAGCGGCAAGAACGCCCGAGGCATCAATGATGCATTCGCCCTGGCCTGAATCGAGGGGAATGAGGTCACCTTCCAAACCACCAAGATCAAAATTACCAGGATTGCTCCTGGGGGGAAGTGGTGTTTGAGGGTGTTGAATCCACGCGCTAGCACGATTTTTCCTATCGACCTGATAGCTTTATTATAAGGGATCCTTATGCAAATCCAATTATACAACTTGACATCCAAAATAAAGTAGGCTAAAATTAAAAAGAGTAAGGCTATACGAATAACCTACACGAATAAACTATCCGCATTAATCGACCGAGGTGCCCTGATGTCTCCCCCATCCGAATCAACCCTCCCTTCCCCCCACATCACCACCCAGACCCCGCTCGTCCCAGCGGTCAACGCCTGGCGCTTCTATTTAGATGACCAGGGGAATTCCCCCCACACCGTCAAGGCTTTCACCGCCGATGTGAACTTGCTCGCTGCTTACCTGCCTCCCGACCGTAGCTTGGGCAGTGTTTCGACCACCGACTTGAATAACTTCCTGGAATGGATGCAAAAAGGCCGCGGCGTGCCTTGCAGCCCCAAGACCCTTTCCCGGCGCATCACCTCGCTCAAGGCTTTCTTTCGCTGGCTCCACCAATACGGCGTATTGTTGATCGACCCGGCCGAGAAGGTCATCCAGAAATCTGTGATCAGCCCCTTGCCGATCGTCCTCACCCCGGATGAAGTCCTGGCTGTGCTCGAGGTGGCGCAGGAGCACTGGCACGAAGCCGCTCATGATACCCGCTATTTTGCCTTGCTTGACCTGTTGCTGCATACCGGCATCAAGAAGAGCGAGACCCTGGCATTGCGCTTGAATCATGTCGACCTGGAAGCGCCTAACGGCCCTCTGCTCTTCGTGCGCTACGCCAGCCCTCAGCACCGCTATAAAGAACGCAAGATCCCGCTCCCAGAAAGCTGGGTGGCGATTTATCCAGAATACAAGGCCCAATACAAACTCAGCGACCAGTTGTTCCCCTGGTCACAGCGCCGCTTAGAGTATCTTCTGGAGGACCTGAGCCTACAGGCAGGTTTAGATAAGCACCTGTCCTTTGAAATGTGCCGTTGGACGTGCGCCTTAAGCGACTGGCGATCTGGCACAGACCCAGATAAGATCCGCCAAAAACTGGGCATCTCAAAAATCCAATGGCGGGAAATAAGTATGAAGCTTAGAAGGCTAACAGGGAAGGCAGAGGATTAAACCCCCTTACAACCACTTTACGACGATGTCGCCGATCACGTTGGCCGCCTGATCGCCGCGGTCGGCGGCGTTTGACAGATGGCGGTAGATCTCACGCAACTTGAGGATCTCCATCACCTCTGCCAGATCGCGGGGATCCTGGAACAGGTCGGCAATCGCTTCGCGATAAACCTGCTCGACGCGATTTTCCAGGGCTTTGGCGCGCACGGCGTGATCGTTGGCCACGTTGGGGTGGTCAACCAACTGCAATACGCCGCGGTTGATCTCCATGGCGGCATCGGTGAGCAGAGAGACCATGCGTTCCAGGAAGGGATTGGGGTCGACGTTCAACATGACCATCTCGTCCACGGTGGACTCGGCATAATCGAGGATATCGTCGATGGTCAACGATAACGAGAAGATATCCTCCCGGTCGAAAGGCGTCACGAAAGTGCGGTTAAGCTCATCGATCAGGATGCGCCGCACCTCATCCGCCTCAGATTCAATTTTGGACACGCGGTCTGCCAGGGTGCTGTCCGGCTTTTGCATGTATTGTTTAAGCGCTTCCATGCCCTGGACTGTGAACTCAGTCTGGCGAGATAATAATTCTAAGAAGCGATTATCTTTCTTGCGTCGAGAAAAAAGTTTCATCAGGTAAACCTTGGATCAATTTTTCTTTTATTATAACCCACCTCGGATTTCCAGATCGGTTCTTTGCCACCTCCCACAGCCGGAAAAAGGCTGACCGTATCCTGTGTGGTAAGTACTGTATCGAGGCCGTTTTCCAAAAAAGGTGCATCCCTTCCATTGACAAACACGTGCACGTGCCGGTACAGTTCATCGTTTTTGTCCAGCAGTTCCTGGCGCAATGGCGGGTAGCAACGAATGATCTCCGCGATCAGTTGCCGGAGGGTGGATCCCTGTGGCAGGGGAAAATCCACCGTCTTAGATCCGACGATCTGGCGGAAGGTAGCATAAAAGTCGACGTTCATCATTTCTCCTCGAGTCGCAGGCATAAGTAAACTGCCTGACGGGTGGATTGCGTCAGTCGAAAGGCGTGCCCTACACGATATCCCGGCACCCAGACGATCTCCCCCCTCGAGCAAACCAACGGCCAGGTATGACGGCAGCGGCGGGGAATTTTTACATTGATCATGAAATCGGACAACTTCATCGAGGACTCCGCCATCCCCAGTGGTTGGAAGCGATCTCCATCCCGGCGGGTGCGCAGAGTCATTGGGGCAGCCAAACTATCCAGGCTCACCCAAGCCTGATACAAGTCGAGGTTGGTCTCTGCCTGCCGACGTCCGGCTTCCAGATCAGAGAGAGTCTCACAAAAAAGGATCCATCCCTCCTCCAGGCATAAGACTCCTGGCACTTCGATAGGCAGCTCGACTCCGACAGGCATCTTGGGCAAACCAGCCAGAGGAAGGACAGATTCTCGGTCAGCTACCCACAAGCGGCCTGGTTCAAACAAAAGGCGCAAACCTGCGATCAGGTCAATTTGCGCTGAACGAGCGGGGGCGGCCAAAAAGATAAGCGCCCGTTCGACAGCATCGAAGCCGATGTCCCGCAGACCAGGTCGTAAGGTGGCAATTGCCCGCCGGAAGAGATGGCGTTGCACGGGCACAGGCTCGGCTTGAAGGGCCTGCCGGTCGAAGGACACATAGCCTGGCCCAGCAGCTGCCCCACATCTCCACCATGCCTTTTGCACAACCTCCTCCAGGATCTCGGCCTCTCCAGCCAGGACGCGCGCCGTGCGCCACACGGCTTCCCGCACGGAAGGGTTATAGCTTTCTAAGAACGGGATTAATTCATGACGCAGGCGATTGCGAAAGATGGTTCTATCCAGGTTCGATGGATCGATAAGCGGTTTCAGCCCGCGTTCTTCACAATAGGCCAACACTTCACTCCGCCAAATACCCAAAAGGGGCCGCACCAGAGGGATGGTCTGGCTCCAGGAGTTCGGGGTCGCCCTGGAGGACATCCCTTTCAGCCCAGCCAAGCCAGAACCGCGCAGCAAGTGCATCAATACGGTTTCCACCTGATCGTCGGCTGTATGAGCTACAGCCACAGCCTGCGCACCGCTTTCCTCCGTCTGCTCGAACAAAAAACGATAGCGGGCGACGCGCGCCGCCTCCTCCAAGGATAGGCGCTGTTCTCTGGCAAAAGAAAGCACATCTCGCTCCCCCATAACAAAAGACAGCCCATGGCTTTCAGCGAACCGGCGCACCTGCTCAGCCTCCAACTGGGCCTCCGGGCGCAATTGGTGGTTGAAATGAGCGACAACCAGGGGGTACCCTAGCTGAGTGAGCACATCCAATAAACACAGGCTATCTGGCCCGCCCGAGACCCCGATTAACACCTTGCGGGTCGGCTCCAGCTGGCACTCATCAAGCAGGATTCCCTCTAAACGAGTTAACATCTTAAGGATTATACCTTGCTTAAATGTTACTTGCACTCAAACCAGCTTTATGCTAGACTGACGAAAACGAAGGTGCACGCACCAGGAGAACATATGCCTGAAAAAATACTCATCGTAGATGACGAAATTGACACGCTCCGCCTGGTGGGGATGATGCTGGAAAGCAAGGAGTATATCATCCTCGCCGCCAACAGTGGGCAGAAAGCCCTTTCCATGGCGCACAGCGAACAACCCGACCTGATCCTTTTAGATATCATGATGCCAGGTATAGACGGGTATGAAGTCACCCGGCGGTTACGGGAAGGCGAGCAGACCAGCCACATTCCCATCATCATGTTCACCGCCAAGGCTGGGATGGACGATAAAATCGCGGGATTAGAACTTGGGGCTGATGCCTATCTCACCAAGCCCATTTCGACACGTGAACTATTGGCCCAGATAAAAGTCGTCCTGGCGCGCGTTTCTATCGCCCGCGAACAGGCTCCGGTTAAGGCTCACGGCCACATGCTGGCCGTGCTAGCCCCCAAGGGAGGCATGGGCGTCTCCACCGTGGTATTAAACCTGGGAATCGCCTTGCACGATAGCACCGAGAAGGAGATAATCGTAGCGGATTTCAGACCAGGCCAGGGGAGCATCGGCCTCGAGTTGGGTTATAAAATGCCAGAAGGCCTCAACCGCATGCTACAACTCCCGCCGAACGAAATATCGCGGCGCGCGGTTGAGAACGAACTCGTCAATCACAGTTCTGGAATTCGTTTGCTATTAAGCTCTTCTCAACCCAGAGATGGTCGCTATGTAGCCGCCGTGGGCAATTTTGAAGCTATTGCCCGGATACTCCCGCAGCTGGCCGATTATGTGGTCTTAGACCTTGGCTCTGGGCTGACCCCGGTCAGTGAAAAAGTTCTCCGCTATTGCAATCAGGTGTTGGTCATCCTCGAACCGGTGCCCCAATCTGTGCACCAAAGCAAGGTATTGATTCAAGACCTGACCGGCCTCGGCCTCGGCGAAGGACAAATCATCGTGATCATGGTCAACCGTGTCCGCTCCTCCATCCAGCTGACGATGACCCAGGTCCAGGATCAGCTCGGACAAAAGATCATAACGGTGTTTACGCCTGAACCGGAGTTAGCCTACCAGGCTTCAATTCAAAACGTCCCAATGATGCTCCTTCAACCGGAGGGATTAACTGCCCAGCAATTTAATAATTTAGCCGGTACAATTGCCCACAGGAGCAGCTAAACCGCAGAATGGGAGAACTTTCCACAGAAATTATTCAGGATATCCACCGCGCTGCCGACTTGATTCGCACGATAAAAAATGGGGTTGTGTTGACCGGAGCGGGGATTTCCACTCCGTCCGGAATCCCTGATTTCCGCTCCGCCGGAAGCGGGCTGTGGACGCGCTACGATCCGCTCGAAGTAGCTTCGTTGAGCGTTTTTCGGTACCACCCAGAGAAATTATTCGACTGGATGCGTTCATTGGCTATTAGTATCAGGCAAGCTCTCCCAAACCCAGCACACATTGCCCTGGCGCAGCTCGAACAGGCCGGTTACGTTCACACCATCATCACTCAGAATATCGATGGGTTACATCAACGCGCCGGCTCACGCTGCGTGCTGGAAGTGCATGGTTCTTTTTCAACCCTGACCTGCATCTCCTGTTACCGCCAGTTCGATTCGACTGACTTCATCGAAGCATATATCGAAAGAGGAGAAATCCCCCACTGCCCAGATTGTGCTCATATCCTGAAACCTGATGTTGTGTTGTTTGAAGAGCAGCTCCCCATCCGCACCTGGATGCAAGCGAAAGCTGCCTGCCAATCGTGTGGCTTCCTTCTAGTGGCTGGTTCCTCACTCGAGGTGGTGCCCGCCGCGAGCCTGCCGATCGAGGGGCTCGAGAAGGGGGCAAAGTTGGTGTTGATCAACCAAACCCCGACATACCTGGACGTGCGGGCTGATGTCATCATACCAGGGGACGTCGCCGAGATCATTCCTCGCATCGCGGCGGAGGTGATCAGTGCTCGATAGGGTGCCTTTTTCGCTGCTTGAAAGATATCAACGCCTGGCTGAAATCTCCCGCGATCTGGCCTCTACTGTTGACCTGGATGTGCTGCTGAACCGGATTGCCCAGGCTGCGGCAGATTTGAGCAACGCCCAGGCAGCCTCCATCCTGCTCTATGATGAGAGCAAAGGACAGCTTTATTTCCAATGCGCCACCAACCTGGACGAACCCTTGATGCGCGGTCTGGTCGTCCCGGTCGAAGGGAGCATCGCAGGGTGGATCGTCACGCATCGCCAACCGATTATTATCGATGAAGCGCAGAAAGACCCTCGTCACTTTGGCAATATCGCCAAGGTTACCCATGTCACCACCAACTCCTTGCTGGGTGTCCCCTTGATCGCCAAAGATAAGGTGATCGGCGCGCTGGAAGCGATCAATAAGCAGGCCGGACAGTTTACAGAAGAAGACCAGGATGTTTTAATGGACCTGGCCGCTCAGGCGGCGGTGGTAATTGAAAATGCCCGCCTGTTCCAGCAATCGGACCTGATCGCGGAATTGGTACACGAACTGCGCACCCCGCTGGCTTCCTTGAGAACCGCAACGCACCTTCTGCTACGCAAAGATGTCGCCGAGGAACAGCGGCAAAAAGTCGTTAATATCATCCAAAGCGAGACCTCGCGCCTGATCGATATGACTACTGCTTTTCTGGACCTGGCGCGTCTTGAATCGGGGCGCATCCAGTTTCAGGCTCAGGTCTTCGACGCGCGCGGCTTATTGGAGGAATGCGCTGGCCTGATGCAAACTAAGGCCAGCGAGAACGGGCTGGTGCTGCGAGTCGATCTCCCAGCTGAGCTGCCCCCGTTGAAAGCGGATCGCGACAAGATCAAGCAGGTGATCATTAATCTCCTCAGCAATTCCGTTAAATATAACCGCCCCACGGGGAAGATCACTTTAAGCGCTGAGGCCAGGCCCGATGAATTGATCATCGCTGTCAGCGATACTGGGTCCGGTATCCGTCCTTTGGACCTTTCACACCTGTTTGAAAAATTCTATCGGGCGCGCTCGGCTGAACGCATCACCCAAGGCACCGGGTTAGGATTAGCCATCAGCAAACGCATTGTCGTAGCCCACGGTGGGCAGATCGAGGTGCAGAGCGAAGTAGGCGAGGGCACTACCTTCCGCGTTCACCTGCCGCTGAGAGGTGACTAGCGCGCTCCCTTGCGTCCGAATTGCCGTTCAAGCAAATCAACCGATAAATGGATCATGGTTGGCCGGCCATGCGGGCAGGTGCGCGGCGCCTGGCAGGTTTCCAGGTCATTTAACAAAGCGCGCTGTTCTTCGGTTGACAGGATTTGACCGGCCTTGATGGCGGCGCGCTTGCAGACGCGGGCGATTATTTTGGCCTCAATCTCTGCCTGCAGGGGTGTCTCGTCTTCTTCGAAGTCCTCCACCAGAACACGCAATGCAGCAGCCGGATCGCTCCCCGCCAGGAGAGCCGGGACGGCGCGCACCAGGAAGGTATTCGCCCCAAATACCTCCACCTGGAAGCCCAGGCGCTCCAGCAGGCGAATCTGATCCGTCAACAACCTGGCCCCCGCCGGGGGGAATTCAACCGTCACCGGTTCTAACAATGCCTGGGCGGGGACCGCCGCGCCACGCTGTGCCATGAACCGTTCGAAGAGCACACGCTCGTGGGCTGCGTGCTGGTCAACCAGATACAGGCCGTCGGGGCCTTCTGCTACCACATAGGCCAAAGCCACCTGCCCGACTAGGCGCAAGAGCGGCACCCGCGGCGAGGCCAGAGGCGATTGGACTGCAGGCTGAAGCGCCAGCGGAGAGGCGCTTTCCTGAAACTCGGGCTTTAAACCCGCCTGGTGGTTCGGATCGCCAGCCAGTTCCCAGGCAGGTCCTCCAAACTCGGTGGGGGCGCCAGCCGGTTGTGACACGAGGGTGTCAAAACCCGGGACTGGCGTATGCGCCATCAACGCCCGGCGCACCGCGCGCTGGATGCCACTGAACATTCGATCCCGGTCGCGGAATCGCACCTCTGCTTTGGCAGGGTGGACATTCACATCCACCGTCTCAGGTGGCAGTTCCAAGAATAGGATAGCTTGCGGGTAGCGGCCTACCATCAGCATCGTATGGTAAGCCCGCACCAGGGCGGTCGTCAGGGCTACATCCTGAATCCAGCGGCCGTTCACGAAGAATGTGATCTCACGGCGGTTCGATCGGGTGATGGCAAGCGGGCTGATATAGCCGCTAATCTGCAACTCGTCAAACTCTGCCAGGACTTCCAACATTTGCCTGGCCACCTCCACGCCGTATAGCGCGGCGAGCACTTCGCGGCGGTTACCGTTGCCGCTGGTCTGCAACGACAGGTGGCTCTCCTGGCGAAAATGGATGCGCACCTGAGGGTAAGCCAGGGCGTAGCGCGTCACAAGTTCGTCGATCTGGCGGCGTTCGGTGACATCAGCCTTGAGGAACTTCAAGCGCGCCGGCACGTTGTAAAACAGGTCTTCAACCCTGACCAGCGTGCCGGGCGGCGTTCCGACCGGCTGAAGCGGTCCGATTTGACCCCCCTCCACGTGCAAACGTGCCCCTTGTGAAGCCGCGGCAGGGCGAGAAGTGATCGTCAGGCGTGCTACTGAACCGATCGAGGCCAGGGCTTCACCCCGAAAACCCAGGCTGCTGATGCGGAACAGGTCGCTGGCCATGGTCAACTTACTGGTGGCGTGGCGGGAGACAGCTAAGGGCATTTCGTTCGCTGGGATGCCAGCGCCATCATCGGATACTTCGATCAATCGCCGGCCAGCGCCTTCGACCAGGATCGAAATATGCCCGGCTCCAGCGTCCAGGGCGTTCTCTAGCAGTTCCTTGACCACAGAGGCCGGGCGTTCGACTACTTCGCCGGCTGCAATTTGTGAAGCGACTTCAGGGGGAAGGATGCGGATAGGCACGCAGGCATTATATCAAAGGGATTGGGCAAAAAGAATTGGGGATTATAATTATGCCATGCCGTACACGACCCTGTTCTTCGATCTGGATGACACCCTTTACCCCAACACGAACGGCCTGTGGAGCGCAATCCGCGAGCGCATGGGGGACTACATGCGCGAGCGTTTGCACCTCCCACCGGACGACATCCCTGACCTGCGCCAAACGTATTTCGAGACCTATGGCACTACGCTGCGCGGGTTGCAAATCCATCATCAGGTCGATGCCAACGATTACCTGGCCTACGTACACGACCTGCCATTGGAAAAATTCCTGCATCCCGACCCTCAGGTGCGAGCCCTGCTGCTCAGCTTGCCGCAAAGGAAATGGATCTTCACAAACGCCGACACCGATCATGCCGGGCGCGTCCTGGCGACCTTAGGGCTGGCAGATTGTTTCACCGGCATCGTGGACGTACGTGCCCTGGGTTATCTCTGCAAGCCAGACGTCAAGGCTTACTATCAAGCGCTGTCCCTGGCCGGTGAGCGCGATCCAGGGCATTGTGTTTTGCTGGATGACGCGCCGCGCAACCTGGAGCCGGCGCGCGGCCTCGGATTCACTACTGTCCTGGTCGGATCCCAGGAAGCTCACCCGTCTGCCAATTTTTCGATCCCCAGCCTGAAAGACCTGCCCCAGGTGATGCCGCAACTCTATGAACACAGATAATGTCACTCTCGTTGTGTGCATAACCCTTTTCATGGTAATCGGGATCAATGCTGCCTTGTATGTTGCCCTCCGCCGTGGGGGGGAAGCCAGCCTGATCCAATTGACCCGCCGGGCTGCCCACCGCCTGCGCGATCCCTGGCAAGATGAAGACGAAGCCTTGCAAGAACTCTCAAAGCTCGTCTCCAAGTTCAAGGAAGGTACACCCAAAATGCCGGGGGAAGAGAGTAGCGGTGATCGTCAGGACCAGCAGAACGGGTCAAGCTAAGTAATGAATAAACTGATCTCCCTTACCGAAGCCGTTCAGTTGGTGCCTTCTGGGTGCACTCTCGCCTTGGGCGGCGTGACCCTCTACCGCCGTCCGATAGCCTTCGGACATGCCTTGCTTCATCGCCACCGCCAGACCGGCGAACCCCACGGCCTGACTCTGCTGGCTTTCACCGCCGGTTTAGAAAGCGATCTGCTGGTCGGGGCGCGTCTGGTTTCCCGGGTGCGCACCTGTTATTTCGGACTGGAAATTTTCGGCCTGGCTCCTATGTTCACCTATCTGGCCAACCGGGGGGAGATCGAAATTGTCGAGGAGACGGAAGCCAGCCTGGCGCTGGGACTGCGCGCCGGGATCGCCGGGATCGGTTTCATGCCCGGTCGGGCGTGG
>Ga0209751_10000404_pt1 | contig 46501 bp, 43 predicted proteins | sample RifCSP13_1_FD_184019 | JGI IMG/M metagenome (GOLD analysis project Ga0209751, IMG submission 184019) | Soil microbial communities from Rifle, Colorado - Rifle CSP2_sed 13_1 (SPAdes) (version 2) | ecosystem: Environmental > Terrestrial > Deep subsurface > Rock core/Sediment | place: Rifle...
CATGACGACCTCCTTTCTAAACCATTAGGGGTAACCCTAACAGGAGGTCGTTTTCTTTGCAATGGCTTCGTTTTTACCTGTACTGAAGAAATACTCTGATGTAAACTAATTCGCTGATACTTTAAGATTATCGAGGTTATTTGAGGCCGAGGGAGTACAAGTTTGGAGTGGCGGTGTATGCCCCAAGATTAGTAAGAATTAGGAGTCTATCGATGCTTAGAGTAGAAAAGGCATTTGGTGAGAAGTAAACTCCGGCGTAAACCGTTTGGCGGTTGGTTCCATCGTAATCAAGTATGGTTATTTTATCATTCTCAGCCAAGACAAGATGCCTTGAGGTAGAAAACCAACCTAGCCTTCTTTTTGCTTGACTTTGCGTTCCGCCGTCGATAGTTAAGTCGTTTGAGTCTTCAACGATGAGGAAATTTCTGTCTTCCTTAATATCATATACGTAGCTTCCGCCCACCTTGAGGTTTCTTTCCTGTTTTTGAGTAGAAGCGCCGGGTAGCTGTTTAACTATATTTGTCGGAATTGTAGCCGAAGCAGAAGCCGTATAAAGAACCATATCCTCGTCGGGAGATAACACGAAACTTGAAGTTTTACGTCTTAATATGTCTTCAAGTTCATCCGGTAATTTTGCGATTTGGGCTTCTCGTCTTTTTTTGAGTTCTTCATTCCAACTTGTAAGTATTGCCTCTTTTTTAGATATAACGTTAATTCGTTCTGATTGGGGAGTAAAGGTACCGGAATTTAGTAAAAATACTCCTTGGGGGGTTGTCAGAAGGATTTCTCTTCCGTCTGGTGACCAGATCCAGCTTGCATCGGCAAGATCACCGTCGGTTATTCCTTTCGGCTCACGAGAGAACCCAAGCGGTAAATTAAGCATTTCGACCACCCAAAGCCTAGGATTATTCTGATTTTCAAATCCATTCACACCCGCCGGAACAACATAAGCAATTTTTGTAAAATCGCGCGAGGGGGTGGGGTTAAGTGTTCCCGAGAATGTGATCGCAGAAAGTGAAGGTGCGATTTTAAATAAATGAGCGGTCGCCTCGGTTACGATTTCTTTTTCAATAGTCATTCTTTTCGACCAAGTCCAAAAACCTTCTTTCTCGACCCTGATATCATACGTTCCCGGAGGGAGCGGAAGAGTTGTATTTGTGGCTGTTTTGAATTCTCCATTGATAAATAGCTGGGCTCCGTCGGGAACAGACTTTATGATAAGAAGTCCATTTGGAATAAACTTTAATGTTTGAGGATTAAACCGGTAACCTCGGGCATATAGAGATGCTACATAAAGAACAGTTCCCACAACGACAATGGTAATTAGAAAAACGATTATTCTAACCTTGGCCATATCGAAATTATATATCAAAATCATATTCATTTCCTCTCCAGTCAGATATTACCCCAGAAATCGTGGAGTTATTCTAGATGTTGCAAAGTACTATATACAATATAGCTGGGACTTGTTGAAGTTATGCGTGCCACATATAATGCGAATGCTAAAGGTTGTTGTCCATTTCGAGATTTTCCATCTATCATTTTATTTATCAATTTCAGAATTGAACAATTAAAAAACCAATGGAAAATAGTAAATGAAAAATGGCAAATTAATCATTATGTTGCGTAAACGTATAGCCATCGATTTAGGAACTGCCAATACTTTGGTTTGGGTCGCCGGACAAGGACTAATTGCCAATGAACCAACTGTTGTAGCGATTTCGGCGGACGATAACAAAGTTGTTGCGGTTGGGGAGGATGCAAAACGGATGTTGGGACGTACCCCTGAGAGCCTTATTGCCTCGAGACCCATGAGAGAAGGAGTTATAGCCGACTATCAAGTTACCGAGGCTATGTTGCGGTACTTTATAGGTAAGGTCACCGGAAGGGTACAGTTCATAAAACCGGACGTAATGATTTGTGTTCCTGCAGGTTGTACCCAAGTAGAAAGGCGGGCGGCACTTGACGCAACCCTAGCCGCTGGGGCGGCTCATGCTTATTTAATAGATGAGCCATTGGCTGCAGCAATAGGAGCGGGTATTCCGGTTTCGGCTCCGTCGGGACATATGATTGTTGATATCGGAGGCGGAAGCAGCGAAGCTGCAGTAATTTCCTTGGGAGGAGTAGTGGTACATAAATCCGTTCGTGTAGCAGGAAATAAAATAGACGAAGCAATTCAGGATCATCTCAAGAAAAAGAATAATTTAATAATAGGTGATCAATCGGCCGAAGAAATAAAAATCAAGATTGGTTCGGCCACCAAACTCGATAAGGAGATAAAAATGGAAATATCGGGTAGGGATTTGGTTTTTGGATTACCTAGAAGCATAGTAGTAACTTCTGGGGGAATTACAGAAGCAATTCGTGCAACGCTTCACCAAATAATCGGCTCGGTTAAAGGAGTTTTAGAAGATACGCCTCCGGAGCTTGCCGCCGACATAATCGATAAAGGTATTGTAATGAGTGGCGGTACTTCACTTTTGCGTAACCTTGATAAACTTTTGACGGAAGAAACAGGGGTTCCAGCCCACGTCGCGGAAGATGCACTTTTTTGCGTCGTGAGAGGAACTGGGGTAGTAATGGAGAATATTGAACTTTGGAAACGAAGCGTAATTACCCGACGCTAATATTAACCTTATAGTATTTTAATTTGTTTTAATTAAAGTGTAGTAAAAATTGGACATCATTTAAAGTTTAATAATCTGATGGTAAGGACGAATACAATTTCCTTAAATGCACCCTCTAGTTTAAAGGATTATATTTTTAAATAATGAGGATTGATTGAGGATAACTAGTTTTTCCCCGTATTTAAAAAACGTCCAAATTTTTTGTACAATATGTGCATTTACTCAAATGTATCTTTTTAAGAGTATAGCCTGTAGTAGAGTAGGAAAAACAATTTTCTTTTATAAATAAAGGCCCAAAAAAGCTACGAAAAAATAATAGCAATAAATAGGCAAATCATACAAAACTAAGTGAGTATAGTAATTGATGACAAAGACAGTGGTACATTTAATATTTTTTAAGTGAGTTCAAATTGATGTAATCTATATTTAAAGACGTTGCAAGCATAAATTCTATGTACAAAATAGACCGTAAACACCTCAATATATTAGGAGTATCTATCATTAGCAGACCCACCCAGTCAGTGCTAAGGCAGGTCAGACAAAATGTAGCCGAAAATCGAAAATTTCTGATAGTTACTCCCAACCCAGAACACATAATTTACGCTCAAAAAGACAGAAAATTTGCAAAAATATTAAATAGTGCTGATATTTCAATCGCCGATGGAGTTGGGCTTGCGGCTGCTGCAAAATTTTTGAGCCTACCAAGTTCTAATTTGAAGCTATTTAGATTCCCGACATTAATTTTGCAGGGCTTAAGTGTAGGTTTAATGCTTTTGTTAAATAGAAAAAGTCTGGATTCCGACATAGAGATTATTAAAGGAAGAGAACTGTTTCTTGAGATTGTCCAAATTGCCAACAAAAAGGGTTGGAAGGTGGTTTTGGTCGGAGATAAATTGAAAAGTGCTGAGAAGGCTTTGACTAAAATATCAGCAAATTACAAAAAAATTCAGCTATTTGCATTTACTGGTCCCAATTTAGACGACGAAGCAGTATGTGTAACTTTCGAGGATCAAAAAATAGAGCAGGATGTTATTGAAAAGATTAATTCAATCAACCCCCATTTCTTGTTTGTCGGTTTTAGAGCACCGGTACAGGAGAAATGGTTAAACAAATGGCTACCTAAATTAAAAGTTAACGGTACAATGGTTCTAGGAGGTACATTTGATTATATTTCAGGAAAATCAAAACTTCCTCCAAAATTTATTGAAAATACAGGTTTGGAATGGCTGTGGCGACTCTTAACAGGATCTCAAAAGTTTAAAAGAATTATTACTGCCTCAGTTATCTTCCCATACCAAGTTTTTCTTCAAAAGTTAAGAGGATAAGTTTGAGTTGAAAGCAACTAGTATTTGAAATTTGATAGTTTTTGGAAGGAAGAGCGTGATATATTAGTTTCCGAATATTAAAATTATGTTACCTTTATACATCCTTAAGCTTGGTGGAAGCGTAATTACTGCAAAACGTGAGGGTAAACCCGTCATTAAGAAGGAAGAAATAATACGGATAGCCAAGGAAATAATGAATGCGCAAAAAAAAGATCCTTTCGGACTTATTCTCATCCACGGTGCCGGCTCGTTCGGACATGGTCTCGCGAAAAAGTATAAGTTATGGGAAGGTCTTACAAGAAATTCTCAGATACTTGCTTTTTCCAAAACTCAGGCTCAAACAGTTTTTTTAAATCATACGGTACTTGACGTATTCGCATCTTTGGGCCTTCCGGTTGTTGCAATAAATCCTACTTCAATAATTATTCAAAAAGATAAAAAATTAGTCACTTTTAGTAAGGAAGCAATCGTTCATTTTCTCGAAAGAGGTTTCATTCCGGTCCTTTATGGAACAGTCGTTGCGGATACGAAACTTTCCGGATCAATTTGCTCGGGCGATACAATGTTAACTCATCTTGCGAAGGAACTTAAAGCCCGTCGTGCAATTTTTGCAACAGACGTTGACGGAGTTTTTACCCAAGACCCGAATAGGTTTGAGCACGCAAGCCTAATTGCCGAGATTACTGATGAGAACTACAAAGAAGTCATAAAAGGTTCACAGGGCTCTGCCAGCAAGATTGACGTCGGTGGCGGAATGAGGGGGAAATTAGAGGAAATCCACCAATCATTAAAGAAAGTCGAGGTTCTCATCGTCAACGGAAGTAAGAAGGGTTCAATTCAAAAGGCTTTGGTGGGAGAAAAGCTTAAGGGTACTAAAATACTTTTCAGTTAAGGCAGACTATGTTTCAACATGCACATTTTTATCTTGCCTTGAAATGGTTCAAGTCCAGAAATGCTCTTTTGTGTGTAGGAAGTTTCCTACCCGACATCGCAATAACCGGAATTATCTCGTGGGATAAGGGACTCCATGGAAAGAAAAACGTCGAAAAATTCTATGGATTTGTGGCCAAACAGTACCCCAGCCATCTTGATTTATATAGGGGGATTTTGGCTCATAACGTACTTGATAATTTTACCCACGAAGAGTACAAAGACAAGGTCGGTTACGCCTATCAGAATAACGAGACACTGGCGAAATTGGTAAAAAAATATTACCACTTAGATGAAAAGAAGGCTGCCAGAATTGCCCATAACTATATAGAAAGTGGGGTTGATATAAATCTTCTGAAGAAAAAGCCTGAAATTTTAAGGCAAATTAGGAAGGCAATTCAGAAAGTTGACAAAAGTGAATTGGCAAGTCTGTTGGCTTCATATTTCGACGTAGATGCGCAGAAGTTCGAGAAAGCTCTATCAATTTTTTTCGAGGTGTTTACCAAGTATGATTTTGCTAAAACTGAAAACTGGGTACACTTTTGGAAAGATTTAGAAGGACCGCTTTCTTTAAAGAGTATAAGCCAAAAAGAAAAAAGGGAACTTCTGGATACTTCGCTTGTTATAACCGCACCAACATATTCGGTTTTCTTGAATTATTCTTTTAAGGAAGGACTTAAAAAGATTGCAGGCTACAAAGTAGGTTAGTTAGAGTTAATTTTGTGGATTTGGGTTTGTTTGAATCCATAGTAAAATACCCAACATGACTATCGAAACTATTTCAGGAGAAGGTTACGAAACTCAAGAGAGGGTAGGTTTTGGGAAAAATAGTTGGTTGATGATACCTTTCTACGCTGACCCGGAACTTCCTGGTTATAAAGAAGCTGTTGGTAGATTTGCAGGTTTTATCGAGCATTCGAAAGATATTACTGGATTAAACCTTGCAGTTATCGATGACGGGAGTGGGTTAACTCCTGATCTTCTTAATAATGTACCGGATCGTTTGATAACAATCCCGGAAAATATGGGAAAAGCCAATGCAGTAAGGGTGGGGTTAAATTCGCTTCTTAATGAACCCGCTAACAATCTGGGTTTCCTGGTTCAGTACGACGGAGACGGAGATCAGGCCAGCAAAGATATTCCGCGGGTACAGAAAAAGATTGTTGAAATTTCTAGGGGAAATCCGGAGATCCCTGCATTAGTGATCGGGGATAGGTATTCGGAAGAACTTACTGTGACCCCAAATCCTGAATCTGTGGCATATCGACAGAGCCTGCTTACCTTTTTCGGTTCTATTGCGAGAACCTTGGGGCATGATGAGAATGTTCGTGATTGGGTGTCCGGAGCAAGAGCCTACACAAGGCGTTATGCGAAAGAATTTCTGGCCAAAAGCAAGTCGGGTAGATACGGTGTGGAGTGCGAGCAGTTGGTTGTCGCAAGTTTGGTCGGGGCTAATGTCGCGACGGCACCGTTAACCGTTTCCAGGCCTCGTGATACAAGTACTCTAACTTCAAAATGGCTTCAGAATTTCGAAGTTTTTTTGGGCTACGAGGACGCTTTAAGAGAAAGGGGGAAAGGCCCACTTGTAGATTTGGTGGGGAATTTGGTTGAGATGTTAAAACAAGAGGTGGACGAGTTTGACGTAAATCTTAGTCCCTTGGGAGAAGAAACGGAAATGCATTTTACCAGGCAGGGGGATAGGTACACAGCTTTGATACCCCCTGATTACAGAGCCAAGATATTTGATACGGAGAGTAACTTTCCTTTCACTATCAGAAAAAATATTTAATGCCTAGGGATATTTCAAAGATTAAAAAAAGAAAAAAAGACCATCTGAAAATTGCTCTATCATCCGTTTCGCAAGCTGGCGACCCTGGGTTTTCAAGGTACCGATTTATTCATAATGCTCTTCCCGAGTTTGATTTTAATACAATTGACACCTCAACTACCTTTTTAGGAAAAAAGGTAAATTACCCGTTTTTTATTTCCTGTATGACCGGTGGTATAGCTGATGGGGAACGTATTAACAAAAACTTAGCCAAGGCTGCACAAAAATATAAAATTGCTATGGGTGTGGGAAGCCAGAGAATTGCAATCGAGCATCCCGAATTAAGGAAACTTTTTAATGTAAGAGCTTATGCAAAAGACGTACCGGTTATTGCAAATGTCGGATTGGTACAACTTAATTACGGTTTTGGATTAGCCGAATTGCAAAAATGTGTTGATATGGTAGAAGCAAATGCGCTGGCTTTGCATGTTAACCCGATACAAGAGGTAATTCAGCCGGAAGGAGACAGAAATTTTGAGGACCTTTTACCTAAATTGGAAAAATTAGTAAAAAAGTTAAGTGTACCGGTTATAGTTAAAGAGGTTGGGTTTGGTTTATCGGAAGATGTAGTCAGACGTCTTAATAATGTGGGAGTCAGAATTTTCGACACAGCAGGATGGGGCGGTACAAATTGGGCAATTATTGAGGGATTGCGCGGGAAAGCCGACAGGGCTTTGGGAGAGCTTTTTAGTGGTTGGGGAATTCCGACGACAGACTCAATAATTGCAGCAGCGAAAGTTAAAGAAGAGAAGAAAGACGATTCATTTGTAATTTTGGGAAGCGGAGGAGTAAGGACTGGGGTCGATATAGCCAAATGTATCGCACTTGGATCGGACTTGGCGGGATTGGCAGCCCCTTTCGCCGAAGTGGCTTTAATCTCGGATGAAAAGGTTGGAATATTAATAGAACGGCTTTCTGCTGAGCTTAAAATAGCTATGTTTGGCATCGGCGCAAGAAATATCTTAGAATTAAAAAACAAAAAGCCAGTCTCTGTTTGAAGATAAGTAAGTTTCCAAAAAAAGTTTTTTTCTTACTAAAACCCCCTTGACACACCTGTTGTCGTTTGATACCTTGTGATTAGTTTAAGTTAGCCGTTAGGTTCAACACCGTATCAAAATATAACCAAATATCAACTAGCGATACATTAAAACAAATGCCCGAGAAAAAGATCAAGAAAAAAGTAAAATTAGAAGAACTCCCGGATCTTTTAACAGTTCGGGAAGTAGCCGAGCTGCTTCGTGTTTCTCCTCTAACAATAAAGCGCTGGGGTAAAAGAGGAAAACTTCCCGCAATTCGTATCAATTCCCGCGGAGACAGGCGTTATAAGAAAGAGGCTGTTTTGTGGCTTTTAGGAATCCAAGAGAAAGAGAGCTAGCTTCCTTCTTGACTCGCTTCACGCGTAAGAAAGAGGCAGTGTTATGGTTACTTCATCTCATATGTTTAGATTTTTAATTGCTTAGGTATATAATTATCTCAATTAATTATGACTTCGGAATGGAAAAAAAGTTTACTTGAAATTTTAGATACTGAGATTGAGAGTGCAAAAGTCTCGGTAGCTAAAACCGATGAAGCCTCAAAGTTTATTGTGACCGGCTGGTCGCAATCCGGAGACAAATATCACGCGCAAATGGCGGCTGATCTTGCAGCTAGTTACTTAAAACGCTTAAAAGATATAAGAAACGAGATTGAAAAATCCGAAGTGAAAGTTATGCATAAAGTAGAACCCGTATCATTTGTTGAAGTTGAATACGAAGACGGAAGCAAACTGTCTTTTACGTATGTTGCCAACGGAGTGAGTTTGACACGATCTTTGTTTATTTCAACAAATTCGCCCTTAGGTAAAGCCATTTTGGGTAAAAGTGTTGGAGATAAATTCAGTTATGTATTAGAGAATAATGGTAGTAAAAGAACTTTTTCAGGAAAAGTTCTGAAAATTGAGTAAATTAAATGTTTGTCTAGCAGTCTGTTTTAACATAATAAGGACGGTCTTGGCTAAAATAGTTAGATCAGTTAAGAAGCTTGCGTTTTTTACATAGTCTTCATCTAATTTCATCCACTCATTAAATTTTAGACGATGAGAACCTTGAACTACCCATCTACTTGTAATTCCGGGCTTGACTAATTCTCGCACTCTCTCGGATTTTGCTAATTTCCTTGCTTCATAGAGTGGTAGGGGTCTTGGTCCTACAAGACTCATATCTCCCCTTAACACATTTATCAATTGTGGAAGTTCATCCAAACCCGTGTGGGCAAGGAACCTTCCGAATCTGGTAAGTCTGGGATCGTCCACTATTTTAAAAACCGGACCGTCGGCCTCATTAAATTGTTTGTATCTTCCTTGAAGTTTCTCTGATCCCGTCTTCATTGTTCTAAATTTTATTAATTTGAAGACATTCCCATTCTTACCAATTCTTTTTTGTATGAAGAAAGCGGGACCGGGCGACGTGACCTTCACTGCCAGTAAGATTAATATCAAAAGCGGAGATAGCATGATTGTAGATATCAGCGAAAACGCCAAGTCAAAGGACCTTTTAGTAAGTGAACTGTGGTATGAACTAGGGATACGTCTTACTGTCATCCAGATAGTATAAACAAAATCTAAGAACAATTTTAAGAGGAATTAAAGCAATTTTAAATAATACTTTTATGATTTCGCGTATTTTATTATTGCTTAGGAATTGGGCGTGTTTGGAGAAATAGATAAAGGCATTAAAAGAACAAGAAAGCCAAGAATGTACGGGTATAGACTAACTTATAACAAGAAGTGAAGGGACAGTTCGGGTAACCCTCTTACCGGTATAACTATCAATATTCGAAGGAGAATTTACAATTTCAATGTCATCTTGATGTTTGGCAACAACAATGGCGTCTCCGCCGGCTGCTCCGAAACCAGCATTAACAGTCCCCTTTTCTTTCATGATTAAAGCAAGTTCGTCAATGGTTGCACCACTTGATTCTTTTTGTCTACCGTCGGCCACAGTAACAATTAGTTTGCCGTCTTTATTATGGCCAACCCCTACTGCTGGAATTCTGTTTGGCGGTAAAATTGCACAAACGACGGCTCGAACTATTCCGGAGTTTTCATCCCTGACCACACGCCAATGATTTTCAAGATCTGCGTCTTTTACAGCTTTCTTAAAATCTTCGGTGTCTTGAGGATCTATATCGCCGACTCTTATTACTGCGAATCGTCCTTCTCTAGTTACTCTTCTGGCTGAAGCTGGGTTTATAGGCATAAACTTTCTTACCAGTCTCCAGAAGTCGGGAGGTGTTTTTTGCCCGGCTGCCAAATCTACCCAATTTCTCGGATCGGCTAAAGCTCTTGGATCGCCTCTTTCCCAAATACTCATTTGAGGCACAATTTGGCCACTTTTGACTACAAGAGGCATGCTAAATCCGATTTCCAAATCATCTAAACCTTGCGTCGGATTTCCGTTATTTAAGTGAAGCGAGGAGGCACCCCAGACCCCATTCTTTCGCGTAATTACTTCATATTGGCCCGTTAAAGTATCGTCGCCTGGTAAAGAAATAATTCTTCCATCTCTGATCCAAAACGCTCCATACTGCCAGCCGGCGTTTGTAGGGGGTATTCCGACTGAACTTTCTGGGACGCTCTCACCCACCAGAAATTTCTCAGGTCTTAGTCCTGCCAGGGAACCCCAGGCTTTTGTTGTTGCAGCTTGATCAATGAGAAGTCCACCGGGTTCTGTGACAATGCGTTTTTCCAAAAAGCGGGGATCGATAAGGAGGTTGGGAGTGGAAGTTTCAGAGGCAAAAATTGAAGTTATCAAAACTTGGGAGTGGTCAGGCCTTACAAATTTTTCTCTCATAACTAACGATGAACCGAGTAATTTTTCGAATAAAATTTCCTTACTTTGCCAATAGGTTTCGGGAGAATCAAATAGGGCCTGTTCCGCTGTGCCTCTTCCCATAGTAAAGCGAATTCTATACCTGCTTCAACTAAAAGACAAGTATTTAGAGGAACCACCTTTTTATTCGAACTTCGCGAATACCCCGCCTGAAGGACGGGGATGAAGCGAAGCAGCGAACAAACTTGTCCGAAAGGAATGCTCCGCCTGCAGCAAAGCGGAGGGCGGAGTAGTTTATTTTATGAGAGTGAGCGCAAAAGCGATTAGTTCCAGAAAACCCTGAAATGCACCCTTGAGGATTTTAATGTCGGTGTAAATATTCTTTTTCCTCGGCCTGTGTTTTATCGGAATATGGTAAAGGTTGTGGTGATCGCGCGCGGCTAATATGGTCAGAAAAATATTTGGTGCAAATGAATTTTCCGGAACCAATTTAAGTAGGTTTTTGAGGTATTCTCTTTTAATTAATCTAAAAGGTATATTTGGGTCTTTTATATATTTACCAAAAAGTATAAATATCCAAATCGATATTAGGTTTGTGAGCAGGATTCTGTATTTGGGATCTTTACGTTTTTGTCGATAGCCAAGAATGAAATCTGAAGTTTTTCGCATTCTCCACAGCTTATAAAAATCTTTTGCCGCAAAATGACCATCAGAGTCTGTTTGAAATATCCATTCATGCCGTGAGGCCAGTGCTTTTTTGTAACCCAAAAGTATGGTTTTTCCATGTCCCTCGTTTTGTTTGTTTATCACTTTGAGAAAACTGTATTTTTGGGAAAGGCTATAAATTGTCTGAAAAGTTTTATCCTTTGACCCATCATTAATCACTAGTATTTCAGAGCCGGGAATTTTGTTAATGATTGGAATCCACAAAGATATTGTAGTTTCGATATTATCTTCTTCGTTGTAGGCGGGCATTACTAAGATGAACGTTTCTTTCGCTGACTTATCTAGTGACATGGGTGCTTTTTTCCTATTTTCGTTCATGATGAATTCCAGATAATCAGAGGACGAATCTGCTAAGATAACACAGTATACTATGCGGGAAGCAAGTACAATAAGAGAAAGACTAAAATATTATTCAGATTTCCTTTGGGGAATGACCGAAAAGGAAATTAAAGCTCGTTATAAAAGGGCCGTCTTCGGATTTTTATGGATACTTCTTAATCCATTGATGCAAATGATAATTATTGGAGCCATATTTTCTTATTTCATAAAAGTTCCAAATTATTTTCTATTTTTATTTGTGGGTCTTCTTGCCTGGCAATTTTTTTCTTTATCTTTGACAAAGGTCACTCCAAGCATAGTCTATGAAAGGAATTTACTTGTGAAAGCTAAATTTCCAATCGAAGCCATACCTATATCCATAATTCTTTCTAATTTTTTGCACATGATTATTTCATATATAATTTTTCTTCCTATACTTTTTTTTACAGTTAAACTCACTATGGCATCTTTACTTCTTACCATTACGGCACTCATCTGGCTTCTACTTTTAACAATAGGATTAGGTCTTCTTACTGCGAGTCTGAATGTAAGATACAGAGACGTTAATTTTTTCATTCAGACGACTATTATATTATGGTTTTATGCAACACCAATTTTGTATGACTCAACTATCGTTTCAGAAAAACTGTTTCCCTTTTTTGCACTCAACCCCCTCACTTCTATCTTCGAAATTTTACACTATTCGCTACTGAATCAAGGCAGGATTGACATCAAAATATTAGCAGCAAATTTGAGTTTAAGTCTGATTATTATTATGTTAGGAGTGTTAATTTTTAGAAAAATGCATAAATTTTTTGTTGACTGGCTTTAAGAAAGAGAGGTTAATTATGGAAGATAAAATTGCCGTCGAACTTAAAGGAGTTTCTAAAAAATATACCCTGCATCACGAAAAGCCGACGTTAGTAGAGAATATCTTTACAGCACGAAGCACTGAAGAATTCTGGGCCCTAAAGAGAATAAATTTAGAGATCAAAAGGGGAGAGAAAGTTGGAATAATCGGACCAAACGGTTCAGGTAAAACAACTCTCTTGGAAGTTATATCGGGAATTACTACACCGACCAGAGGGAGTGTTATAACAAACGGGAAGAAGGTTTCTTTAATTGAGCTTGAAGCGGGATTCCATGCCGAATTAACCGGGCAGGAAAATATTTATCTTAATGGTCTTTTGATCGGAATGTCTAAAAAAGAGATCAACTCAAAGATCAAAAAGATTATCTCTTTTGCAGACGTTCGCCAATTCATAGATGCACCTTTTTACGCCTACTCTGAGGGAATGAAATTAAGACTCGGGTTTTCGATTGTAGCTCATACGAATCCTGATATCGTAATTTTAGACGAAAATATGGCCGTTGGAGATACCAGTTTTAAGGTAAAGTCTCATGAAATAATTTTAGATTGGATAAAAAAAAGAAAAACTATAATAGTAGTTAGTCACTTATTGGATTTTATTTCCGAAACCTGTGATAAAGTTGTTTGGTTAGAAGAAGGTAAAATATTCGATCAGGGAAAAACTAAAACTATAATCAAAAAATATCTGCATAAATATTACAATCGGCGAGGCCATGAGTGAAAAGGTCTAACTCTTCTTAATTCCCTTTGAAAAATTTTTTTATATGGAGAATTACTGTATCCTGTTCTCGTTTGGTCATTTCAGGATAGAGGGGAAGTGATAACACCTCGCTGCTAACCTTCTCACTAACTGGGAAATCGCCCTTTTTGTAGCCGAGTATGCGCATACAAGGTTGAAGATGAATGGGAATTGGAAAATGGATGCCGCGGGCAATGTCGTGTTTCTGGAGATATTCTTTTAAACGGTCTCTATGTTTAGTACGGATGACATAAAGATGATAACTTGCTAGGGCATAATCTGGTTCTGAAGGTAAAACTAGCGGTAAACCGGAAAGGTTGGTGGTGTAGTAGGATGCAATTGCTCTTCGCTGCTTAATCCAACGAGAAAGATAGGGTAGTTTGGTTAGTAGTATAGCGGCTTGAATAGTATCCAACTTGCTGTTATAGCCAATTACGGAGTGAATATTTTTTTCTTTCTGACCAACATTTCTTAAGAGTCCAACAGAATCTGCAATATATTTTTTGTTTGTAATTACTGCTCCCGCATCGCCAAAAGCACCTAGGTTTTTACTCGGATAGAAGGAAAAACAACCGATATCTCCAATACTTCCAACTGTACGCCCTTTATATTTAGCTCCGTGTGCTTGGCAAGCATCTTCAATAATGGAAAGATTGAATATTTTTGCTAAACGGAGGAGGGGGTCCATATCCACAGGTAGTCCAAATAAATGGACAGGAATGATTACTTTTGTACGTGCTGTAATTTTTTTTTCGATGAGAGAAATATCCATTGAGAGAGTGTTTGGATCGGCGTCTACTAAAATTGGCCGCGCACCAACATGAAGAATGGGAAGAACAGTACTTATAAATGTATTTGCAACCGTAATGATCTCGGCACCACTCTTTATTCCAAGTGCACGAAGAGAAAGAAGTAATGCATCAGAACCCGAGCCAACTCCTACGGTGTATTTCGCCCCACAGTATTTAGCGAATTCTCTCTCAAACATTTCCACCTCGGGACCTAAAATATATTTTTGATTATCTATAACTTTCTCAATTGCCCGGATTAGTTTTTTATTAAGTAACCTGTTTTGTTTAGTAAAATCAACAAGTCGTATCATAATTTTATTAACTATTAATAGATGAAATAGATGAAGTCAGTCGATTGTAGTTTTTAATAAATTTACTGACATTTTCTTTCCCCGGAATAGAAATAATTTTTGCAAAAAGGAATGCAATAATTAAACCCCTGCAAATGAAATAAAAGTTAGTGGAAGTATCTTTTATTAGATTATTGAACGAGTTTTGTTTTCGCAAAGTCCTATTGATTTCAGATTTGAATTCTTGAATCACTTCAGAAATATACGACTTCACAACCGGCTGGCACATTTTTGCACCTTGTATTGCATATAATCCATAAGCCGCAATACCACCGCATAAGTATATTTGCCATGCTTGTTTCCACTCCTTTTGTGTAAGCCATTTGTTATGATAGACAATCATTGAGGGGTTATAAGCAATTTTATATTTTGCAATTATTGATCGGAGTATAAATTCTGCATCCTCGGCATTTTTGCCTATCGAACCCGGACCCAACCACCATTTATAACCCCCAATTTTATCAAAAACCCTTCTTTTTATAACGGCATTATTATCAAAACCAACATCCGTCCAGTGGGTATAAATATGCGAGAGAAGGCTGTATTTATTGGGTGTTTTTGTGAAAGTGCAAGGGCATATCATATTTTTATGTTTTTCCGGTTTGTAAGGAAATGTTTGTCCAAATACCAGGGAAACAGAAGGTCTTTTGAGTAATTTAATGGCTTGTTGTACCCAGTCTTTATTTAAAAAACAGTCGTCGTCTGTCAAACCAATAAATTCGGAAGTGATTTCTTTCAGCCCCGCGTTTACTGCGTTACTGCGTCCGGTATTTGTAAGTTTAATATGCACAACTTTTGTCTGGCGATTTACATAATTATTTGCTTTACCTTGAGTAACAAGGACTATCTTTTCCAAATTCTTATCTTCGATGATCTCTTTCCATATGTTAGAGAACTTAATACCTGTCCTATTCGAGCATACCAAAAGAGTTAGTTTTTTGTTCATAATACTATGTTATACGCATAAAATCTGAATATATTGGATCTTAATATTTTGGTTGTTTTAACGAATTTACTGGTTATGAATTTTCTCGATGATAGTTACCACTTCGTATCCTAATTGTCCGTCAGAGATAGGATAAGTATGATTGATAATGGAAGTGATAAATTCGTGACATACATTTCTCAAGGGTTCTACATAAGGTAAATTGTTCAATTTTTGTAAATTTTTTATCGGTTTATAGTAATTTAACAATTTCTTACTGTTTTTAAAGTAACAATCATTTAAATACATTGACATTTCTTCTTCATTATTTACTTGTTCAAGGAACAAAGTTTTCTTTGCGCCGATTATAAGTATTTTTCTGATCTTTAACGGCGAAAGCCAACTAAGATGCACATGTGCTTCGCACCCGTTACTGAATTTGAAATACAGATTTGATACGTCCGCGCGTTTCTTGTCTATTATCCTTGATTTTACTTGAGATAATTTACTTGGAAGCCCCAGAAAGTAATAAAGTATTGAAACATCGTGAGGAGCGAAATCCCAAACTACATCGCAGCCAACTTTATATTGGCCGGGGCCAATCCTTGTCGTTTCGATGAAACGAATTTCGCCCAAGTCACCGCTATCCACTATTTGCTTTGCCGCGCGAATTTCCGGAGCATATAGGTAAGTATGATCAATCATAAGAATTAATTTTTTTCTGTCTGCGAGCTTTTTCAGCTCAAGCGCATGATTCTTATTAAGAGCCATAGGTTTCTCGAGTAACACGTGCTTTCCCGACCAAAGTATACTTTTAGCGATTTTATAATGCGTTTCTGCTGGGGTTGCGATCACAACAGCGTCTATATTTTTACTTGAGGTTATTTCTTTTAGGTCGCAAGTAACTAGTATTTGACTATTTGATAAACGTAGTTGACTAACCAGTTTTTGATTTTTATCACATATTGCGGTTACTTGCGCTGATTGGGTATTTTGTAAGTTTCTGAATAGTATTTTACCCCAATAACCGTGACCTATCAGAGCTATGTTTAAATTAACCATAAATATATACAGAGTTTATATTGTACAAATTGAATATCAATTAAATTCTAAAGAGATTATTATCTGGTTATATTTTCAGTAACTGATATGTATTTTCGGAAATTGTTTAGACGGTTGTTCCAATTAAACACGAATATTAAAAGTAAGGCTATTGCTTTCCGATATGGGCTAATTTTAAATGGAGTCTGGCCTTGAGTAATTCTGAAATCATGAAATCTCTTGCCTTTTCTAGAGCCAAATCTGGGTAAAGTTTTGGGAAGTAAGGGATAAATTTTCGGCTGAAAGCCGATCGTCTCCTGAAGCTGCGCAGTTAGCATATTAAAACAATCCTTATTTGTGGTCACGGAAATTTCTAAATAAATGTCAACATTATCAACCCCATTATCTTTATTGCAAATTATCTGATACTCTTTTACCTCGTGGTATTGTCTTATAGTCCGTTCAATTTCTTCGGGAAAAATAAAATATGAACGAAGTTTAACCTGACCGGTTGTTCTTCCCAAGATACCACCTTTCAATCTGGGTGATATCTTTCCACAAGGACAAGTGGAATTGTCGATTTCTATCATATCACCTGTTCTGTAACGGATAAGAGGGTAATCACGCCTCCAAAGAGAAGTTAAAACTAGTTCCCCCTTTTTAGCAGGTCGATTTGAAGACGGTTCAAAAACCTCCGTGATAAACAGGTTTTCGAGTATATGGTAAGTGTTGGGATTAGTGCACTCCGTAGCAAATGTTCCAGATTCTAAAGCCCCGATGTGATCTATTACTTTTGCGCCCGACATCTTTTCAAAATAAGCTTTTGTGGGTGGATGTCCGCCCCCCACCTCGCCTATTGTAAATATTTTTCTAACGCCTAAGCGTTTAAGATCAATATGTCGTTCTTGAGCCAGTTCAATAAGCTCAAATATTGCAGTAGGAAAGCTGTGCAACGTATTTATTTTTAAATATTTAATTTTCTCGAAAAAATCAATTGATTTGTAATCCTCTATAGGAACCATACGCGTTCCAAGAAGTCGCGAAGTTTCGTAAAAAAGGGGATACGCATATGAGGAGGTGAAATAACAGATGACATCGCCTTTTTTAACACCCATTTCGCGATACCCGCGAGCCATTACATCAGCAAAGCGATTAAATTCTTCGGGAGTTAACGGCTGCTGGAAAGGTTTTCCTGTTAACGTCCCGGAGGTTCGGATGACGAACGAATATTCAGAAATCGGTCGTGTAAGGTTTGATCCAAAAGGAGGTCTTTTATGCTGGTCTTTGATAAGTTCATCCCTTGTGGTAAAAGGAAGATTATAAAAATCGTCCCAAGTATTTATTTGATTTGTGTTAGTTACTCCAGCGGCTTTAAACTTTTTCCTATAAAATTCATTAGAACGCAAAACGTAGTTAAGAAGTTTCTTAAATTTATGAAGGTATGATTTTGGCGGTGTATTCATATTTTTTACGTTCATTTTTCTTTAACACTATATCACAATAGAATAAGAATGCCAGAAATAAATAAGGACCGGACAAAGTGCAAATGTCAGAATATCTCATGGGTTAGAGAATACTTTGACGCACTTTAAGTGTCCGGTCCCTTTCTGTTGTTGCCAACGATCCGCTTCAGGTAAGCAATTTTACCTGTGTGAAAATTGTTGGCTTTACTCCAATACCGGTTTGTTGATGTCTCTTGTAATCCATCAGCAACCAAGTTCACCGCAATTACCAGTAAACTTATGGCACCAGCTGGAAATAGAACTATCCAAGGAGCGACAAGTAAATAGTCCCGTCCGTCAGAAATCATTCTTCCCCAATCGGGTGAATCAAGCGGAGTTCCTAATCCAAGGAAGCTCAAGGCCGACACAAGGAGAAGTCCTTGTGCGAAACGTGTTGTAACTTCCACGATAACGATGTAGAAAACATTTGGAAGTATGTGCTTAAACACGATTCTTGTATCGGATGCTCCGATCGCTTTAGCGGCTGTAATATACTCCTCTGTTTTTTCGTTAAGAACCGAAGCTCTTACAACCTTCGCTGTTCTGGGCATGAATATGAATCCCGTTCCCAGGATTAACCAGACGCTTTCGTTACCCAGAGCAGAAACAACGAGTAGTCCCGTTAGCAAAACAGGAAACGAAAGGAGTAAATCAACGAACCCCATAAGTATTTCGTCAAGAAAGCCTCCGAAAAAGCCAACAAATCCTAAGATGACTCCCAGAAAGGTTCCCAGAAGAATTCCCAGGAAAGCTGTTGTAATAATTCCGCCGCTTCCGGCAAGGATTCTACTGAAAACATCTCTTCCAAGGTGATCAGTACCCATAGGATACGAGATTGTCGGGGAGACCAAGGGGGGTCCGCTAACCGCCGACGGAGGATAAGGTTCCATCAGGGGTCCTATCAACACAATCAGGATAAAAATCCCTACAACTATCAAACCGAGGGCTAGTTTCGTGTTCATCGGGCACCTCTCAACTTCGGATTAAGGGCTATCACAATAGCATCGCAAAGTATACTTGTCAGGGCATAACCGAAATAAACGATGATCGATGCAGCCTGAATCAGAGGTATATCGCGATTCGCTATCGCCGTTGCGAAAAGACTGCCAATTCCGGGATAGGCAAAGACTGTTTCTGTCAGAACCAGTCCTCCGAACATCCAACCAGCATTGATTCCGATTGCTGGAATTACCGGGATTATGGCATTTTTTAATGCGTGCCGGTATACGATTGTCGGTTCTCTTAACCCCTTTGCTCTTGCGGTTGTGATGTATTCTTTGGCCATTTCGTTGATGATGCTTGATCTGGTCAAGCGTACGATATAACCGATTGTTGCAAACGTCAGAGTAAGGGTTGGAAGGATAGCTGCTTTCATCCACTCAGTCCAAGTAAAGTCGGGTGCGAGTGAACTTGTCGCTGGGAATAATCTTATGGTCACACTGAAAAGCGTGATAAGAAAGATCCCGGTTACAAACTCAGGAAGCGAGAAAGCAACCAACGTAACATTGGATATAAGGTTGTCTAATCTGCGACCATGATTTTTCCCCGCGATAACCCCAAGTAGTATTGCCAAGGGAATGGAAAACAAAAGCGCCATTCCGGTAAGGAGTATTGAGTTAACAATTCTTCGCCCAACAATCGGTGCGATCGGATAACTCCATGTGTAGGAAGTTCCCATATCTCCTTCGAGATAATTTAATGCCCAATCGAAATAGCGAACATAAGCCGGTCGGTCAAGACCAAGTTTATGCCTTTCAATGGCAAGATTCTCGGGAGTGGCCTCTGAACCTAAAAGGTGAGAAGCTGCGTCACCGGGCAAAACCTCGGTGGCTAAAAAGACAAACATTGTGAAGATGACTAGCATCAATAAAGTTGAAGTAGCCCGTCTTATTATCTGTAACATATTTACCTCCCAAGGAAAAGTAAAGAGAGAGGACACTAGTTAGCCCTCTCTCTTTTGAGGGTTGAAGTTGCCTTATCGGCCAATCCAGGTTGTCCTGAAATCCAGCCATGTAGTCGGATGGGGAAGAAAACCGTTAACATCGGCGCTAACAGCCATGATATTCGGCTGGTAGAAAGGTAGAATAGTACCACCTTCTTCTGCGATGATACGCTGGATCTCTGAGTACATGAGAAGTCGTTGTTCAGGATTTTGCTCAGCACGGGCTTGAGTCAGCAAATCATCAATTTTGGGATTGGTATACGCGGTCTCATTAAAAGCAGTCTGTGAGGAGTGGGCGATTGAGATTGTCTCACCGGTTGTTGGTCTGAAAGTCCACTTGGACATAAACATGGGTTTCTTCATAAAGATTAGATCCCAATATCCGTCCGGTGGCACCGCCATTACCGTCACACGGATTCCGGCTTCAGCTGCCTGCTGTTGATAAAGAAGCGCCATATCATTCATACCAGGTCGGACAGTTGACGTCCATAAAGTTACATCGATACCGTTTGGATATCCTGCCTCGGTAAGAAGAGTTTTGGCTTTCTCGATATCGCGCTCGGGAGCTGGCATGTCTGCCCAAAAGGTATGGATAGGGGCGACTGGCTGATCATTACCGATTTGTCCTAAACCAAGACCGACTATATCCAGCATTTGCTGCCTGTTAACCACGAGCTTCATTGCTTGTCGAATGCGAACATCATCAAAAGGTGGTTCAGTAACATTTATGGCAATGTCCAGGTAGACGCCGCTTGGTGCTTCCAAGACCTTTGCGTTATTGCTGTTTTCTAGAACAGCCATGCTCGATGGAGCTATTTGCCACAAGACATTGATGTCACCAGCAGCTAGTGCAGCTACCCTGGATGATTCTTCCGAGATTGCTACAAAGTTAATTTCATCAAGGAAAGGAAGTTGATTCCCGTCCTCGTCGCTGGCCCAGTAGTTTGGATTTCGGGTTAGAACAACACGCTCACCGGGAACATAAGTTGACCATTTGAATGGACCTGTCCCAGACGGAGAAGTGCTGTTATCTTCGTTTGTCCGATCTCGGGCTACTATTCGCATCTGGACTCCACCCAAAATTAGTGGAAGGTCACTGTTAGGCGAATTTAATCTAAACTCGACTGTGTTGTTTCCAATTGCAGCAACTTCATCAATAAATGACAATAACGAGCGGGCTGCACTGCCGTATTCGGGATCAAGCAATCGGCCAAAAGTACGGACAACATCTTCTGCTGTAAAAGGTGTTCCATGGTGGAATGTTACCCCTTGGCGCAGTTGAAATGTCCAGGTTAAACCATCAGTCGAAGCTTGCCACTTTTCCGCCAATTGAGGTTGAGGTTGAAGTTTCTCATCGATACGGGTGAGGTTATCATAAACCTCTGCGGTTATAGCATAAACCTCACTCTGTCGCATAAGACCAGGATCCAATTCCTGGGGACTGGCCGGAAATGCTACAACTAACACTCCTCCGTATTTTGATGCTTCCGGAGTACTTGTGTGTGTTGCAGTTACTATCGTAACTACCGGCTGTTGAGTGGGTATTGGAACTTCCTTTGCGCATGCTACAGCAAGCATAGACGCGATCAACAACGTTATTACTAAATTGGCTTTCATTTTCTCTCCCTTTCTTTTCTAGGTGAATATGAACTTCTTGATGGTTTCTTCTTCTTTTCTTCGGGTTGGTGTGAAAATCTAGTAATACTTTTGCTCCTATAGGATGTTAATGTGCCATAATGACGATTTTATCAGTAGACAAGAATTAGTCAAGGTAACGGAACGAAGTAAAATAAACCCTATATTGTCTTTATTCTAATATTTGTAAATACAGCGAAACCCGCATTGACTTTTTTACGGGGTTTAGATATAACACTTAAGGTAAGAAGATAAATTTTATAAACCCATTTAACATAGGTTTTCAAAAGGTACTTTTAAACTTAAGGATGGGCCGGAAGGCAAGTTTTGAGATAACATCTGTGTATGAATTCTAAGTTAATAGTTGGAATGTTAGCAGTGATTGTGGTGATTTGGGGTATATTCGCTTTTACTAAAACTTCGAAACCACAAACAACACTTCAAACATCGGAAGAATCTTTACCTGTGGTTATCATTGGTACTGCTCCGCCCTCTTCAAACGACCTTGCTGCCAGGGTTATAAAAAAAATGGGTTGGGATAAGGAGGCGGGATACATTTTAGAACAACGCAATATTGCAATTGAAGCAACCGTGCCGGCAATGATTGGAGGTGCTGTTGACATTATTGGAATGACTCCACTGACTGCTCTTAACACAATTAATCCCGAGAGACCGATAAAAATTATCGCCAATGGAAATATAGTCAGTTGCCCCTTTTTTGTACCTGGCGATAGCAGTGTGCAAAGTTGGCAAGACCTTAGAGGAAAGCGTCTTGGTATGACTTCAAATGTAGGTCCCTCATATAACATGACAAGAATGGCTTTTAAGTTAAAGGAGGGGATTGATATTAACAAAGAGTTTCAAGTATCTCATTCTCCAACTCAAGAGTTGATACCGAGACTTGTTCGCGGGGAAGTTGACGCAGTCCTTGGACGTTGTGGTGAAGTTGGAATAGCAAAGGCCCTAGTCGAAGCAAAATTCAAGACCGTTGGCAACATGACGGATGTTCTTTATAGAGACGGGGAATATAAAGAGTTAATGATGGAAGCGATGATTTCCACAAAAGATTGGGCAGATTTCAATCCAGAGTTGGTAAAAAAGTTCAGAAAAACATTATATAAGGCTTATGCCTACATAAACGAACATCCTGAGGTCTTTGATGATCCGTATATCCAAAAGGCATACGCACTGGATGCAGCAACTCCTGAAGTAATATCAAAGATAAAAGAATTGGTGCCAGAATTTTATACATTTGTCGATTGGCCAACTGTTGTCGATTCTCAATACAAATTTTTTGAGGCTGCAAAGAAAGAGGGATTGCTAAGCGAAGTTCCTCAAAAAGAAGAACTGTTCTTTAATCCTACAGAATCGATTCAATAGAAAATACTCTTCTATTCTATAAAATATTTAGGTAAGTTATGAAGACAAAAGGCTTGTTATTCCTTCTAAAGCACTTGGGACGAACGTCCCGTCGTTTCGTTCCGGAGCTTTCGAACATAGCTCTCCTTATAACCGGTTGGTATTTTGTAAGCAGAAATGTACCTAGTTTTTTACTTCCGTCACCATTATCGACCCTACGGGAAACTTATAAAACTCTTTTTTCCCCCGAGTTTGCTTATAATGCTTTTCTTACTTTAAGACGTGCGTTAACAGGGTTTTTCGTTGCATTTGTTGCGACCCACCTATTGGTTCTGACCAGCATGTATTCAGACAAATTTCGAAAGTTTTGGAGACCCTTGATCCTTTTAGGTTTATCCGTCCCAGCTACGATAGGCATATTTGTTACTGTTGTAATGTTGGGATCAAGGGGACCAGTTGCTTTGATAGTAGTAATCATAATACTGACACCTCTTCTTTATCTTATGCTGTACCCGGCCTTTCAGAATATTGACAAGGGACTTACAGAGGTGGCGAAAGTGTATCATTTTCCTAGATCGGTTTTTCTGAAATATGTTATTATGCCTCAAATTGCTCCATATTACTTATCTGCAATTCGTGCCGGGGTTAATGATTCGTGGAAACTTGCTATGCTTGCCGAAGTTTTTTCTTTCGGTGACGGAGTAGGACATCAAATACTACTGTATTTTAATCTTTTTTCTATTCGACAAGTGCTAGCGTGGTTCTTATCTTTTCTAGTTATTTTGGTTGTCCTTGAATACGGAGTGTTTCAATCTTTAGAAAAACTGCTAGTTCCGAATCGAGAAAACAATAAAAATATATGGTAGGGATACGGATCAATAGTCTATCGAAATCATTTGGAAAAAATTTAACAATTTTTCGCAACCTCTCGCTTGATGTTGAATCTAACGAACGGGTGTGCTTGTTTGGTCCGTCAGGTTGCGGGAAGACTACTTTTCTAAACTTGCTGGCAGGATTAACTCAATCCGATTCTGGAAATATCTCATTTACAACTAACCGACATAATCTTATGCGGCCTAGGGTTGGATATGTTTTTCAAGAACCAAGACTGCTTCCGTGGTTGATAGTAGAAAAAAACGTTTCTGTTGTTCTCAATGGAGTTAGTTCAAAGAAGACCCCTGCTTTAGTTAGACGTATGTTAAAGCTTGTAAGATTACCTGGCTACGGCAAAAAATACCCAACCGAAATATCCGGTGGGGAGCAACAGAGAGTGGCAATGGCCCGTGCCCTCATTGTAAATCCTGATTTTCTTTTTCTTGATGAACCTTTTAGTCACCTTGACGAATTCACTGCAGCACAACTTCGGTATGACTTGTTAAAAATGCTTGAAAAAGTAAAAACGACAACCGTTCTTACCACACACAATCCTCTGGAGGCAATCTATCTTGCGGACAGAATTGTGGTGTTATCTGCAAAAAAGCCAACCTTTATTAAACGCATTATAAAAACACGGCTTACAAAGCAAGGTAAAAAGGATCTATATAGAGAATTTATTTTTGAAGCACCCGTTAAGCGAATTATGAATCGACTTCTTGCATGACGTTTGTTATTTTTGCGACTTTCTTCCTCCAACTATTTTCTTCAGACAACTTTCTTTGTTGCTTTTGATTTTCTTTTGGCCAGGGTTTGGAAAGAAGGTTTTTAATGTGTTTTTCCCATTCCTCATTAGTATTCCCAATCTTAACGAACTTTGGAAATCTTTTTAATTCTTCGATAGGGGTTGAAACGACAGGCTTTCCCAGAAAGAAATATTCAAAAAGTTTCATCGGATAACTATATTTATTAAAATCAAGCGATATGTCATAAGGAATTATCCCGATATCAAAAGTATTTATAATTTCCTTAACTACTAAACGGTTTTGGGTTTTTGGTACGAAAAAGACATTTTTGTATTTTTTGATCTTGTTAATTTTTGAGCTCAACTCTCCCCGAATTTTGTCCTCAGGAGTATGTTTAACCGATTCGGTGAAAACGAATGATACGTGTGGGAGTAATGAAATTATTTCGTCCAAGAGTTCGTAATCGATACGAAATGTTAAATTACCGACAAAACCGACAGCTGGTCTTGGTATATTACTTAAAATTTTTTGGTAGGTAATTAGCTCGTCATTTTCAGTTTTGCCAAGTAGTTTATTCAAACTTCGCGAAAGCCGAGGACTCTTAGTCCTCGGTTGTTTATTTGATGTAAAGGATTCAACGTCAAAGCCTTGGGGAACGACAGCATCTGCAATTCGGAATCTCTTTTTTACATTAAAGAGAGCTTCCGAATTAACAAAAAAGAAATTCGAATTTTTTATAAGATACTCTTCACTTTGACCCATTGTTTCAGCGTAATTTTTATCCAAAGATGTCCAGTAATCGACGCAGTCGTATATACCCAGAGCTAATTTCTTATTCAATCTTAATACTGTTGAATCTTTCCAATCTAAGCACCAAAGGGTAGGTCTATTTAACTTTCTTACCAAGATCGTAAGATGAAGATTTGAAAAAATCCAATTGACTTTGTTTACCAAGCCGAATTTATTCAGCCTTATAGGCAATAAACTGAAAGGTTGATATATGCTGATATTGTCAAAGTTTTTAAATTTGTTTTCTAAAATTTTGATTTGATCGGAATCCTCGAGTAAAAGTTTGAAGATGGACTTCGGTTCTGAAAATGAAACCAGGAAAATCAGATTTCCTAGTCTTGCTAACTCCTTGGCCGTTTGGAAAACATAATCACATATTACACCAGGCTCATCATGAAATGGGATAAGTATTATTTTTGTTTCAGGAAAACTCTTTTGGATGAAATCACCCAGCTCCTTTTTTGTTTCCGGAGTAACCTTTTTTGAAAATACTAACGACCAACAGACGTCGAAAATTGTTTGCGTTAATTGTTTTTTCAGGTCGTATGGAATCTTAAAATCGGCTATAATCTCATTTTCTACGTTGGAAAGACTCGTTCCCAACTTATATGATTGGCAAACCGTAAATTTGGCTTTTTCGGAAATTAATTTTAACAGCTTATCCTTGATAGGATTGGGTTTTCTTGATATTTTTATAACCTTAATTAAGTCGTTACTGTACAAAAAGTATTGCAATTTATATAAGATTGACCCAACAACCGGGATAAAAAGTATTTTGGAGTGATCTAAAAAGGCAACTTTAGACGAGCGGCTCATAGCAATTTCAAGGAAACCGTCGAGTCCGACTCGACGGAGGAATTGAACTTGATGTGTCATTCTCTCTCAAAGGGCGAAACCACGGGCTTTTTAGCCCGTGGAGAATGTCATAGATATCTTTCTTTCTAATAATTAGCTCTTCTTTAGCGAGTTCATACGGGCTTTTTTTGATATTCAAATTTGGAGAGACTGTGTTGTATACGTAAAGTGGTTTTTTTATAAACACAAATTTTGTATTTTCCATTTCAAGCATCGGTAAAAAGGAAGCCAAATCATGTTCGTATTTCAGCCATTCACCGCTTTCATCTTTAAAATCTTTTTGTTTAATCATTTTAAAAAGTGAGGTTTTAAAGGTCATGGGGTGAGAAACTCGAAAGGGTTCCAGTCTAAAAAGCCTTTTTTTAATTACTTTTTTTGGATACTTTGTGTTCATCGTAGAGCTATATAGCGGGTGGTTTTTTAAGTATCTTTTGCCGTCCCAAAATAGACAACTCCCATAAGTTAGTGAAATTTCTCTACTTTCATAAAGTTTAGAAATGTACAAAAGTGTATTTTTATCAAGAAGCCAGTCATCGCCGTCCAGGATTAGGCATATTGAGTTTCTTTTTTTTGCATAGTTGTAGATCATATAGAAACCGTTGTATACGGAGTATTTTCGTATTCTATTAAAAATGACAATATGTTTATTTAATTTCACCTGAATTCTTTTTTTCTGCTTATTTGAATATCCTGAGGCATCGTCAATATACAATATCTTGTAGTTTTTGTATCTTTGATTGAATACGGAGTTTATGCAATTTTCAAAATAATCAAATGTTTTCCAAGATCTTATAAGTATATAAAAAAATGGTTTGTCCATTTTAGTTAATTCCCGTGCAATCAATTACACTTAAGAATATTTTCATTCGCAAGAAAGCTGACTATCTTTTCGGCCAACATGTCGTAATCATCGCTATCAGGGTGAGGATCAGCTTTTAAGGTAATGAGCCTATTGTAGGGTAAAGTCGGGAACAGGCTAATCTTTTCATCATGTTTAATTATTTTCTCGATAAAATCTATGTAGCCTGGATAATTTTTCTCGCTTTTCAACTCGTCAGAGAAAGTCATGATTATCAGATTATTTTGGTAATAATTATTACGAAAGTTATTAAAAAACTGGAATTGTTTGTCTACCAGAATATCTTTGGTCATTCCGCTTTCTAGTTCATTTTTTACTAATTTCCATCCGAAATTAACACCTTCTTTTTCGATCATTTCATCTAACTCTCCCTTTTCCCGGACCTCGTCATATAAAGTATTTATTCTTTCTCTGACCAGCTCGTTTATCTTAAGATAATTCCAGGAGTTGATAAACCAGATTACCAAATCCGGTTGATATTTCACTCCTCTTTTTTTATACCTTTCAACCGAATATTCGATATCATAACCTTGCATTCCAAGATTTATTACCTCGACATTCGGATTATTGTTACACACGGAGTTCAATTTATCTTCTAACTTCTCCGGATAATTATCCTTTGTGTTCACGTAAAGCCCGAATGTAAAGGAATCCCCAAGAGTGACAATTCTGAACGACTTTGGGGGTTTTTGAATCTGGTAATCATATCTTTCATTCAGAGTATCGGAGTTGTATGTATATATAACCTCATCAGCGATCCAAGTATTTTTCACCCTCTCGGTGTAATTTGACGGCGGTTGGTAAAAATATTTAAGTTTCCCCGAATCTGTTGCGACAACAATATCGTTTTGATTTATTGGATTAAACTGTACTCCTAGGACCTTATTCCTTTTTTGAAAGATGTAAACTACCAGGATGCTGATGGCCACAAACTGAATGATGACTATAAAAATAAATAATTTCCTCATAAAACTAATATTTTGTAGTATATAACATCACCATAATTATTAAGTCTTTGAAAGTTATAGCCACAAGAAAGCTTTGCTAGTATAATCCAAATATATTTCTTGAAACAATAGAAATCAGTGAACAATATAAAAAATAACAAATATTCTTACTTTTTAAAGCTCTTTTCGTTTATTAAGTCCCAACCGGAAACATACATTATTGTACTATTTAGTAGTGCAACGATTGTGCTTGTCACAGTCGCAACTAGTCTTAAAGTTGCTGCCCCATTCCTCTTTTTACTTGCCTTATTTCTTTCAAGTCGTTTTAAAAGTCTTTTTTTAGGATTTTTCTTGATGGCAATTTACTCTCTTCAGTTTTATAGTCCGCATAAATACTACTCGGTTACGGCAATAGAAGGTTATGAGATAGAAAACACACTATTTAACGAGGGAAGGGTCATTAGCTATGGAGTAAACCTTTCAAACATTTTTTTAATCTTTTCAGCAGGATTTATGATTTCGGAAGTAATAAAAAGCCATAAAAATATTGTCAGTTATCTCTGGCGACCTTTGTTAAAACACATATTATTTGCAACCTTATTTTTAATTATCGGGATCGGAGGTGCGTTATTATATTCTCCCTATTTTGCTCTTTCAGCTGTGTGGACTTTACAAAATTCTCAGATTTTCTTAGTCGCAATACTTATCTTTTATTTTTACATAATTCACAAAGATAAATTTAAATTATTTTTCTCAGTTGTTACTTTTAGTTTGTTTTTGCAGTTTGCGCTCTCTGCAATACAATTCCTGGTGCAATCGTCTCTTGGTCTTTCTATCGAAGCGGGAGCTGGGAGACAAATATATTATGCTTTGGACGAGGTTAGAAGTTTATTCAGGGTTCAAGGAACCTTTGCTGTTCACAATGAATTAGCTTTTGTAATAATAATTTATTCTGTAATTATCATCCCACAGGCTCTTGAGAAAAAGAAGATTTTATACTTTTCTGGTTTAGCTGCTGGATTCGCATCTTTAATCATGACGCAAAGTAGGGCTAACTGGTTAGCTTACGCCATATTAATATTTATGACGGCTTTATTTTTTTCTAAAGAAATTAAAGTATTATTTAAAAAAAGTTTTTTCAAAAGAGGAATTTTATACATCGGTCTTATCTTATCAGTACTTTCCTACATTATCATTCCGAGATTCATATTAAGTTTCAACGCTCCTTTGGAGAATGCCGGGCTTTCTTTAAGGACGAAGATGATTACCGAAGGTCTTGAAGCCTTTTTCTTAAATCCGTTTTTGGGGTATGGTTCAGGAACAAATGAAGTAACTTTACTTTCACTATTTCCTGACGGAATTATGAAACTTTTTCCCTATCCGGTCCACCAAGGACACCTACATTTTTTGTTGGAATACGGAATAGTCGGTGCAGTCTTTTTTGTCTTACCCTTTTACTTAGTGGCAAGGCGTATTATAAATCTGGTTGCGAGAAAGAGTACCTATTTTGGGTCACATAAAAACTTCATTTTTTGTTATTTTATAGGAATTGTGCTGGTAAACCTGTATTATTCTTTTCAGAACCACTTTGGAATACTTGAGTTTCCGTTCGTAGGTTTAATTCTGGGTATGGGATTAATCGCGGCTTATTCTGAATTTTTTAATATCAAAATGCAATAAATGAAAATTCTGAAAAAAATTCTCAAAAATTTTACTTGGTTTGACTATTCTGTATTTGCGGTTGTTCTAATTGTGATGTTGGTTTCCTTCCTTTTCTTTTATAGAAAGTCGGAATTTATCAACATCAGAGTCAAAGTTTCAGATCAGCATGTTTTATATGCCTGGAACGATCCCCAGAATTGGTATGCGAACAGATTTAATAAAGGAGATGTTGAGAAAGATTCACTAGGACGGGTCATTTCCCAGATAATAGGAGTTGAAACCTTCAATATAGACAGCGATCGAAAAGCGGTTTATCTGGATTTAAGAGTTAAGACTAATTATGATTCGAGGACTAAGCTTTATTCAGCTAAGGGTAAATCTTTAGTTTTTGGAGTCCCCCTGAGGTTTAATTTTTCAGGCATTGTGTTTGATGCTGTAGTTACCGAGTTTCCGGAATCAAAATACCAGGAAAATCTTGTGACGACGAATAAAATTATAACCGTAATAGTGCGTGGAGCTGAAGATTTTATGAGACCCGTCGAACCCAAGGTTATTGAGTCTTTAAAAAAGGGCGATCGGATCGTTGATTCAAACTCCAATGTCCTTGCTGAAATAATCGATATTAAAATTACACCTGCCGAAAGAGTCGTCAGAACAGATAGAGGTGAACTTTTACTAAGGCTTGACCCCGTTTATAAAGATGCACTTATTACGATTAAGGTTAGAACAAAAATATTTAACGAAGAGGCATACATCTTTGATGATTCGCCGCTAAGACTTGGAGAAGAATTGTCATTAAGTTTTAATAAGGTGTTCGTCGAGTCAACGGTTGTAGGAATTAATGACTAGATGATAATGACCGTGCAAGCTGATATACTTTTAATGTTTCTGACGCAGTCCTTTCCCAGGAATAATTTTTTACTCTCTTAAGACCTCTTGATATAAGTTTATTTTTAAGTCGGGAATTTATGATAATTTTTTCTAAGGCGTTGACCAGGGATTTTGTATTTGTAGGATCAACGAGTAATCCTGCGTTTCCTGTGGTTTCTTTAGTTGCACCGCGGCTTGAGGTTATAACCGGACAACCGCAGGCCATTGCTTCGAGAATAGGTAAGCCAAAACCTTCATATAAGGACGGGTACAAAAAGACTGTTGCTTGGTTATACAGCTTCACTAATTTACCTAATTTGGGTGATTCTATAAGTTTAATGTGTCCTAATATGTCAAGGTTTTCAGCCTTTTTTAATAATTTTTCTTTAGGGGCATTGTTAGAGACAACAATGTAAAGTCCGTATTTAATTTTTACCTTTTCAGGTAATAGAGCGTACGCTTTAAATATGCCGATGATATTTTTTCTGGGACTGAAATCTCCCATACAGAGAAAATAATTTTTATTTGGTTTCTTAATGTTATTTAGTATTTTGAAGCTTGTACCTTGGGCTAAAGCCGTAGTTGTAATATGGGGGTTTTTAACTTTTATTCTTTTTAAGTATGATATTAATTGTAACTTTGTATAATCGCTGATTGCTATGAAATGACGTGTTTTTTTAAATGTGAATTTTCTTGCGATTTCCATATATAATCGTCTAACTGTAAACTTGAGATCTAATATTTTAGGAAAAATTTTTCCTAAATCAATGTCATAAACGGTAGTGATTATCTTTGGATGTCGGTTAAAAACTGATCCAAAGGGCTCAAGATAGTGGAAGACGTCAAGCTTTTCTTTGCCGGCATAATAGGGTAGCAATAATTGACGTTTAAAGATTGGAATCCGAGCAGGAATAATCTTTAGTCGGAAGTTAGCTTGTTTTGGAATAGACACCTTTTGTTTGGAAAAAATGACATAGTCGTTTTCTTTGTCTATATTCGCTAAAGCAAAAATAAGTTGCTCTGAATAGTGTTTTGTCCCGCAGGGGAATTTAATTGCGAGCGCCGTGCCGTCTATACCTATTTTCATAACAGTATTTTAACAATGACCAAAACAAAAGTTAAATAAGGGCATGTACAAGATTATTTTTTTTGCAAAAAATGTCAGTGGAGGGGCAGATGCTTTCTTAAGACAATTGCATTCGATAGACCCAAAGAGATTTAAAAAAATATTCTGTTTTTTCAGAAGAGATTTGCATACAAGATATGGTAAAGACAGGGTTTTATTAAGCGAAAATTACCCTCAGAAAGATACGCTAGATATCAGTCAGCTTTTGGTTTTTATAAGCAATATTCAAAAAACTTACTCTTTTATAAAGTCCGAACAGCCTCACATAATACTAACCTGCGATATCTATTCTTATTTGACCGTATGTTTTTTGAAATTATTAGCATTTAGAAAGATACCGTTTATTGCTCTTATCAATAACAATGTTTATTTGATACATAAGCAAAGACAAAATTTTTTTTATTCCAAGTTAATATTTACCATAATGAGGTTATTTTCCAGAACCCCCGAAGTTTTTGTGTTTGTATCAAGAGATTTAGCGAAAGTAACAATCGAAAAAATCAGTTTGAAACCCAGAAGAATGAAAATAATTTACCACAGTTTAGATATCACCGAGGTTAGGAAATTGCTTAAAGAAAAAATCACTAAAAGTCAGAAAAAACTAATAGGCGATAAAAAGGAGCTTAAAATTTTCTCGGTAGGTAGGTTGGATCCTCAAAAAGATTTCGAGACACTTTTTAAGGCATATGCAATTATTCAAAAGAAATACAAAAATAGTAAATTAGTCATCTTGGGGGATGGAATATTAAGAAAAGAATTAGAAGGAAAAGCGCTGGATTTAAACATTAGAAGCAATATTATTTTCGCTGGTTGGCAAAAAAATATTTACAAATACTTGAAATTCGCAGACTTAGTAATATTTTCTTCGCATTATGAGGGTTTTCCTATATCGATATTGGAATCAATGGCTTGTGGTGTGCCCGTGATTGCAACAGATTCACCTACAGGACCGAGAGAGATATTAGATAACGGCAAGTATGGATTTTTGGTAAAAGTTGGTGACTATCAAAAGATAGCTTCAATAGTTACTAAATTATTAAAAAGTAAATCATTAAGAAGCCGATATAAAAATAGTAGTTTGACCAGGATAAAGATGTTCAATACTCAAAAACAAGATTATGAAAAACTTTTTAACGGTCTTGTGGGAGACTAGAATTAGCCTTCATTTATAGGTTTTATCTACGTCTTCTTTTTTGAATCCAACAGGTTCTGTTTTACCTTTTTCAAAATTATTTTTGACAAAGTAATCGCAAGGAGCGTAGGGTAGTTCAAAATTAAGACAGAAATAGATTGCAGATCTTGCGCTGTCATATTTCCCTTGTATAAGGTAAAGGTTGGATAATTCTACGTGCGACGGACTATTTTCTGGAGTGAGGTAGGCAGATAATGCAAGAAATTTTTCGGCATTATTGTAGTCGTTATTGTTGTATGAAATTAGAGCTAAATAATAGAATATTTTTGATGTAAAAACTAAAACATCCGTGTTTCGTGTTGAAGGGATATTCAAATTTTTAATATAGGTAATAATATCTCGATTAAGCTCTTCGTTATTTTTATCTAATACAATCTCCGGTCTGAAATTGTTATTAATGTGCTCGGGATATTCTTGCGATTGATCGATAATTCCCAGATAAGCAGCGTGAGTAAGGAGCTTTAGTGAACTTGTAATGTCGTTTTTCAATGCATAATGCTTTGAAAAACGTATATAGAAAATTGAGAAAGCAGATGGTCTATTATTTACTAAGTATATTACTTCCGAGAGAATAAAAACGGTTAAGATCAGCAACGAGAGTATAAAAATCATTACTAGTTTTCTTAATTTCATTTGCATAAATACCTTTAAGATTATTTAATTTGTAATTTAGAAATTAATTATAGTTATGACGTCCTCCCCGCCTTGAAAGGCGGGGTTTCCCTAAGGAGGACGACATATCGGCGTTCAATTCATCCCCGCCCTGAAGGGTGGAGTTTTCTTGAATGCCGCTATAAATTATAATTCAGGATAACAAAAGCATTAGCAATAGTTAATAAATCAATAATTGTTAAAAAATAAGATTATCATTTTAGTCAACCCGTTTACAGAAACGTGTTTGTTAGAATGAAATGAGAAAGATCAGGTTATGAAGCGCATAATTTTATTCGATAAAGTCCCTTTTGATCCAATAATAAAAAAACAGTTGTTAACCAAGATCATCGAGCTGATTTTGGTGAAGAAAAAGTGTATGGTTCTGAACATGAATGCCTTTGGAGTTGTAACTTTTCTGAAGAATAATAAATATGCACGAATAATAAAGTCGGCGGAGATTATATATTCTGACGGCTGGGGACCGGTTTTGGCTTCCAGATTAACAAAAGAAAGTCTTCCAGAAAGGGTAAATGTAGGAGATTTTATAGATAATTTACTTGAAAAGCTTGATAATAGAGGTTTTAGGTTATTTCTTCTTGGGTGTGAGAAAAAAACAGTAATGCGTACTCAAGTCGAGATTATGAAAAAGTATCAGCGTATAACAATATGCGGACACCATCATGGTTTTTTTAGAAAAAAACAGGAGTCTGACGTAGTTGACCAGATTAGAAAAGCTTTTCCGGATATTGTGCTTGTTGGTATGGGAGTACCGATTCAAGAATACTTTATAGCCAATAATTGGGATTTATTACCGAATGCCGTATATATGGGTATAGGTGGAGTTTTCTACTATATTGCAGGTTTGAAAACTAGAGCGCCGAATTGGATGAGAGATTATAGTTTGGAGTGGCTGTTTAGACTATTTCAGGAACCTGAAAGACTATGGAAAAGATATACAGTCATTAATTTATTGTTCATCTCCTTTATAATAAAATACTTTCTTAATGATTTATTCAGCTCTCCATTAAAGTCTAAAAACAACTAAATTTGCTTTCTGTAACTCGTTAATAATACAAATATTTTTGTCAATAGCAGTGTAAGAAATTCTCGTTAATATAATTTGCTAGCATATCGACTAGAATTTTGTAACCTTGTACAGTAGGGTGATAGTCGGGAAGACGAGGTAGATCGGTAAATTTTACATCATTGAAATAATAGACATTATTTTTACTAGTGAGAGAATTTAGAAAGTTGACTACATTTTTTGATTCATCTTTATACCCAAAAAAAATAATTTTGGTGTTTAATCGTGACACAAATTCAATTAAAAGTTTTGAGTTTTTATCAAATATTTCACTCTTGCTATATTTATCGTACATGTATTTTCGGCTTTGGTTCCAACAATAATGCCATTCTTCAACAGTAGCATTTTCACTTTTATAATTCGGATTTTTCTCATCGCAGTCGTAAAGTGCATCAAAAATGACGTCGGTATCCTCATCGAAATCGTCGGCTTTAATATACCATAGTATTAAATCTGGTTTATATTTTGCACCTCTTATAAAATATCGGTGTATCGCGTATGCGATCTCATAACCACCTTCGCCGATATTTATTACCTCAAATTTATTGTAGTTATTGCTGCAACTTGTATACTGTTGATTAAGTAATCTTTCTAACTGGCTGGGATAGTTGTCTACTGTGTTTACGCGTGAACCAAATGTATGAGAATCACCCATGGCAACAATTCTTAGAACGTGACTGTCTTTATCAAGTAAATACTCATTCTCTGAGTTAAGAGCGTCAGAATTAATATTATATATCGGCTGATACGGCATCCAAGGTAAGTTGTCGACTATAACAGAATTTGGTTTGGGTTCATAAAAGTGTTTCAATTCCGAAGTTTCGGGAAAGATTAAATAATCTTTATTCATTGGATTAGTTTCAAATGTTCCTAATATTTGCCCACTCTTTTTTTGGTCAATTCTTGTTAGCAGAGAATATATTACTAAAATTTGTAAACCAACAATTAAAAAAATAAATATTTTTGGGAATGTGTTAAGGAATTTGTTCATAATTCTGGTTTATAATAATCAGAGCCAATATAGGCTAAACACATAAAAACCGAGAATATAGTTTCTTATGTTTGAGACAATAAAACAACTTATGCTTCTCTTTTCTGGATCAAGAAAAATTTGGTTAATTCCTATTATTTTAACTTTGGTAATTATTAGCCTTTTAATAATTTCTGCCCAAATCTCTCCGGTGCCTATCTTCCTTTATCCAATAATATGAAACTATTAGTTAAAAAAACAAACAAGGTTTTTATTTGTTTCCTACTTATTATAATTTATTATTCGGGATTGGGTATAAGTTTTGCTGTTTATAAATTAGTTACTAAAAAGACAGACAAAAAAAACTCATTTTGGATGGACTCAATTACTAATTCTAAAAAAGAAAAGAAATATTTTCTTTCTCCCTATTAACTCATGTACATACTTGGTATTTCTGCTTTTTATCACGACAGTGCAGCCTGTTTACTTAAGGACGGAAAAATCCTTTCCGCCGTTGAGGAAGAAAGGTTTACAAGAATTAAACATGACAATTCATTTCCTTATAACGCAATTAGTTTTTGTTTAAGAGCGAGCAGTCTCGAGATAGGGGATATTGATTACGTTTCATATTATGAAAAGCCATTAGTTAAATTTGAGAGGATTCTTGAAACCTTTGTGCAGACTTATCCTTTTTCTGTGAAACCGTTTATTAAGGGAATTCCTGAGTGGCTAAGCGAGAAAATTAAGGTAGGGGAAATAATAAAAAAGAAAATTGGTTTTGGGGGCGAAATTTTTTTTGTTCCCCACCACCTTTCTCATGCTGCTTCTAGCTTTTTCACCTCAGGTTTTGATGAGGCGGCTGTATTGACCATCGATGGAGTTGGGGATCGCCCCACAACAGGTCTATGGGGGGGTTCGGACAAAACGATTGAAAATTTAAGTGTTATTAATTTTCCTCATTCACTTGGACTTTTTTATTCTACTTTTACATCGTTTTTGGGATTCAGGGTTAATAACGATGAATACAAAGTGATGGGCTTGGCTGCATATGGGAGACCGATATATTCCAATTTAATTAATAATGAAATTATCAAAGTTAAAAATGACGGCAGTTTTAAACTCAATCTGAAGTATTTTGCATATCCATATTCACCATCAATGTATAGCAGAAATTTTATAAAACTTTTCGGTAGACCGAGAATACAAAATGGAAAAATAAAGGAAAGGGATAGGAATCTTGCGGCGAGTTTACAGAAAGTGATTGAAGAAATCTATTTCAAGATGCTTAATCATTTGTACGACGTAACAAAATCGAAGAACTTATGTATTGGTGGAGGAGTGGCGCTTAACTCTCTGGCGAATGGCAAAATATATAAGTACACACCCTTTACGTCGGTTTATATTTTTGGTCCTGCGGGTGATAACGGAGCGGCTATTGGAGCAGCATTATATACCTATCGCTCAATTTTAAATAATAGTAGAAAGGGTCGGATTAAAAGTCTTGCGTTAGGGTCAAGCTATACGGATAGGGAGATACTAAAAGTTTTAAATACAAAAGGGCTTAGTTTTAAAAAGTTCAAGGATAAGAAAGATCTAATAAATAAAACGGCCCGACTGCTTACGAAAGATAAGATAATTGGATGGTTTCAGGGAAGAATGGAGTTTGGACCAAGGGCATTGGGAAATCGCTCAATTCTTGCGAATCCGAGAGAACCAGGGATGAAGGACAAAGTTAATCTAATTAAAAAAAGAGAAAAATTCCGACCGTTCGCTGGATCTGTTATTCAGGATAAAGTGCATGAGCTGTTTAGCGTTCCGGAGAAAAAGCATTCTTCGCCTTTCATGAATTTTTGTTTTAAGGTGAAAAAAGATAGGGAACGTTTAATTTCTGCTATAGTCCATAAAGACAAGACCTGCCGGATTCAAACGGTTAATAAAGATAACGGAATCTATTATTATTTGATTAGAAAGTTTTATGAATTAAGCGGGTGTCCCTGTATATTAAATACCAGTTTCAATCTTAATAATGAACCGATAGTTGAAACTCCAACCCAAGCGATCAATGATTTTGAGTCTACCAGCATTGATTTTCTGGTAATCGGGGGATATTTGGTATGGAAATAAATCTCCGAGGACTAAGAGTCCTCGGTTTCTTTTTATTTCTAATCATAAGTGAAGTTTGATTTATAGCATCAGCTGTCGGTTGTTCACTGCTTCGCTTCATCCGTGGAATAAGATTCCACGGTTTTCGCGAAGTTTGAATAAAATGAAAAAGAATGCAGATAGAATTTTTGTAATACTTTTTTCGGTTATATTAATAGCCAATGGGTACGGTATTAAGAATATTTCGTTATTTTTATTTATGCTTTTCGGCTTGATTGCGTTTATAGCTATAAGGCATTCGAAAAAAGGAATAGTATTTCCCAACGGTTGGATCGAATATATTGTTTTTCTTATCGTTGCTGGGTTAAGCTTAGTCTGGAGCTTTGATGCGGCAAGAACTTTGTATTATCTTGTGCTTTTCGTGGACGCGGGACTTATTTGGATTATTTTTTACAACAACAAAAAGTTCTTCAGTAAGTTTTTTGACCGATTGATATTGATTTTTGGTTTAGTATTATTTGCACTTTATTTGTATGAAGTGGTGCTGGGTAGATTTAGATTTGATTCATTGAGCCTTTATTTACCGTCAAGGTTGTTAAATAACCATAACCACATGGGAGATCTCTGGGTATTATCGGCAATTGTGTCTCTGGACAAAATATTTTCCAAGAAGGCAAAATCTATTTATCTGATTCTCGTCCCGGTCGCCCTTTATATTCTTTATATATCGCATTCGCGCTCGGCTTATTTATCATTGGTTGCTGGGGTAATCTACCTGGCAAAAATAAATAACTACCTGGTAGAGAAAAAAGCATTAACGGCGCTTTTTTTTGTTGTCGTAATTGTTTTATTTTTATTAGCCGGTCATAATAAAACTTTGCTTTTTTCCCGGCCTTATTTTGAACAGTCTATTAAAGGGTTACTAAAATTTCCCTACGGTATCGGTTTAGGGAATTTCGGAATTTTATCTTTAACTACCTTAGAAGGTTCCAAATTACTACAGGCGTATTCGTCTTATACTCACAATTTGTTTTTGGAATTAGTTTCGGGAATCGGAGTTTACAGCTTAGTCTTTGTGTATTGGTTTTGGGTAGTTGCCAAAGATATTTTTAGGCGGAGTAGTCGATCAAACTATTTATACAAAGCTTTGTTCTTAGCTTTAACCGTAAATTTTATGTTTGACTACACCTATTTTATTCCAACAATGCTTTTTTTGTGGTTTGCGTTTTTGGGTCTAGCCCAAAAAATTTCAAAGGCTTCTGGGAAGTTGTAATTCATAAAGTAATTCATAAAGGATGTTCCTTGTACAAGGAACATCCTTGCAATACTTGCAAAAAATTCACTAATCTTCGAGGATAAGATTTCCTAAAATTTCTCTACTGTCTTTTTTATATCCTTCAACAAAACTTCTATAGTCGTTGTACTTTTTCAAGAGAGGTAAAGTTTGACTTTTAAAAAAAATAAGAACAACTTCTGGTCTAATCCACTTTGTGTTTCTTAGGCCAAGGTAGTCGGCGTAAGAGGAGTATGCCTTCTTAATATCGAGATTGTGTTCGGAAGGATTCTGGTGGACGTATCTGGTTAAGTGGAGAAGGTATGAATCATCTTGGATAGGTGCAGCTTTATATATTCCCTGAAAAAGCGGTCCGACACGTTGGTATTTCTTATTGAAAAACGTCGAATACCTCGTAAACACAGATCTCATAAAACCCTCGATGTTTTCTCTTTCAGTTTGATGTAAAAGCAGATGGAAGTGGTTTGGCATCAAGCAGTATGCGATAAGATTTACCTTTTGATGGAAGTTTTTGGGTAACCTTCGCACGCCCCTAAAGGATGTTCCTTGCAAGGTGAATATAGTTTTCAGATCGTCGAGTTTTGGAGAAGGAAGGAGAGCTTCTTTAAAGTAGTTTAATAAAACTTTATAGTCTTGGCTATCTTCAAAAATTTTCCGCTTTTCAACTCCACGGTTATATACATGGTAATACCCGTTCTCAACAAACGTTTTGATTGTGTAGCGGGATGGCATAATATACCTTACCTTTAAAGGAACATCCTTGCAATTAGCAAATGGGACCCCACTGTGTACTAGTATAAAAGTTTGGAGTAAGGTTTAATAAAGATATATTAGTGAATAAGGCCACGAAGATAATTATATTTTGCCTATTAACGACCCTTTTTATATTAGGCGGTTTTGGACTGGATTTAATTTATTTTTCTTATGTTGCTATTTTGGTGCTTTCTTTAATTCTTATATTTCTAGTATCCAAACACGAGTTGGTTTTTCCTCCACGCCTCAAACCTTTTGTGTTATTTTTAGCTTTTAATTTGGTTAGCATTTTTTGGAGCGTAAATCCGATAACAAGTTATGGGTATTTTTTACTTTTCTTATCTGCCCTTCTAATTTGGGTGGTTTTTTACAACCTTGGGCACGAAGGCATTATTAGTGATCAAAAAACATTTTTTTACTTTATCTGTCTTCTAGGCTTGGTTTTCGGCTTGCTTTTTGTTTTCAAGCCAAATCCTTTTAATATAAAACACGGTGAATTTAGTCTTTATTTTTACTCGACCTTGCCCAATAGGCACTCGCACATTGGAGATCTTTGGGCGATGATTTTGGCTTCAACATTTTATTTCTATACAAAGAGTAAAAAGAGGTCGTATCCTCCTTTGTTTATCATGGGTGCAATATTTATGTTTTTTTCGAAGTCCCGATCTGCAATTGTTTCTTTCATAAGTGGGCTTGGTTTTATCGTGCAGAAGTTGGGATTACATAAGAATTTCACCAAACTTATTGGTATATCCATCGGTTTAATGATTTCACTCTTTTTAGTCTTCGGTATCGGCAAAAGCACGCTTTTTACACGTCCTTATTATTTACAATCAATTGTCGGAATTTTTAAAGAACCTTTCGGGGTAGGTATGGGTAACTTTCTTGTTATTTCTTATTCACTCAAGAATTTATTGCCCGGCATGTCTACTACTTCATCCTTAGCACATAATCTTATTTTGGAGATTGTCGCGGGGATGGGGATTTTTTCAGCAGTTTTTATCGTTTGGTTTATCAAAATCCATTACATAGTACTTGCTAAAGCTAAAGTTAACAATATTTTATTTAGCCTTGTTTTTCTGACTCTGTCCGTAAACTTTATGTTTGATATTACCTACTTTATTCCGACAACGCTTTGGCTTTGGTTTGCTTCGCTAGGACTGGCACAAGCCCAAAAAGGTTAGTTGACTATACTCCTATAGTATTAATATGGTATAATACCCCAAGTCTATTCCAATAAGGAATAACAATAACTGGTGATCTTAGGTCTATATCCGACTAAATGCGGTTGGTTGACCTAGGTCAACCAATGCACATTAATCCCAGCACAGCACTTACCGAGTCTAACTCGGCCAAGCTTCGCTTACTTGCTCCCGAATACTTCGTGTTCGCGTCGCAAGGGCGTGTGTGCGGGATCGCGGTGCTCTCGCACCTTGACAAGACATAGCTTAAGGATAAAAAGATAAAAAATCTCTAACACCCTGGAAAGGAGGGTAAAATGTTTCGCAAACTGGTTTCCTTGCTTTTGGCGGTGGGTCTTATACTTTCCGCCTGCGCAGTTGCGCTAAACACTTCCGATCCGGGAGTGTTTAGTACGCCTAATCATACCGAGGCTGAGGTTGTGGTGTCGACGCAAACACCCATACGAACGTTTGCCCCCACACTAACACCAACGCCTGCGGTCACATCCAGCTCTACTCCTACACCCGAACCTTCTCCGACGCCAATCCCTACTTCAGTACCCGGGGAATTTGAATTTCCCTTTCAGCCAGGATTTATTCCTGCTGAACTGGAAGCCGGGGGCTTAGGTGAAGTTACCTTTGGCGTTGCTAAAAGCGCCGGTGGAGAGATTTCCACAGAAGGGATGAAGTCTCAGAACATTATTCCTTTGGTGAAGGACAGCGCAACTCTAAATGCCGTTTCAGGAAACGTTGTTTTCCTGCCATTCCCGGAAAAAATGTTGACCGAGGACGGTCAGGAAGTTTCCTACTCGAAAGACCAATCCGGAAGCGGCTGGGCAGCCTACACCGACGCTAACGGCAATCTTCTTCGGAAGATGGTCACTCGCATACCGAATGGTGGAACAATCGTTGCAGGAGTTAGTTTTAATCCCTCTGATCGCGGTACTGTGTACGCCGTCAAGCTTAATGACTCTGGAGAAATCCTTGGTAAGGCCCGTGTCGTATTTGACGCGCAGACCTCTATATCCTTGGTCTTTGAGGCTGGGAAAGTTGATATCAACATTGGAGGAAACGTGGTTACCCCAGATTACTCAATCGGCCGCTGGCTGGTTGATCCTCTTGCGACTTTAGACAACAATCTGCGAAGCGCCGGAGTTATCTTTACTCCCGATACGACCAATAAGATAGATTTGGGCTACGGCAGTTTCACCTTAAAGTTTTCCCAAGGAATCCTCAAGAGATCGGGCGTAAAATACATCAAACTTCATCCGCAGGTGATGGAGAACTTTTTCCTCCAGGCAATGGGGGAATTTATGTATTTCAACAGGGATTATTATCCCGACAGATACAAGGATTTCTTCTCGTTTCAGCTGTCACCATTGTGGACGGTTAACACACTGGAAGACCCGACTATTATCAGGAAACTTGCCAAAAAGATCTTGGAGTCAGGACCAGCGCCTATCCGTTTTGACGTCGGAAGCATGCAGGGAAGTGTGAATGAAATAGACATGTATCTTGTCAGCAAGGACGAATTTCTCAATTCGGTTCTTCCGACATTAGATACAACCCATACATATATTCATAATCTCGGATGGCTTGCTCCTGGTAATTGGGATTTGGACGCAGCAACATTTATAGAAGGAAATAGGTTGATAGTAGTTGGTTACTATCTTGGAATCCCCAATGAGACACCTCTACCTTGGTTTCGTCCACTCGAGATTTCTTACGGTGATAATATAGAATACCTGTATTGGGGAATCTATAATAACTGGAGAAATATGGTTGCATTGTTGCAAGTCGGTATGGCACCGGGAAGTATGAAATACGAGGCCCATCAGCAATATGGCAAGGACAAAGACATGATTTGTCTCGGAGCGGATGCAAACGCCGGAAATACCAAAAAATGTCTGCCTTATATAAGGTATACTTTCACCAGGGGTTTGCCAATTCCTCCAACCCCCACACCACCTTAAGCACGTCTTAAAATCAAAGCCTGAGTGTTCCCGAATTTTTTAAGTCATTTGACTTAACCGATCCGGTAATATAACCCAGGCTTTTTTTATGTCTAAATTGATCAATTGTATTTTCTCTCCTATAGTATCTCTGTGTTATAATTCTCTCATTCTTATTCCAATTAAAAGGAATAGCAATATTGGTGATCTTGGGAATCCTACCTATTGCGGTAGGTTGACCCCGATCAATCAAAGTTCTTTTACAAGACATAGCTGAAAGGAGAGTAAAATGCAAAAGTTGTTAGCTTTTTTATTGTCAGTGAGCTTTCTGGTTTCTGCCTGCGGTAATATGCCACCCATACCCATTTCGAGTACACCTACGTCTGCAGCAACTTTGACGCCATCTGCTACTGTAACCCGCACACCGGCTCCATCGTCAACATCGACTCAAACCCCCACACCTTCTCCAACTCCATTACCGGTCTTTATTCGAGGAGAGTTTGAGTATGATTTTCAATCTGGGGTTGTCCCAGCAGAGCTTGTGGCCGGAGGGTTAGGTGAAGTTACCTTTGGCGTTGCTAAAAGCGCCGGTGGAGAGATTTCCACAGAAGGGATGAAGTCTCAGAACATTATTCCTTTGGTGAAGGACAGCGCAACTCTAAATGCCGTTTCAGGAAATGTAGTTTTTCTGCCGTTCCCGGAAAAAATGTTGACCGAAGATGGTCAGGAAGTTTCCTACTCAGTCGATCAATCCGGTCAAGGCTGGGCAGCCTACATCGACGCTAACGGCAATCTTCTTCGGAAGATGATCACTCGCATACCGAATGCTGCCACGATTGTCGCAGGAGTGAGTTTTAACTCCTCCGATCGCGGTACGGTGTATGCCCTCAAGTTAGGTTCAGCCGGAGAAGTTCTCGGCAAGGCCCGTTTGGTCTTTGATGATCAAACGGCGCTCTCGGTAGTTTTTGAGGCCGGCGAAGTCGCCATTGACGTCAACAACCAGCCCTCCACCCCTAATTTTTCCAACGCAAGCTGGGAAGTGGATTTGCTCCGGGAATTAGAGAACAAGCTGAGTGCTGCCGGGGTAGTTTTCACTCCCGACACGACAAGTCATCTGGAAACGGATTACTACGGTTTTACTGTCCGTTTCTCTGAAGGTATCTTAAAAAGGTCAGGACAGAAGTATGTCCGATTGCATCCGGAAGTAATGAAGCGTCTTTTTCTCCAGTCTATGGGGCAGCTTTTGTACTTCCAAAGGGATCTTTTTCCGGATAGATACGAAAGTTTCTATCAAATCGAGTTGATCGATTATTATACGGAAGATCCGTCTATACTGGCTAGGCTTGCCCAAGAAGCTCTTGAGGAAGGACTCGTTCCGTTTAGATTCAGGAGCAAGGATCTTTCCGGGTCTATAAACTCTTTAGAGTTTAATTATGTGAGCAAGAAGGAATTCGAAGAAGTTGTAGCACCGATATTGAATACTGTGGGAATTAACCATACCCTCGGACCCGAGTGGATGCCAGCGATACAAGACTCCGAAATAGCTGCATTTTTCCACAATAACCAATTGCTTGTTTATACTTACACCCTTGGTGTAGCCGGGGATAGAAAGCAGGATTATTGGGCTCCGCTGGAAATACTATACAATGATCCTGGTAATTTGTATTTCGGTATTGCCTTCGATTGGGCGACAACTATGAAGTTTTTGCAGGAGATTTCCGGACCCCCGGAGTTGTGGCAGTATATTCTCTGGAGAGGGACATATACGCGGGAATGGTACCTCTTCTGTATAGATTATCCAGAGACTAGTGGATTAGTGGGTTGCCAAGCTTTAATTAAGTACACATTTACACCAGGAATTCCAATTCCTCCCACCCCAATTCCTTAGAAAGCTATGTCAGTTAACTTTAAAGCCTGGGTGTTCCCGGAATTTTTTAAGTCTTTTGACTTAACGATCCGGTAATATAACCCAGGCTTTTTTTATGTCTAAATTAATCAATTGTACTTTCTCTCCTATAGTATCTCTGTGTTATAATTCGCTCATTCTTATTCCAATTAAAAGGAATAGCAATATTGGTGATCTTGGGAATCCTACCTATTGCGGTAGGTTGACCCCGATCAATCAAAGTTCTTTTACAAGACATAGCTTAGAAAAAGGTAAACCTCAAGAAAGGAGAGTAAAATGTTTCACAAATTGTTTGTTTTTCTTTTGGTAGCAAGCTTTCTGATTTCTGCCTGCGGTAATATGCCGCCCATACCCATTTCGAGTACACCGACGTCTGCAGCAACTTTGACGCCATCTGCTACTGTAACCCCCACACCGGCTCCATCGTCAACATTGACTCAAACCCTCACGCCTTCTCCAACTCCATTACCGGTCTTTATTCGAGGAGAGTTTGAGTATGATTTCCAATCTGGAGTTGTCCCAGCAGAGCTCGTGGCCGGAGGGTTAGGTGAAGTTACCTTTGGGATTGCCCAAAGCGCTGGTGGAGAAATCTCAACAGAGGGGATGAAGTCCCAGAATATTATTCCGTTGGTTAAAGACGGAGCTGTTCTGAACGCTGTAAGCGGAAATGTTGTTTTTCTGCCGTTCCCGGAAAAAATGCTGACCGAGGATGGTCAGGAAGTTTCCTACTCCAAGGACCAATCCGGTCAAGGCTGGGCAGCCTACACCGACGCTAGCGGCAATCTTCTTCGGAAGATGATCACCCGCATACCGAATGCTGCCACGATTGTCGCAGGAGTGAGTTTTAACTCCTCTGATCGCGGTACGGTGTATGCCGTCAAACTCAGTGCGTCCGGAGAAGTTCAAGGAAAAGCCCGTTTGGTCTTTGATGATCAAACGGCGCTCTCGGTAGTTTTTGCGTCCGGCGAAGTTGCCATCGATGTTGGAGGACAACCTTCGATACCTAACTTCCAAGCTGGAAATTGGGAGAAGGACGCTCTTCGAGAATTGGATGCGAAACTGGCTGCAGCAGGAGTTGTTTTCACTCCAGATACAACTACTGTTCTTGAAACTGAGTACTACAAATATACCTATCGCTTGTCGAAAGGTATATTGGCAAGGTCAGGAGAGCGGTATGTGAAGATTCCTCCAGATAGGTTGGATTTGATGTATTCCTGGACTGTAGCAAAGTTCATGTTTGTGCAGCGAAACAATTATCCTGATAGATATAACGAATTTTTCGTCAGACAGGGCGATTGGCAGTATCAAGAGACTTACGAATTTGCGACTCTTGCGAAAGAGAACTTCAAACAAGGTCCAGCACCTATAAAGTTTAACAACGGTAGTTTGGGTTCTTTTAACGAACTCGAGATGAACTTTGTCTCCAAAGCAGAATTTCTGGATATAGTTATTCCCGCATTACAAGCTTTGGGGGTGACTTATTCTGTTAAACCTCCTTGGGCAGTTCCGGGTGCTGATCAAGATATTGCGGCTTTTATAAGCGGGAACAAGCTAATTACTTTTTACTACGACCGTAAACCTGGGGAGAGGAACCGTCAACCAATTGAGCTTGCTTCTGATCGCGAGACAATGTATTTCAGTCTTTTTATAGCCTGCCTAGGTACTACTACCTACACCATGATTAATTTGACTACAAATTTTGAATGGAGCAATGTTTTTCCCGGCGGGATCTTTTGTGGGATTAACAACACTAATAAAGGATTGGTTGAATTTTGCCGGCCCTACATCAACTATACGTTTAACCGCGGAGCTCCATTGCCCCCATCACTATTACCTTAATGCTATGTCAGTTAACTTTAAAGCCTGGGTGTTCCCGGAATTTTTTAAGTCTTTTGACTTAACGATCCGGTAATATAACCCAGGCTTTTTTTATGTCTAAATTAATCAATTGTACTTTCTCTCCTATA